>OGSS01000120.1_pt1 | contig 100605 bp, 83 predicted proteins | sample 1553591 | NCBI WGS metagenome assembly OGSS01 (sample SAMEA2580061, study PRJEB22360) | human gut metagenome | biome: human gut; feature: human-associated habitat; material: faeces | place: Denmark | collected 2008/2010
TTTGGCATGTTCATGCCAAAACACCTCGCGGGATAGTAGACTGCTGAATAGTTACGAAATATCTTTTATAATAGCAATTTTAGTATAATCAAGTCCTGATCTATGTTCTTGCGAACGAGACGATTTGCGAAAGTGATATGCATATTTATGGGAAATCTCTGTTCTATATGGAATGCATATAAAATATCCATAATGACTTTGAATAAGTAAACAAGCATATCTTCTTTCCTTTTTCTTTAAAAGTTCTTTATATGGCGGATTCGGATATTTCTCGTAAAATTCATCTGAAAGGCTATAAACAGCATAGTCAATTTCCAATTTTCTTCTCCTTATATACATATAAACGAGAGGGAAAATGAACTCCCTCTCGTTATACTCTTCGCTCGGTCATATTTTATTTTACCGATGAGTCAGAACCGTCACTCATCTCATCATGCGAATAGAGAATTAACTCTCTATATATTGTATTATATAACATATTTTCTTAAATAGCACAATCCTATATTTTTAATTTTTCAAACACGCTCTAACATCGTTTCTGTTCACAGCAATATGCTTTCTAACACACTGGACTTGTTTGAATTTATATTATTTGATCTTAGCGCTCTTTGCTTTAGAATAGCTGCTGTATATTCTTTTACCGTTTTCGGTACGATATGCCCGCACCTTGTAATAGTATGTTTTCTTAGACGTAAGCTTCTTATTTATATAAGAAACAGTGCTTCCCTTTTTAATCGTTGATACTGCCTTATATTTACCGGATTTGGATGTGGCACGGTATACTACATACCCTTTGGCACCGCTTACCTTTTTCCATTTCAGTGTAGCCTGTTTCTTACCGGCAGTTACTGTGACAGCCGGGGTTTTCGGTTTTACTGTCTGTGCCGGAGTTGGTGTCGGTGCAATTCCATTGGTTGTTACAGAGAAGTTTTTGTCATAACTGCTTTTAATAGCACCGCCCCATTTGGTGGAAACAGCCTGTACACTGTAATAATAAGGAGTTGACGGAGAAACCGCTGTATCTGTATAGGAGAGGTCTTTGACCGTAGCAATCTTTGCGAATTTGCTTTCACCCATCTTACGTCTTAAAATAATGTAAGAATCTGCATTTTCATATTTATTCCAAGTAAGAAGAACTGTATTTCCTGCCGCCTTGCAGGTTGTGATCTCTGGCATTCCTGCTACAAAGAGGTCTTTCGCAGTACCCTTTACAACTACATGGCACACTGCGGTTACATTCTGATCTGTTTTTACACGGATATCGGTTTCTCCTACAGAAACAGGTGTGATAACACCCTTCTGGTCTACTTTGGCAACGCCTGCATTATCAGAGGTCCATACCAGTTCCCCGCCGCTTCCCTTCGGACTGAATGTCCAGGTCAGGGTATAGGTTCCCTGATCAATTGCCAGAGTCAGCGTTTTGTCACTCAAAGCAATGCTCTGTGCCGGTGCTGTAACAGTCACGTGGCAGGTGCCTTTCGTTCCATTGTCCGTAGTCAGTGTAATATCTGCAGAACCGGCACCCACAGGAGTTACCTTGCCGGAGCCATCTACGGTTACTACAGAAGAGTTGGAAGATTCCCAGTACAAAGAGGACGGTTTTGCTCCATTCGGCGTGATCATGTAATCCAGTGTCCTGGAACCACTTTTGGTTGAGAGATTCAGGCTGGACGGAGAAATACTCACTCCTGTCACACTGACCAGTCTGGAAGAAACGGAAATATTGCAGGTCGCATAGACACTTCCGGAAACTCTCGCAGTAATTACCGCCGAACCTTCTCCCACTGCTGTTACCACACCACTGTTTACGCTTGCAACAGAACTGTTGGAAGAAGTCCAGCTTACAGTTCCCACCGCATCAGACGGAACAATCGTATAAGTCAGTGTATAGCTATCTCCCTTTGTAAGAGTCAGATCAGAAGCATTCAAGCTGATCAGCTTCGGTGCTGCCGGAAGCTTTGACTCAATACTTTTAAGCAGCTGAACTGCTTCATAAACTCTGTTTGCGGACGCATCCAGCGTAGTCAGCGCACTGTCCGCTTCGGCATATGCGCCGGAGAATCCGCTGACCTGGGACCATCTGGAACGCTCTGCATTTGCCTTTCCCATCATGCGGATAAGCTCGCTCTTATCTGCCGCCTCAAAAATCTGCCTGTTATTATTATACGGATCACATCCTGTAATGTCCGTACCGCCGCAAAGGGCAAACATAACACGCAGGACACTTCCGTCTGACGGATGGCTCGCACCCATTCCGACACCCATAAATACATTATCAAGGGTATATGTCCATCCGGAAGCGGAACAATAGGAAAATTCTGTCAGATCCGGTGCATATTTGTTACCAGTAAGCTTATAGGCATCACCGGTCCAGGTAGAAGTCTCGGAGAGAACCTTCTGGATACATGCCGGTGGATTCAGGCTTCCACTGTCACAGTTGGCAATTCCCCTTAAGTAGAAACCATAACTTGTATTTGTGTCATAAAGCGGCGTAATCCCGTTCTCACTTAACCCGCGGAGCAGAACATCTGCACAGGTTTCTCCTTTCGTAAATTCCACCTGTACAGGATCCAGGATCATACCCTGGCCAATCGTGTTCTTTTCCACAGTCAGCGTCAGGGTATCTGCCAGAACATCGGTCTGTCCCAGCGCAAAAATCCCCACTGCCATTCCGGCTGCAAGAGTCAGCCCCTTAATGGCCTGCCATAGCTTATTCTTTGCCATATTCATTTTCCTCCTTATTTTCGGGCCGCTGCAGCAGCCCGTATTTTCTTTTTACTCTTTCCAGTTTCTCCAGCAGTGGCCTGCTTAGGATCCACAGGAAAATCACTGTAGAAGTTGCCTGCACCAGATCTACCGGCGCACCTGAGATATAAAATGCGATCAGGCTCTTCTTTGTGATGTGTCCATATGCCATCAGGATAGATGCCGGGTTCATGATCCCGCCGAAGATCAGAAATACACTTAAGAATCCGTAAATACACAGATCCACCTTCCTGGCTTTGAGAATCCCTTTCTGAAAGAGGATTCCTGCCAGATATCCGATCATTCCATAGGAAAACATCTGCCAGGGTGTCCACGGTCCCTGCCCGAAAAACATATTTGAGATCATCATGATCAGGCAGGCACACAGAAAACCCGCCTCACCACCTAAGGAAACCCCGGTAATGATCACGATGGCCGCAATCGGCTTAAAGCTTCCGATCATAAAGAAAGCACTCCTGCCTGCGACCCCAAGGGCCGCCATTACGGCAATGACCATAATCTCTCTTGCCTGTGGATGCCGGCCCTCAAATACCATAAAGAACGGGATCGTGGCATAGGCAAGTATTAAAAGACTGATCACTACATCATGCTTACCATGAAACTTATGAACCAGGATAAAAAGCACCAGCGGAACAAAAGCCAGAAACATGATCAGACCAATCCAGGTACGCTTCTCAATCTTTCCTTTATGGATCGGCTGGATAATGATTCCATCCTCTTTCAGTTCATATTCCTCTAATTCCTGTCCGGATTCCTCTTCCCCGGGCAGGCTCTGTGCACAGGAATCCCCGAAGAAACGGTCCATAAACTGGTCTAAAGCCTTGCCTTCAAGCACGCAGCCACCTCCTTTCCGGTAACAGCATCAGGAAAATAATGCCTTGCCATGCGATTGGCAGCAGTCGTATAAAAGCTGTTTCCCGCAAAGAAATCCCTTGCACTCTTACACGTCACCACATTTCCCTGAAAGAACAGGCCGACCCTGTCTGCATATTCTGCGACAAACTCCACATCATGCGAGATCATAAAGATAGTGATCCCGTGAGCTTTGAGCTTCTTTAAAATGTCTCCCAGTTCCTGTTTATATTCTGCATCCAGCCCCTTCGTTGGTTCATCCATCAGAAGAAGCCTCGGCTGCAACAGCAGAACCTTAGCCAGTGCAAGACGCTGCTGTTCTCCACCGCTTAAATCATACGGATGACGGTCAAGCAGTCCTTCCAGTCTGGTCAGACTTACGATTCCCTCGATTGCCTCTGCCTTCCTCATATTGGCAGTGTATTCGGAAGATTTCTTCTCCTTTGCCCCACCGATGATAGAATACAGATCCTCCCGGACTGTCTTCTTGATAAACATGCTCTGGGGATTCTGTGGCAGCACACCCAGATACCCTCTGTAAAGCTGGGTATCCGTATACCTGCGGATATCAATCCCATTCAGGAGAATCTTGCCTCTGTAGGGAGCACGGACACGACTGATCAGCGATAAAGTCGTACTTTTCCCCGTTCCGTTTCCACCGACAAGCGCATAAAATTCTCCCTGCTTTACTTCCAGGTTCAGATCCTGCACAACATCCTTTCCGTCTTTTTCATAACGAAACCACACATCCTTTACCTCAATAGCCGGTGGCATAGAGCTTTTGGAACCAGGCAGCAGTTTATCTCTGACTGTATTCAGCTTTTTTTGCAGTTTTTGTTTATTTTTACAAAAATAACTTTCTTCACAAACAGAAACTGTATCAGAAGCTGCTGCCATCACCTGTGTGATCCAGTTCCTTCCCTCTCTTACAGTCAGCGGACATGGCAGATCATTTTCTACCTCTGCATAAACCTGCATGGGAACCGGCATGGACAGAAACATTCCATGATGTTCCCTCTTCAGAAACTCACCGATTTCCCGTGGTGCCCCCTGCGTGAGCAGACTGCCCTTATCCATCACATATACCCTGTCCGCCCATGGGATGACATCTTGCAGCCGGTGCTCCGTCAGAATTATGGTAGTGCCGATATCCCGGTTAATCTTTCTCACCGTTTCCAGAAAATCAGAAGCCGCGATCGGATCAAGCTGAGAAGTCGGTTCATCCAGAATCAGAAGTTTCGGGTGCATAGCCATGATCGCCGCCAGGTTTAAAAGCTGCTTCTGCCCTCCGGACAGTTCCGAGACATTCTTATAAAACCACTGATGAATCCCGAAATAGCTCGCCATCTCTGCCACTCTCAGACGGATCGTAGGCGTATCATATCCCAGACTTTCCAGACCGAACGCAAGCTCATGCCACACCTTATCTGTCACGATCTGATTTTCAGGATTTTGCAGTACATAGCCGATTTCCTGGCTCTGCTGCCGGTGGCCGACTTCCTTTAAATCCCGCCCATAATAACAGATTTTCCCGGAACTGCTGCCAAAAGGAGCCAGATCCGACTTCAGCTGGCGAAGCAGCGTACTCTTGCCACAGCCACTCTTACCGCACAGCACATTAAACGTACCTTCCTCCACATCCAGTGACACATGAGACAGTGACTCCCTGCTGCCATTCGCATAACAGAAGGAAAAATCTTTCACTTCTATTATCTTCATCTCGCTTCTCCTTCCATATCTTCATAAATCTTTCTGTAGGTCACTGCCATCTCTCTCCGCATATGGCTTCTGCTTTTCTTCATGGCAGATTCCTCACACAGATCCAGAATCAGCGGCAGAAAACAGAACACGCCAAAGCTGACAAATGTGACAGCAGCCAGCAGCGGACTGCACGACTGCTTCGGAACCCTTCCGAAAACAGTAAAACCGGCAAGCAGGATTCTGGGATTGTACTGTGCAAAAGCAGCTCCCCGGCAGCATCCATATCCGAAAATCACACAAAGCCCGACAAGCATAGTTCCCAGTAGTTTATCCCTTCTGTTGAAACGGTAAATAGAAAAAGCCGTACGTCCTCTTAACCCATAGCCGCGGCTTTTCATGGAATCAGCCGTCTCAATCGCATTTTCCAGTGCCCATGTGACAAGAATGGACACCATATTTAACGCATAACGGATCTTCTTAAACCATTTGCCATTGCTCACATCCATCCCCACGCATTTCTGTCCATTGCGGATCACCTTCAGCTGGGCCATAAAGTGAGGCACAAACCGAAGCGCCATAGACAGCATCAGAGACATCGCAGGGATAATCCTGCCAAAAAGATAGATAAATTTATCACTTGTCATGATCTGGTTATAGCAGGAGAACCACAAAATCATAATAAAAAGTACACATCCCAGAACGATTCCATATACCATTGCCTCCAGCGTAACCCAGTTTCCGCTGCTTTCTATATAAAGAAGCGGTGTGACTCCGTAATGGTTAAACATCGGGTTTAAGAGTGCCACGATAAGGAGACTCGGTAGCGTCAGAAGAAAATTGATTTTCAGAACCTTCTTTACTCCGTTAAGCCACATGGAGTAAGCTGTGGCAGCCACAAAAGAGACTGCCAGGTAAACCGGGTGCTGGATAAACATGGTAAACCCCAGCACCACGGCAAAATAAAAGAAATTTAAAACAGGATGGCACCTGGAAAAAGCATCAGTCATAATACTGATCCCCCACATCCCTGCCAAGATTGCAGGTATAACGCCATTCTACCGTATCGCCGTCCTCCAGCGTATATTTCGAGCAGCCATAATTCGGATACCAGCCGTTGACACAGTACATCCATCCGGAATCCTTGCCACAGTCAAACTCATACAGGTTATTGATACCGGATACATAATAACTGTTATACATAGGTGTCCACTCCGACTCCATCTGAATACCGGCCTGATTACATACACGCTTCAGCACATCAAATACCGTCTCCCCCTCATAGAACTCCACCTCCGAAGGATACAGGATCCAGCCGTCCGCAGGCACAAATTCTGCCTTGGACTCTTTCAGATCATCCCAGTTATTCAGGATCGTAGAACACTCGATAGAGAAAGTACAGGTCATGGCTGTATCTGAGCTGTCATCGCCACCGGAAGTGTCTGTATTGCCTGTTCCATCGCCGGAAGAGTCTGTCTGTCCGGAACTGGTATTTCCATCTGTGCTGGACTGACCGCCAGAACTTCCAGTGGAATTTTCACCGTTTTGTGTATCCTTATTATCAGCAGTGCCCTTGGATTTGTCATCGGATTCATCCGTAGATTCACCTGTGGTAGAACCGCCGATCAGATAGAAATCTCCTCCTGTCTTAGTCACGTTAAAGGTAAGTGTTGTGCGCTCTGTTTTTTTCTTTCCGGTTTCTCTGGTAGTAATCTTTGCAGTATCAAGCTGATAAAGCTTTCCATCTTCTTCCAGACAGTAAAGAACCTTATCCGCGTCCCATTTTTCTTTCAGATTCAGGGTCAGCTTCGCAGGCGCTGCCAGATTCATCTTCTCCAGTGTGACTTTCAACGCATAAGGCGCATCATTGGCAAGCTTCTTTACCTCTTCTGTTCCATCTTCACTGCACTGTACCAGAAGTTTTTGCTCCACCGGATTCTGAATCTGGCTTCCATTGTAAGTCCATTTATAACTGATCCCGCTGTCCGTTTTTCCGGTAAAATAATACTTTTCGTCCTTTCCGGCGATCGTTTCCATCTGTGCCTGGGTGATGATTCCGTCCTCAGGAAGCTTTGTTTTCTGCTTCAAAGGTTCCACATCTGTATCAGAATCTTCCTCCGTGCTGTTTAAGATCTCAGCTCCTTTTTCGGAAAGCTGTGTCATGCCGTCATCCCCGCCGCCACAACCTGAGAGCGAACTTACCCCCAGAAACAGTGCAAGCCACAGGGCAAGTCCCTTTTTCTTTATCCTCATTTCTTCTTCCTCCGCTTCTTAATAAGAGCCCTCACTCCGGCCTTAATGCCGCTGCCTGCCAGTCCTCCCGCCAGAGCACCGCCTGCCGCAAAACCAAAGATCATACCATATTCTTTCTTCTTTGAGGTCAGACTTCCGGTTCCACTCTCCCCGGCAGTTTCCTGATATCCATCCTCACCGGTATCCATCTGTGAAGTCTCTTCCGACTCTGTATAAGGCTCTGCTTCGAAATCCCAGCCGCCGGAATTCTTATCCTTTGATGACTTACTGTTCTTTGATTTACTGTTTTTAGAATCCTTTGAACCGGAGCCACTATCCTTTCCTGAGCTTTCGGAACCCGTGGAGCTTTTGCTGCCGGAAGACTTACCACCCAGAGATTTCCCGGATCCACCCGGCGTTTTCGTATTGCCGCCTGACGGTGTTGTGGCAGGAACCGGCGTCGGGGTAGGAATCGGCGTGGGTTCTTTCAGACCGGTACCGGAACCATCTCCCTTGCCACCTTTTTTGATACTCACATCTGACATATCATAAAGGCTCGTCTTGCCATCCTTCAGGCGCTGGTAGGCAACCAGTGCATAATATCCCTGCTCTGTAGCCATCCCGTCCAGAGTACCTGCTGCCGCACCTCCGTTATTTCCGGCACCTGCCTTTACATGCATAAATCCACTTCCATCGATATGATAGGAAAGAAGATTCTCTATTGTCCAGTGACCGCCCTTGATGAAACGCGAATCTGTCTCCGGGTCAATCCCAAGGCTGCATAAAGCCGTGATGATCTGCGCACAGGACTCCTCTGTCTCCACACCCATCGTGGAATATCCGCCGCTGTCATTCTGCATTTCCGACAATTTATTCAGCCCTCTGTCAATGGCAGCAGTCACATTCTCATAACCTGATTTATGATAATACGGTGCCAGCGCCTGCAGTGTCATGCCGGTAATATCAGAATCCGCATTACTTCCCATCAGCGTCCATCCGCCACCCGGGAGTTCACTCTGCAGCAGGAAATTCACCAGCGCAGATTCCGAATTCTGCTCCTTCGCAGACGGGTTCTCCGGGAAAGAATATTCCGGGTGGCAGTTAAGGGCAAGGAGTGCCCAGATCGGACCGTTTAATCCCTGTTCCTTCACAAGGCTGAAATCAGAGATATATTGAAATAGATTGTAACCACCCACATTGCGGGCATCCTTCCCCTCTGAGGTCAGGACCAGGATTCTCTTGGAATACTCTGTATATTTGGAAGTATTGGTAAGGATTCCCTTCTTTTCCTCGATATAATTTGCCGTGTGATTATAATAGGTAGAAAAATATTTCTCCTTCAGGCTTAAACCGCCTCTCGCCAGTCCAAGCACATACCATTCGCTGCCAACAGAAGGATTGGTATCTGTTGCACGCATATAGGCGCTGGTCTCTGCCATAACCTGACTGACCGATTTCTTCAGGGCATTTGCTCCCTGCATGACCGTTACCTTACAGGAGGCCGTCATTTCCGGGTGTTGTGTTACAGAAGCGGTAATCGTAGCTTTGCCATTCTTTACTGCTGTGACAACTCCCTTTTTGCTTACTTTCGCAACAGAAGTGTCACTGCTTTTCCATGTCACTGTATACTCTTCCGTAACCGATTCCGGTACCGGGACCACCTTCAGGGTGTATTTCTGCCCCCGGTTGATCTTAACGGATTTACTGTTAAGAGAGATTCCCTGAAGTCCTGCGGGGAAGTCAGCAATAATCAGATGGTTTAAAGTTCTGGCACTGTCCAGATAGAAGCGGTTATCTTCTGTCGTCTGAGGGGTCAGTTCCATAAACGAATCCCCGGTACTTCTAAGAACCCTCGGTTTCGTCAGACTCTCATATCCATCCGGGACAGGAAATGTCAGAGAGATCATCGTCATTGGCTGATAGCTTTCTCCTGTACGGATATCCGTATAGGAAATATTTATATCATAAAGAAGCTGTGGAAGAGTCCCCGGATATGCTTCGGAGAGCTCCTGTATAGTCTGTTCCTGATCCGGGTTCTCCTGCACATGGGTCTGCACATACCAGGGATTTCCCGTGGCGGTCACTCCACTGTCAGAAGAAATCAGTGCCGCAATACGGTTTCGGACAGTTTCAAGAGCCTCTTTGACTCCGGCATCAATTTCTGCCTGCTCCTCTTCTGTCAGACTGTCATAGGTGTCACTGGCAAGAAAGAACTTCGAGACCGTTTCTGAGGACAGATCAATTTCTTCGAGCGCCGCTGCTTCCTGAATACAGGAAATCATGGCTGGTATATCCAGCTTTTCTTCACCGGCTTCATTATTTTCTTCTTCATTTCCGGCCGCGCCATCGTCTGTCTCTGACTGAGATGGTTCGGTGTCAGACTGGAATTCATTCGCAGTTTCTCTGTCGTCAGAATCATCATGCTGTACAGGGACAGAAGTTTCTTCTGCCTCCCCGTGTATCTGCTCAGCCGGTGGCATCTGGGCTGCGGGTACAGGACATGCGGTCACAGCAATTCCTGTACTGAGAAGCAGTGCCATCCATTGTTTATTCATTTGTTTCCTCCGCGTTTTTAATCTAAAAAATTACATCCGGGTAAAATAGCACCCGCAATTCCTGAAATTACAAAATGACAGATGACTCTCCCCCTGTCATATAGCAGGTAGAAAGGACATCTGCCTTATTTTTTTGTATCATTCTTTCCAAATTTTGCAGCAATTATCAGAGCGATTATTACATTTATCAGAAAATTCCATCCATAAGTATCTTTCCATATGTTTAACAGGCAGCTCAAATCTGAAATTTTATTGTGGAATATAAATTCTCTTGATATAAATATAGCTGCCAGGCTCGCCAAAAACATTAATGAAATAGTCAGCAAAAATATTTTTATTTTATTCATATATATAAATTATACAGGATAGGAATCTGTAGACATTTTATATTCAGAAACTAATTTTGTTCTTGCTGAATCTGAATATATTGATATAATCACGCGCAATTTTGAACCATACATAGCTGTAATTGCTGTTCCAGTTGCAGTTAACACAGCACTACATAATGCCTTTATAGTTTTCTTTTCGGTAGATACATTAAATGAAAAATTATACTTAGCGCGCTTCCATTGATTAAATTCCCGTGATTCATAATTATCAGCGCTTACAATATTTACATTGCTATCATTTGCATATACAGTAACTGTAAAAATTTGCAAAATCATACATAAAATTATAATTATAAATGCTTTTTTCATTCTCTTATCTTCTTTTGGGGTATGCAGTGTGTTGATAACACACTGCATACTGATTTTATTATTTAACAGTTACTTTTTTAATCTTTGAGAAAGAGCCATAAACTGCTTTTCCGTTTACTTTTCTGTAAGCACGTACTTTATAGTAACGGGTCTTTCCGGTGAGGAGGCTCTCGTCTGTCGCACCTGTACCTTTGGTGATCTTTATGCGGGTATAGGTACCATTTTGGGAATCGCTGGCATATACCTGATAGCCATCGGCACCCTTTACCTTACTCCATTCAAGCACTGCTGTCTTTGAAGTTGAGCCTGCGGACAGGGTCGGAGCAGAAAGTACTGCCTTTGCTTTCTCTGTTGCTGAATAGCTTCCGTATACTTTCTTTCCGCTTACATTGCGGTAAGCACGTACTTTGTAATAATAAGTCTTACCGGTAACTGCTTTCTTATCAAGGAAAGTAACTGCGCTGTTCTTTGCAGTAGAACCAATGGCTGCATATTTGCCATCCTTTGAAGTAGAACGGTATACCTTATAGCCATTTGCACCGGAAACCTTATTCCATGTTACGCGGATCGTACTGTAGCTTTCAGAATTTGCCGTAGCAATCTTTACTTTGCCAAGTCTGGCTTTTCCTGCAACACCATCTTTGTCATAGCTGCTTACAGTCATCTCGCCCCATGCGTAAGAGTACGCCTTAACAGTATAATAATAGGTTGTTCCTGTAACTGCTTTCTGATCCTTATAGGAAATGTCTGTTACCCGGGATGCGATCTTCTTCCATCCGCTGTCTGCAGTTCTGCGGTATACCATGTATCCGTCTGCGTTATCCACGCTGCTCCAGCTGATCTGGACAGTCTTATAGTTGATTGCCTTTGTCTGAAGATCTGCAGGCATATCTGCCTTAAATGCACCCTGTTTGCCCGCAAGTTCAATGTGGTAATCTGCCACGATCGTCTTGATCAGCCCTAACTGCTTCGCATTCCACATATAGGACTTGCCTTCCACGCTCATGCCGTCGATCAGCTTCTGAAGTGCTGCAAGCTCTGCTTCTACATTTGCAATGTTCTCTTTGGTAACAGCAGTCGGAAGATTGCTGATCCACTCATCTGCCTGCTGTGCATCTGAAATGTCCTTACCTGCCTTGTCAGCCTGTGCCGTCAGTGCTGCGATAACCTCTGCAAAAGTCATCTCCTGACTGCCGACTTTGACTTTCAGGCCTGCCATGGCATCTTCCTGTCCCTGATAATCCTTAGCATAACGGTCAAGGAAAGCCTTAACATCTGCGTAGGAATCTCTGTCTACCGGGTGATCTTTTACTGTTGCATAAATCTGTGCTGCTTCATCTGCGAAGAACTGCTGATATGCACTCTGGCCTTTCTCATAAGTCAGTGCCATGGCAAGAAGCTTCTCCATATTCTCAACCAGTGCGGTGTTCTCGCTTCTGAATTTCTTCTCTTCTGTTTCTGTTAATCTGTCATAAGCATTCTTGGCTTCTGCAATCTGTTTCAGCTCTGCTTCTGTAAGTTCACGCTTAGAGGTATCACCTGCTGCCGGAACTTCTTCATCAGAGGAGAAATCAACATCTGTCTGGACATCTTCAGTATCTTCAGCTGATTCTGCCTGAGGGATATCCACTGTCTCAGCTGCCTGCTCCTCAACTTCATCACTGCTGAATGCGTCCGCACTTCCATCTGAGAAATCAGATCCCTCAGACTGTGCCGGTACCGCCTGTTCCTCTTCAACAGAAGCTGCCTCCTGTGCTGATGGAACTGTAGTCGGCTGAGGTGCCTCATATCCTCGTACTGTCTGCGCATCCGGGAGTGCTTTAAGCATTGCCTTGAGCGCATCGGCTTTCAGCTGGTAAATATAACCTTCTGCTTTCTCCAGAGAAGCTGTATTTGTAACCTGGGCTTTCTGCTGGTCATCAAGCGTATCATACAATGCCCTTGCATTTACCACATAAGCCTTCCAGTCATTCCAGATCTTCTCTGTTGGAACATTGTTATTCTTCTCTGTCAGTCTCAGAGGTCCGTCAGAAAGAGCACCTGAAGATGAAGTAGTGATATTCAGTTCATCGATAAAGGAGATCACATAAGCAACCTTCTCATCTGTACTCTGTCTGCTGATAAACAGTTCTGCTTTTTCAAGCTCTGCATAGTTTGTCACACGCTTCTTCTGATCTGCTGTCAGGGCATCATAAGCCGTTCTGGCTTCCACTACAAGAGCCTGTTTCTTCAGATAATTATCGGAAGTAACCTCACCGATCGCCTTGATCTTATCAACAACTGCAGCCGCAGCCTTCAGATCAGGGATCAGATTTCTCAGATACTGTAACGTACTGTAATTCGTAACCAGAGCCTTCTGCGCATCCGTAAGAGCATTGTACTCTGCCTGTACGCGGTCAAGAAGCTGCAGAACATACGGATCAAGGGTTAATGCATCTGAAGAAGGAAGTGCATTAATTGCCGCAACCACCTTCTCAGCAGCTGCTTTATCCTTTTCTTTCTGTGTCTGCCCCTTCTCCAGTTCTTTTATCCTGGCTTCCGCTGCTGTCAGCTTAGAGTAATTGGAGATTACAGATTTTGCTTCATCATCAAGTGCATCGTAAAGATTTCTTGCCTTTACTACAGCATCCTTATCCTCCAATGTCAGCTTATCTGCTGCCGGCAGAGCATCAATAGCTGCGATTACTTTTGTAATAGAATCACCTTTACCGTTCTCTGCTGCAAGAAGCTTTCTCAGTGTGTCTTTGTTAAAGATTGCTTTGTGTTTTTCGTCTAATGCATTGTAAGCGTTTCTTGCTGCTTCAATTTCTTCTTTTGTACTGTTATCGTTAAGGGCAAGAATCATGTCGTTGACGGACTTGGTTGGGACTTTTACGTCTGTAAACTCCCAGAAGCTTGCGGTATTTTCGTATTGTCTGATAAATGCATCCAAACCACGGGCAATCTGTGGTACATCATAGTTTGTAAATCCATGAATACTTCCATCCAGAACTCCGTCTACATCTACCAAATCAAAGAATGCATCAAGAATATTGTTTCCATTCTTAGTATATCCACTGGAAGAATCTAAAACATTTACACCAAACGTTCCTGCAAAAAGCATTGCCTGTGCATCATTCCATGCGTTGTTTCCATAAGACATACATCCTGTTTCAAATCCTGGTGTACAGAATGAACCTGTTGAACGTTGTGCAATTGCTGGAAGCTTATGTAATGCCTTGTCTACAGCTTCTGTTACATCATCGTAACCAGGCTTTTTGTACCAGAAAATAAGTGGCTGCCATCCTATGGTATTGTCGGCATTTGCAAAAATTTTGTCTTCGGCATTTGACAAAGCTTTTGCTGTATCATGTGCCCATTGGTTAAGTTCTGTATCTTTAAAAGTGTCAGCGGTATACCCACCTGCTTTTATTGCATTAATAGCATATACAGTTGTATAAGTAAGTTCTGTGCTTTTTCTTGATCCAACTGCCGAAAGAAGGTCTACAGACGAAATGTCCCTTGGATCATATCCAATAGCTTCAATAGCTAAAATTAATTTTGAAAGTTCTGTTGTCTTCCATTGAGAAACATCAGTTCCCTGATTTTTAAGTAACTGCAAATACTCTTTGGTATTTGCAAACCATTTGTCAAAATAATTTGTATCTCCATATGGAATATAGCCGCATCTAGCTGCTGTAAAAATGGCCCAAATATCTGTATTTTCATAGGATGGGGATTCTTTAGATCCAAAGGCATTTTTATTTTGGCAATAGTTCATAATAATGTTACAAGCCTTTTTAGCTTTTTCATAGTAAGATGGCCAATTACTTGGATTACTTGAGTTTCCCTTAGCTCCATTGTCTACAACTTCACCAGTACCGTCAACTACTTCAACTTTGAAACTATACCCATCTTCTTCTGCTTGTGCTTCTTTTCCATCTTTAAATTTCAAAATAGGCATATTAATCCATTCTACGCTTAATGGACGTTCGCCTAAAAAACTCGTATCAATTGTAGCAGATTTTATATCTTTCTTTACATCATCAGATGGCAAAACTACTTCTATACCATATTTTTCAATAATAGATTGTTGTTCATCAGTTAAATCTGTAAATTTTACACCTATCACATTTACAACATTATTATCACCGTCATCGTAAATATTCTTTTTTTCACCATCTATAATATCTACTCGATATGGGAAATGATAATTTTTAGCATAATCAACAAAACGATTATAACCTCTGCTTACGCTTGTACTCCATACTTTAGGTTCAGTGGAAGCCTGAACTTTAAGAGTTATTTCTTCGGTTTGTAGATTATAATATGGATAGCCATTATTATCTTCTGGGGAAATAGTCCATTTTTTATTAAAGTCAAACCCTTCATAAGTTCCCTGGTTTTTCATTTCAGACGTAGTTTTGCCAAAATCAGCATAATTAGGAAACTCTTTATTATTATCTCTATTTGCAATATATTCAGACCTGATTTTAATGTCTGGCATATTTTCTTTATCATAATAACAATTGGTTGCACTTGCTGACGTACTATAAAAACTTTTTCGTGTAAATGAAACACATAGATTTCCCCATGTATTATCTTCTATTTTGGGTTCCAGTTCATCTGCTAATGACTTTATTGCTTCCGAATACTGTCCATATCCTATACAATTTTGGTAAGTTATTCCAGCATAAGCTGTTCCTAATTGACAAAATTCAAATTCTAAATCATTCTCAACAATATCCTCAGCTATTTCTTCGATTGTTTTTTCACTCTGCAAATCGTAAGTTATCGCTATGGAAGAATCCATTAAAGTTCCATTTCCCTCGATTGCACCTATTGAAACATCTTCATCTTCATCGTCATAAATACAAGTTACGTTTCCTTTAATTGTTATTCCTTTTGCAATTCCATCACATTGCGAAAAGACAGTTTGAAATTCATCTGTTTCGCTATTATATGCATATGATTCATCAATTTGTACATTTATATTTTCTACAATTCCATTGTCATTTATACGAAAAGGAAATACAGCAATGTTTTCTTTTGCTTCTTTTGAAGCATATGTAATGGTGTGTCCTTTTCCGTTCAATATGCCGCCAAAACTAGATGTTGCTTCTGGAACATCTGAAATGTCAATGTCATTACATAGTATAACCGTTTTATTATTATAATTTTGTATATTTTCGATAAAATTATAATAATCTTGTTCTGTATTAATACAGTATTTCCCTGTTGAATCTTGTGATAATATATCTGAATTAGCTTTTACAAGATAGGCATTACTAAATAATAGAAAAGCTGAGAATATTAACTGATATAAGATTTTTTTTTCTTTTTTCTTTTTCTTCATATCTATTTACACCCTAAAATTAAAATAATATGAAAAAGACGAAGAACTAATGCTTTATAAAGTGAAACTTTATAAAGCATTAGTATCTTCATCTTTTTATTTGCTATTAAAATTTACTTTATTTCCAACCCGGAACCTGAATCCACTGATCTCCCTGCTGAACATAACTGGAAAATCCAAGATCTAATCCCATCATCATAGAAAAATCTAAGCATACAGTGTGTTCTTTAGTGTCGGAAAGTACAGTATCAACACCTAAGTTATCTGTATTACCATCAATAATAGTCATCCAACCTGAATAATTATTATAGTCTTTCTCAGAAAGCCAATCTGTTTTATGTACTATATTGTTCCAGGTTGAATTTTTTGTAACCTTCATGCTTTCTGTTTCTGTTGTATTAAGATTTGATAATTTGAAATATTTTCCTCTTCCGTTAGCAAGAGAGTTTGCTGTTTTATTTGCTGTACCATCATCTGCAAATACTTTCCCTAAATCGCTATTAGCATGATTTTCCATTTTAACAGCTGGAATATAATTTCCATACTGACTATCATACCAACTTAAAACTCCTTGATAATGATAAGTTTTACCATTTAAAGTCTCTTTTGTTTCAGTATCAGATCCCGAAACTGCTTTCAGAACATCTAGTGCAGTAACAGAACCGTTGGAATTTGTTACTGTAACAACTTTTTCTGGCACAATGTCTGGTGACGCACTATTTTTTCCTGTTAAACCAGTTGTCTTTATAGACACTTTTGCAGTTACTGTATCTGCCATAGCCGGTACTGCTGTGCTCCCTACCATTGTTGTTGCCATTAAGAATGCAATCACGCTTTTTCTTACTTTCATGTTCATTTCGTTTCCTCCTTGAAATTAAAATATAGTTTTGTTTTTTGCAGGTTATTCTGCAAAATATATCTTTTCACAATCATTCAAACTGCGTTGATATCTGTTTTCCCTAAAAAAGGGTACAAAAAATAAACCTCTGCTCTGCCTGCAGATGTCCATTCTTCATTTTCACACACATTCTAAAGCCCGTCTCCTGACTTAAAGTTCCAGAGTATTTTTCAGACATACTCTAACCTACTTGCTGCCCTTCTCAGAAATAATTTCCAATGGCTTCGCAGTGTTCGTCCTTATTACAGTGGGGATGAAACCGTACCGGTATCTCACCGGATTTCCAAAAGCTAAAGATAAAGAGATAACGTTACTTCCGATATTCTGTTATCAAAGTGCAAAAAAAATCCCTGCCGGATTCGGCAGGGAATATCAATGTACAAACCAAGAATCCACTCCTATCCTTTATATTAAAGTATCCCTTATGAATACTTCTACAAGAATACAGTGAATTGCAGACTGAATATACTACAAGGGACGAAAGCCCTGTTTGGGATTCTCACCCAACGATTCTTCAATCATTACCGTAGTAATGAGCTGTACATGTGCGCTAAACGCTATTCGTTTTTTACGAAACCATCTTAACATTTTGTCCATAATTTGTCAATATCCCGATTACAAATAATTACTTCCCTTATTATCCCCGGAATACGTCTGAGAAAACACTCTTTTACAGAATCTCCACAATGCGGAATATACAAATCAAAGGAATGATCTTCCACACCTCTGTTCTAAAGTCCATACTCATCATAATACTGCCTGCGCTTTTTAGCATCTGTCACTACGATCTGAATCTCATCATTTCTCTTATCAAGAATAAGTTTATTAATCAAAACACTAAGGCGTTCTTCTCCTCTGACTTCGCCAATTGCTTTGCCAATAGATTCGCCAATTGCCTTGCCACGCGCTTCTCCAATAGATTCGCCAATCGCCTTGCCACGTGCTTCCCCTTCCGCTCTTAACCTTTCCGATTCCAGTTCCAAAACTTTTCCACCCATAGCATCACCTATCCCTTTCTGGATCTTCTCTTCATCCTGGAAGATATAGTCCGAGATTTTTACAATCAGTTTTATCAGATCCGTATATAATTCCGACCTTCCAGATCCTGTCAGTTCCTTTTCAAGCTTTACACGTATCTCCTCATACTCATTCAACAATGTCTGAAATAACCGGGGATTCTCCCTCATATCATGGGCTCTTTTCTCATATCTCATGATATAAAACGGAAGCAGCATCAGCAGATTTTTCTCAAAAATACTTTCCGCTGTATAATCAGCCATTTTTACAGTTGGTACGCGGTACATCTGCTTTCTCCCATCCGGAAAAATCACATTCGTTTCCAGAAAATCCGGCGTATTCCCCGAACTTCTCAAAAACAACACGCAGGATCTCGGGAACTCTATCTCATACCTTCGTCCCTGCTTTGCCGCATATTCAATAGCAATCGCAAAGTCATACTCTATCATACGCACTGCCATTGTCGTATCATCCGTACTCTGACATTCAATATGATACATCTTCTTCCCGATCAGAAGACAGGAATCCGTGATGACCTCCCCGTCCGCCTGCTGGTGCTCATTGCGAAGCTGCGTGATCTCTACATCTTCCGGATAGGATGTATGAAACACTTCATTGATCAATGGTATAACCAGCCGTGGTATCTTTTCAACCATTGTGCGGAACACATCATCAAAAATCGTATTGTTCATTTAATTCCTCCTTATTATAACATTTTCCCAGAGCTTTGAGAACCTCCAAAACAACTCTTAATCAACCATGAACTGTTTTATTCCCACCTCCCGTTCAGGCAAAGCCAACGGGCAGAATGTTATAATATTCAGGAACGTTTGCTTTACCACTATAAAATTTAAATTATCTTTGTGAAAATGTCGGCGAACGCCAGAGAAACCCGTTATGAACCGCCAGACCTGGCACGAGTAATATAAGATTTTCACTATAATCTATAGTCTAAAATACGCTGTTTCAAAAATCAAGCACTATTTCACACATTACTGTTCAATTACTATTCAACTACTATTTCAAAACCAAAAACATTACCTGCAAATCATACCAATCCCCACACATCCAATAACCAGCGCACAGAAAAGAAACGCTTTCCCTGCGCGTCCCCTCCCTGATTTTGTCTCCCCCTCAAAAAATTTGTTGTCTTTTCTCCAAAAAAGTGTATAATACAATTTAATCGAACATTCATTGACAATTACCGGTTTTTAGTTCTGTCAGTCACGGTATAGAAATGTCGGACTTTCAGCTAAGAGGGAATCAGGTCAGAATCCTGAACAGTCGTGCTGCTGTATACGTGCAGCCATATCTCATATCCATTGCATCGTTATGCGAGAAGGAGAGACATGGCGTTACTGCGTGAGTCAGAATACCTGCTATAAACTGCCGCCATTAACTACACGCAATAGGAAATGGAAGGGTGATCTTCTTTAGTGTTCTCTTTTTTACAGAATTATCATCCTTACATATGTTTTCTCTGTTCCTTTTAAGGAATATAGAACACCGGCAGTTATCGGTACCTTGTTATTTTTATCATAGTCCATACTACTCCCATGCAGAGAAAACAACATTGTCTATCAGCAAAGGAGTATTTTTTTATGTCAAATTCTCTGACACTTACACGTCGTAACTGCGGACAGTATATTGAGAAGAATATGGAACTTCCACAAAACTGCCGCTCTATCTCAGCAGAAACCTTTTTTAACAGACCTGATATTCGTTCTGTGGTATTTCCCTATGAAATGGAACAGATTGGAAACAAAGCCTTTCAGGGATGTTCCCGGTTAAGCAGAATAGAGCTTCCTGAACATCTGCAAAAACTTGGCATAGGGGTATTTTCAGACTGCATTTCTCTGAAAAAAATCAAAATTCCCGCCAGCCTTACCAGTATTCCCAAAAATGCATTTAACAATGGCCGAAAACTGAACAGTCTGGAGTTCGCCCCGAACAGCAAACTGACATTTATCGGTCCGAATGCCTTTTCAGAATGCGCTACTCTTACGGAAGTTGTTTTCCCTGCCTCTCTGGAAGAAATCGATGACAGGGCTTTTTATAAATGTAAGAAACTGAGTTGTATTTCTTTTCCGGAGGGGGATTTAAGGGTTATCGGAAAGCAGGCTTTCTATTTCTGCGGAATGGATTCGCTGCAGCTGCCTGATTCGCTGGAAGTTCTTGATGAGAGTGCTTTTTTTAAGTGCTGTAATCTGACCTCTGTGGTGATTCCGCCCAATGTCAGATACCTTGGAAAATGGATCTTTCATGGATGTAACCGCCTGCAGTATCTGGAGATTCGCCATGATCCTGAATTTATCGGGGAATGGATCATCAACAAAGCGGCTACGATCCGCTGTTATAAAGGTTCTAAAGTAGACAGATACTGCCAGCAGTCAGGATTCAAAGTAGAATACTTTTCCTAATAACAACAAAATCTGTATTGAACAGACAAAAAAGAGGAATGTTTATGAATGATACTTTTACTTATTTTCAAAAGAAGGGATGTACTGTTTTTTCTTTTCCGGGAAAAACAAGGGTTCTTAGCACCAGTCCTCTTAATGGCGGGATTACTGCTCATCTCACGCATGCTTTAAATATCAACTGCATGAATGGTGCCTATGAATGTGAAATGCTTGGAAACACCTATGAGGAAGACCTGAACATTCATACAAAAGAGCTGGGAATTGATCCGCAGACAGCAACCGCACTCAGCACAGCGGCATGGACTGAACTGTGTGCTGTTGAGAAAATCTGTTATCAGGAGTTATCCGTGACTGCTGCTGTTACAGGGGGAATTGATTCAAACGGAATGTGTCCGGGAGATCCTTCTTCTTACTATGAAAGAAACGGCGCTTACGAGATGCTGCCACCCGGTACGATCAATGTTTTTATCTATATCAATCAGAATGTTACAGAGGCAGCCATGGTCCGCTCAATGATGATTGCTTCGGAGGCAAAAGCAGCGGCCGTTTCACATCTCTTACTTGGAAGCTGTTATTCAGAAGAAATCGCGACAGGTTCTGGTACTGACGGAATGGTGATTGCCTCGGCTATGGAGGGAGAGCTGACACTTACCGATGCCTCCGGACATTCCAAGCTTGGAGAGCTGATTGGCAGGGCAGTCCGTATGGCAGTAAAACATGCCCTGATGAAACAGACAGCTGCCTGTGGTCCGAGACAGTTTCAGGTTCTTGTTCGTACTGGCAGATATGGAATCACCCCGGGAACTCTGTGGGATTTTTATACAGAGCATGAGATTCTTTTTCATGCATACAATATTAGTTTTAAGAAAGCTTCTGAGCTGGAAGGAATACTTCTATCGCGAAACAGAAACAGCAATCTGGTTTTATGTGTGTCTCTTTATCTTCATCTGATGGATCAGCTTCGCTGGGGACTAATCATGGAACCGGAGGCTGTCCGAGAGGGAAAAAGGCTGCTTCTTTATGGACTGTACTGTGGACGGGATACTTATCTGGGCGATGTTTATCCTGAAGATGTATGGAAGAACGAAGTACTGAAAACATTTTCACTTAAAGAACAGCTGATTTATATTTTAATCTGTTATTTTTCTGTCAGATCATAGTTGGATCATCACATTTTTATGGTAAAAATATTCTATGCCTGCTTTCTCCTGATGAAATACAAAAGGGAAGCGAATAGAATAAGTTCAATGTCCACTCACTTCCCTCCTGAAATCGTTGAAATCTATATACACATTATAAGGGAAAAGCCGCAAAAAAGCGAATCCGGGTGGTTGTGGATAAAGTAAAAATGACGGATAAAAAACAGTACATAACATCAATAAAAAAATTTAAAATTCGTCATTTTTACTAATGCCCTATGCAAGGGTCTGAACAATAACCTAACATCAAGCATCAGGTAAACTAATAAACAGCCTGAAGAAAACTCTCCAGACTGTTTTTATCATTTCTGTGCGAAATACTCTTTTGTAAGTGTAATGGCGGTTCCTGAAAGTAAGAATACACCAATTAAGTTTGGGATTGCCATGAGACCATTGAATGTCTCAGCAATGCTCCAGAGAAGTCCCAGATCTACAGTTGCACCAATGATTGCCACTAATGAATATGCGATCATAAATGGGCGGATAATTTTTGCAGAGAATAAGAATTCAATGCAGCGTGCTCCGTAAAGTCCCCATCCGATAATCGTTGAGAATGCAAAGCAGCACATGGCAACTGCCGTAAAGATGGAAACCCACCCCCCGTATGTAGCAGTAAATCCGGAAATTGTAAGTTCTGCACCTGCCGCTGCACCGTAATTTACCGGCACGCCGCTTACAAGGATCACAAGTGCTGTCAGAGTACAGATCACGATCGTATCTGCAAATACCTCAAAGATACCAAACATACCCTGTTTTACAGGTTTGCTTGTATCCGCACAGGCATGAGCGATAGACCCTGTACCAAGTCCTGCTTCATTGGAGAAAATACCTCTGGAAACACCCTTTTTCATACTGAGGAAAAAGCTTCCGATCACACCGCCTGTCACTGCTGACGGATTAAAAGCTCCATAAACAATATCATGGAAAACTGCCGGAACTCTTCCGATATTTAAGATTACAACACCCAATGCAAGTACAATATAAAACAATGCCATAAACGGCACCAGCTTCTCGGAAACACTTCCGATTCGCTTGATACCACCCAGCAGTACCATACCAACCAGCAGCGTGATCACAATTCCAAGGATCAGATTCAGTCTGCCTGTGGAAGACTCTGAAATCACATTAAAGTTAATAAGAGCCGTATCAATTGCTGTTGTAATGGTATTTACCTGAGTAGCATTACCTGTTCCAAATACAGTCAGTACACCGAATGCAGAATAAAGAACTGCAAGAAATCTCCAGTTCTTTCCCAGACCATTCTTAATATAATACATAGGTCCGCCTACATAATCTCCATGTCTGTTTCTCTCACGGAAATGAACTGCCAGTGTAACCTCTGTAAATTTCGTACACATTCCAAGGATTGCGGAAACCCACATCCAGAATACAGCTCCCGGTCCGCCGATGGCGATAGCTCCGGCAACACCGGCAATATTTCCGGTACCTACCGTACCTGCCAGTGCAGTACAGACTGCCTGAAAAGGTGTCATGGAACCGTCAGAAGCCTCTTTCTTCTTAAAAATTCTTCCCAGTGTGGTTTTAAGCGCATACGGGAATTTGCGGATCTGAACAAAACCGGTCCGCAGGCTCAGGTAAAGCCCTACGCCGATAATACAGATCATAGCCGGGACACCCCAGATAAAATTATTTACGACGTTATTGATGGATTCAATTGTCTGAAGCATATTAAACAAACCTTTCTTTCGTGTAATAGTAACATTTTAGCACTTTTTTCGCCGTATGTACAGAAAAAATTCTATTAAGATAAAGCATTAAAGCACAATAAGTTAACAGCGCAAACAGATACGATCAGCCGCTCCACTGCTTGCCATACCCATATCACTACTTCACAGTTTGAGCAAAAGTCAAAATAACGTATAAATTTGTCATAATTTCAGTAGCATTTCCCCACCCAAACCTCTATTATTGTAGATAGAAAATCAAGGAAAACACCTATGTATTTTCCAATAGCACTTAAACGCTTCAGTTATTAGTTTAACATTTTTCAACCTAAGGAGGATATGACAAAATGATTCAGAAATATACTTACGGAACCCCGTTTGAAACCGATGCCATCGTAACTTCCATCCCGGCTTCTGAGGGAACTCCTGCATACGGAACTATCTCCACAGAGAACGGCTTCTCTTTTACTTATGACATGGATGACAACGATGTTGTCTATGGTCTGGGCGAATCAAACCGCGGAATCAACAAACGTGGATATGTTTATGAAAGCAACTGTTCCGACCAGCCAAACCATACAGAGGATAAAATCTCCCTCTATGGAGCACACAACTTCATCGTAATCTCCGGAAAGCAGACTTTCGGTCTCTTCGTTGATTATCCCGGAAAACTGAAGTTTGATATCGGTTACACACTCTCTTCCCAGTTAAAGATCACCTGTGAGGATGCAGACCTTTATCTGTATGTGATCGAGGGCGAAACTCCTTACGATATTGTAAAACAGTTCCGTAAAATCATCGGGAGGAGCTATATTCCGCCTAAATTCGCATTTGGTTTCGGTCAGAGCCGCTGGGGATATACAACTGCTGACGATTTCAGAAAAGCAGCTGACGGATATCGTGAAAACAACATTCCGATCGATATGGTATACATGGATATCGATTACATGGAAGACTACAAAGATTTCACAGTCAATCAGGAAAACTTCCCTGACTTCGAAGCCTATGTCAATGAAATGAAAGAAAAAGGCATCCACCTTGTCCCGATCATCGATGCAGGTGTCAAGGTAGAGGCTGGCTATGATGTTTATGAAGAAGGCGTTGAGAAGAACTACTTCTGCAAACGTGAAGACGGCAGTGATTTCGTTTCCGCTGTATGGCCGGGCTGGACTCATTTCCCGGATGTCCTGAATGCAGATGCAAGAGCATGGTTCGGACAGAAATACGAACGTCTTATTTCCAAGGGAATTGACGGTTTCTGGAATGACATGAACGAGCCTGCAATGTTCTGCACACCGGAAGGCGTTGCTGAATTAAAAGAATACATCAAAAACAACTTCATGGACAATGAAGAAGCACCTGGATTCGTTCTCGGCGCAAAAGTAGAAGGACTTGCAAACAATCCGGAAGATTACAAACGCTTCTATCACAATGTAAACGGTCAGAAGATCCGTCACGACAAAGTACATAATCTATTCGGATACAATATGACCCGTGCTGCTGGCGAAGCATTTGAGAAAATCGCACCTGGCAAACGTTTCCTGATGTTCTCCCGTTCTTCCTATGTAGGAATGCACAGATACGGCGGAATCTGGATGGGAGACAATAAATCCTGGTGGTCACACATCCTTCTGAACTTAAAGATGCTTCCATCCCTGAATATGTGCGGTTTCCTTTACACAGGAGCAGACCTTGGCGGATTCGGTGCAGATACCACACGTGACCTGGTACTTCGCTGGCTGGCACTGGGTGTATTCACACCACTTATGAGAAACCATTCCGCTCTGGGAACCAGAGAACAGGAAGCTTACCAGTTTGAAAACATCGAAGACTTCCGTCATGTAATCGGTGTCAGATATCGTCTTGTTCCATATCTGTACAGTGAATACATGAAAGCTGCATTAAACGATGATATGATGTTCCGCCCGCTGGCATTTGACTACACAGACGATGCATTTGCAACTCAGGTAGAAGATCAGCTTCTTCTCGGAAACGAAATCATGATCGCACCTGTTTATACACAGAATGCAAAAGGCCGCTATGTATATCTGCCAGAGGAAATGATGTTCGTCAAATTCCTTCCTGATGGAACCATCTCTCAGGAAATCCTTGAAAAAGGCCACCACTATGTAGAAGTTGCCCTGAATGAGGTTCCGCTGTTCATCCGCAAGGGAAAAGCAATCCCGGTTGCTGATGTTGCACAGACAGTAAAGGATATCGATCCTGCTACGCTCCGAATGATCGGATATGAGGGCGCTGAATATGACCGTTATGATGATGACGGAGTAAGTGCTCTGATTTAACCAAATCAATCAGATTTATTTGCCTCAATTGCAGGAATTACCAGACAGCAGTTAGAATTGAACGAGATGTCACCTCATAAAAAATAAAAAGAAACAGTCACATACATCTGATGAATATTGAGATATTCACTCAAGTATGTGACTGTTTTCTTTTACATTGTTATTCTTTGTCTTTATTTGCCAAAACAATATAACGATAAATTTCTGTAAACGGGATCTCTTTTTCTCTGCTCAACTGTGCAACGCTCTCATATTCCGGGTAAATCTGCTCTTTTCCATTCAAAGTGCATACCTTTACCAGAACTTCTCCCCATGGAGTCGGAAGGGTTCTCGTTTCTCTGGGAAGAATCGTACGTTCCATTATGCTATAACGAATTCCAATCGTAGTAGTTTCTTCAAAAATAATATTCTGAAGCGTTTCTATATCTTCTTCCTTACAGATCACATTCAGAACCCATGCAGGTCTGTTCTTTTTCATAAAAACAGGCACATAATGCACATCTCTGGCACCGGCTTTCATCAGACGTTCCATGACAAATCCCAGAACTTCTCCACTGCAGTCATCAATGTTTGTCTCCATCTTGATAATCGTATCTTTGGTTTCCTGATTTTCAGCTTTCGGATTTCTTCCTTTAGCCTGCTCTGTGCTTTCTGATATGATCATTGCCCTTAAGATCCCAGGGCATTCATACTGGCGTTTACCTGCACCGATTCCAATCTTCCGGATTTCAAATGTTTCCGGAAGTTTATCCTTTGTTTTCACTGCTGCCACGATTGCTGCACCTGTAGGTGTTACAAGTTCACCTTCTACCTCTGTTATTTTCAGATATAAATGATTGGCACTTACTATATTCGCAACTGCCGGAACCGGGATTGGCAGGATGCCATGCTGACAGCGGACAGTTCCACGTCCCTCGCAGAGAACAGGAACGATAACCTCTGTAACATCCAGATCATCCAGACAGACTGCCACAGACACAATATCCACAATAGAGTCCACTGCTCCCACCTCATGAAAATGCACCTGATCTACAGGCACATTGTGTGCTTTACTCTCTGCCTCTGCAAGAATTTCAAATATACGCAATGCGATCTTCTTTGCATTCTCAGTCATTGCGCTATGCTCTATAATATAGGTAATTTCCTTTATTCCACGGTGTTCGTGATGGTGATGGTCTTTCGCTGTTCCTGTACCATGGACGTGATTGCGCTCCTGACCTTCATGATGATGTCCATGCAGATATTCCATATCATGGTCATGATTTTCATGCTCTTTATCCAGAACCACATTAAAATCACATGCATCTATTCCGGACTTCACAACTCTGCTGATCTTTGTCTCAAATCCTGATACCTTAAGACTCTTCAGCACCCTGTCCAGCACTGCGCGGTCAGCCCCCAGATCAAGAAGTGCCGCAACCGTCATATCACCACTTATCCCTGAATAACATTCCAGATATAATGTTTTTCCCATAATCAATTTCCTTTCTCATCTGCACCTGCCGCCAGACGGTTGATCTGCGTTGCCAGATAGCCGGCACCGTATCCATTATCAATATTCACCACCGCAATACCGTTCGCACAGGAATTGATCATAGTAAGAAGTGCCGAAAGACCATGCATACTTGCACCATAACCCACAGAAGTCGGTACTGCGATCACCGGTCTGCTCACCAGACCGCCCATCACACTGGCAAGAGCTCCCTCCATTCCCGCAACTGCAATTACACAGTTCGCACTCTGGATTGTCTCCAGTCTGGAGAATAAACGATGCATTCCGCTGACTCCCACATCATAAATACGTTCAACATTTGTACCAAAATATTCCGCTGTCTGTGCAGCTTCCTCAGCAACCGGAATATCTGCAGTTCCTGCTGAACACACGGCGATCTTACCAATACGCTTCTTATCTTTCTTTTCAACCTTTAAGATGCGTGAGATCGGATCATATTCCACTTCCGGAAACTTCTCCTTCACCAGTTCATACTGATGTTGGGAAGCTCTGGTTCCGAATACCTCACCGTCTTCTCTGTATAATCTTTCAAAAATATTCAGAAGATGTTCATCTGCCTTATTACTGCAGTAGATTACTTCTGCGAAACCGGTTCTTGCCTTGCGGCTTGTATCCAGCTTCGCATATCCCATTTCTTCATAACTTTCTTTCTTAAGGATTCTCTCTGCCTCTTCTACAGATACAGAACCACTTTTTACACTTTCAAGAATCTCCTGTAAGGTCATGAATCCCTCCTTTTAGAACACCACCTGCACCAGAAACATACAGACAACCGTTTCCACTATAATACTGAGCGCTGTATTTCTCTTCCACAAATGAAGATTTTTCCGTCATCATTCTTTTTCCTTATCAGCGCCCTTATTTCCACGCTGATCATAGTCATCCAGGAAATTATAGTATTCTCCATCTTTATGATATCCCATAACAGTACGAAGATTAATATCACGCACACTGTTAAAGATATTCGTCTCGATCACACTGCTTGTATTTCTAAACTGCGCAACCAGCTCTTTCATCTCATCACGCTTGGAACCACGTCCGCCACCGCAGCTTACACAGTTCTCAGTAAAACGGCATGCACACTGAATGAAATGCAGCCCATTGGTATCTCTCCATGCCTTGATCGCAGATTCCTTGATCAGATACATAGGACGGATCAATTCCATCCCCTCAAAATTCTGACTGTGCAGCTTCGGCATCATAGTCTCTACCTTACCACTGTACAGCATACCCATGAGGATTGTCTCGATCACATCATCAAAATGATGTCCCAACGCAATCTTATTACATCCCAGCTCCTTGGCATGAGAATACAGATAACCACGTCTCATTCTCGCACACAGGTAACAGGGATTATTCTCAATTTCTGCCACTGTATCAAAAATATCACTTTCAAAAACCGTAAGAGGAATTCCCAGAAGCTCTGCATTATCCTGAATAATCTTCCAGTTATCCGCATTATAACCCGGATTCATTACCAAAAACACCAGTTCAAAATGAATCTTCCCATGACGCTTCAGCTCCTGAAGCAGCTTCGCCATCAGCATAGAGTCCTTACCACCTGAAATACAGACAGCAATCTTATCCCCCTCCTGGATCAGCTGATACTCGTTCAACGCCTTGGTAAACGGTCTCCAGACCGTCTTTCTGAAAGTCTTGATAATACTGTGCTCAATCTCTTTCGTTTTCAGTTCTTTCTGCTCCTTAGCATCATTCTCCATAAAACGACTCAGAGAAAGTCTCAGATACGCACGATATCCTCCCTCAATATTCACAGCCTCATAGCCAGCCTCACTCAACTTCTCCACACAGTCCCGGCTCCTGTCCCCCGTATGGCAGAGAACATATACTGTTTTATCTTTATCAACAGCCTCCATCTTCTCATCAAACTCATCCAGCGGAATATTCACCGCCCCAGGAAAAGACCCCCTGCTATACTGATCCGCCGGCCGTACATCCACGATCGTAATCTTAGAAGAATCAATCTTCTCCAGTTCTTCCACACTAATTGTATTCATATATAACCTGCCTTTATCTCTTAAAATCAACCACTTACATCTGATGAATCACCCTGTATTTCCGCCCAATTCACCAGCCATCATTATACTTTGAAACCCCATGATAGTCAACACATTCCCACCCCATCTCAACCCCCCCCCGCAAAAATTTTGTGTGCACACAAAATGAATTGTTTTTCTGCGTGTCCCCTGCCCCCAAACAAAAAAAGATGTGCACCATACCATCTTTGATACAATACACATCCACATAAACATTTTTTATCTTCTGCACTCCGCAGTCAAGTCCTTAACAACCTCTCCCGCAATAATCAATCCCACCACAGACGGCACAAACGCCACACTGCCGGGAATATCCCTGCGCTCCGTACACTTATGCTTCGCCCCCGGAGGACAAATACAATGCGACCTGCAGCTGATTGCCATATCCTCAACCGGTCTGATCGGCTGCTCTTCTGAATAAACAACCTTCAGCTTCTTCACACCACGCTTCTTCAGCTCCCTGCGCATAACCTTCGCCAGCGGACAAACCTTCGTCTTATAAATATCCGCCACCCGAAACGCACTGGCATCCAGTTTATTACCGGCACCCATACTGCTGATGATCGGAGTACCAGACTCCTTCGCACGCATGATCAACTCAATCTTCGCAGTCACAGTATCCACTGCATCCACTACATAATCATACTCATTAAAATCAAAATCAGCTGCATTTTCCGGAAGATAAAAGCACTTATGGATTCTCACATCTGCCTTAGGATTAATTTCCAGGATTCTGTCTCTCATCACTTCAGCCTTATACTGGCCTACCGTCTTTCTGGTAGCAATGATCTGTCTGTTAAGATTAGTCAGGCATACTTTATCATCATCGATCAGGTCAAAAGAATACACACCGCTTCGCGCCAACGCTTCGCATACATATCCTCCAACCCCTCCGATTCCAAATACTGCCACACGGGAGTTCTCCAGTTTATTCATTGCCTCTTTTCCCAGAAGAAGCTCTGTTCTTGAAAATTGATTCAGCATAATTTCTCCATTTCATCCTGTATTGCTTCATTCTTTACCTGTTCTTCTTTTACTTCATCATCTCTTGTCTGTCCCGCTCCATTGCCCGTAACATAAGCAGCCCTGCAAGCCAATATCAAAAAAATGATAAGCAAAAACCAACACCATATTTTTCTTTTGTTTTTTATGATCAGCCGTTTCATAATTATATGCCATTACCTTCTTAATTTTACTAATGTCTCCCGGATACCTGCCAGATATGCTTGCAGACAACTACTGCCACTGTTCATTTAGCTTAAAGCTCTTCCTATTTTGAAAAAGCCAGATATGCAGCTCCAATCAGGCCGGAATCTTCATTTAATGTAGATTTTCTTACCTTAATAAATGGTCTCTGAGCTTCGTAGACTTTACTCTTTACAAGCTCCTCTACTTCCTGTACAAAGCCATCCACCTTAATTGCCACAGAACCGCCCAGTATCACGATATCCGGATCAACAAGATTATAAATGGCCGCAATGAAATTGGCAAGATGCTGTTTCGCATCCATCATGATTTTCTTTGCAGTTTCATTTCCGGCAAGAGCCAGATCATTGACTTCTCCTGCATGTTTTACATCGAGTCCGGCTTTTCTCGCACGCACGGTGATAGCCGTTCCGCTGCTGATTGCCTCAATACCTCCCGGAAGAATCGTGCCATGTGACGGACCATCCTGCATCATGATCGTATTCTCTACTTCATTTGCCCAGCCATGAGCGCCCTGGAAAATTTTCTTATCTATTACAAATCCTGAACCCACCCCTGTAGATATCGTCAGAAACTGAACAAATCTGTAATCCTTTCCTTCTCCTGCAACTGCCTCGGCAAGTGCTGCAAGATTTCCATCATTATTTAAATACACCGGAATATGAATCATGCTCTGCAGTTTCTCTGCAACTGCCAGATGATGCCAGTCTCCTCTTAAATTCGGAGGGGTGATAATTCTGGCATTCACCAGATCAAGAGGTCCCGGGCAGGACATTCCCACGCCTACGATCTCATGATTATATCCTTTGATCACCTCTGCAATCTTTCCAAGCGTTTCCTCCGGATTTTCCGGATTTGTAGAAAACTGCTGCCTGTCTGTAATCTCCAACTTCTCATTGACAAGAGCAACTCTTGTATTTGTTCCGCCTATATCAATCGCTACCGCATATTTCATAATAAATTTCCTGGCTGTATTCTTTCACCGAAATACAACTTTCCTTTCCTTATATAGTATTGCGCTTATCCCCTGATTTCGATTTAGTATATCACAAAAGAAATCCTCTCTCAAGACCGCGCATTATAAAATTCCTCTTCCAGTTTTCTGGCAACAGACCAGGAATTTACCAATGGATTCATGGCCAGTGCCCATACTACTTTTTCTCTGTCATTTGTTACGATTGCTTCTATGCTGCATTTTTCATATGATTTTACCGTTCGGATCAGATTTTCACAATAAAGAGGAATTTTTCCAAACTTCACAGGCTCAATTCCTCTGCTTGAAACCTTACAGGTAACTTCAACAATATCGTCATTATCCAGGAAGTTCAGACTGCCCTGATTTTTAATACACAAAACCAGGTATTTTCCCTCTTCGCTCTGCATTCCTTCTATACAGTCCAGCATAACACCGGCATATCCCATTCCTTCCGGAATCGGAAGCTTTCCTTTTTCAAGCAGAGGTCTGACACTTACTCCGGACTCAACACTCATATAGGAGTTTTCTCTGACCTGCATATAGTACAGAAATGTCTGAAGCGCCTCTTCCGGATCTGCATTGATATCCATTCCCGAAAGTTCCTTCATCATCTGCTGATTGATTTTCTCTATCGCTTCTCCTCTGGTATTTTCGCTGTTTAAAATATGTTCCAAAGCCTTTTCTCTGTGATAATAATAGTACAGATACTCATTTGGCAACATTTTACTGCTTCTGATAGCTTCCGGATCCATCGTCTTAAACTCCTGCATGGAATCCAGAAAAATTTCATCATTTACCAGTTCAGAAAGAATTTCCTTTCCCTTCTTCTTCACACTGGAAATCCAGGACAAATGATTTAGTCCAAAAAACTCCACATATAGTTCATCTTCCTCCACACCAAGCCTCTCTGCCATTCTGAATTTCGTCGCACTGGGCGCATCACAGATTCCTATCACTTTATCATACCCTGCCTGCGTAAGTGCCTGAGTTACAAGCCCGGAAGGATTAGAAAAATTAAAAATCCAGGCATCCGGCGCATATTTTTGAAAAATCCTGCAATAATCCAATAATACCGGAATTGTTCTTGCTGCCATAGAAAATCCGCCTGCACCGGTAGTTTCCTGACCGATCACTCCCGCATTTAATGCTGCCCGTTCATCCTGTACCCTGGAATGGTCGCCGCCTACACGCAGCGTAGTTACAATATAATCAGTGCCTGCCACAGCCCCTTCACATGTATCACAAAGAGTAATTCTTAGGTCTTTTTTCTCCCTTTCCACCACATACATACAAAGTTTTCCAATAATGTCAAGTTTTTCTTTATTAATATCAAACAGAGAAACTTCATCAATATTGAGCTTTTTATATCTCCTCAAAAGACCATTAATAAAAATAACCGTGCGCACTCCTGCGCCACCTATTACTGCAATTTTCATCTTTCGCTGCCCCTTTCTTTATTATTCCGCACTCAGAAAGTCATCCAGATATTTTCTAGCCGGAAACGCACTGTTCCCGCCAAGTGCAGTCACACTTAATGCTCCGCATGCATTTCCCAGTCTCAGACATTCCTCTGTGTCTTTATCCATAAGAAATCCATACACAAACCCAGCATTAAAAGAATCTCCTGCTCCGGTAGTATCCCGAACCTGTACCGCAAAAGGATTCACCTGATACAACTTTCCATTTTTTACCGCCAGGGAACCATTTTTTCCAAGTTTTACCACTGCGGTTCCACACATAGACGCAAATTTCTCCGCCGCCTTTTTTACATTTTCAAGTCCACTGTAACGGACAGCTTCTGTCTCATTCATAAACAGCACATCTATATAAGGAAACAATTCATATATTTTGCGATCCCAGATTTCTTCCGGATCCCATCCCAGATCAAAAGAAATCGTAACATCCTGCCTCTGCTTCAGAGTTTTCATAAATTGCAGATATTCCCGATGATTTCTGTTTCCTTCGTATCCTGTTATATGGATGTGTCTGGCTTTAGACACTTCTTCCAGGTTTATATTTTGAATATTTACCTTTGCATTTCCACCCTGATAAGTCAGAAATCCTCTATCCTGTTCATTTGTGAAACTCAGCGAAATTCCTGTTCCTGTTTCTTTACTTTTGCTTACAAATCTGGTGTCGATATTTTTTTCTTTAAATTCCTGCAATATAAATTCACCGTACAAATCGTCTCCGATTACGCCCTGAAATGCGCAATGCATTCCAAGTCTGCCAAGTCCAAGTGTGAAAAGGGCTGCGCCGCCTCCCACAAAAGTTTTCATCGTATCAACAAGTTCTTCCTGTCCCGCACATGGTAAATGATTCACATTTGGAATGATCAGGTCAATATTCGCATCTCCAAAAACGAAAACATCCCACTCTTTTTTTCTAATTTTTATTCCTGTTTCATGTCCCATATCATCGTATCCTTTTAGTTATAAAAAGGAGGGAACATCGTCCCTCCTCTTATTTTTATCCTGTTTGATTTATTTTCGTCTGATCTTTAATGTTTTAATCTCATATGGCTTGATAGCAAAGGAAACCGTATGCTCTGTGCAAGATACCGGCTGTTCTTCTTCTTCCAGAAGATTACATTCAGTCACATCTGCAATTTTCTCCCCACAGGTGAGAACTACATTTGTCCTTCTGTTGTAACACTCATACATACGAACGATCAGGTCTTCTCCGTTTTCTGCTTTTTTAACCGTTTCGATTATCACATTATTCTGATCAACCTTGAATAATGAATATTCTCCTGCAAGTTTTCCGCCCTCATTTTCTTTGACAACAGCGGTCATCGGGTTATTTAATTCATATGCCTGGGCAACTGTGTTTGCATCCGTCCAGTTTTCTGCATGAGGATAGATAGAATATGTAAATTCATGGTGCTCCTTATCGGCATCCGGATTTGGATAGATTGCAGATTTCAACATGGAAAGTCCGACTTCACTTCCATGTACACCAACACCAAATTTACAGTCATTCAGGAAACTTACACCGTATCCTTCTTCGCTCACATCCATCCACTTATGATGGCATACTTCAAATTTAGCAAAATCCCATGAAGTGTTTGCGTGAGTCGGACGTTTTACATTACCATACTGAATGTCAAATGTTGCTTCATTGGTATGTACGTCTACAGGGAAATAATCCTTAACAAAAATCTGATGTTCTTTCCAGTCAATTATATTTTTAATATCAATTCTCGGAATATCATGATACAGATAGATTTTCTGAACGATCACAGAATCCAGATATTTTCTCTCAATTCTGACACACGCTCTTACCGGTCCGTTTTCTGTTACTTCCATAGAAGAAACATCATCGATTTCCCATGATTTCTCTGTATAATAATTATTTACATCCCACGCATCGTAATTATGCGGACGATCCTCATAGCTGATGATCACATTGCCGGCTTTTCCTTCTTTAAGTATCTGTCTCTTCGCTGATTTATCGTAAATCTTTGCGAACTGGCCTTTTTCGTTATAATCAACTGCAAACCAGTCATTCTCCATATGTTTTACAGAGACATCCATGGAAATCTCTTCTTCATTCTCTTCTCCGTCTTCGAGAACATAAGTTTTATATCCTTTAGATGGTACACCCGCAGCAGTAAAGATATATGTATCTCCCGCTTTCTGAATTGCAACTGTATTTCCATTATCTTTCAATACCGGATTCTTAATCTCCTCTGGACAAATAAAGGAAACAATTCCCGGAACTTCGCTACTGTTTGGATTAAATACAACAACCGCATGTAAAGGTGCATCTACATTTCTTACAAGACTTCCAAGAGAAGCAGTTTTTAACTCTTTGTTTTCTGCAAATATCTTTTCATATTCTTCTTTGGAATCCTCATATACTTCTTTAATCGAAGATCCCGGTAAAATATCATGGAACTGATTTCTGAGGATTACTTCCCAGCCTTCATAAAGCGCATCTTTCGGATATGTGTTTCCTGTCAGAACTTCATCCATTGCCGCATAGGTTTCTTCATCCTGATAAGCCAGCTCTGCTTTCCGGTTGTATTTCTTATTTCTTGCCATAGAAGTATATGTCCCTCTATGATATTCCAGATACAATTCTCCAACCCATGACGGAAGATATTTGCTGCCTTTTGTCTCTTCGTCCAGCCTCTTGAAGAAATCAAGTGCCGTAGACATTTTTGTTCTCGGGCAGCCCGGAATTCCCTGACTCATACGTCTCTGGTTTTCAAGCTGTTCTTTTGTAGGGCCACCGCCGCCATCGCCAAATCCGAAACTGCAAAGAACCTCTTCGTTCAATTCCTTCTGGCTATAACGGGCCCATCCGCCTTTCATCTGACTTGGGTTCAGGAAACCATTATACGTTGTAAAATGCTCTGTTTCCGTGCCACCTTCCACAGCAGCCTTATTGTAATCCCTTGTCGGTATAAAATGAGTCAGAACTCTGCTACCATCGATTCCTTCCCATTCAAAAGTATCATACGGCATTTTATTTAGCTCATTCCAGCTGATCTTTGTTGTCATGAAATATGGAATACCGCATTTCTGCATGATCTGAGGAAGCGCCGCTGAATATCCAAAGACGTCCGGAAGCCACAGAATCTTATTATCTGTTTCAAACTCATCTTTAAAGAACTTTTTCCCATGCATGAACTGACGGACAAGAGCTTCACCTGATGCCAGATTACAGTCTGCTTCTACAAACATACCACCCTCTGTCTCCCAGCGTCCTTCTTTTACACGCTCTTTGATTTGTTCATAAACCTGTGGTGCATTTTTCTTTACATATTTATACAGCTGAGGCTGGCTGGACATGAAAATATATTCCGGATATTCTTTCATCAGATTTAATACCGTTGAAAAACTTCTCACGGATTTGTCTTCTGTTACCTTTAATGTCCATAACCATGCACAGTCAATATGTGTATGACCTACGCAGCAGACAACCGGTTCCTGTTCTTTGTCACAATGTTTCTCATAAAATTCTTTTGTAATAAATTCCTGTGCGCTTTCCAGGCTCTCGTAATATTCCGTTGAGCCTTCTTTTCTCATATCCAGAAGATTCAGAGAATCATTTAAAGCCTGAATAATAGTAATATACGCTTTGTCATCTGGATTTAACAGACGTGCTGTTTCGTATGGAACAGAAAGATCATAGAAATACTTCTCTGTTTTTCTGTCCAGAACTTTTAATTTTGAATCCAGCTTCAGGCTGAAATTCTGGTCTCCTGTAAAAGCAGAGAGAATAATTCTGTACTGTGTTCCGGCTTTTGCCTGTTCTGCAAGGATAATTTCTCTGTGATTTACATCCAGTCCCTGTACAAGCGTACCATTTACATAGATCGTAAACTGTGGATTGGTCGCATCCCACTCTGCTTCTCTTCCTGTCAGAAGTTCATATACGACACATTTTCCATCAAATTTTTCCGGAACAGTTACAAAAGTCTCAAACCAGTAATACTCTCTGTGACCGCCCCAAAGCTCTGTATTTGTAAATTCTTCCCAGCCAGAAGTATCAAGTTCTGACACATTCTCAAATCTTTTATCTGTTTTGATCATTCGATACTTCTGAATCGGCATACTTTCCGGATAAATCTGTTCTTTTAAATATTCCAGCATTTTGCCAATGCGTTCTTTAATGAAAACCATTTTTTCTACCTCCCAGTCATTGTAATTTAAAAGTATCAACCTTTTGCAGCACCTGACATTGTGAATCCTTTTGACATGTAATTCTGTGACAGAATGTACAGTATGATAGATGGCAATGCATAAATTACAGAAAATGCTGCCAGTGGTCCATAACTGATAGAACCATGCTGTCCAAAGAACTGATACAGAAGAACTGCTGCCGGCTGTTTATCCGCACTGCTTAACAAAATGTACGGAATAAAGAAGTTACCCCAGCTTCCCGAAAATGTATAGATAAATACTACGCAGATTCCAGGGAACATCAGCGGAGATACAATCTTTCTGATGGACTGCATGGTGGTTGCACCATCCACCCATGCCGCTTCTTCCAGTTCTACCGGAATCGCATCCATAAAGTTCTTCATCAGCCAGATTCCATATGGTAATGCAGAAGCTGATAAATACAGGATAACACCTGGAATGCTGTCAAGTAACCCTATTTTCAGAAACATTTTATATACAGGAACGATTACAGCAATCATTGGAAGTGCTGTCATAAACAGAATTCCGTACATAAGGCCTTTTTTATAACATAAGTTATATCTGGAAAGAGGATATGCTGCCAGTACTGAAATCACACATACAACCAGTGCCTGTACCCCGGCAATTACAAGACCGATTCCAAATCCCTTTAAATTACTTGCATTTGTAAGAACATTTGCATAGTTACTGAACGTCCACTGATCCGGCCATTTCAAAGACTGATTTGCTCCCATATCAAATGATGCAACAACCAGCCAGATAAGAGGAAGCACAAATACAAGTGCTATAATGGCCAGCAATATATAATGAAGTGCTTTTACAGATCTTTCACTCATTACTTTTCCTCCTAATCATCTGATTTTAATAATCTGGTATAAATAATACTGCACACAGCACCTACAAACAGAAGGATCATACCTACTGCTGTTCCCTGTCCTAACTGGAAGTTCTTCAGTCCCTGATTGTACATATAGATTGGAAGTGTTGTGGTAGACATGCCAGGACCGCCTCCTGTCAGCGCCCAGATCAGACCAAATACACCTAAAGTAGAAAGGGTGTTCAACATCGTGTTCGTAGCAATTGTATCTTTGATACACGGAACAATAATACGAACCAGTGTCTGAATTCTGTTAGCTCCGTCTACACGGGCAGCTTCTTCTATATCTCCGGATACGTTATCCAGTGCAGACTGGAAGTTCAGCATTGAGAATGCGGTACCATGCCATACGTTAGCAATAATGATCGTCATCATCGGATGACCATAAATAAAGTCAACTCCCGGAATATGAAGTGTTCCGATAATCTTGTTAAATGTACCTGAAACATCAAAGAATGCCAGACAGCAAAGGGAAACAACGATCTCCGGCATAACCCATCCTGCCAGGATACATGGACCAACAACGCTTCTGAAAGCTTTTGCCTTTCCCTTCATGAAATATGCAATCAAAAAGCCTAGAACAGACTGGCCTACAAGGCTTCCAATCAGGAAGATAAATGTGTTTCTGATACTTACAAGTGTATTTGGATCAGAAAGAATTCTTTTATAATTTTCAAGACCAATAAACTGAAAGTTCTGCGCTGCTGCTCCTGTAAGAGCCATATTTGTAAAAGAATAGTATACCGTCAGAACAATAGGAATAATGAAAAATGCCAGCAGTAACACCAGTGCCGGAATCAGAAGAACTGATTTCTTAGCCTGGTCTGCCCAGTATTTCTTTTTCAAGGAACGCTCCATTACGACTTCCTCCTTTTAATCTGTATTTTTTTCAAAAACAAAGGCGCTGCCTGTACAAGACAGCACCTTTGTGACATCCGCCTGAAACTTCAGGCGTTTATTACTGTTCTGCTACGTTGTCTTCGCCTACAGTTCTTGATACATCTGTATTATACTGTTTCATTGCATCTTCAACACTTGTTCCGGATACTACGGATTCAACCATAGACTGAATGTATGTTGATACAGAAGAGTACTGATCATTCTGTGGTCTGAAATATGCAGTATCAAGGAATGAAGTTGCCTTTTCAAAGAATGGCTGTGCAACATAATCTGCTTCTTCCGCTACATCTGTTCTTGTACAGATATTTCCCTGATCCAGGATTGCTTTCAGATAAACTTCAGGGCTCATCATGTGTTCCATGAAATCGAATGTAATATCTTTGTTGTCAGCATTTTCCGGAATAGAAAGTGCCCAGCCGCCTGACATTGTAACAGTTCCAGGATCCTGTCCTTCGTTTGTAGGCATTGCTGCAAGACCTACTTTGTCCTGATAATCTTCCCATGGAGAAGCTCCTGTGTCTTTCCAGTTACCTGTAACCCAGATACCATCAATGCTCATACCAAGTTTGCCCTGCGGCATATACTCTCTTGCAGATGTATTTCCAGCCTGTCCGTTTAATACGAGAGATAAGGATGGTCCATATCCATTAGAATAAATGTCATTCAGGAAATTCAGAGAATTTTTGATTCCGTCACTGCCTGTGATCCATTTATTGTCATCATTGAGCAGTTTCTCACCTGTTCCATAGAGAAGCATTTCATAAGTCTGCATGGAAGTAGCTTCACCTGTAGCTTTACCGGAGTTACACCAGAATGGAACTACATCTGGGCATTTCTCTTTGATTGCCGCACATGCATCCAGAATATCCTGCCATGTTTTTGGTTGCCACTCATTGTTTTCATCAAGAAGACCTGCTTTTTCATATACTTCTTTGTTATACCAAATGCCTCGTGTATCTGTGCAGTATGGAAGTGCATACGGTACTCCATCAACACTTACCATATCTTTCATAGAATCATAATATTTTCCGTCGTTCCAGTCATCGTAATCTTTTACATAGTCTGTAAGATCTGTAAGATATCCTGCCGCAACATCGTTTGGAAGCTGGAATGTATCCTCGCATACCAGATCCGGGCATGTTCCCTTGTCAGCAAGCTGTAATGCAATCTTTGTGAAATAATCACCTTCTGATGCTGTGATCGGAGCTACGTCCAATTCTACTTCATCTTTTTTATCCCAGCTGTCATATGCTGCCGTAACCCACTGATATAACGGTGCAACAGACTGATCTGATCCATCATCACGATATGTAAATGTAATTTTTGTTTTTCCGCCCTTGTCTTTTGCATAAGCCGAAACTGTGCTCAGTCCCATACCCATTACCATTGTTGCAGCTAATGTAACTGCTAATACCTGTCTCCTTTTTTTCATAGCTTATCGCTCCTTTGCTTTTGATGAACTTATATTAACATTACAAAAAAGATTTTGGTATTCCAGATTTTTGATATTGTGGGGTGTATTTTGACATTTATATCAAAAAAAGCCCGCTTTGCGGACTTTTTTTATACACATTTATCGTTCAAGAATACTGACTCGTACTGCGTCCTGTATATTTTTTGCAATAATTTCAGGAGATTCGGTGTTCCCTTCCAGACATTCATTCACTCCCTCAGCCAGTTCTTCAGCGATAGAAAACCATGCCTCATTTACAACGATTGCATGATCCTTGTTCTCCGTTTTCAGATCTTTCATCAGAGAATTTTTTCCCTCATAATAAAATTCCTCATCATTTTGATAATCTTCCCCAAATGCCGGTATCACCTGCATTCCTTTACACAATCCCATATATGTTTTCTCTTCAAATAAATAATTCAGAAATGTATTTGCTTCCGCACTGGCATTGACCGTAAGCCCGATGTCATCGCCTGCATCAAACGTCCAGTCAGATTTTTCCCCCGGAAGCTGTGCCACGCCTACTTCAAAAGACGGCTTATTTTCCCTGATAACCGCTTCCATACTCAGCTGGCTGATCATCATTCTGACCTCACCTCTTGAAAAAGCATTCGCCAGATCTTCCTGATTCAGATTTATGATATCCGGCGGAAGAATTTCCTTCTGTTTCATATACTGAAGATCTGCAAAAGCAGAAATACCTGCATTCTGCTCGATCGTATAAAGATTTCCCTGCTTTGCATACAACATCAACATAAAAAACCTGGCACTTTCTTCACTGTCACGGGCTGCAAAACCAAATCCATAACTTCCCTTAGCTGCTATTTTCTCCGCAGTTTCCATAAAAGAGCTCCAACTGGAAGGTACACTTAGCCCTTTTGTATCCATTGCATCTTTGTTATAGAACAATATATACGGATCTGATGTCAGAGGTTTTCCATAATAATTACCATTATACATAACACTGCTCCACAGCTCTGTAAGAGTACTTCTTTTCATTTTTCCCGTAACCTGGTATGTTTTAAAAATCCCCATTTTGATCAGCGACTGCATCTGTACACTACTGCAGATTACGATGTCTGCCATATTCTGTTCATCCTGGCGCAGTGCGATTTCTCTTTTATAATTTTCTCTTGGAATATATTCGATCTGGATTTTTGTGCCTGCATGGCTTCCTTCATATTTTCTGGCAACTGTATTCAGGGCATTTCTCTGATCATGAGTTGTATAAGGTGCCATGATCTTCACCACATTCTCATACTCTTCTGTTTTTTTCTCCATGTCCGGATTGTTCTGTTTAAAAAACATAATAATGACCACAATGATACTGACACACAGAATCCAGACTGTTCTCCATAAGAATCTGACTTTTTTCAAATCTCTTTCTCCTTTCTGAACTCTGAAGGGGTCATGCCACATAATTTTTTGAACACAGACACAAAGTATTTCTGATCTCTGTATCCCACTGCCTCTGCAATCTCATAGACTTTACTTTGCCGGTCGGACAAAAGCATTCTTTTCGCCATGCTGACGCGAAAATTCTGCAGAAATGAGATAAATTTTGTTCCTGTTTCCTGCTGAAATAATCTGCTGAGATATTCCTGGGAAACGTTGCATAAATCCGCAGCTTCTGCCAGAGAAACTTCCGGCTTACTATAATTTTCTCTCACAAAAGATATTGTTTTTAATATAATCTCATTATCTGTAATACTAATTTCATTGAAATTGTGTACCACAAAATTTAGCATTTTCTGAAACAGATATGTAAGCTGTCTTTCTGTAAAACATCTCAGCATACTGCTTACAATATACTGTCCTTCCTCACTTCTGTTTTTGCCTGATGTATCCTCTTTTGCAATTCCCATAGAAAAGCGAATCGTATACTCTTTAATCTGATCCGGATGAAAGTTTCCCTCGATCACTTCCCGTATAAATTTCCCGCCAATCTCATTTACTTTATCTTTATCCTGCTTCAGAATCTCTTTCTGAATCGCCGTTTCCAATGCAGAAGGATACTCTGTGATTTCAAAATGGCAGTTATTGGCAGTCTCCTCATCGATTATCTTTCCTTTTTTCATATGAAACCCATATGGCAGCATCTCTTTCAGATGTGACAGATCTTCATTCAGATTTTTGATGCCGTAATCAGTTGTATAACTGCACACAAATTCTGCAACTTCTGTAAGTTCCGGCACAATGCGCTTCTCCAGCACCCATTTAAGCATTTTGTTTTTCTCTGTATCTGTAACAAGAACCACATATGCGCCACTCTGAAAAAGCGGAATCAGATAGTAATTCTGGATACATTGGACATCCAGTGCTTTTCTTGTCTCATACATCATCTCATTCAGCACTTCCTGTGCCTGACCGCCCAGGTAAAAATACAGCAGTGAAATCTTAATATTCTCATTAACGCCAAGAACTCTTTCCAACGTTTCCCGGTTATCCTGCTGTTTGTTTACATACTCCAGCAGCAGACTTTCCGGCGAAATCTGCTCCGCTTTTTTGTTCTCTATTTTACTCTCGGCATTTTTGATAACTTCCATAAAGTTCTCAATCTCTATCGGTTTCAGTATATAATCCAGCGCATGAAGTTTTATCGCCTGATGTGCATATTCAAATTCTGAGTATCCGGTCAGAAAAATAATCCCTGTTTCACAACCACGTGCCCGCATCTGTTGCAGCATTTCCAGTCCACTCATTCCAGGCATGCGGATATCTGAAATCACAAGATTCGGCTTTTCTCTTTCCACAGCTTCCAGTCCTGCTGCTCCATCTTCCACAGCTGCTACAATCTCATGTTCTGTATAGTGCTGAATAATTTTCACAATTCCTTCTCTTGATTTGGGTTCATCTTCCACTAATACAATTCTCATCGCATTTCCTCCATCTCTCCACAAGGAATCTCCATGGTTATTTTGGTTCCCGTTTCATCTGATTCCACCCTGAAACTGCTGGCATTTCCATAGTACAGGTTTAATCTGGCAATTACATTCCGCACCCCTATACTGGTTTCTACTTTATCCGTTGCATAATCATAATGATTCAGCAGATCTACCAGTTCCGGCTTCATTCCACGTCCATTGTCTGCCACGATTATCCGAAGTTTCTGTTCGTCTGACTGTGAAATCTCTATGTACAGTTCATCCACCTCCGATTTTCCCGGAAATCCATGCACAAGTGTATTTTCCACCAATGGCTGCATAAGCATTTTATGTATCTTAACATGGTACAGACTCTCATCTGCTTTCAATGTTGATAAAAAGGAATAATTCAGTCGTTCCTGCTGTAAATGAATGTATTTCTTCAGATAGGTCAGCTCATCTTTTAATTCCACAATTTCATTGCTTCCATGAATACTGTATCTCATAATTGCTGCCAGTTCTGTAAGCATTTTGCTGATCGCATATTCATTTTTATCCACTGCCATCCAGTTGATGGCATCCAGGGTATTGTATAAAAAGTGAGGATTGATCTGTGCTTCCAGTGCCTGAATTTCTGCATTTTTCTCCTTCAGCATTGCTATACGCTCCATGCGCTCAGACTCCTCTATTCGTTTCGTCATTCTGTTAAAATGCCTGGATATACGCATAAATTCTGTACCTGTAATGCAGCTTTCCTCCATCTGTTCTTCGCCGCCTTTTGTAGCGCGGTCCATAACATCAAGGATATATCGCATAGATCTGTCCACATCATTCGATGTATACCAGGCCAGCAAAATGCACAAAACCGCTGCCAATGCACCCACCAGTACAATGATTACTGAAATATAGGCAAAATTACGCATTCCATAATTCACGTCCTGGATATTCAGCACATATATCTGATTTTTCAGGATTCCCTTGCTCTTTACTCTCAGCGCTGTCTTTTGCAGGATTTTTCTGGTTTTCACATATTTCAAAGCGGCTTTTTCTATCTCTTCCTGTGTAAAGACCGCTTTCTTTTCTCTGTCCAATTCCAGTTTCTGAGGTTTCCAGTTATTCTCCGCAGAAGATATTACATTTCCCTTATTATCTGCAATCAATGTAACATTAGATTTTGTATTTCCTGAACTGTATATATATTCAAGCATTGTTTCATCAAAACACAAAATCACAAAGCCAACCGATCCCTTCTGATATTCAGAGAAATCCGTTAACTGATGGACAACATACATACAGTTATAGATTCCATACCCTTCCTGTGCGATACAGACAGATGGCAGATAAATCGTTCTTCTCTCATCTTTTATCAGTTCCATTGTATTATTGTTTTTGATCTTGTTTAAATCAAAACAAAAGCTGCTTTGCCCTGACTGCGTAACTGTATCATAAAAGCAAGTATCATAATGTGTTCCAAAAATAGCGATTCCAAGAACTCCCGAATTATTATAGCACAGTTCCTGTAAACGTTCCCCGATTTCATGTTCCGCCTGATATCGTTCGGAATTATCCCAACGGTTGATTGGTTTCAGCCTCTGTGTATAAAATTCATCCGTATAAATTCCCTGTATAATTTTTTCATATCCTTTATAGAAATTTTCAATATTCGAAGCATTCTGTTCCAGATTAGCCTGAATCAGTTCACCGGTCTGTGTTCTGACAACACTTCCACTTAACTGATAATTCAACACTAGAATACAGCAGATTGGTACAATCGACATAACCAACGATAATGCTAGCAGTTTTTTCGCTACTGCAAGACTCTGAAATTTATTCCAGATTTTTTTCATATTAAACTCCTGTTTTCTTTTTTATATGGATAATATTTGATAATTTTCCTGGAAATAGTTTTGTATGAACGAGTGCCAAACCGCATCTGTCAGAAAAAATAATTCTTGTACAGACACTGGTACACTTTTTTGCAAACAGAACTGTACCAAGCAACTGATAACAAAATATAACATTCTACATGCAATTGTCAATGGTAGGATCTGATTATAAAGCACAAAACTTCAGTCTTATTAATAATGATTCAAACTTCCCATCTAAAATTAAGACATAAATACTGGCTTACTTATCGCGGAAAAAATAAGCAGAGAATACGAAAAGTTAAGAAAAAGCTTAAAGAAAATCCTATTGTCGAATGTAATAAAATTCAAAACAGTTATTACCCAAACTTATTTTCGAAGTTTATCTAAGTAAATAGTTTACGTAATCAGAGTTATATTGATTATTCTTGCCAAATCATGTTTGGAATCTTATATTATAAACTATAAATATATAAGCGAAATTTTTCGAACATGTAAGAAATGACACAAACATTTAATGATGTCAGAGGGTTGAAAAATGGCAAACTATCATTGATACCACAGAACTGGACAATGCCATCAGAAAAAGAATAATTACTCTCTTATCTGTTGTTATAGTCATTGCAAAGCAGATGCATTTATGAAGTATGATAGAAACAATAAATATTGAAAGCAAAAATTTATCTTCAAAATAACCTTGTATACAATTTCTGAGCATTTCATAAAATTTGAAGAAATAAGTCAATCATAATTTTTGTTGTATAATATTTTGTAGTGTAAAATCACTTCTTTATGATATTTTAATCAAACTCATTATACAAAAAAATCCTATACAGCATTTCCTTGATGAAAAAATTGTAAAGTAGTGTCTGAAAAGAAATAAAATAATTGCACAAAATATATCTTCTAAATTATCAGCCAGCTTTGGACGACACCTAACCAAAACAGAAAATATAAAAAACAATTCATATAGCGCAATTCTAAATCAATTACATTTTAATAGAAAAGTGATGCCTGCCAAAAGAAAATCGCAAATTTATATAAATTTTTCTGAAAAGATCAGTATTCTCATTCAATTTAGATATTTTTCTAGATTTACAAAAAAATATGTAGACTTTTAAATTTTTCAAAATGGCAGGCTATAAAATAAATTTATCTTTCAAAGCTGGGAACTTTACATTCTTGCTTTTCAAAATTGTTATTACGCTTTATCATATCAGACATCACTTCTCTATGATTCTAAAGAACTCCAGAGCTGTTTTTCTGTTTTTACTATTTTTTCAGTTTCGATTGCTTGCTCAAGCATAAAAGATAAATAAGTATCCTGAAGTGCTTCGCGTAATGAATAAAATTCAGTTCCACTTTCTGTGAAATTTTTCATACATGCAAGGCAAGATGCTACAGCAATCTCATCATCATTCATTCTTGCAGGATAAAAGGGATTTTGATAAATTTGTTTATCCAAAAACAGAATTCCCTTATGTGCCCATTCACTATTATTATTTATGCCTACATCCACTCTATGGAGAGATTGTTCTATTGGTTGATTAGATGCATTCAGAAATCTTACAGTATTATCATTAATTTCCCCCCGAACACCCCGAACATTCCAGCGTCGTGTACGAATTTGTGAAAAATACTGTTCACCTTCAAAATCCATAAAAGCATTTTTTCCATTTTCAAATTGCATAAAAGCCCAGTCTCTATCTTCTTGAATAATAGTTCCACTTTCATCAAAACCATTTCGACCATTAGTAGCTGTTACTTCTGACCAGAATTTTTTTCCCTGAATAACACAATTTTCGTATTTAATACCGAGAATTTTTCGGAATATGCTGATTGCATGATATCCGTGAAGCGCAGACAGCATAGCACTAGATGTTGTGCCCAAGTAACCTTGCCTGATAATATCTAATATACTTGCGTAATAAGGTTGAAAAAAATATTGTTCTACAATTTGTATGCGTCCATTATATTTTTGAGATAATGTCCATAATTCATTTAATTCTGCAATATTTTTTCCGGGAGGTGTTTCACAGAGTACAGGAATTCCTTTTTCCATTAATTGTACGAGATAATCTTTTACAATTTCCCGTGGAACACAAAGAACAGCAAAATCCGGCTTTCTGGAAAGTGCTTCGTCTAAATCAACGGTAGTAAAAACATGTTCCTGTAATGCAACTTCTTTTGCACGAGTTTCTGTACGTAATACACCTGCACATATTGAAAACTGTTCTGGTAAAAGTTTTGCAATTCGGTAATAAAAGTCGGCCCTCCAACCATATCCAATAACCATATAATTTGCTTTCATCTGTTTTCACCTTATCCTTTCACTTTAGTGGCTATCATACTGGCAATAATATATTTTTAAAGAATTATAAAAAATATTAACATTGGCAATACAACTATCAAAATACAGTAAAACCATCTTGCCAGCCCTTGTTTGAACGTCCAAAAAAATTACAAATTACCGTGAAGATAGTTGATTTTTTGCAAATTTTAAATAGAATGATGGAATCACAAAATTATTCCATACATCAATAATGGTAATACAATGTTAGTTATCATAATTTATTTTAAGATTAGAAGTAATACCTCAATAGACATTTGCCACAAATTACAACCGTCCATTATGGATATTTCATCAATTTCCTGCGGTACTCCTTTGTAAAACAACAGAATATCGTAATGGTAAAAGGAATCCATAATGAACTAAACATACAAATTACTGAGAATAAATTACCATATATATGCAAATATTGCAATACAAAAGGAACGGATATACTCTGTAAAATTAATGTAAGACAAAAAGCTCACTAGAACTTTTCACACCAATAAGGTGGGTTGAACTTTTCTAAAAAAATGGAACTCGTAGCAAGACACAAATCCCATTTTAGGTATAAAAAGTCTTAGTTAGTTTATTATCAAAACTCCATTTATCACATCATCTGCTATCTATGCTGAGTAAAATTCACAAACCTGAAGTGCTTATCCATCTCATCACCGATCAATCCAATCACTTTCCCCATGGTAAATGCCGCCAACACTGTTCCAATTCCAAGTCCGTTGATATGTCCCAGGATCAGTCCGGTCATACAGGCAGTAATCGTCAGGCAGATCACATCAAAAGAAACCTTAACCTTAGAATATTTCACCTTTATAATCTCTGACAGCTCACGAGGAAACAGATCCGTCGGAATGATTGGAAGACCACATCTGTTAGAAAGTGCAATTCCTATGCAGATCAGCAGATAACTGATCACAAAATATAACACTCTGAGCGGAATTGTCTTTGGCAGGATATTGATCCATGCCTCATTAACATCCAGCAGTTCACTGAATGCAAATCCAACCAGAAAACTGCACAGATAAGCAGGTACAAATTTTTTTCTCAGTATCATCAGACTTAAGATCAGAAGTGCCTGAAAAATATAAGTCCATGTTCCCAGTGTGATTACCGGAAATACTTTTTCAAATGCATAAGGAACACTGGATATGGCAGATATTCCGGAACCGGAATACAGCATCAGAATAACAGCAAGACTGTTGATCATGACTGCTGTCACCAATGCCAGCTCTCCTCTGAAAATATGTCTCGAATCTTCTTCTCCATTTGTTTTCATAACAGTTCTCTCCTCTGGAGCGTGTTTCAAACACGCTCTAACACAAACAAAGGACTGCTGTCAGAAAGTATTTTCTGTCATACTTTTCTGACGGCAGACCCCTGTGGCTTTTACATCTTATATTTTCTGAAAATATTATTTTTTATCGAATCAGGCAGGTAGATTTCCCACTTCGACTACTGATATTTTCCTGACTTACTCAACTGTGCAGACGCGGATCAGATTTGTTCTTCCCGGAATTCCAAGCGGTACACCACCGGCAAATACAATAGTGTCGCCAACTTTTACAAGTTTATGCTTCTGTGCTGCTTCGATTGCTCTCAGGCAAAGGATCTCAGAACTGTATTCTTCCTTGGTCAGCATCGGATAAACACCCCAGGACAGATTCAGCTGGCGAAGGACTCTCTCAGAGCTTGTACATGCACCGATCAGACATCCTGGTCTGTGTTTGGACATCATATGAGCTGTACTTCCAGATTTTGTCACTGCAAGGATTGCACTGGCCTTCAGGTCGATTGCGGTCAGACAGGTTGCATGTGCGATTGCATTTGTAATATCCGGATTCTCATTTCTGTCTGTTTTCTTAAAGATTGTATTGTAATCAATATTCTGCTCCATATGTTCTGCAATACGGCTCATCATCTGAAGTGCCTGTACCGGATATTTACCGGCTGCGGTTTCTCCTGAAAGCATAGTTGCACTTGTTCCCTGGAAAATCGCATTGGCAACGTCTGTAGCCTCTGCACGGGTTGGTCTCGGATGAGAGATCATGGAGTCAAGCATCTGTGTTGCTGTAATAACCGGTTTTCCTGCTGTGTAAACTTTCTGGATGATTTTCTGCTGGATAACAGGTACATATTCCGGCGGGATCTCAACACCCATGTCACCTCTGGCGATCATGATGCCATCTGCTGCTTCAATAATCTCGTCGATATTGTCAACACCCTGCTGGTTCTCAATCTTTGCAATGATCTGAATCTCTTCACCGCCGTTTTCTTTCAGGATTTTTCTTACTTCGCGGATATCGTTTGCAGTACGTGTAAAAGATGCTGCAACGAAATCAAATCCTTCCTGGATACCGAAGAGAAGATCATCATGGTCTTTTTTACTGATGAATGGCATCTTCAGGTTTGCACCCGGAACATTGACACCCTTCCTGTCGCCAATCACACCTGCATTAATAACCTTGCAGACAATGTCCTTTCCTGAGATGTCCTGAACCTCCAGGTCTACAAGTCCATCATCAACCAGAATATGTCCGCCCGGCTGCACATCCTTATAAAGCTCTTTATAAGTAATGCTTACGCACTCATTAGTTCCTTCAATATCTTTATTTGTAAATGTAAAAATCTGTCCTTCTTCCAGAGAAACCTTGCCATCCTTGAAGCATCCAAGTCTGATCTCCGGTCCCTTTGTATCAAGAAGTGCTGCAACAGGTCTGTCATATTTCTTGCGAAGTTCTCTCAGTTTCTGGATACGGCCTCTCTGCTCATCGTGAGGTCCATGTGAGAAGTTGAAACGTGCTACGTCCATTCCCTCTCTCACAAGCTGCTCCATAACATCGCCCTTATCAGTAGACGGTCCCATTGTACAGATAATTTTGGTTTTTCTCATTTAATCTTTCCCTCCAAACTGTCAACTCAATTTTATCTATTTTATTCCTGTAAAATAATGTAATAAAATGTTACCTGTTTCTATAAATGAAAATATTAAATCAAATAAAAATTACCATTATTGAGACTATCTGTCAATATGGAATTTCGGCTTATTTTTGTTGATATTTGACAAAAAAATAACATACTTTTGTTGCAAATGTCACATATATTTTTGCCGATCCGACAGTTGGAAAATTTTTCACCCATTCTTATCAAAAACCAAAATCTGCATAATCTTCCGGCAGGAATCTGTGGTAAATGATATGGCATCCTTCGTCTTTAAAACAATAATAATAAGGATCTGATCCGTCATCAAAGCGGATCATCACATCAAACTCCTCGTTATCCATTGGTTCAGTAATGATTTTATCTGAATAAGAATGGAACAGTTCTTTAATTTCATCTATCGTACATCCATGTCTGCCAACCAGTTCGATCAATGCCTTGATGAATTCATTCTCTTTCATATTATTATGTACATATTCGGAAGCTTTTTCCGAAACAGTGAAGCAGAAACGATCTCCTCTGTGTGATACTGCTACTTCACCAAATTTCTCTTCTATATAAGAAGGAAAATCTTTTAAAATCTCTATCATGCCTGCAGCATCCGTCTTATTGCCAAAGAAATGATTCAGGGAACTGAGCGGATAATAAAGGCTGATCTTCTCCTTCATATATCCAAGCTTCGCCTGTTCCTCTTTGATCACATCGATCAGACTGGTTTCTAATCTGTTATAGTTCATTTATTTTCCCTCCTGAAAATCTGTCCTTTTGCTTTTTCTGGTTAATATTTTATCAGACATTGCCCGAAAATCAATGCATTTCTTTTTCAATTGTACGCCCGCCAAAACAATTTCAATGTTTTCTTTTTCATACAAAAATAAAGAGCTTGCGAAACTGTCCTTTTTTTCTCCCTCTGACAAATAACTCTGACTGGATAAAACAAAACAGATAAAACCAACCACTTCGTTGCTTTTTTAACCAAATAACTGCTTGATTCAGTTAAAAAAACAGCGTTCCGAATATTATTTATATCCGAAACGCTGTCATTATTCCAGTTATTTCACTATGTATTTAATCCCAGTTCTTACGTCCATAACGAAGTGTCACATCATAGATTTCCTTCTGGAGTTTCTTTGTAAGATCTCTCTTCTTAATTCTCCACTTCCAGTTCATACCAACTGTAGATGGTTTATTCATTCGGAATCTGTTGTCCAGTCCCATATAGTCCTGCATTGGGATAACGCAGACACGCGCAGCACTGCGCATGATCAGACTAATGAAACACTTATACAGTTCTTCTTCCGGTGTTGCATGATCACACAGATAATCTCTCGCCAGTTTTCTCTCAGCTGCTGTGATGCTATTCCACCATCCCACGATAGTTTCATTATCATGGGTTCCTGTATACGCCACGCAGTTCTCCGGATAGTTATGTGGCAGATAATCACTGGCACATCCGGAATCTCTGGAGTCAAACGCAAATTCCAGAACCTTCATTCCCGGGAATCCGCTCTCATATACCAGATGACGTACGGAATCTGTCATATATCCCAAGTCCTCTGCGATAACCTGCTTCCATCCAAGCGCCTGTTCAATCTTACGGAACAGATCAATTCCGGGACCCTTTTCCCAGTGTCCGCCTCTTGCATCTTTATCTCCGTATGGAATAGAGAAATATTCATCAAATCCGCGGAAATGATCGATTCTTACAACATCATACAGTCTGAAGCAGTAACTCATTCTGGAAATCCACCACTGATATCCTGTATTTCTGTGATAATCCCAGCGATATAACGGATTTCCCCATAACTGACCGGTTGCAGAAAAGCCATCCGGAGGGCATCCTGCTACTGCCAACGGTACATTGTCCTGATCCAGCTGGAACAACTCCGGATGTGCCCATGCATCAGCACTGTCCATGGCAACATAAATCGGAATATCTCCAATGATCTGGATTCCTTTTGAATTTGCATAGGATTTCAGTTTCATCCACTGCTCATAAAACTTAAACTGCATATACTGCTGGAATTCAATATCAAAATAGAGTTCTTCACGATAATAATCCATGGCATTGTTCCAGCGGAGTCTGATATCCTCAGCCCATTTGGTCCATTCTACACCTTCGAAACGGTCTTTTACTGCCATAAACAGAGCATAATCTGACAGCCACCAGCTGTTCTCTGCTACGAATTTCTGATAGTCAGGATTCTTGCTGATATCACTGTTCTCGTATGCTTTTCTCAGAAGAGGATAACGGCCTTTGTAGATTTTTTCATAATCTACCTCATCAGGCTTCTTTCCCCAGTTAACTTTCTCGCAGTCTTTCTTATCAAGAACTCCTTCTTCCACAAGTGTATCCAGATCAATAAAATATGGATTACCTGCAAATGTAGAGAAAGACTGATATGGAGAATCTCCATAGCTGGTCGGTCCCAGTGGCAGAATCTGCCAGTAAGTCTGTCCGGCTTCCTTTAACCAGTCTACAAATTCATATGCACTTTTGGAAAAACATCCGATGCCATAGTCTGATGGAAGGCTGCTGATCGGCATTAATATTCCTGCTGCTCTTTTTCCCATGATTCTTGTCTCCTTCGCCATTCTTCACTTTTACCGCCTATACTTTATCTAGTGTACATATAAGCAGTTTTTCTATACCTTATGCGCAATTGTTTTTTTTATTATATCTATTTTTTGTGCAAATTGCAATACAACTTTCATGTTATCCATTTTTTCGTGAAAATTACTAATCATTGCTTAGTTCTTTTCGTCATCTTCCATATTAAACACCAATCATTTCCACTCAGAGCATTGTCGTCAAGCGGATATTCACAATCTGCTTCGCTACGCAGCTCTATACCGAATAACTGCTCCGCATTTCATCAGAAGGAGCTTATTTTTTATCCATATCAAAAACTTATAATTTCAATGCAATATTGCTATTTTACGTTTCTTTTCCGATATGATAGGATATACTTGGTTAAAAAAATAACAAAGTATTACTCCAATCTATACACATCAAAACCAAAGAAAGAGGTAAGAAAATGGAAGACAACAAATTATGTCTCGAAAAGCAGCCTTTAAATCAGGAAATGCTTGACAAAATCGATGCTTACTGGCGTGCAGCTAACTATCTGTCTGCCGGACAGCTCTATCTTCTTGACAATCCACTTCTGAGAAAACCATTAACAATGGATCAGATCAAGAAGAAAATCGTTGGTCACTGGGGAACCGTACCTGGACAGAACTTTGTTTATGCACACTGCAATCGTGTCATCAAACGTTATGATCTGGATATGATCCTTCTTTCCGGTCCAGGACATGGCGGAAACTTCATGATCGCCAATACTTATCTGGAAGGTTCTTACAGCGAAGTTTATCCAAACATCAGCCAGGATGAGGAAGGTATGAAGAAAATGTTCAAACAGTTCTCCTTCCCATGTGGAGTTCCGAGCCACTGTGCACCGGAAACACCTGGTTCCATCAATGAAGGTGGTGAGCTTGGTTACTCTATCGCTCATGCTTTCGGAGCTGTATTTGATAACCCTGACTTAATCGCAACTACAGTTGTAGGTGACGGTGAAGCTGAGACTGGTCCTCTGGCAACATCCTGGCAGTCCAACAAATTCCTGAACCCGATCACTGATGGTGCTGTACTTCCTATTCTTCATTTAAATGGATATAAGATCAGCAACCCGACTATCTTCTCCCGTCTTTCTCATGAAGAACTTGAATGCTTCTTCAAGGGCTGTGGCTGGAAACCATACTTCGTTGAAGGCGATGACCCAATGACAATGCACAAGAAGATGGCAGAAACAATGGATACTGTAATCGAAGAGATCAAAGCAATCCAGAAAAATGCTCGTGAGAACAATGATCCAGAGCGTCCGGTATGGCCTATGATCGTTCTTCGTACTCCTAAGGGATGGACAGGTCCTAAGGTTGTTGACGGACTTCAGATTGAAGGTTCTTTCCGTGCTCATCAGGTCCCGATTTCCATGGAAAAACCAGAACATCTTGAACTTCTGAAAGAGTGGCTGGAAAGCTATCGTCCACAGGAACTGTTCGATGAAAACGGATGCCTGATTCCTGAACTGGCAGAACTGACTCCTAAGGGAAATGCACGTCTTGGTGCTAACCCACATGCTAACGGCGGACTTCTTCTGAAAGACCTTCGTCTCCCGGATTTCCGTGACTACGGTATTGAAGTAGAGCCTGGCAAGACAAAAGCTCAGGATATGATCGAGCTTGGCGGATATATCCGTGATATCTTCAAACTGAATGAAGAGAACAAGAACTTCCGTATCTTTGGACCAGACGAAAGTATGTCCAACCGTCTGTACAAAGTATTTGAATATCAGAAACGTGACTGGAACGCAGAAATGCTTGATACTGATGACTGCCTTGCAAGAGACGGACGTATCATGGACAGTATGCTCAGCGAGCATATGTGTGAAGGATGGCTGGAAGGTTATCTGTTAACAGGTCGTCATGGTTTCTTCGCAAGTTATGAAGCATTCATCCGTATCGTTGACTCCATGGCAGCTCAGCACGCAAAATGGCTGAAAGTCTGCAACCAGCTTTCCTGGAGACAGCCGATTGCATCCCTGAACTTCATCCTGACATCCAATGTATGGCAGCAGGACCACAACGGATTTACTCATCAGGATCCTGGATTCCTGGATCACATCGCTAACAAGAAAGCAGACGTGGTACGTATGTACTTACCACCAGACGCTAACTGCTTACTCTCCTGCTTCGATCACTGCATCAAGAGTAAGAACTATGTAAACGCAATCGTAGCTTCCAAGCATCCAAGCTGCCAGTGGCTGACCATGGAGCAGGCTGTTAAGCACTGCACACAGGGTATCGGTATCTGGGAGTGGGCAAGCAATGACTGCGGTGAAGAACCAGATGTTGTTATGGCTTGCTGTGGTGATACACCTACACTTGAAATCATGGCTGCTGTTACTATCCTTCGTGACGAAATGCCAGAACTTAAGATTCGTGTTGTTAACGTAGTCGACCTGTTCAAACTGGAATCCGACCACAAACATCCACACGGCTTAAGTGATGCAGAGTACGATGCAATCTTCACAAAAGACAAACCGGTTATCTTTGCATTCCATGGATATCCAACACTGATCCACGAACTTACTTATGGTCGTCATAACCACAATGTTTCCGTTCATGGATATCAGGAAGAGGGTACAATTACTACTCCATTCGATATGCGTGTTCAGAACCAGATCGACCGTTTCAACCTTGTAAAAGATGCAATCATGCATCTGCCACAGCTTGGAAACAAAGGTTCTTACTTAATCCAGAAGATGAACGACAAGCTTGTTGAGCACAAACAGTACATCGCTGAATATGGCCAGGATCTTGAAGAGATCAGAAACTGGGAGTGGCATAAATAATTTCCAAAAATACCCGATGACAAGTGTCCAAACGTTTAGAGCGGGCAGATATCTGCCCGCTCTGTTATTCATATTCTCTATCTGTCAGGAATTTCTGGAATGCCTTAGATGCAATACTCTGTGGATATTCCGTATCATGGATAAGAATAATATTTCTCTGCGGAAGCGCTTCATTTACTTCTATCTCAAATACTTTACCTGCTGCCAGATCATCTTTTGCAAATTCCTCGGGAAGAAATCCGATTCCCATATTGTAGCGCACCGCCGGAAGAATCATATCAGTAGTTGCTAATTCGACATCCGGAGAAAACTGCAGTCCATTTTTGGCAAAATATGCATTCATGAAGTTTCTGGTAATTGCTTCTGATGTCAGGCTGACCCAAGGATAAGAGGACAACTCTGCCAGTGAAACTTTCTTTCCCTTCAACTCTTCAAAACGTGTTCCGCCAATCAAAATTTCTTTATATTTTCTTACCACTTTCATCTTCAATGGCTCTGACACCTGCAAGAATGCCGATACAACGGCAAGATCTATTTTCCCCTCTTTCAGTGCATTTACAGAATCTGTCGTACTGTTATTTAATATCTTGAAGTGCACATTTGGATATTGAATATTAAAATCTCTGATTGCTTCAAACAGATAACAGTGAAGTGCCGTCTCCGTTGCACTGATATAAATTGTTCCATTTTCCAGGCTGATCAGATTATTCAGGTTATCCTCACCTTTGAAAAACTGCGCACATCCGGCCGCCACATATTCATAAAAAATCCGTCCCTCCGGAGTCAGCTTCATTCCACTCTTGCTTCGTATAAATAATCTACACCCCAATATATTCTCCAGATTATGTATCGTCCTGGTCACTGCCGGCTGACTGGTCTTTAATACGGCCGCTGCTTTGGTCAGATTTTCATATTTCGATACGTAATAAAATACTTTATAATATTCAAAATTCGCGTTCATTTTCTTCCTCGTCCGTCATCATCTAGTATGACTCACGCTAATTAGCGTGAGCCATACTAGTCCACTTTTACGCGCCTATTTTATCACAATTATTTTTTATACACAATCCAAAGCGACAGCCTGTTAATACTTTGCACATTTTAACAAGCAAACTGTCTTTACAATAATTTCTGCTGGCATTATAATTCGTTTGTAATATCAGAATTATGCAATATGTTATCCTGACTTATAACAGTCTTAACTAAATATCATTATTCTCTAATGTGTTATCCACCTATTCTAATCAGGGATGAACACTATTATTAAGGAGTACTACCTATGTCTAAATCAACTCAAAAGAGTCGTGTCCTTGACATGACAGACGGAAACATTGCCAGGCTTCTGCTTTCATTTGCTTTCCCCATTTTTGTCGGGTGTGTTCTTCAGCAGGTTTATAACCTCGCCGATACTGCGATTGCCGGGCATTTACTCGGTGACGATGCATTAGCTCAGATTGGGGCCACTGCTGCCCTTTACAGTCTGATCACTTCCTTCTGTATTGGATTAACCAACGGTCTTTCACTCCCTGTCAGCCGTTGTTTTGGAAGCGGCAAGATGGATGAAATGAGAACATCCGCCTGCTGGATGATCATTTTATCATTTGCAGTCGCAGTTATAATGACTGCCGGATTCCTTATTTTCCGGTATCCGCTCCTTCGGGTTCTTCAGACACCAGAGGACACTTTTGCCGGCGCCATGAGTTATATCACTGTAATTCTGGCAGGAATTCCGCTGACCATGATTTACAATACGGAATCCGGACTTCTGCGCGCGATTGGAAACAGTATCACGCCGCTGATTTTCCTGATCGTCAGCAGTGTAATTAATGTGATTCTGGATGTCTTGTTTATGGGGCCATTACACTTCGGTGTGCAGGGTGCAGCTACCGCTACTATTCTGGCACAGGCTATCAGCGTTATCCTTTGCTCTTTCTATATACTGAAAAATTATCCTCAACTTCATATGAAACGTGAGGATCTGCATGTATCTTCTGGATTTGTAATGGAAATGTTTGTTACCGGAATGAGCATGGCACTGATGAACGCCGTGTTTAGTATAGGAAGTGTTATTTTACAGAGCAGCCTTAACGCTTTAGGAAATGTATACATAGCAGCCCAGGTAGGCGGCCGCAGACTGGCAGAGCTTTTTATGATGCCGGGAACTGCCCTTTCGACCAGCACTGCAACCTTTTCCAGCCAGAACTACGGTGCCGGCAAGCGTTCCCGTATCTGGGGCGGGGTGAAAGTTGCTTTCGGTCTTTACCTCATCTGGTGGCTGATCGCAGTTGCTTTCTCAATCTTTATCGCACCTTATGCCGTACGGTTGATCACAGGAAGTACCAATCCGACAGTCATTGACAATGCTCTTCTTTATGTCCGAATCAGTACTGCCATGTTCCCACCGATGTCATTTCTCGTTATTATGCGAAATGCTCTCCAGGGAATGCGCCATCAGCTTTCGCCTCTGCTTTGCAGTGTTCTGGAACTGATTGGTAAAATTATCTTTGCTTTCTGGATCGTACCGGTAAAAGGCTATATTGCCGTTTGCATTTGCGAACCGGTTACATGGGTAATCTGTTTTGTATTTATTGCCGGGGCTGCATTGATATTTAGAAATGATTTTAAAGATAAAGCTGAAGCTTCTCTGCATTAATAAAAAGAGCATATCTGTTATACGTTTGATCGGTGTTTGCATCCAGGAGTATTACATTTGTTTCATCTCCATCCAGAATCATTCTGGCACGAAGCGCAGGTTTATGGATTTTTCACTATGATAGTCTTCTTTCATATAATCATCCGGATGGTTATCATTCTGTCCGATTGCAACAACAACTACCTGTGGCGTATATCCTGCAAAATCCCATTCTTTCGCTTCTCCGAAGATCGGATTATAATGAATTTTATTCCACGCTGTTTCCATACCGATAGCTTCAGGTTCATAAAACCATCCTGTATGATCCATCAGAGCAATTCCGCCCTGTTCTCCTCTCAAATACCGCCTTGCGTTTTTTTGCACAATATCATATAATATTTTCAGAACTTATTTATGCAATTAGTATACCAACAAGTTGATTTCTTGAATTAACTTGTTGGTATGCCTGACGAAAGGATACTTTTATGAAACACGAAAAAGACTGGTATAAGGATCTGGTAATCTACCAGATTTATCCGAGAAGTTTTAAAGATGGAAATAACGATGGAATCGGTGATTTAAAGGGAATGATCGAGAAGCTGGATTATCTGAAAGAGCTTGGAATCAATGCTGTATGGATGTCCCCTGTTTATGCTTCTCCAAATGTAGATAACGGTTATGACATTTCAGATTATTTCTCAATTATGGAAGAATTCGGAACGATGGATGACTGGGAAGCATTCCGCGATGGTGCACATGAGCGTGGAATCGCCATCATTATGGATCTGGTTTTGAACCATTCTTCTGATAAACACGTATGGTTCCAGGAATCAAAGAAATCCCGTAATAACCCTTACAGTGATTACTATATCTGGCGTGACCCTGCGCCGGACGGTGGTGCTCCAAACTGCTGGATGTCTGTTTTTGGCGGAAGCGCCTGGGAATATGTCCCGGAAAGAGGACAGTACTATCTTCATTTCTTTGCCAAAGAACAGCCGGATCTGAACTGGGATAACCCGGAAACCAAAGAGAAAATTTTTGATATTATCCGTTTCTGGAATGAGAAAGGTGTCGACGGATATCGCATTGATGCCATCAGCTATCTGGATAAAGGTCTGGACGGACGTGCAGATATGAATGAGCCAATCGGTACCGTAGCATGCGTGAATCTGGAAGGAACCCATCGCTACATCCGGGAAATGGTAGCTGAAACCATGGCTCCGGATAACCTGATGACAGTCGGAGAAGTCAACATTAACAATGAACAGGATGCCATCAATTATTCCAGTGCTGCAAGCAAAGAATTTAATATGTCCATTCCTTTTGTTCCTCCGATCGTAGAAATTCAGACCTGGTCACCGGAGAAAATGAAACGTGACCTTAAGAAAGATTACGAAGTTCTGAAAAAAGACGGATGGTGGGCAAGATTCTTAAGCAATCATGACAAACCACGCCAGGTTTCTCTTTATGGAAACGACAATGAATACTGGGAAAAATCTGCCAAGATGCTGGCAGCTTATCTTCATACGCTTCCTGGTACTCCGTTTGTTTTCCAGGGTGAAGAATTTGGAATGACCAATGTTGCTTATCCTTCAATTGAGGACTATGACGATATTGATACCCGCAATTATTATAAGACCATGATCGAGCAGGGTTCTTCCCCGGAAGAATCACTGGCTGAATCCCAGAGTATCAGCCGTGACAACGCAAGAACTCCTGTACAGTGGGACGACAGCTTATATGCAGGCTTCTCAACGCATAAACCATGGATTGGCGTGAATCCAAACTATAAGGAAATCAACGCCGCCAGCCAGATGAAAGATGACAACTCTGTTTTCAGATTTTATCAGAAACTGATTGCTCTGCGTAAAGAACATCCGGTAATGGCTCATGGAGATTTCAAGCTCTGCTGTTCGGAAAAAGGACCAGTGATCGCATATACCAGAAACTATCAGGGTGAAACCTGGATGGCTGTGCACAACTTCTCGAAAGAGACACAGGAATTTGCATATAAAGAAACAGAGGTAGAATTACAGTCAGATACCCCTGTAATTATTTCCAATTATGAAGAAAGCACGATTACTTTCCATGGTGAAGTTCTCTCACTCAAACCTTATGAAACTGTCGTTTTTCAATTACGGTCTTGCTAATATTACAGTTTGATTTCGATACCTGTATTCTTAACATAGAAAAAGAGCCCAAAAGAGGCTCTTTTTCTATGCTAACTTCTCATGTTTTTCCTACTCAAACCAAAACGCGCCATCAATCACATGCTGCGAATGATGGCATTAACTATTTATGCGCTCTCAAGAAACGCCAGAATTTCGGCTTTGGTTTTTGAACTTTTTGTAAAGGCTTCTAACGGTATTTTGCAGTATTTTCAGATTTGTTCAGAAGGCTGTCCAGAAGCTGTGAAATGGTCTGATTTAATACAGGATGTCGCAGATACGGAGCAATCTGATTCATTGGTACAAGAACAAAATCTCGGTTGTGCAGATCAATATGTGGAATATGAAGATCTGGCATATCAATGATTTCCTGATCATAGAACAAGATATCCAGATCCAGTGTCCTTGGTCCCCAGTGGATGATACGTTCTCTGTTTGCCTCCTGTTCTAACTGATGCAGTCGCACAAGCAATTCTTCTGGAGTAAGAAGTGTCCGCATTTTCAGGACTCCATTTAAAAATTCATCCTGATCAGTAACTCCGTAAGGTTCTGTGATAAGATAATCGGAAATTGCCTCTATACGGCATCCTTTTGTCTCTGCCAGACCACGGATTCCATTGTCTATATACATCTTTTTATCACCCATATTAGAGCCAAAAGCAATGTAAGCAGTATGCCATTTCCGCGTAATTTCCACAGATACGGTTTTCAGAGGAAGACCAACCGGTGCCCAGGGCTTTTCGATCTTCAAAGTGATTTTTTCAAGTCCGGAAAGAGAGCAAAGAAGCATTTCTGCAAGATTCTCTGCAAGAGATTCCAGAAGTTTATAAGTATGTTTTCTGGTGAAATCAGTGATCATATGGCTGACTTCGCCATAGTTTATGGAGGCAGACAACTCATCGGTTAATCCCGCCAGACGTGTTCTGGTAAAAAGCGTGGCAGAAATAACAAATTTCTGTCCCAGAACATTTTCTTCGGGATATACACCATGGTTTGCAAAAACCTCCAGCTCTTTAATTTCTATTTTATCTAATCTGGTCTCATCCATAACAGTAAAGCCTTTCTGTATATTATTTATATTTACCATCTGTTTTGTGCCAGCAATTTATCTGCATCCTAAGATTGCTTCTGTCATCTGGATCACACGCTTGTTTTCTTTAATATCGTGGACACGGACAAAAGAGCATCCCTTCATGACGCCAATTACACTGGTAGCCAAAGTCCCCTCTACCCGCTGATCTACAGGAAGATCCAGCGCCAGTCCGATCATGGATTTGCGGGATGTACCAAGGAGAACCGGAAATCCCAGATTCTGAAAAAGCTCCAGGTGATTCATTGCTTCCAGATTCATTTCAAATGTTTTTCCAAAACCAATTCCCGGGTCAAGCATGATTTTTTCATCTTTAATGCCAGCCTGTCTTGCAAGATTGACACATTCCTGTGTTTCGGCGAGCATATCAATGAGAAAGTTTTGATATTCAGTATTAGATTTGTTGTGCATCAGACAACAGGCCACATCATATTTTGCGATTACAGCTGCCATGTTCGGATCATATTTTAATCCCCAGATATCGTTAACCAGGTCAGCTCCTGCCTGAATAGAGCTTTCAGCAACACTACTCTTAAAAGTATCTACAGAAACAGGAATGTCAAAATGCTTTTTGACCGCTTCAATAACAGGGAGAACTCTCTGCGCTTCCTCATCAGCACTGACAGGTGTATGGCCGGGACGTGTAGATTCGCCTCCGATATCAATAATATCTGCACCATCAGCAATCATTGCCTCTGTATGTTTCAAAGCTTCATCTATATGATTCCATTTGCCGCCGTCCGAAAAGGAATCAGGGGTAACATTTAAGATTCCCATTATGTAAGTATGATTCTTAGTATCAAAAAAACGGTTTCCAATTTTCATGAGCAGAGCCCATCCTTTCTTTTATGCTTATGAGAAAGATCAGTATTCAATTTTCATATTTTTTTTATCATCAGACCAATAGCATTCAGAAGCTGCGGAACATAAAAAACAATTTCTGGACTGCTTATCCGCTTTATAAAGAAGTGCTGCCAGCATACTGCAGGAATCTCCTTTTCGGTGATGTCCAATAGAATACAGAATCAGTTCTTTTTCCTGTTCTGCAAAGTGCAGATCTGTCAGAATTTCCCGTGCGATTTCTACTCCTGCAATATCATGGGGAATGTTGTACTGATATTGCTGTGCACGTCCGATATCATGAAGAAGTGCTGCTGCATAGATAAGCTCTTTGGGCAGCTCCAGATGTTCCTCCAGTGCATAAATGTACATCAGCCGTGCAACATCCAGAAAATGTTCAGGAGTATGACGGCAGAAGCTCCGTTCACTCTCGAGTTCCTGTATTTTTTTATAGTGTTCCTGATAAACCGGGTGCCCCCAGATCTGATTGACACGGTCCATATCTAAAAAATTGTTATTCATCCTTTTACCATAGAAAGGAACATTTTCTGCAGTTCCTTATCTTCTGTAAATGCACCACGGGTTACAGTAGTGATTGTTTTGCTGCCCGGTTTTTTTATTCCGCGCATGGTCATACAGGTATGTTCCGCTTCCAGCATTACCATAATTCCTTTTGGATCCAGAGTACGCTCTAAAGCATCTACAATCTGAACAGTAAGGCGTTCCTGAATCTGTGGTCTTCTGGAATAAACCTCTACTGTACGTGCCAGTTTACTTAAACCGGTAACTTTGCCGTTAGGGATGTATGCAAGATGAGCTTTTCCATAAAAAGGCATCAGGTGATGCTCACACATGGAGTAAAAGGCGATGTCTTTTTCCAACACGATTTCATTATTCTCTACAGGAAACTGCTTCAACAGGTGCTGGTCCGCTTCATGGCCAAGACCTCCGTAAATTTCTTCACACATACGGGCAATCCTGTCAGGAGTATCGATCAAACCTTCCCGCGTGATATCTTCACCGATACCTTCCAGAAGCAGACGGACTGCCTGCTCAATTTTCAGTTTGTCAACCATTAAAAAATAACCTCCTTTGTATTTTTGAAATGGAGATTATCCTTTTGACCAAATTAAAAAGGATATCTCCAATTGTGATAGAATGTATGTCGAAAACATTCCCTAACACAATATGAGATATCCTCTTATATTGTTTGCAACGGGTGCGGATAATATACCGTAAGACGCACTTTTCGTTTCAGTGACAACTCCCCATTCACCGAACACTTGACGCATAAAATCCTATTTTGCATATCATTCATTTCGGTATTCAGTATACCATGTAATACGATAATAGAAAAGGTTTTTTCTGACTTTTCAGAATAATTTTTTTCTGCTGCCAGAACTAATAGTTTCGAAGTACACTTTGCAGATATTCTTTATACTGCTGCTTTACATCTTCTGGTCCGACAATCCTCATCCCGGATCCGACACCGGTAAGCCAACCAAAAAACTGCGAGCTTACCGACACAAGCACTCTGGCTCTGAAATGATCCTCTCCATGAGGACACATCCATACATCATGACCAAAGCGGTCAATCACAACACCAGCCAGTTCATTTCTGCATTCCAGCGTAACTTCCGCATCCACACCGCCATACATGCCAAATGTTTTCTTGGCAAATGCAGCCAGATCAAAATTTTTGAAGGACTCTTCCCCCTTACGGTCAGTCTCCAAAATCTCAGTATCCCGCATTTTATCTACACGATAATGCTTGATGATTCCGGCCGCTGCATCATAGGCTACCAAATAGTAATTTTCATCATCCCATGTCAACGCCCAGGGACTGACAACATAGAAGGCACCATTCTTTTTCAATTTCAGCTCCTTCTTAACTGTCCATTCCGCATAATGGAATTTAATCTCTTTATTCTCATAAATAGCTGTGTGAATATAATCTACGTTATAGTACACTGTTTCATTCTCTGTCTTCGGCCGGTTTACGATGAAGACATATCTGGAAAGCATTTCGGCATCTGTCTTACAACAGAGCTTCTCCAGTTTCTGTATCAATTCTTTAGACTTCTTTTCTGTAATAAATTTAGAAGACTGAACTGCATCCACCAAAAGCTTCAACTCCGGCAGTTCAAAATCTCTGGTCCCAATATAATAGCCAGGATTTTTCCCCTTCTTCTGCTGGATATCCAGTCCAAATTTATCAAGAATTTCCATCTCTGTATATATAGTTCTTCGGTCCGTACTGATACCATATTCCCGTTCCAGAATTGTACATAATTCCGATGCATTTAACATATGTTCATCATCGGTACGTTCAAGCAGGATTTCCATCAGGCGTAACGTACGAAGCTTCTGATCAAATGAAGCCATGACTTATCACCTCAATTTCTTACTTCCACACTCTGTATCATTTTCTCCTTTAATTACCCCTGAATGGAGTGCGAACCTCGATGAGGTTACCACTCGGATCATACAGTCTTACAAGCTTCTGTCCACCTACAAGTTCTGTCAATTTTGTGGCATATCGAACGGAATACTTACCGGATTCATATTTTGCAAGCAATCCATCTATATCAAATTCCTCGAAATACAGTTCCATCATGTTATTGAATGGCGTAGAAGTCTCATTCAGCGTCTTCCCCCATACGTCGGCATCCTGCAAAACAAGTCCCTCCGATAAGATCACATTACCTTCATTCTTAAGAACCACTTGCAGTCCAAATAAATCCCTATAAAACTCTATGGATTTTTCTATATCATCCACCACAACCAGTACATTTTTCAGCATATCAGTCACCTCGCAATCCGCTTCATTACTTGAGTCGAATTAAGCAGCTATTCTCAATTCGCATTCAGTTATATTATCTTTCCGGACAAATGATCGATCTCATGCTGACAGATTTGCGCTGTCCATCCAGACAGTTTCTGGCGCTGCTTTTTCCAGTCGAAGTCATAATACTCTACTTCTATATCCTGGTATCTGTTCGTCTTACGAACACCATCTAGGGACAGACAGCCTTCTTCCGTCTCATACATGCCATGCTTTGAAACAATCACTGGATTGAACATCACTACATCTATGAATCCCATATTCACAATAATGATATTCTTCTTTACACCAATCATATTGGCAGCCATACCAACGCACCGTTCTCGGTTCGCCTGCAGTGTATCCTGCAGATCCTTTCCAATCTGGATATCTGCTTTTGTGGCCGGCTCGGATGGCTGGCCTAAAAAGAAAATGTCTCTTACTATTTGCTTTACCATTTATTTTCTCCTATATTTTATTTCTAATTCTTATTTATCCTGATCGGAAATCTTTTTCATCGACTCAAAATTAGTTTTACAGCATCAATCAGATTCTCACTGAATCCTTCAAGCTCATTCATCGTTATTACTTTATCTCTGACAAAATACGCAATATCCCATAATGCTGTCGACTTACGAAGTTCGATCAAAACACCTGGATGTTTCTTATCCTGTTTTATTCTCTTTTCAAGTTCCCAAAAATGATTCGAAGCGTTTCCCGGGGATGTAAGCAATTCAACATATTCCTTGATGAGCTGCTCCATATAATGTTCCTGCCAGTCTGAAACACGCTCACGATATAACTTCCAATCAGCTTTTGATATTTCCATAATTTCCCTAGTCCTCCTCAAGTGTCAACCTTTAAGAATTATTCATATTGTTATGTAGCTTTTGGTAAGTTTTTCACTTTCAATATCACCTCAAGTATAACATAGATATAACCCCTGTAGTGCATGAAATACTTTTTCTGCTCATAAATCACCTTTTTCTACCATTATCCTCATTATTTACCTGATTTTTATAATCAGTCCGTTTAAAAAATCAAACTCATCTGAATCCAATCCTGCATCTTCCAACACTTCTCTTCTTTCATCCGGATCCATAAATTCCAACTCATCATAATCCAGCCCGGCATCCGCCAAAATATCACTCTTATCATCGTCATCAAATATACTTTTTTCATCGTTCTTCATCATTTCGTCCATGAACTGAAACTGTGCAGCACGTTCCCAGCTATCCAATTTCCCGTCTCTGTCGAAATCAAACATCTTATCAAATCCAAACATGATTTTCCTCCCTCAGACTTCCTTATTCTTCGATTTCCACTTCTTATTTCTTAACCTTCTTTTGATTGTCCAGAAGGCTCTTTTTGCTGATGCTGCAGATTGTTCCATGATCTGTGACAAGCACTACTTTTGCTTTTGCCTTCTTTCCGATTTTGTCATAAATTCTTCCGGCACTCATGGAATCACCGATTACTGTATAAGAACTATTTGCCACATATCCAATCTTTCCCAGACCTTCGTAAGTTACTTTAATTGCTTCCTTGTCATGCTCATTGTCCGGTTCTTTTTCTAAGCGGATCTTCGTTCCTTTTTTTAGAAATTCTTTTCCAAAATAATGCTTTGTTCCTGTCAGTGTGAAATAGACTGTTTTTTGCAGAGGCAAAATGTAGGTTATTGCAAAATGACATGTATGTAGATTGTTGCAATCAGATTTTGGGGGCTACACCCCAAAACCCCTGTAAAATCACCGGATGTGGCAAATCAGGACCTACATTTACCCCATCCGTTGATTCTGCAATTACCTACAAATTGAGTCTGCAATTTTCTGTATTTTACTCTTGCAATAAACAAAATAGACCTTGCTCATGTTCCTTCCTCCTTCTCAATCTTCCATAAACTCGAAATATTCTTGTTCACTGGCAAATAAAATGTATTTGCCTTCTACGTATCCCATGTATCCGTTGCTTGTGTTATAACCTTTCATCTGCCAGTCCCCCTTGATTTCTTTTTCTAATGTTAACAGTTTACACCAAATGGCTGTACAAAAATCCCGACAACCATTACTGTTCAGAAATTAACTGAACTAAAAAACCAATGGTGCAGACTGATAACAGTCAAAGCCATTGGTTTTCTTTATCCAAATATATTCTCTGGTTCTTCTATAATTTCTATGAAGAGATCGTAAAAGAAAGTTTCAATACATCACATGTTACTCTTTATCAGTCAGCCGGACGACCGGGAATACCCCGCTGTCGAGTTTCAATACATCACATGTTACTCTTTATTGTTATAGCTTATGCCGCAGATGGAATCACAAAGCTGTTTCAATACATCACATGTTACTCTTTATCTCTTACAAACAACACAAATATTACATATGGAGGAAGTTTCAATACATCACATGTTACTCTTTATCACATTCAGAGAACATACATTGCATGGATGTAGTTTTGTTTCAATACATCACATGTTACTCTTTATCTGCAGCCGGCAAGACTCAGGCGAAAATGTTCCCGGGTTTCAATACATCACATGTTACTCTTTATCGAAAAAGCGTGTTCGTAAAAACACAGGAAGAATATTGTTTCAATACATCACATGTTACTCTTTATCTCCACCCTCACCAGTCAGTGCACCGCCGACAGAAGTGTTTCAATACATCACATGTTACTCTTTATCTTAGAGCGTTGTTTTTAAGAATGGGATTGTATTATCGTTTCAATACATCACATGTTACTCTTTATCTTTTCGCTGGGAACTTCATTCTGTAACCGTATTCTTGTTTCAATACATCACATGTTACTCTTTATCCATAGAGCTGGCCGACAAGGTCCTGCCGAAGAATCGTTTCAATACATCACATGTTACTCTTTATCGGCTCCAGATCAGAAGACCTGGAAACCGGAAGCACGTTTCAATACATCACATGTTACTCTTTATCATGAACGAAAGGTATTCACCTACACTAGAAAATCTGTTTCAATACATCACATGTTACTCTTTATCAAAGTGGTAATTTATAACGGAAGGAGCAATGGCAGTTTCAATACATCACATGTTACTCTTTATCAGAGTTTGAGAAAGTATATTTTAAAGCTGGTGAAGAGTTTCAATACATCACATGTTACTCTTTATCCAGTCCGCAAATCTTTTATTCGTTCACCAATTGTCAGTTTCAATACATCACATGTTACTCTTTATCTCTAGCACACATCAGTTCACACGTGTGAACTAAAAGTTTCAATACATCACATGTTACTCTTTATCTGTTATAGGTTATGTCTGGCAGGTTTGTTGTGTTGCGTTTCAATACATCACATGTTACTCTTTATCGGAAGCCGGTCTGAGAACTGGATCCTGTCCGCACGTTTCAATACATCACATGTTACTCTTTATCGAACCTCACACCTGATACAGTGGATCAGATATGGGCGTTTCAATACATCACATGTTACTCTTTATCGGAAAGCAGCTCTTTTCTGATTCTGCTGATCTGCGCATGTTTCAATACATCACATGTTACTCTTTATCCTACAGCGTCAGCATAGGTTAAAAGATGGATTTATGTTTCAATACATCACATGTTACTCTTTATCGGAGGGCGGTGTTGAGTTCGTCAATAAATGAACCGGTTTCAATACATCACATGTTACTCTTTATCTGAGCAGGTGGAAAACGTCTACAACGATATGAAAAAGTTTCAATACATCACATGTTACTCTTTATCCGAATCTCATGCAGTTTATTCATAGTTTCGTGAAAGTTTCAATACATCACATGTTACTCTTTATCTTTTGAGCATGGATGAATGCGGAAATAATAATTGGAGGTTTCAATACATCACATGTTACTCTTTATCAAAAACTGAAAACGGAAATTGCAGAGTTAGAGTTAGGTTTCAATACATCACATGTTACTCTTTATCCGAATGGAATTAATCAACGCATTTGAAACATTGTGTTTCAATACATCACATGTTACTCTTTATCTCAGACCTGTTTATATTATGCATTACATATTAAAGAGTTTCAATACATCACATGTTACTCTTTATCAATTTTTACTAAAGAAAAACAATATGCGAAAAAATAGTTTCAATACATCACATGTTACTCTTTATCAGATAAGCAGAAATAGAAATGGTGGTTCACAGCCGTTTCAATACATCACATGTTACTCTTTATCGATTTTAAACTCAGCAGGCGACACGGTAAGACAATTGTTTCAATACATCACATGTTACTCTTTATCGACTCGTTATCATGGATGGTGACGACGTGGAAAAAGGTTTCAATACATCACATGTTACTCTTTATCGAAAACTTTTTTAATTCCTCTAAAGTTGAATAATAGTTTCAATACATCACATGTTACTCTTTATCTATAAAAATAGAATCTTTCAAAATCAATGAAACCATGTTTCAATACATCACATGTTACTCTTTATCAAATGCACAGTTGAACCGCCACTATTTGTTTCGACGTTTCAATACATCACATGTTACTCTTTATCGCAAGCGCCGAACCCGTTTTATCACCTACAATCATGGTTTCAATACATCACATGTTACTCTTTATCGGTTATTGGACTGGTAACAGTTCACACGTGTGAACGTTTCAATACATCACATGTTACTCTTTATCCGATAGACCCTAAGAAACTGGATAATACCGATTTTAGTTTCAATACATCACATGTTACTCTTTATCGAAAGCAGATTTTTACTCTGTTCTGCAAAATAAACCGTTTCAATACATCACATGTTACTCTTTATCAGCGAGTCACAGTTGGCAAATAAACCGTGGAAGGTTTCAATACATCACATGTTACTCTTTATCTTTTTCATTTCCATAGCACAACTTCAACAGACTTTCAGGTTTCAATACATCACATGTTACTCTTTATCAGATTCCTGGATACCCAATACTTCTTCTTTCCCCGTTTCAATACATCACATGTTACTCTTTATCAGCAGATCGCGCAGAAATTAAACGGTATAAAATAATGTTTCAATACATCACATGTTACTCTTTATCTACGGTGGATAGTAATCTATGCGCTGTTTCTTCACGTTTCAATACATCACATGTTACTCTTTATCTTTGACAACAAAAGCAAGTGCACTTGTGAAATAGTTTCAATACATCACATGTTACTCTTTATCACTGACCAATTTTTCCTGGTACGCATTATTCTCTTGTTTCAATACATCACATGTTACTCTTTATCTATGAGCATATAGTGGGAGGAGGTGAGAATGATGTTGTTTCAATACATCACATGTTACTCTTTATCAACATGGAATTATCAAACTTAAGACCAGCAGAAGTTTCAATACATCACATGTTACTCTTTATCTAAGGAGGAATGTTCATGCAATCCAGTGAAATTTTGTTTCAATACATCACATGTTACTCTTTATCAAAGAAGAAGCTATCAAAGTGCGAAACTACATCATGTTTCAATACATCACATGTTACTCTTTATCTGGATGTGCCGCCAGAGTGGTTGGGTGAACAGTTCTTGTTTCAATACATCACATGTTACTCTTTATCGGTTGGGAAAAAGCACGCGGATGCCGTATTGAACAGTTTCAATACATCACATGTTACTCTTTATCAGACGTTGGCGAAGATGGGGATTCGCGTCTACCTGGTTTCAATACATCACATGTTACTCTTTATCAAGACATGGTTGGAGTTGGAATCCTTATCCCGGAGTTTCAATACATCACATGTTACTCTTTATCCCTCGTTTTATAGGGATTTTATCCATCCACATGTCTAATAATACCCCAAAACCCAAGGAATTTCAATATTTTTACCAGGCGTTATTAGAAATTTTGTATTTTTAATAAAATCGTCTAAATCTCTTGTATTTTTAATACTTTTCAGCCTTTTCTCCTAAAATACGCCTGGTAATTTTTCACCATCTTTCTTCTATTTTTATTTTAAATAAAAGAAAAGCTTTATTATAAAATCAAATCCTCTCCTGTGTCTTTCTTTCCGTTTCCGAGTACTTCCTCACCAAAGACATTATCATTCATCAATTTTATTATACAAACGAAGTCCTCTTCCTTATCTATCACCCGATTTAATTCATTTCTCAGTTGAATGAATTTAGAAGGCGTCATATCTCCTCTAAAAACAGATTTCTGAAAATGTGACAAATATTTTTTACAGATTTTAAACACCTTCTGCACTCTTTTTTCTCCAACATCATAAAACAAAAAAGCATAATTATAGTTTAACTGTTTTTTCATAGATTTCCTCTTTTTCTACATTCCTTCTTTAAGAGAAAAAGGAACAAATTCCTTCCCCTCAAGTATATTTTTTATCAGTTTATAACAATCCAATTTCAGTGCTGTTCGGTAGGAAACTTTTCTTTTTAATTTCAGATGGAGAAAGACACTTTCCAGGCGATTTTCAAATGCTTCTATAAATATCTTCCGTCCTTCTTCATTTAAGATACAATAATTCACTTTCCTCTCAAAATGTTTTTCAACTTGCAGCTTTCTATTGTTCACAAGATCAAAAATTGTTCTGAAAACAATAACCGGTTTAAAAACTTCACTCAAATCCAGACTCAGTGAAAATCTACCTTCCGATGGCTCATGCAAAAAACTGATTCTCTGATCCAGATGAGTCTGATAAATCGCCGCAATTGTCTTTGTGTAAAGTAATGTATTTCCAAACGATACCAGTGCATTCATTGGATTATCCGGCGGACGTTTCACTCTTTTATTCATAACAAAATCTTCTGGCAGAAAATATTGAAAATCATGATAAAATCTTATCCAGACTTCCCCCTCGTAAGCCATCAGTTCTTTTACATTCTCCGCACTCATAACCTGTTTCAAAAATACTGTGCGAATCCAGTCAAGTGTTTCCTTTACTTCTTTTTTATCATGCTTATAATAATGATAAAGTACTTCATAGATATTTATACCAATCCCCCTGACAATTCTACGAGCAATATCCATACGGTCTGTGCTATATTTTTCTGCCTGTTTTACCACCAATTTTCCGCTTAAATACTGATCTCTTGGATAAAAAGTCCCACTATATCCACCATAGTAATTAAAAAAATGCACTATCACATGATTTTGAGACAAAAAATCCAGCAGTTTTGTATTAATACTCACCTCATTCAGGCAATAAATCTCTCTTGTGTTTTCAATTGGAATATATACATTTCTTCCATCTTTCCTGAAACATAAAGAATTGTCTTTTCTTGTAAGCTCTCCCATTGACATAATATATCTTGTGCTACCCATATATTCACCTTTTCCTTTGTCTATAATCCCGACGTCCCTGCCTGTCTTGTAATACTTTATTTTATATATAGCAGTATTCGTAATACGCACATTTTTTACATTTAGACTTATTTAAGCATTCCGGAACCTTCTCCTGATGTATAAGTTCTTCTATTTCTTTTATATAAACCTCCAGTTGTCTTTCATTATCCTCTGTAAGTTCTACATAAACGATTTTTTTATCTGTTTTATTTTTCTCAACAAACTCCAAGCGGCCTTTTCTTATAACCCCTTTTGTTTTTAACACTTTCAGATAGTATAAAAGTTGCCAGCGAGCTGCTTCCACATCTGCATCTGATTTTTTTATTTCCGTCAGATATTCCTTTGTAAGTTTATCCAGGCGTATATTATCTATCGCAAGCTCCGTATTTTTCCCATCTGCTGCCTTTTCTTCATGGATTACTTTTCCAATTTTCACCTGTTCACTATTATCTTCTAGATTCAGACGATTTCCATGTAAATAACATTGCCTTTTACAATGGAAATAATAATTCATCAATGTTCCATTCACTGACATACAATCCCTCCCACCATACATACTGGTTTAGAAAAATAACTCTCCTCCTGTTTCCAGTTTTTCTCTGTTTAAAACGCCATTTTCGAAGTAGACATCGCCATCTTTTATAAAATACATATTGCCAATCTGCTCATACTCATCCCAAGAAAATGTATTTCCTTTTTCTATCTGGTAAACAAATAACTTCATCTTACATTTCACACCATGAAGTTTGACGCGCTGTTCGCTGTAATCCATCTCCTGAGCATGTAACAATGTTTCATATTCCTGCCAGACATCATCTCCACGCACTTCTTCTCCATCCGCTAATTTAAGCGTTCTCGAAAGAAACACATTTATCATTTCTCTCTGATCATCTATCAGGCGCATTTTTTCTGAAACTTTTGGAAAGTCAAGTTGTCCCACATCTTTCTTAAAAAATCTTTCCAGATTATCTTTATTCTCGTTTTTCTTTTTTCTTTTTTCAATTTTCAAAATTTCTTCATAATAATTTGCAAAATCTTTTGTCCTTAAAATTTTCTGCATATCTGGTTTTAGAACAGTAAAATCTTCATCAATCCGAATGTCACCATCTTTATAAACAGCTCTTGCAGAATCAAGATTAAAAAAATACACAATTCCATCTTTTTTACAGGAACGATTGATTCGTCCCATGAACTGCTCTTCACTGTCAAGTTTTGAACAGTCTTTATAGCCAATGTCCATATCGATATCAACACCTGCTTCTATTACCTGTGTTGCAACAAGAATCACTGACTTTAACTGTGAAAGTTTCTCTATTGTATTCTGCCTTTCCCAGATACTACTGTCCCCGCTCATAAATAAAACTTCACAATCTACAATATCCGTCAACATCCTGTAAAAATTTTCCGCACTTTTTTTACTGATAAATTCAATTAATATTTTCTTCTCCTGCAGTGCCCGCTCCTGAACGTGTTCACTTAAACTTTCCAATGTCATTTTTTGTTCCAGAAGGCTATAATCAGGCACTACCCTTTCCGCAAAAACAGGATGTTTAAAATATCTCTCTTTTCGAGGAATCAAATTGACTGCATTCCCATTATCGTCTGTCAATACTTCCAGATTTGGAAGTGTGGCTGACATAATAATAATTTTAATATTAAGTAATCTCGCATAACCTTTTAAAAATGTTATAATCTCGCTCCAAAGAATATTTTTATAGCTTTGTATTTCATCTAATACGATTACTGAATTACATAATTGATGGAATGCAAACACATCTTCTTTTTCATATCCAAATAATGTTTTAAACAATGTTACGTGTGTAGATAAAACAACGGGATAATTCAGAAACTGTCGGTCCAGAAGAATCTTTTGATAACGTTTCTTTGTTATTTCTTCGCCACTGTCTTCTTTCATTGGTACCAGCGAATTTATCACTGCAATCTGCTTCATAATTTCTTCCTGATTTTCGAAAATTTTTCCCAGGTTTTCAATATTCTGATCTACAAGGGTGTTAAACGGGTAAATATAAAAAATTTTATTGATATTCTTTTCTGATTTTACAATCTGAAAGCTAAGATTCAGTGCGGTATTACTCTTCCCACCTCCGGTCGGTTCTTCCAGATAAAAAATATGTTCACTAATGTGTTCTTTCAACGTTTTCTCTGCATCCAGAAACATCTCTGTTCTTAAGTCATTGATAACTTTTGCTTTTTTCTTTTTCCTTAAAATTTCATCACTCTGAGGATACTTATTCTTCGCATATTCACGAATACTCTGCTGCGTTTTTGTCTTTTCATACGCTTCTATCATACCAGAGATATCATCTAACTGACCTGTTTCTTTTAACTGTATCTCATTCATATACTCTGATGTTGCATAATAATCAGAAGCTACCAAAAGAGAAAATAAAAGTCTTGTATATCCAAACAAATATACCTGTCTGGAACTTTCATTCCCTGTCAGTCTTTCAAACATGCCTTCTTTTTTATCTCTTTTCAAATATACTTTTTTTAATTTCTGCCCTTCATTTTTCTCTGCCCACTTTTTCAACCACTGCTGCGCATACCAGCCCAATGCTGCCCCTTCTATATCCTTCGAATTCGCAAAACTGTCCAGATACATCTGAAACTCCGTAAGAGCACCATGATGTTTCGCTATTAAAAATGAATGAATATAAATGAAGTCTCTTAATAGTTTTCGTTCATCTAAATTTTCTATTATAGAAATTTCACTAAGAAAATAATTCAGATACAGGACTGCTGACAAAATAGAATGTTTACTCCCCACATTATTATCCGGTCTTGCTTTGCCCTTTAATTTATAGTTATCCATGTTTTTTTCCTGAAATCTCGGATTAATTTTACCAATGTCATGAAAAGAGATTACATTATCTCTCAACTTTTCAAAAAAGCAGATTCCTTCTTGACTCATATCAGGAAAATACAATTCTTCAAACTGCTTAAAGATATTTTGTATCTGTTTATCTTTCTTTAACTTTTCATAATATTTCTGACATAACAGTGTATGTTCTATCAATGTTTCTTTCTGCTTTTGTTCTACATTTGTTTCTTCGTCCATTTTATGTGCATAACAGAACTCAACTTCTTTCTGAACCTTTCTTAAATCAATAAAATCCATACCCATAAAATCCCCCATTTACAGCAGAATCCCGCAAAAGCTGCGGGATTCTGTCTAATAAAATACAAGTCTGCGATTTTCTGTTTTTAAAATATTTTTTTCTTTCAATATTACTTTCATATTTGTATAACAAAAAGTTTCATACTGATACAAGTTCAAATGATCGTCTATTCCAATCGGAAGTTTCTCTTCATATTTAAATTCCGGAGCATCCTCTTCATCATCCTCCCACTCGTCTTCATCCTCATCATCAGCAATTCCTAATTTTCCATCTTTTTTCAGATAAAGGCAAGACAACACTGTATTTTCACAGGATGTTGTTTCCAGTTCTACAATTTCTGAATTACAGATATCAGCCAGGTGATCATTTTTCCCCAGATAAGGAATATACACGCACCTGTTTTCCATAATCATTTCAGCAATCTTATCAGCTTCTTCGCAATTCAGAAGAATATAGATATCCCAGATTGGGTTTTCCAGCCACTGCTCACGTACAATAAGATTACCTCCCAGTTCCTGAGAAGCATATCCTACAGTATTATTAAACATCTGCATTTTTTTCTGTATATATCCCTGCGGATTTCCTGGCACAATGGAAATTTTCAAGTCTTTTAATTTCTCGTAAAATTCCGGGTAAACTCCGGTATGTCCATAACCCTTATATCCTACGATTGCTCCAAGAATTCCCAAAAGTGCTACTTTATGAATCTGTCCATACGTAAAATAACCATATGTATTCACCTCGGGCTTTTTAAAAAAAGCATTCCTTCCACTGAGAGTAAATTTCAAAGCACGCATAAATCACACCTCTTTTTGTGTAATGATATTAAATTTCTTCGCTCCTTTGATTTCTCCCTTAATTTCAGTTGTGTAAGGATTATAATAAATTTCAGCACTCTTGATTCTTGCATTAAGCACCTTCAAGAATTCCGCACACTGTTTCAAATTAATTTCGTTTTTTTCTTCTCCTTTTTCAAAGAAAATATATTCTGTCAAATTCGGAAGATATAAATCAGGCTCTGTTTCGATAAAAAGCGCAAACTCATTCTCACAGCCTTCTTTTGCATTCGTAGCAAATGCGGTAGCTGATACTATTGCTGTCCTTTTAAAGTTCTGATAATCTTCCTCTGTATATCCATCTGTAACCCCCAGTTCTTTAAACTCTTTATAAGCCAGAGGATTGATTACAAATGGATAAAAATAATGTGCTTCATTGCTGGTAATTTTTGTTCCCAATGTTGAGTTTTTGGCTTCTTCGTCTTTCTTATCATCTTTACTTCCATCTCTGAACGGAGATAATATGTTCTGTTCTTCTGCACAAGTATCTGCATACTTATTAAATCCCTGTCCAAATTGAACCGCACCTGTGATAGAAATATTATTTTTGGCTTCTGCAAAGGTTGCACCAAAGTTCTTTACATCTACTGCTGAAAACAAATTTTTTAAAGTTTTCTTTGGATCTTTTTCTACTTTTTCACCAAAAATATACTCGTAACGTTCGCCTAATGCCCGTGGCACTAAAGAGGAATCTTTTTCACTGAATTTCATAGATTTGATATAAAGAACTTTTTTTCCTTCATTATCCCACATTTTTTTCATTGGATATTTCAAAGCTTTGTCACTGCCGAAAACCATGCCATCAGAAGTTGTCTTTGGATATCCAGAGAAATCTGCATTCCAGTTTGCCATAATAGAAGAAATTCCTAATACACCATATACTCTTTTATTCATTTACCTGTTCCTCCCTGTCTTTTTTCTGATATAAAATATTATTACTAATATATCCTGCAATCATAGAGTTTTGATCTATTTTTGACGCTTTCATATAATGACAAATCATTGCATAAAGATTATTAAACCAGATTCCTGAAAAATTCACCTGATAGTTATACTTCATAAAATACTGAAACAGCTTATCTTTCAAAGCCGCATCATTTTTTATATTAAAGAAAGGATTTGCTAAAGAGTGTTTTTTATCTTTTGCTTTACTAAGCGAAATAAAATAATTAACAAGCTGTCCAACGGCATAAAAATATTCTTCGTCACTTATAATCATTTCACTTTCCTTACTTTGAATTTTTCTTCTTAGTTCCTTACGGATTGTCTCATAATCTGTACTCATTTGCGCTCCTCTCGAAAAATATTCTTCCAATGAACATTTTAAGTTAAACTGTTTCACTGCTTTTGAAATGTATCCATTTTTTATAGAGTCCTTTATTAAGTTTATACTGACTTTTGACAAAATGCCGGAAATATTCTGTGTTTCATTTTTATACAACCATGCAAAAATTATATCTCTGGAGGCTATTAGATTTCTCGCAATCTCACCAGAAATCTGTAATTCATCGACAGGTGTAAAATAATTCGTGCTTAACCATTTTGAGAACAAAACTTCATTAAGCAAATTTTCCATCTGCCCCACTGTTCCATAATCTTTATAAATCTCATTCTCCGTTTCTCTGTCAAATACATTTATATAATAAAAGCGTTTTCGTAAATGGTAGCGATAATCTACTATAACATCCTGATGCATGATCTGTACTTCTTTTCCTTTTTGTATATACAGATAATACCCTGAAAAATCTTTCTGCATCTTCTCATCTTTCGAAAAAGCAGTGATTTCTCCTTTTTCCGAATCAACATAGATGTTCACTTTCCCGGCCGATGCCTGATTATACAAATAATCAAAGAATTTTTTCTGTAAGACTGCATCTTCCGCTGTAACCATATAAGGCAGCTCTGTCTTTCTTGTCTTGTGAGCCATATATGGTTTTTTTTGATTCATTCCCAGATTGTCATTTGGAAGCCCCCATATTTTTCCATCAACCTCCTGATTATAATCATTCTTATTAAAGATTTTTGTAATCAGATAGCGCTGTTCTTCCTGAATATATCGTTCTTCACATTCCTCAAAAAATATCTTCAGATAATTTTTTCCAGATAAAGAGATGTCCAGTTCTTCTAGTTTAAAAATATGTCCCTTTATCCAGTTTCGACACCATTTCAGTTTTTCCTGATCAATTTCATCAATCTGTGAAGATATATATTCATACATCTGCCTGTCCTTTGATTTAGAATATTTTTTCTCAGGACTTTCCAGCACATCGAAATATCTGTCTATTGCCTCCTGACTTAATTTTCCATTGCTCAGGTTCTCTTGCTTCACCCAAAATGACAGATAGCTATTTGAGTGAATAACTTTTTTTGGATCAATTGGTTTATCCATACTTACAAGACGACTATGGTAGTCAAAAAAACATACTTTCTCATAATATCTTTCGGAAATCCCTTCCATCTGTTTCGTTTTCTTGTTAAACTTCAAATCCATCCGGCATGCTACATTCCCATCCGGATTTACAATAACATAACATCCATCTGCCGGAATGTAAGAGTCCAGGATTAAAGCATCTTCTCCTTTTCCCTTTGCTTTTACCCATTCTGTTTGTCTCTTAAATACTTCAAGACAATCTTTTAGCACGTAATCACCCTCTTTTTATATTTTCTATAGTTTTACAGCCACTAATATTTTCAAATCACCTCCAGCCGTACACAAATTAAAACCATTTAAAGTTGCAGAATCCTGCTCCTCTGCTATTTAGTTCACAAAGCCCTGTACCCAATATGAAATATGCGATTTCCTGGCTTTTCATATCATCTGCTACTTGCAGGCTTAATTTATCTCCTAACAGGCTGATATTCTTATATCTGCAAGAAATTGGATGCCTGTTCAAAAATGTAATGTTCGTATACAGAGGAAAATCTTCTTCTATCTGTTCTCCTGTAAAAGCATTATATTTTTTCACCGTATTTGCAAACAATCGGCCTTCATACTCGTCAAGGCTCATGTAGCTTCTCCAGTAACCATCATCCGATTTCATAATAACCGGACTCAAGGTATAAATTTCGCTTATCATTTTTCGCGGAATAATACGATTTTCTACTGTCAATCCTTTTATTTTTCGCGTATAGTGATTTCTCAATATCTCCGAAAAATATCTGGCAAGATCAGGATCTACAGTCCGCACCGTCAGAGTATAAATCTGTTCTTTTCTATATGTCATTCCTCTTTCCACTGGCCACAGAGTTCCGATACTGTAGAATTTGTAACAATTTTCTTCATGAAAGGAAATCAGTTCTTCACACTGGCACAAAGCAGAATCTACAAAATTTGCAAGTGCATTCTGTAATTCTTGAAAAGGAATGTTTTCCAATAAATAAACCTTTATTCTCATTTCATATACATTCAATTTTTTTCTCATAGTTTTTCTCCCCCTTCATTTTTTCAACGTAAATATTTGTTCTTTCAATATAACATACTAGTATAATCCACGCAAATTAGAAGCCTGTTTCAAACTAGCATTTTATGCTAATTCTGGATAGACTTTCTCTTTCGTGAAATTGGTTTTGGTACTTTTTTGTTTTTGTTTTCTGCAGAAGCAGCTTTTGCATTTACAACCTCATACACTATGGAATCAATATTTTCTTTAGAAAGATCGATGGTATCCATTTTATATGTCCATTTGTAGGGCACAGGTTCTTTGTTGATTTCATCAAAGTATCTGTAGATTCTATCCTCGAGTTCTTTCTTGCTTTCCACACGGATTCCACCCAGCATCTGCTTTGTCATTTTACTGAAAAACCCTTCAATCATGTTTAACCAAGAACCATGTTTGGGTGTAAATACAAACTCAAAACGTCCAGAAATCGTATTCAGATATTCCTGGGTTTCTTTTGATGTATGTGCAAAGTGATTATCCAGAATAATCCGAATGATATCGCCCTTTGGATATTTTTCATCAAGTTTCTTTAGAAAGGTCACAAAGTCAGAACTTTTATGAGTTTCACTTACTAATGGAATTGCTTCTCCTGAGAGCAAATCAATCGCTACAAGCACAGAGAGGGTTCCCAGCCTGACATACTCATAATCTCGCTGATAGCAACTGCTTTTATCTGTATTTGGAATCGGTGGACGGTCTTCACCCGTGGTGGCAATTGCCTGAATTCCTGGTTTTGCTTGTGTTATAACCTTTCATCTGCCAGTTCCCCCTTGATTTCTTTTTCTAATGTTATCAGTTTACACCAAATGGCTGTGCAAAAATCCCGACAATCAAAAAACTAAACTTCCTAAATCATTTTTGTATTTAACAGCTGAATATAGAGAATAGCAAGGACAGAAAGTGGTTATCCACCTTCCAGACATTCGTCCCAAAACAGGAATCCTACTGGAATACTTGCAGATAAATAAAGAAAGCAGCTCATCTTCCTTTGTCACAGTAAATCCTGTGTCATAAAGCTGATAAGCTGCCATTTTGTTCTGCAGGTATTCTATTTGTTCTCGCTCAACCTTTTCTTTAACTCAAAGACATTCTCCTCAATCCGCTGTATTACAGCCTTAAAATCATCATCTGATTTCCCCGTTGGATCATCAAGTCCCCAGTTATCATCAAATGCTCTTCCAATAAAAGGACATCCCACATTACAGCCCATTGATATTGCGATATCAACATCTGGGATATCAGTAATCAGCTTACTATACTGACCATTTGCTTCCATGTCTATTCCATAAATCTCTTTCATGACACGAACGGCATCCTGATTAATCTGAGGCTTTGTCTCTGTTCCGGCCGAATAGCTTTCAATGATTGTGGAATTAACCTGATATTCAGCTTTCTGCATTGCAGAAACAGCTTTCCAAAAACAACGATAATCAATAACATTTAACGGCACTCCCATCAATTCGGAAGTGCCATTTTTTCCAACTTGTTATTCACATCAAGGCAAACCTTGTCCCCTTCATTAATGTTACATTCATAGAGCATGGCATCCTCTGCTTTTATCTTTATTTCTTCTCCTGAAGAATTCGTAAGCGTCACTATTGCCATGACTGGCACGCCTTTCGGTCGCTCTTCACAACCGAAGTCCAGGTCTTCATCAATTCGTTTTACTGTGTATATCATAGCTATTCCTCTGAAAATAATATTTAAAATCAGTTCTCCATGTTCCTTCGAATTTTCTCTATCAAAGTGACATCTGCCGGTAGCCAGGCAACGCTGTCCAGTTGATCCTTTGTAAGCCATTTTGCAGCTTCCGCTTCTTTTAGTTCCAGGTGACCGGCTGTAACCTCTGCCCAGAAGCAATCCATGGAAAGGTGAAAGGTAGGATAGTCATACTCTATAGTGTCAATTAAATCCCCTACTTTAATTTCTGTATCCAGCTCTTCCATGATTTCTCGCTTTAATGCTTCCTGAGGTGTTTCACCTGCTTCGATTTTTCCTCCAGGAAACTCCCAGCCGCCTTTCAGCTCACCGTAACCACGAGCCGTTGCAAAAATTTTATTCTTTTCTTTCATATTGTCGCAGATCACTGCTGCAACTACTTTTATTGTCTTCATTTGTTTCGTACCTCAAATCATTTATGCTGTAATATTTGACTGTAAATACCGTAATAAATCTTCTCTCACTGGATGATGCATTTTCATCGTTACTTTCGTGATCGGCTGCATACGTCCGCGATTATCTTCTTTCCGGGCATTTCTGGCTTCCACCACAGTGAATTGTCCCATGTAATAAAAACTTGTTTCCGCATCTGACTTTTTCACAAGCAAATGCTTTCTTTCAGCTTCAAGTACATCTTTCATATATGAACTATCCAAGCCTTTCCCAATCTGAGAGTCCCACTTAAAAATCAGATCATCCTCAAAAGCATCCGCATAATCAGGTTTTCCATCTACATAGTTTTTTTCATCCTGACTTTCTTCTTTGTGATATGTAATAAAAATGAAAACATCATCTTCAATTCTTTTCATACCATACATAATAGAGGACAAATCCTTGCCACAGTTCATAAGAAGGCTTACATCTCTTCTGGAATATTTTTCGTATAATACAAACGGACTATCCACAATTCGCCCCGGAAAATACTTATCCTTATATCTGGCAATACCGACCTTTATAATATCTTCCACCTGTCTGTAGAACTGAATATGTGCAAGTCTTTCTGTATAACTTTGCAGTCTTCGGATCATTCCTGATTGATCATTTTCCAGAATATCAATCTGACGAAATTTCTGATATTCTGCTTCTTTACTCACGAAATGTCCTTGCAGCACCTGAATTGCTTCATTTACCTGTGATGTGCTGATTTTAATCCCATAGGTCTTTTGGTATTCTTTTATAAAATCTGCAACCCCTATATGATCTCTGTAAAGCAATTGACTTAATATTGCAAGCTCATCAGGGCGTACTCCTGAGAGAATTGTTTTGGACAAATACTCCAGTGTTAATTTCTCCTGTTCATTTAGGCTATTCTTGTATTTATCCTTTTCCATTGCCTGCACAAAAGCATAATATGTTTTATATTCTCTAACAATTACCAGTGGATCAATTTCCTGATTTTCATAGAAATCATACAACAGCGGAACCCGTCCTAACCGATTCTTCAGAGAAACATAGCTTTCTTTGATCAGAGTTTTCATCCCTTTGATTTTATCGATGGACTTAAATATCTTATCTTTGGAAATCTCATCAAAATGAACAGTTGAAGCCCCTGGTATTGTACTATTTCCACTGATTACATATTTGCGGATTACATCAGCGTTATAAGAACGGTCTCCTGATAAAGCTACCGGAATCATAAAGTTATTATTATAATTTCCAATAAAATCCAAAATAACAACATATTCTTTCCCTGGTGCCTTTCTAAGTCCTCGTCCCAACTGCTGAATAAATACAATGGGAGACTGCGTTGGTCTAAGCATAATGACTTGATTCACCTCAACGATATCCACACCTTCATTTAATATATCTCGCGAAAAAATATAATCCAAGGGCTGCATCTCTTCCGTTGCATCTGCTTCATTCATTGCCAGTCTCTCGAATGCTTCCTGTCGTTTTTCTTCATTATCAGCACCACTAAGAGCAATTGTACGATATCCCAGATCATTAAACTTTCTTGATAATTCTTCGCACTCCTTAACACGACTGCAAAAAATAAGTCCCCTTACACGATCGCCACTGTAGCCATAATATTCCGACTGTTCGATCACATGCCGCACTCTCTCATCACTGGTAAGCTGATTGAATTCCTCATCTGTCAGCTTCGCAGCCTGCAATGTTTTATCATCCAGGGAAACAACCTCACTGATGCCAAAATAATGAAATGGACAAAGAAGATTATCTTCCATTGCCTGCTGTAAACGGATTTCATGAGCGATTTGATAATGGAAAATCTCATATATATTTTTGCCTTCCTGATTATCATCTCTTTTATCCGGTGTCGCAGTCATACCCAAAAACAGTTTCGGATTGAAATAATTAATGACCTTGGTATAAATATTGTTAGAACTGTGGTGAGCCTCATCCAAAATAATGCAATCAAAGGCATTTGGCTGATACTGAAACAAATGTGTATCTCTGTTCAAAGTCTCTACTGTTGCAAAAACATAATCCTTATCATATTCATAGAAGCCTGCTCCCACCAATCCCATTGTCACTTTCTTATCAAAAACTTTTTCAAAAGATTTTTTAGCCTGCTTCGCAAGTGTTACACGATGAACCAGAAACAATACTCTTTTGAAACCAAGCTCACGCATAGCAAATGCGGATGCATAGGTCTTTCCTGTTCCCGTGGCAGAGATCAGCAACGCCCGCTCTTCTCCCTGCTCCAGAATCTTCCTCAAATTCGCAATAAATCTCTCTTGCATAGAGTTTGGCTTTAATCTATATTTTTCCAGTGACGGGATTTCTTCGCTTTTTGCGATTTCCCGCTGATGTTTTATGATATTGTAGCGTTCTTTGTAGACTTCATAAAAATCATTATATGGTAAAGCGTACTCACTATTCCATAACTTCTGAAATTCTTCTACGATTTCTTCCGCAACCTCACCATTTTCCGTAGAAATTAGTTTTGTATTCCACTCTTTATTTACCGTCAGCGCCGCACTTGTCATATTAGAGCTTCCGATGATGATTCGATAAATCTCTTCTTTTTTAAAAATATATCCCTTCGTGTGGAAACCATTTCCAGCCGCTTCCACGTCATACATTTTCAAAGTAACATTTTTCAAACTATTAAGTTTTTCAAGCGCTCTCGGTTCACTAAAGTTCAGATAATTTGTCGTAAGAATCTGTCCTTTAACGCCCTTTTTCTCAAGCTCTTTTAACGTCTGCAGAAGTGGTGTCACACCACCCATTGTGATAAATGCAACACTGATCTGAAACTCTTCGCAGCGCAGTAATTCATCCTCTACGGATGAAATAACCTTCTTCCCCTCTTCCGGATTGTTCGATACAAACGCTGGCTTATATGCCAGATTCGCCGCCATGGAACCATTTATATATGCGGCACTTAGGCCGTTTTGCAATTCATTGATCACATTCACATCCATTGAAATAGAACTCCCTCTCATTTCATGATGAGCAAAACAAAATGCTCTGCTTAGTATTATACCTTATGAGAGAAGGTTTGTCATTGAAATCTCCTGGAAGCGAGCGTGGCAAATGGAACAAAAAAACAGGTTCGGACGCACTGAAATTAACCAGTGTATCTGAACCAGGCTTTTCTATAGTCTTTCCGATGAATAGCTGGGCTGGCTTTTCATTGAAGTTACTCATTTAATTGTAAAATGATTTCCAAAATATATTCGTTTCTTTTTTTATATTCACCATATCATATAAATACACTTTTCTACTCACATTATGTCTTACAATCATCGCTACATTAAATTTTGTATTCTATACTATCACACTGGCACCAAATGGCATGAAAGAAAGTCTTGCCATCTTGAAAAACTGCTTTCCAAACGGCCAGAATGCCAGGGTTGCAAATTTTTTTCGATTTCTCAACCAGCTTTACGGCAGAATCTCAAGCCAGTATCCATCTGGATCTACAATGAAATAGATTCCCATCGCTTCATTTTCGAAGCAAATGCAACCCATCTCTTCGTGCTTCTTGTGCGCTGCCTCATAATCCTCTGCCTTGAATGCCAAGTGGAATTCGCATTCACCCAGATTATACGGCTGTGGATGATCTTTAAGCCAGGTAAGTTCCAACTCAAAATCACTTACATCGTTGCTCAGATACACAATAATAAAATCATCTGTAGTCTTTCTTCTCACTTCGTGCAGATCAAGGGCCTCGTTGTAAAATTTAATAGATCGGTCCAAATCTGATACATTGTAATTTTCATGAATCATCTTAAATTCCATAGTTCTTCTCCTTTTGTACATTCTGTGTTTCTAATACGTGACTTAGATATCAAATCTCCACCCACAATCACCATGATAAATCATTTGTTTTGTCATACCACCGTCAATGCAAATATTTTCGCCTGTGATAAAACCTGCTTTTTCAGAGCAAAGAAACAGTACCATGTTGGCAATATCCATGGGATTTCCCACACGATGAACCGGCTGCTGCACTGCATCTGCTCCTGTATATTCGGTAAAGTCAGTATCTATCCATCCCGGAGAGATTGAATTGACTCGTACTCTTCCTGCAAGGCTGACTGCTAACGCATGAGTTAATGCTGAAATTCCGCCTTTAGCTGCGGTGTAACTTTCTGTTTGAGGCTGACTCATGCGGTCACGGGAAGACGAAATATTGACAATGGCAGCTCCTTCAGAAAAATATGGCTGAAACAGTTTGGTCAGATAAAATGGTGCCGTAACACCTACTTTTAATGCATAATTAAATTCTTCATAAGAGCAGTTGTCAATTCCTTTCATCAAAGGTAATGCGTTGTTGATAAGATAATCCACATGACCATATTCAGTAATCACCTTTTGAGCAAATTCTTCCAATGTATCCTGCTGTGCAAGATCACCGGTAAAGTAAACTCCAGGCTGCTTATCAATGCTACAGACAAGGGCTCCTTGCTTCTGAAATTCCTCTGCAATAGTCTTTCCAATGCCCTGCGCGCCTCCCGTCACAATAACTACTTTATTTTTAAATTCCATATAAAATTCTCCCCCAAAATCCGCTTTCTACTTCTGTTGCCACAACATTGTGTATTCTTTTTCACCAGTAACATCATCTAATCTTTCACACTGGATATCGAACCCTTCTCTTTGATAAAACAAGAGAGCTCTGGTATTCTTCTGGTATACATTTAATCGTAATCTAACATTTTTGTTCTTGATATAATCTAATAAAAGTTTACCTATACCACATTTATCATCCAGCTCATATTTTCCAACATAAATCTTTAACCCAATACTTCACTATCAGTAATCCATATATCGTACTCGCACAAAAGCCTCCCTTATCAGTCAATCAGATCATTCTGAAACCTGGACAGATGTTCATACGGTAAAATCAGACGGCCTCTGTATAACCCGCACCCGTCGTTAATCAAACTATTACTTACTGCTGCAAACATATTCACATCCAACTGTGTGAGATCCAGGTTTAACAGGCGCATTCCTCTTTCGTAGGCTTCGTCGAAATAGACGCTCTCTCCCTGTGGGATTGCGTCTCTTCTTGCGCGTTCGCTTTCCTGTTTTTTTTCATATCCCAGATGGTTTGCCGTGCCGATTTCTGCCACATCATCCATATCTTTTGTCCGGATCTGCACTTCAAGGAAAGAGCGGGAGCTGTTATCATAAAATGTGATATGTAAGGACTGATAATCGGACTCTTTTTTCTCTGAAATATAGTCTCTGTAATATGGTTTCGCGACGTCATCCAGTAACGGGGAATGGCTTAACTTTACTCCGTTCGCCGGTTCTGCGGTGAAACCTCTTTCTTCAAGAAATCCCGGAAGTTTATTTGCAATATCATACAAATATTTCAATTCTTCTGTACCCCTATCCTGTCCCGGTGCCAGGTGGCATTTCGGCAGGGAGATCACGATACGATAAGCAATCAGGTCCCGAAAGCAGCTTAAACGGTTCTTCAGCTCTGCAATTGGAGGATAAGTTCCGTGTTTGCTGTAATAGTCATAAATGTACTCTACTATATACCCGTTAAATTTCTCCTCAGCACGAATCAATGATTTAATTCTTCCTTTTACTGTGAATGCCAGAAATGGATACTCTTTTGTCATATATTTATAAAACTCTCTGATTTTCTGTGACTGGGCTGTGAGGAAATCGTTATGTTCCAGTAATTCCTTGATCTGGATCAGGAAGTTACAGTGGATCAGATCAATTTCATTATGATTTTTCTTTGCATCTTTTCGCAGATCTTCTATATAATTCTGCAATATCTTTAATACGGTATCTCCGGAATATAAGTAATCATTTAATGTTATCATATGTATTCACCCTGCCTTCCTGTTCACAATGTTATCTCTGTAAATTTTATTTTTCTTCTATTTTAGCAGACTTTAGCAGTTTATCAAGTTGAAATATTAACTTATTATCTCCATTGATACAAAAACAGACGGTTTTTACACCGCCTGTTTTCTATCATTTCCTTTATTTTCCTTAACATCACCCAATCGGCTCGAAATCCACTGCGCCATGTTTGCACAGTGGGCAGATGTAATCTTCCGGAAGTTCGTCGCCTTCGTAGATATATCCGCAGACTTTACATACAAAGCCTTTCTTGCCTTCTGTCTCTGGTTTTGGTTTTACGTTCTTCTGATAGTAAGTATAGCTCATTGTCTCCTGATCACTGACTACTCTGGCCTCTGTTACGCTGCAGATGAACATTCCATGTGTTCCAAGATCTACATACTGTTCTACTTTCAAGGACATAAATGCGTTAATGTATTTATCAAGAAATACCAGACCGTTGTCAGAACGGTTTATTTTCTGTCCGGCAAATTTATCCGCACTTCTTCCACTCTGGAATCCAAACTGCTCAAATACTGAAAATGGTGCTTCTACAGAGAGACAGTTTACATTCAGCACACCTGTCTGTTTGATAACATGATGGGAATAATTCGTCTTATTGATGTTAACTGCAACCCTGAAAGGTGAATCTGTCAGCTGGGTAACAGTATTTACGATCAGCCCGTTATCTTTCTTTCCATCATTAGATGTTACCACATATAATCCATATCCAATACGGAATAACGCAGTCATATCATTCTTATTTGCCAGTTCATCATTCTTTGCAATATATTCCTGGCAGAGTTCAGAAGCCATTGCCTCCATCTGATCTCTGTTTTCCTGATCTACCGCAGACATAATCTTCACTGTAGTATCCAGCCAGTTAATCTTTTTGCATTCGGAAAGCATACCTTTCATTACTTTTGCCGCCAAAGGTGCCCAGGAACCATTTTCAATCAGACCTACTGTGCGGTTCTGGAAATTATGCTCTACCAGACGTGTGATAAAGTCATTCATAAACGGATAGATTCCGGCATTATAGGTAGTTGTTGCAAGCACCAGTTTACTGTAGCGGAAAGCATCGCTGATTGCCTGGGACATATCGTCTCTTGCAAGGTCATAGACAACCACTTTCGGGCAGCCTTTACTTTTTAATTTCTGGACAAACTGATTAACTGCATCTTTCGTATGTCCATATACAGAAGTATAGGCAACTACAATTCCTTCTTCCTCAGGTGTGTAGGAAGACCATGTATCATAAAGTCCGATATAATGACCCAGATTCTCAGTCAGTACAGGACCGTGTAATGGACAGACTACCTGAATATCCAGAGTTGCTGCCACTTTCAGAAGTCTCTGTACCTGTGCTCCATATTTACCAACGATACCGATAAAATATCTTCTCGCTTCGTCATCCCAGTCTTCTTCTACATCCAGCGCACCGAATTTACCAAATCCATCTGCGGAAAACAGAACTTTATCAGTACTGTCATAGGTTACCATTACTTCCGGCCAGTGTACCATTGGCGCAAATACAAAAGTAAGGTTATGATTTCCAAGGCTGAGTGTAGAACCATTCTCTACTTCCAGCTTCTGACCTTCCAGATCTAACCCGAAGAAATTCTTGATCATCACAAATGTTTTCGCATTGGCAACTACTGTTGTGCCAGGATATACTTCCAGGAAATTTGCTACATTTGCAGCGTGATCCGGTTCCATGTGCTGAACGATCAGATAATCCGGTTTACGTCCATTCAGTACCTGCTCCAGATTGTCCAGCCATTCATGTTTGAAATTAGCATCTACTGTATCCATAACTGCCACTTTTTCATCGAGAATCACATAGGAATTGTATGCCATTCCATTCGGTACAGCATACTGTCCTTCGAATAAATCTACCTGATGGTCATTAACACCTACATACTTGATCGTATCTGTAATCTTCATTGTACGCCCTCACTTTTTTATAATATATTTTGCTCTGTAAATCTTTATAATATCCATCTCTTTGTTTCTGGTTTTATTCTATACTATTTTAGTCCGTTTTTCAAGTACAAATTGGTAAATTTTTTCCAAAAAACAGTAAAGCCGCTATTTTACCGACTTTACTGTCTCGCTATATATCTGGTTATTTAGTTTTTTTTAAATTACATTTTTAATTTTCAGGCACTGCTGCTATTTTTTGATTAACTGTTCAATGTTCTGTAAATTTTTGAAGAAAAAGCATAATATCCTGTCGTAATACTCTATATACTTCCGTTTTTCTCATGTTTCTTCACTCTTCTCCTTCTTCAGTCATACTCAAAGTGACTCCTGGACGCTCCGTGCAAAATTTCTGAATTTCTTGTAAAAATCTCTGCCCGTATTTTTTCAATTTATTCGCTCCCACTCCTGAAACGTTCAACATCTCTTCTTCATCAGAAGGCTTTTTCACACACATATCAATTAATGTTTTATCACTGAAAATAATATACGGTGGCATGGATTCCTCTTTTGCAATTTCCAATCGCAATTTTCGCAGTATTTCAAACAAATCGTAGCCAGCAGAAGTAAGTGCATCTGTGCTTCGTTTTCGTACTGTTTTCTGTATTTTTTTCTTCTTATCTGGTTCTTTTTCTTCATATGTACGCATAATCACGCGGATATTTTCATCTTTCAGCGGAGTAAGATTGCCAAGTTTCAGTACACTGTATTTCTCCTGTGTCTGATACAGATAACCCATTTCTGTCATCTGGCTGATTAGTGTCCTAAGTTCTGCTTCGCTATGCCCGCTCAAAGCACCATAAGATTTATATTGATCCATTCTAAGTTCCCGTAATCTGGCTCTTTTAGCCCCCATCAATGTTCCGAGAACTATTGTCAATCCATAGCGCCCCCTGGTCTCTGCGACACAATTGACTACCCACTTTGCCTCTGCTGTCATGTCCACTTCGTGATACTCTCTGTGACAATTTCCACAGTTATCGCACGGACCTGAAGTCTTTTCTCCAAAATATTCCAGAATATAATTTCTCAGACATCCGGTTGTCTTGCAATACCCTTCCATCGTCTGAAGCCGGCGTATATCCCTCTGTCTGATCAGATACTCATCTTCCTCATCTACATCAGAAAAATCTTTATTATCCAGAAGCATTCTGTCAATCATGACATCCTGCAATGAAAAAAGCAGAATACACTGCGAATTCTCTCCGTCACGGCCTGCACGTCCTGCTTCCTGGTAATAATTCTCCATACTCTGAGGCATATTGTAATGAATCACATAACGCACATTAGATTTGTCAATTCCCATTCCGAAAGCATTCGTCGCAATGATAACAGGGGTTCTGTCATAGATAAAATCATCCTGATTCTTCTTCCTGGTTTCATTGGTAAGCCCGGCATGATATCTGGTGACAGGAACTCCTCTTTTAAAAAGCAGTTCAAACAGATTGTCCACATTTTTTCTTGTAGCGCAATAGATGATTCCACTTTCTGTTGGATGTTTCTCTATGTACTCCATGATGAATTCGTCTTTTCTGCGGATGTTTTCAACACTGTAATATAAATTCTTTCTATCAAATCCTGTGATCACCACTTCAGGATCTTCGAGACTCAGTGTGCAGAGAATATCATTCTTTACTTCTTCTGTCGCTGTTGCGGTAAAAGCACTGACGATAGGTCGTTTGGGAAGATTTTTTATGAACTCAACGATTTTCAGATAGCTGGGCCGGAAGTCCTGCCCCCACTGAGAAATGCAATGTGCTTCATCCACCGTCACCATGGAAATCTCTACATTTCTGGCAAACTCCAGAAATTCATAGTTCTCCAGGCGCTCCGGAGCCACATAGATAATTTTATATCTTCCACTTGCTGCAAGATACAAAGCTTTACTAATCTGGTTTTCTGTAAGCGAAGAATTGATAAATGCTGCATGAATTCCTGCATCGTTTAGCGCCTTTACCTGATCCTGCATCAATGAGATCAGCGGTGAAATCACAAGCGTGATGCCCGGAAGTATCAGTGCCGGAATCTGATAACAGATGGATTTACCTGCTCCTGTTGGCATAATTGCAAGGACATCTCTGTTCGTCAGGATAGCCTCTACAATTTTCTCCTGCCCTTCTCTGAATGTGTCATATCCAAAATAAGTTTTTAGTGTTTCAAGTGCATTCACTTTTTTGTCACCTTCCATGCTTCATTTGGCGGAAAACAGATCTGCTCGATTTTGACCACCTGATCTGTCTCCTCTGGTCTGATATTACGGAATTCATACTTTTCCATAATTGTTTCGTTGATACATTCCTTCATTTTTCTACTCCATAATTTGATTTTCCTCTGTACTGACACGTTACTGTGCAGTTCATTTTATTATACTGTAGCTGTTGCAATTTCTCAATGCGTATTTAAGATATGTGGAAATTATTTGGTTACTGTTTACTCCGTGCCCAGTAACACGCTTCGCGATGTACAGGATTTATGCAACAGATGAAGATATTGTACCGGAAATTCTTTACATCCAGAAAGTCAGGACAGACGGAGAATTTGATCTTGCCTGGCAGGATATCCCTTACAAATGCTGCAAAGGAAACTGGGCTCAACCTGCTCCATTCTGGTACCAAGCATATGATGTTAAAGAATATAAAAAATGATTCTTCATGATTGAAATCAAAAAACAGAGCATAAACTAATATGCTCCATTTTTATACGTCTATCCTATATTCTATTTTTCATTTTTGCATCTCTTACCTGTTTACAGATAGTCTGCTCCACCTTCTCAATATCCAAAGGTTTTGCCAGATGTGCATTCATTCCAACAGCAATACACTTTTCAGCATCCTCCTGAAAAGCATTTGCTGTCATGGCAATAATCGGAATCTCTGCCTTTTTTATATCCTGTAAATGTCTGATACATTTGGTCGCCTCATAGCCGTCCATATTTGGCATCTGGATATCCATCAAAATCATATCATAAGTTCCGGCCGGCATCTGCTCTATCCTGTCCACACACTGTATGCCATCTTCCACCCGGTCAATAATAAGCCCTGTTTCTTCAAGTATTGCAATTGCAATTTCTGCGTTCAGCTCATTATCCTCTGCCAGTAAAATATGTTTTCCGCGTAAACTGCTTTCCATATCAGCGGCATCTGTTTTTGATGCTTTCTGCCCGTAATAGTTCTCATCCGCTTTTTTTTGTATCAGGATAAGTGTAAACACAGTTCCTTTTCCCAGTTCGCTTTTCACGTCTATGCTGCCGCCCATCAGATCAACATATTTTTTTACAATTGCCATCTCAAGACCTGTACCTGCAACTTTACCAACGGTCGTATTCCTCTCCCTTGAGAAAGAATCAAACAGAGTTGGCAGAAATTCTTTGCTCATTCCGATTCCTGTATCACGAACCTCTATCTGAATTTTTACAGAATTCTCTTGTTCACATGGAATCTCCTGAACAGTGACCGTAACGGTTCCTCCTGTCGACGTATATTTGACTGCATTACTGATCAGGTTCACCAGAATCTGTTTTGTTTTTGTAATATCACATAGAACATACTGATGCTCCACCTGTGTTTCAAATATAAGGTTCAGTCCTTTTTTGTCAGCCTGAGGTTCAAATACACTTTTTATCTCATCCACTGTCTGATCAATCCGGGCATAGCTTTCATCCAGTTCCACTCTGCCACTTTCAATACGAGCCATATCGAGTACATTATTGATAATTGCCAGCAAAAGATTTCCAGACTGTTCGACCGCCCTCTGATAATGAAGCAGTTTTGGATCTGTCAGTTCTTTTTTCATCAGCTGGTTATACCCAAGTAATGCATTCATCGGTGTACGGATATAACTATACCTCATTTCCGCTATTACGTGTTCTTATTGTACCTGTAATAATGAAAAAATATTAGTTATCAACTTTGCAAGCATTCATTTCCGCAATAGGAAGCATACACATAAAAAAATAAAGATACTTTCGTTTCCACAAAAGTCATTTTCGCTTATATCCTGCCTTTAGGAATTTCCATATAAGCTGAATAAACGCTTCGTCATCAATCCTCTTTCTCAAGAGGTCAATAACTACTACAGCGAAAATTAATTATGCTTACACTTGCTGATAAGCACCTTATCTTGTCTTTTATGCAGGCTTCTATAGCCGTAATCCTTTAATATCTTTAATACGTGATAAGATTGTATTGCAGCTGCAGCTGATAACGCCGGGAAGTGTATCAATGACTGTGTGCAGGAAGTGTTCCATTTCATCACTTGATGAAGCTACGGCATGTACATGCAGCTTGTCTCTTCCTGTGACACGGTAAATCTGCGTGACGGTATCATTATTATGTAATATATCTGTCACCTGCGACAGATGGTCTGGTTTTGTCTCGATTTCAAAATAGCATGAAACAGCACCGCTGATCTTTTGAGGGTTTATTATAGTTGTATATTCTTCAATTATGCCTTTTTTCTCCAGAGCCTGAATCCGGGCTTTTACTGCCACTCTGGAAATACCGGTTTCTTTACCGATATCAGAGTAAGAAATACGTGCATTTTCTATAAGCAACTGGATGATCTTCTGATCCAGTTCATCTAAACCGTTCAGGTACATAAGTGTCCCTCCTGTAAAATAATATCCTCCGGATAGTAATTTTTCTTAAATATCATATCATTTATGTTGCTGAAAGTAAACGCTGGCTTGACATAGTAGCTGTAACTATATATAATTGTTTCGTAACGTAACTTAAAACTTGCATTTTGAATACATAAAATAAATTCCGGTGAAGGAAAGAATGAGTGAAATTATAAAGGCTGTGGAGGAATATGATAATGTCAAAAGATGAATATTTGATCACCGATACACCTCTTAAAGCATTGACGGTTTTTGCAATGCCAATGATTTTGGGCAGTTTTTTTCAGCAAATATACAATATGGCTGACTCTATCATCGTCGGCCAATTTGTTGGCTCCTCTGCACTTGCAGCTGTCGGGGCCTGCGCAGCGCTGACCAATGTTTTCATTTGTGTGGCACTGGGGGCAGGTGTCGGTGCCGGTGTGCTCGTGAGTCGCTATTTCGGTGCCAGGGAGTATAGAAAAATGAAGACCATCGTGTCAACGTCCTTGTTTAGCTTTTTAATTCTAAGCATAATCCTTGGTATTTTTGGCTTTTGCTTTTCCTACTCAATGATGAGGGTATTACAAACCCCCGGCGATATACTGAATGATGCAGTGTTATATCTGCGGGTCTATTTCGTGGGCTTTCCGTTTTTGTTTATGTATAACATTCTTTCCAACATGTTCACTTCCATTGGTGAATCAAAAATCCCACTGGGACTCCTGGTATTCTCGTCAATCTTAAATATTTTTATGGATCTTTGGATGGTGGCCGGACTTGGTCTCGGTGTGTTTGGTGCAGCCCTTGCGACTCTTATAGCACAGGGGATTTCTGCGGTGTTTTCACTTTTTCTTTTCCTTAGCCGGATGCGTCGATATAAAAGTCGCTTTGATTGGTTTGACAGGCAGGAGTTATATTCCATGCTTCAAATTGCTGTACCTTCGGTTCTTCAGCAGTCTACAGTGTCCATCGGTATGATGATCGTACAGGCTGTTGTAAATCCTTTCGGTACACAGGCACTTGCGGGTTATGCGGCGACGATGCGGGTAGAGAATGTTTTTTCATTGATTTTTGTATCCATTGGCAATGCGGTTTCCCCATATGTTTCCCAGAATCTTGGTGCAAAGAAAATTGAACGGATCAAAAAAGGATATCACGCTGCACTGGTGTTAGATGTATGTTTTGCAGTTCTTGCTTTTATAGTCATTGAAACATTGCATACTCAGATTTCCTCGCTATTCCTTGGTAAAGATGGAACTGTCCTAGCTTATCAGGTATCCGAGGGTTATATGAGATGGCTCGGTTACTTCTTCATCTTTATGGGAATCAAAATGGCAACCGATGGGGTTCTTCGTGGTCTTGGAATCATGCGCCCGTTCCTTATTGCAAATATGGTGAACCTGGCGATCCGCCTGTCAGTTGCTTTGATTTGTGCACCGCGTTTTGGCATTGTATTTGTCTGGCTTGCTGTACCGGCAGGTTGGTTTGCAAACTTTTTAATATCCTATGTGGCTCTTCGGAAATCATGGCCGACTGATAAATAGGTGCAATCCCGATAGCGTGAAGTAATTTACCAAGGAGGAATTTATAGTATGAACGATAAATGTGTAGTATTGAATGCAAAGAAAATGAATTTTGATGGGAAGCTGGATTTTTCCGTTTTATCTTCTGATGTTACAGTATATGATGATACAACAGAACAGCAGCTGTCAGAGCGTATTCAGAGTGCAAATATCATTGTAACAAAGGAGATGCCTGTGAGTGCAGAAATGATACAGAAATTCCCGGAATCTGTTAAACTGATCTGCGAGGCAGGTACAGGATATAATAACATTGATCTTGAAGCAGCACGAAAGAAGGGGATTACAGTCTGCAATATTCCGGCATACAGCACAGAACGTGTGGCACATACTGCGATCATGATGATATTGAATCTGAGTTCTGCAATGCAGGTACAGATGAAGATGCTGGCATGCGGAAATCATGACAATTTTACCAGAAATCTTCAGGTTCCGCATGTTGAGGTAAATGGAAAAACACTTGGTATTATAGGTGCAGGACACATTGGCAGGAAAGTTATCCAGATCGCACAGGCTTTGGATATGAACATACTTGTATATACCAGGACACCAAGAGAGGATGAGAAGGGGATCCGCTATGTATCGCTTGAGGAATTACTCAAGAATAGTGATTATGTTTCCATGCACTGTCCATTGACGGAAAGTACAAAACATATGATAAACAAAGAGTCTTTATCACTTATGAAGCCCTCAGCATTTATTATTAATACTTCAAGAGGTGCTCTTATTGATGAGGCTGCTCTTATAGAAGCATTGGAAAATGGTACGATTGCAGGAGCCGGACTTGATGTTCAGGAAACTGAACCACCTGAAGAAGCCAGCCCTCTTTATACTATGGATCAAGTCCTTTTGACGCCACATATGGGATGGAAAGGACTTGAGACAAGACAGCGGTTGGTTTCTATTCTGGCGGATAATATAAAGCAGTTTATGGAAGGGAATCCGATCAATGTTGTATCAGGTCTATAGTATCTGGCAGCAAAGTGATGATATAACATTCGGGTTTGCAGAGTGAAAAAATATTCGTCTGATTTTCTTACCACATTTTATGACAACAATTTATAGTTTATACCACAGCAGGTACGGTTTCTGGCAGATTCATTTTAGACAGCTCATTCTCCACATGAAACTTATCTGGAATATGACACAGGCAGAACTCGGTGTAGCTCTTGGCTGGGGCCAGGGTGCGAACCGTCTTGCCCAATACGAAACCAACTACCGGGTCCCCCGTAAAGATCTGGTAACAGAAATGGCTAAGATTCTGGACGTAAACCCACTGGCACTCCATGAACCAACTACGGTGAATGCTTCTAAGCTAATGGAAATTTTGTTCTGGATTGATGAATTTAATCCTGGAATGATTAATCTCTTTCAATTGGAGACTTATCCTAACGAAAAATCAAATTCCAGCAACGATACCTCTATACGCTACCACAATTCCGATAGTCGGCCTGCTCATCCACCTGTTGGCATATGGTTTAATTATGGGATTCTTAATAATTTTTTGAAAGAATGGACAATTAGAAAAGAAGAACTGAAATCCAGCTAGATTACCAGAGATGAATATTTTGAATGGAAAATCAACTGGCCACAGATCTGTGATGATTGCGATAAACAGGAACCGTCAAAACAGTGGAGAAATTTATATAAATAATTCAAAGACCGAAACTCTCCATCTTGCTTTGAATTTCGGTCTTCTTAAAGCTCATTCGTAACCGGTCAGTGCTTTCACAGTTGCCATAAATGTTGCTCTTTCATATGATTTCTACAAACGTCTTATAGAAATCATATGTCTTTCCGTTTTCCTGTGCACAAAGCAAAAAGCGGCTGATGATTGTACCAGTACGGTGTGATTCCTGAATACGTGATAAGTGTTCGTGCAGGTTATTAGGAAACCCCTCTGTCACTTCTTCCCTAAGCAAAAAAGTTACATAACGATTTGCCTTTTTTTGCCAAAGAATACTGGATTTTGGAAATAAAGAACTCATTTCCGCTGGTATAGTAAGCCCACGTTGTTCCTGTGGAAGTGTTTGCGTATGCTGCACCCGTGAATAAAGATATGGATTTTCAATATACTGACGCAGCTTGTCCCTTTCAATCAAGTCAAAAGATACAATGCAAGCTGTATCAATATCAGACTCTTGATATACCTGTGTTTTCAATTCCTCCAATGTCTTCAACGCCTTCATATGATAGCGTAATTTCTCCATCCGACGTGCAAGCAGTTCTTGTTGATGTTCCAATTCTAAAAGTTTCTCAGAAAATAATTTTCCATGCTGCTCAGGCGTTGCGGCATCCATTCCACGAATTTCCTTTAACTCTAACCCAAGATTTTTATAAAAAATGACATCTGAAATGGTCATTAAATCTTCAATTGCATATTCCCGATATTGATTTTCAATTTTCTTTCCGGGATGTAAAATCCCCTTCTCCTCCCAATACCTAAATGTAGATGCTGGTATATCAAAAAAACGGGCTATTTCTCCAATTTGAAATCTTTTATCCATGATTCTTCCCTTCCTGGTTTTAAAACTTACTACTATTTACCCACTATACTATTTTTCACGTTGACCTTCAAGCTACTTTAAGGTTTATACTTCCATCAAGGGAGGAAATTTTTATGGAAAATGCTTTAATTTTTGCTTCTGAAAAAGAAGTTCAATTCACAAAACTATTAAAATTTATTGTTCCGACATATCTAACATCATTATTTAACACAGTCTATACCATTATTGATGGTATTTTTGTTTCTACATATGTCGGAACCAATGCACTGGCTTCTATTAACATTGTTTATCCTATTGTAAATGTATTGACCGGAATTGCACTTGTATTTGCTACCGGCGGCAGCGCTGTCACAGCTTTGCACATTGGAGGAAACAGAAAAAAGGAAGCAGACCGCTCCTTTTCTGTCAGTTCTTTTGCAGCTATTTTGCTTGGATGCCTCATTTCCCTGATGATTCTTACGAATCTCTCAGCAATTCTGACCATGCTCGGTGCAACCCCCGTGACAATTGCAGGGTGTAAAACATACGCACGTTGGTGGCTTTTTGCAGCTCCCGTCGTAATCGGTAAGGAACTGTTTACATATTTTATCCGAGTGGACGGTGCCCCCACATATAGCTTTATAACTGCACTGTCCGGTGGTATTTTGAATATCGTTTTGGACTATATTCTGGTCGGACAAATGCAAATGGGAATCTACGGTGCTGCACTGGCAACAATTCTTGGGCTGGTATTGTCATTTTCTATGGGAATTTATTATTTTATCCATAAACAAAAGTATCTTTCATTTACCTTGCATAACTTATCCTTGCGGGAAGCCATGCATTGTATGATAAATGGTGCATCCGAATTTGTCAATCAACTTGCTATTGCAGTTACAACCATCGTATTTAACCGCACTGCACTCTCCTTTGCCGGTGAAGACGGTGTCGCCGCAGTTTCCATCATCATGTATCTGCAGTTTTTGTTTATCGGTGTCTACTTTGGTTTTTCTATGGGCATAGCACCATCTCTGAGTTATGCGTATGGCGACCGAAAAATAAGAATTTGCCGAAAACTGGAAAGCTATGCTCATCGCTTTTTCGCAGTAGCTCCAATCGTCATTTATGCACTGACCTACTTTCTTACTCCAGTTGCTGTATCCTGTTTCGCAGATACATCCAGCCCTGTATTTCCTATTGCAGTGTCCGGAATGAGAGTTTATGGACTTGGTTTTCTATTTTCAGGAATTAATATTTTTGCTGCAATTCGAATGATGGCATATGGAAAAGGATATTTCTCCGGTCTGATCACATTTTTGCGTTCATTCCTACTATTACTTTTATTTCTGATTGTACTGCCTTTGAAATTTGGTTTGACTGGAATATGGCTCGCCGTTCCTGCGGCAGAAGCTCTAACATTACTCGTTGCTGTATGGTTTCTACGGCCGATTCATTGTTAGAATAAGACTCCTTTATAGAAGAACCACAACTTACACATGACAGTGAATTATATCCTCACATGACTAAAGTCACGTGCTTCCAGACGCTTTAGGCGTCAGACTAAATATCGGCGGATACGCCTGTAACTTAGGTTTGCGCAGATATGCGCTTTTTCCCATGCCAGATATGGCAGGTCCCCACATTACAGGTAGTCCGCTGTATATCTGCCTGCATCTATGCAGCCATTAAGAGTCCCATCTCAGAACTGAGTTCCCTTAGATCTGCATAAACACATGAGGTTCTACGCTTTACTGCAGGGACTTTTGCCTCCAGCAAAGACCTTTCCGTTGCCGGAAGGGGTTTTAAAAGTTCACGGATAAAATATCTGGCCCCGATATTATAAGAAGCTGACAAGTCACAGTTATATCTTTTTCCCGTCTGAAATGCGCAGAGGCTGTGATTTCTCCAGTCACGCAGGACTATCCCTGATCCATCATACGCAAGCCTGCTCGTATTCCATGCACA
>OGSS01000130.1_pt1 | contig 96566 bp, 77 predicted proteins | sample 1553591 | NCBI WGS metagenome assembly OGSS01 (sample SAMEA2580061, study PRJEB22360) | human gut metagenome | biome: human gut; feature: human-associated habitat; material: faeces | place: Denmark | collected 2008/2010
ACTGGCGCAGAAAGCCTACGGCGAATGGGGAATGAGTGCGATCTGGTATGTACTGACCGCATCCATCGCTATGATCCCATTGGCTTATTTCGCCCCGAAGATCCGCAAAACCATGGCTGTGACCATTCCTGAGGTTGTAGGACGCAGATTCGGAAAAACATCCAGTACTCTGACTGCGGTTTTGAGTATCCTGTCCCTTTTCTGCCTTACCTCATCCCAGATTGCAGCCTCCGGCACTGTAGTAGCCAGCCTGACCGGAATTCCTACCAATGTAGCTCTGCTGATCGCAGGCGCTGTAGTGATTCTCTATACTACCTTTGGCGGCATGATCGCAGACCAGATTTCAGATTTGGTCCAGTTCGGCATCATACTGATCGGTCTTGCTGTTGCCACCCCCATCGTAATCCACGGATGCGGCGGATGGGACGCCATTTCTGCGGCTCTTCCTCCTGCTCATTTAAGCTTTACGAAAATCGGCTGGGTAACGATCATCGGATACATCTTCAACTATTTCTGCACCTTCCTCGCAGGCCCTGAGATGGTATCACGTTTTGAAACTGCAAAAAGTGAAAAGGTCGCAAAGGAAGCCGCCTGGCTTTCTGCTGTACTGATGGCGGCCATGTCCATTTTCCCGACACTTCTGGGCCTGGCAGCTCTGGCTACCATGCCGGAACTGGCCGACGGCGGAAAAAATGCCATGATGGCCGTTACCTCCGCCCATGCTCCCGGAGCCATCGTCGGCATCATCTCTGCCGCTATCATCTGCGCCACCATGTCCTCTGCGGACTCTAATCTGTTATGTATGTCCACCATGCTGATGAATGACCTGTATCTGAAATACGGCGGCAAACAGCTTAAGGATAAGCAGGTTATCGCCTACACCCGTACCTGCAACGTTGTGGCAGCAATCATTGCCATGATCATCTCCATGGCAGGAATCCCCATCGTAACTATGAACACCTTTGCCTTTGGCATCCGGTGCGCGGGCCCCTTTGCAGCCTACGGACTTGGCCTGATCGTACCAAAGGCGACTAAAAATTCCGGTATTCTCTCTTTGATCGGCGGAACGATCGGTTTCTGCTTCTGGCAGTATCTCAGCGGCGGAGGCTTTAAATTTGGCATTCTTCCTGTGGTATTCGGCTGTGCAGTCAGCGTAGCTGTATTTTTCCTTGTAAATGCCATCGAATGGAGCCGCGGTGTAGAACCCGCCCCCTCTGCCTATATGGATGAGAAATAATCTGTTCTGAAACCAGAATTACAAAAAGCGCCGTCGCTTCCTATCTGCTACGGAAACTACGGCGCTTTTTTACTGGGCTGGCGGGATTCGAACCCTCGTATGCAGGAGTCAAAGTCCTGTGCCTTTACCGCTTGGCGACAGCCCATTATATTAAAAAATCCTCTTCTCATCATCGCGAAAAGAGGAAAGGGTGAGTAGAGGGATTCGAACCCTCGGCCTCCAGAGCCACAATCTGGCGCGATAACCAACTTCGCCATACCCACCATATTAAGTTATGAAACATTGGAGCTTACGCTCAATGAGCCTGAAGGGATTCGAACCCCCGACCCACGGCTTAGAAGGCCGTTGCTCTATCCAACTGAGCTACAGACTCATCCGCGACACTTGCCGTGTCAACGTGTTATACTTTATCATACTTCGTGAATAAATGCAAGTACTTTTTTTGTTTTTTTAAAACTTTTTTCAGATGTATTTTTTCACGGTCAGGCGGCGCATTTTTCACAGTCTGCACTGTGGATCAGGCTGCTGATGCGCTTGTAGACCAGGGCAGTGAGAAGGGAAACGATGGCGCCCTTTAAAAGATTAAAGGGCGCTACGCAGAAGATAGCCAGTCCCCACACACTGCTGACTGCCGGCTGGATGGCGGCCCCTGCTGCAAGAATGTTTTCCAGCGGCATAAAATGGGAATAAAAGGGAATCATCACCAGGGCGTTGAGTACGGCTCCTGCAATGGCCATAAGTATGGTTCCCACAGCCATGGCAAGGACAGCGCTTCCCTTGGTCTTGTGACGGCGGTAGATCAGACCGGCGGGAACCACGAGAGAGCAGCCGATTACAAAATTGGCAAATTCCCCTACAAAGCCAGTGGTGGAAGGCTTGAGGAGAAGCTTTACCAGGATCTTTACCGCTTCGATCACAATTCCGGCCACAGGCCCCATGGCAAAGGTGCCTACCAGTACCGGAACTTCGGAAATATCAAGGCCGTAGAAGCTTGGCGCGATGAATGGAAGAGGCACTTCAAAAAGCATCAGCACAGCCGCCAGAGCACCAAACATTCCCATCAGTACAACCTGTTTCGTTTTCAGTTTCATTTTCAGATCCTCCTTTTTTGACAGGGCTGCCGCAAAATGGTTTCATGTACAGGATACAGGTGAAACGCAACTGTTTTGAGACGCCCAATAAATGGGATCTGCCAGGGCATAATATAAAAAATCCCGGCAGATCTTGGATCCTCCGGGATATAAAATGCGTGTCTGTGCAGAATGTCCACACTATGGTGATTCTGCATTCTTCTCTCATCCAGACTGTAACTGTCGGTTCCGGAATTACACCGGATCAGCCGCCCTAAGCGGGTCGCGGACTATACCGCCGGTAGGGAATCTCACCCTGCCCCGAAGAATTGTAACTATATGCAGTATACTCCTGCTTCGGTCCAGCGTCAACCTGTTTTTGCAGAGTTTTTATTATTTTGTAACGATTCAGCCATGGGGCAAACAAAAACAGCGGAATGCCCTGGTAATCAGGGGATTCCGCCGTAAACAAAAAGCAGGTGATGGGAATCGAACCCACGTATCTAGCTTGGAAGGCTAGTGTTCTACCATTGAACTACACCTGCGTGAACAGTCATTATTATAAGGCAGATATCAAAAGTTGTCAATTACTTTTTTGAAGATGTATCAAACCGGCCATACTGCGCTCCGATGGAAGGGAGAGGTCAGTCCAGGAAGTGTGCTGCGCTTTCAAGGCAGAGCGGAGCCCGTTTTACGTTTTTTTTGCATATGCAGCAGGAGATTGCCGCCGCGGTTGAAACATACACAGGAATATGGTATGATGAAGAAAGTTTCCCAGGAGAATATATCCGCGGATACAGGCAAATCTGATACAGGCAGGTGACGGGCTATGAAAGTACAAAAGCTTTCCCTTCAGAATCTTCTTCTGGTGGGATTTACATTGTTTTCTATGTTTTTTGGGGCGGGAAATCTTATTTTTCCGCCCTATCTGGCCGCAAGGGCGGGCAGTGAGGTGATTCCTGCCATGGCAGGTTTTTTGATCAGCGCAGTAGGGTTTCCGGTGCTTGGCGTCGCTGCGGTGGCGCTGTCAGGCGGTCTGGAAAAGCTGTCAGGCAGAGTGGGAAAAAGCTTTGCTCTCATATTTACATTGACGGCTTATCTGGCGATCGGCCCCTTTCTGGCGATTCCAAGAACAGCAAGCACCTCCTTTGAAATGACGGTTCTTCCCATTCTCACAGGGGCAGGCGTTCATCTGGGAGCGCCTTTAGGCGGTACGGGGATGACGGTGCAGTTTGGCGCGCAGCTGGGCTATTCTCTTGTATTTTTTGGGACGGCCCTTCTTTTGTCTTTTCATCCGGAAACCTTATCCGAACGTTTGGGAAAGGTAATGTGTCCGGCTCTGCTTGTGCTGATTGCGGTGCTCTTTACAGGCAGTCTGATCTGGAGCATGGGAGCGCCGGGAGCCCCTGAGGCGGAGTTTGCTGCCGGTGCCTCTGTAAGGGGATTTACAGAGGGATATCAGACAATGGATACGCTGGCTGCCCTCAATTTCGGCATTATTATTGCCCTGAATATTAAAAATAAGGGAATATCCAGAGAGGACTCTGTGGTGCGGGAGACCGTAAAGGCCGGTGCAGTGGCAGGGGTTCTTCTGTCTCTTGTTTATGCTGCCCTTGCTTTTATCGGAGGTCCGGTGGGACAGCAGGCGGGAGAGGGGGCCAACGGAGCCAGGATTCTTACCTTTGTGGCAGGCAACCTTTTTGGGGCGTCGGGAATGGTAATCCTGGGCGTGATCTTCTTTATTGCCTGTTTAAATACCTGTGTAGGGCTGATCAGCTGCTGCAGCCAGTATTTTTCCACGCTGGCGCCTAAAATCAGCTACCGGGTATGGGCGGTAATTTTTGCCCTGGTGAGCCTTCTGATCTCCAGCGCAGGTCTGGATCGGATCTTAAAGTATTCCGTTCCCGTACTGAACGCCATCTACCCCATTGCCATTGTGCTGATTGCTCTGGCTTTTGCCAGCCGGGCTGCTGGAAAGAGAACCTGGGTATATCGTCTGTCTATCCTGTTTACGGCTGTGGTCAGTGTGGTCTGGGCACTGGATCAGGCAAGGATCAGTATGTTCGGACTTACAGGTCTTATCCGTCAGCTGCCGGGATATGAGCCGGGACTTGGATGGATCCTGCCGGCAGTGGCGGGCGGTTTGCTTGGCCTGCTGATTCCAGGAGAGGCAGCGGAAAAAGAAGAGTAAAGACCGTCAGGGAGACGGTTGACAAAGGATATAAGAAAGGGACGGCAAGATGACAGAGTCTATCTGGATGCTGCACGCAAAGAAAGCGGATTTTGACGGCCTGGCGGCCCGGTTTGATATAAGCCCGGTCACAGCCAGAATCATACGAAACAGAGATATAGAGGATGAGGCGGCGTTTGACCGCTATTTAAACGGAAGCCTGGAGGATCTTTATTCCCCTGGGCTTTTGCCCGATATGGAAGAGGCTGTAAAACGGATCCGCAGGGCAGTAAAGGAGAAACGCCGCCTGCGGATCGTAGGGGATTACGATATTGATGGTGTGTGCGCCACGGCTGTTTTGTACAAGGGATTTGCACGGATCGGGGCAGATGCGGACTATGTGATCCCGGAGCGGATCCGGGATGGTTATGGGATCAATGAACAGATCATAGAGGCCGCCGCAGACGGGATCGAGACGCTTGTTACCTGCGACAACGGCATTGCGGCCATCAGCCAGATCGCCAGGGCAAAGGAGCTTGGCCTGGAGGTGATTATTACGGATCATCATGATATCCAGACTGATGGGGAGACTGGGGCAGACCTGATGCCCCCGGCAGATGCCATTGTCAATCCAAAGCGCAGGGACAGCCGGTATCCCTGGCCGGAGATCTGCGGGGCCATGGTGGCATTTAAGCTTATCGGAGCGCTGTATGATTCATACGGCATTGATCGTCAGGAGTGGCTGGAGCTTCTGGAGTTTGCCGCCGTCGCTACGGTTGGCGATGTGATGAAGCTAAAGGATGAAAACCGCATTGTGGTAAAGGAGGGTCTGAAACGGCTGGCCTGCACAGGGAACCCGGGACTGAAGAGTCTTATCCTTAAAAATGCCATTGACCCTGCCAATATCAGCGCTTACCATATTGGTTTTGTTCTTGGGCCATGCTTAAACGCCAGCGGACGCCTGCAGACAGCAGAGCTTGCGGTGGAGCTTTTGCTGTGCGGGGATCCGGCCAGAGCGGATGAGATTGCAGAGGAACTAAAGGAATTAAATGACAAACGAAAGGCCATGACCCAGGAAAACGTAGAGGCCGCGGCAGATCAGGTGGAAAAGGAGCTTTCCAGGGACAAGGTGCTGGTGATTTTTCTGCCCGACTGCCATGAATCTCTGGCAGGGATCGTGGCGGGGCGGATCAGGGAGCGGTACAATAAGCCTGTTTTCGTCCTCACGCGGGCTGAGGGCTGTGCCAAGGGCTCCGGGCGTTCCATTGAAGCCTACCATATGTTCCATGCCCTGGTGGAGGTAAAGGATCTGCTGCTGAAATTCGGCGGCCATCCTATGGCGGCAGGTTTTTCACTGGAAGAGTCGGATATCGGCGAGTTTCGCAGGCGGCTCAATGAAAATGCAGAGGACAGGCTCACAGAGGACGATTTTATCCCCAGAGTATGGATCGATGCAGCAATGCCTTTTGAGTATGTGACCGAGGAGCTGATCGGTGATCTGGAACGTCTGGAACCATTTGGACAGGGAAATGAAAAGCCGCAGTTTGCGCAGAAATCCATGGCTGTCCGCAGCGTCCGCGTTATGGGAAGAAACCGCAATGTGGTACGTCTTTCCCTGGCAAATGAGCGGGGCTTTTCCATGGATGGGATTATCTTCGGAGACGGGGATGCATTTTTGGAGGAGATGGGCCGCCGCCGCGGGATCGACATTATCTACTATCCGACTGTCAATGAATACAACGGAAACCGCACCCTTCAGGTGGTGGTAAAAGCCTGGAAATTCAGAGACTGACGCGGGAAAATACAGGGACATAAGGGGAAGTTTTGTCCGCTTGGGGCAGTATTGCATTTTACTGTCGGATGGAGTATAATCGCAGAAAAAGAACGGAAAGGATGGTAGGTTCAATGGTAGATACAGTTATGGATTTTATCACAGGCTATGACAAAGAAGTAGGCGAGGCGATCCAGGCGGAGTGCAGACGTCAGCGGCAGAATCTGGAACTGATCGCTTCGGAGAACATTGTTTCAGAACCGGTGATGATGGCGATGGGAACGGTTCTGACGAATAAATATGCAGAAGGATACTCCGGCAAACGCTATTACGGAGGCTGTCAGTGTGTGGATATCGTAGAGACCCTGGCCATTGAGCGGGCTAAGAAACTCTTTGGGTGCGATTATGCCAATGTACAGCCTCATTCCGGCGCGCAGGCAAATATGGCGGTTTTCCTGGCTATGCTGAAGCCGGGAGATACGGTGATGGGCATGAACCTGGATCACGGGGGCCATCTGACCCATGGCAGCCCTGTAAACTTTTCCGGTATGTATTTTAACATTGTTCCCTATGGGGTGGATGATGAGGGCTTTATTGACTATGACGAGGTGGAGCGCAAGGCAAAGGAGTCAAAGCCGAAGCTGATCGTGGCAGGAGCCAGCGCCTACGCAAGAACTATTGACTTTAAGAGGTTCCGTGAAATCGCTCATGGGGTCGGCGCATATCTGATGGTGGATATGGCCCATATCGCGGGCCTGGTGGCAGCGGGAGAGCATCCAAGCCCCATCCCCTATGCAGACGTAGTGACCACGACTACACACAAGACCTTACGAGGCCCCAGAGGCGGTATGATTCTGGCAAATAGAGAGGCGGCGGAGAAGTTTAACTTCAACAAGGCTATTTTTCCGGGAACCCAGGGCGGCCCCTTAGAGCACGTCATCGCTGCCAAGGCAGTATGCTTGGGCGAGGCGTTAAAGCCTGAATTTAAGGAATATGCGCATCAGGTTGTTTTAAATGCCCAGGCTCTGGCGTCGGCTCTTAAAAAGCAGAGCTTTAAGCTGCTGACCGGCGGTACGGATAATCACCTGATGCTGGTGGATCTGCGGGGAATGGAGATCTCCGGCAAGGAACTGCAGAATCGCTGTGATGAAGTATTTATTACCCTGAATAAAAATACCGTTCCAAACGACCCAAGAAGCCCCTTTGTCACCTCCGGCGTCCGCATCGGCACCCCGGCTGTGACTACAAGAGGCCTGAGGGAGGCAGATATGGAGAAGATTGCAGAGTGCATCTGGCTTACTGCCGCGGATTTTGAAAAGCAGAAAGAGTATATCAGGGCAGAGGTGACAAAACTCTGCGAGAAGTATCCTCTGTACGAGGGTTAGGACAGCTGATCCCTTCATACATGAATAAAAATGGCCCGGAAAACACTGTTTTATCTGTGTTTTCCGGGCCATTTGACATACTGTGTAAGCGGCAGATGCCGTTTGCCTGTTTATACGGAAACTTTCGGCTCCAACTCCTTTTTCAGGTTTTTCTGAGCCGTTGCCAGCATCAGCTTGATGCGGTTTAACTGGTTTACTTCGCTGGCGCCGGGATCGTAGTCTACTGCAATGATATTGGAATCTGGATAGTTTTTGCGCAGTTCCTTGATCACGCCCTTTCCTACGATATGATTGGGCAGACAGCCGAATGGCTGGGTGCATACGATATTTTTCACACCGCTGTGGATCAGTTCCAGCATCTCGCCGGTTAAAAACCAGCCTTCACCAGTCTGATTTCCAAGGGAAACAAAGCCCTTTGCCATATTTGCCAGCTCATTGATAGCAGAGGGGGGAGCAAAATGCTTACTTGCTGCCAGTTCCTTCTTTGCAGTTCGCCGGAAATATTCAAGCAGGGAGATTCCGGCGTTGCACAGCCGGGCAGTGGATTTTTTCGTGCCCAGGTGCTCGGCCTTGAAATTGCTGTTGTAGAAACAGTAGAGCAGGAAATCCATCAGATCCGGCATTACAGCTTCTGCACCCTCGGATTCCAGCAGCTCAACAATATGGTTATTTGCCAGAGGAGAGAATTTTACCAGGATCTCCCCTACAATGCCAACCTTTGGTTTTTGGATGTCTTTGCGTTCCAGCTGGTCAAAATCACGTATGATTCCCTTGATGTTGCGGCCAAATTCCATCATGGCCGCAGAGCGCTTGGATAAAGATGCGATACAGCGTTTTTTCCACTTCTCATGGAGGGCATCGGCGCTTCCCGGTACAGCCTCATAGGGACGGGTGGCGTAGAGCACCCGCATGAAGATATCGCCGTATACAACCGCCTGCATGGCCTTTGTGAGCAGAGGCAGGGTGATGGAAAAGCCGGGGTTGGTCTCCATGCCGTTGGCATTGACAGAGATTACGGGGATCTGGGGCATATCGGCCTTTTCCAGCGCCCGGCGGATAAAGCCGATATAGTTGGAGGCACGGCAGCCGCCGGTCTGGCTCATGAGGACCGCCGTGCGGTTTAAATCGTATTTTCCTGACAAGAGGGCGTCCATGATCTGGCCGATCACGATCAGGGAGGGATAGCAGGCGTCATTATTTACATACTGTAAGCCCACATCCACGGCATTTTTGTTGTGATTTTGAAGAACCTCTATATGGTATCCAAAGGCTCTCACGGCAGGTTCGATGAGGTCAAAGTGAATGGGTGACATCTGGGGGCAGAGAAGGGTATAGTCCCTCTTCATCTCCTTTGTAAATACCACCCGGTTATAGGCGCTGGATACCACCCGGCGCTCATAATGGCGCTGATCCCGCACGCGCAGGGCCGCGATCAGGGAACGGATCCGGATCCGGGCAGCTCCCAGGTTGTTGACCTCGTCGATTTTCAGCACCGTGTAGATCTTGCCGGATCGGGTAAGAATATCAGATACCTGATCTGTGGTAACGGCGTCCAGGCCGCAGCCAAAGGAGTTTAGCTGGATCAGATCCAGATCGTCTCTTGTCTTTACAAAACTGGCGGCCGCATAGAGGCGGGAGTGATACATCCACTGATCTGTTACCACCAGAGGGCGCTCCACCTTTCCCAGATGGGAAACGGAATCCTCGGTCAGCACCGCAAAGCCGTAGGAGGTGATAAGTTCCGGGATACCGTGGTGGATCTCCGGATCCACATGGTAGGGGCGGCCCGCCAGGACGATGCCACGCCTGCCGTGTTCCTTCATCCAGTTCAGGGTTTCCTCCCCTTTTTTCTTCATATCTTCTCTGGAAGCGATCAGCTCCTGCCAGCCTGCGTGGGCTGCCATGCGGATCTCTGCTGCTGGGATCTGGAAGGTTTTGGAAAATTCTGTTACCAGGGCCTCAGTCAGCACCTGTTCGTTGGTAAAGGCCATGAATGGATTCATGAAATGCACCTTTTCTTCTTCCAGCGCCTCTACGTTGTTCTTGATATTTTCCGCATAGGAGGTGACCATGGGGCAGTTATAGTGGTTGCCTGCCTCAGGGCTTTCATTGCGCTCATAGGGGATGCAGGGGTAGAAGATAAACTTCACGCCCTGTCGGATGAGCCATGACACATGGCCGTGAACCAGCTTGGCCGGATAGCATTCCGATTCACTGGGGATGGATTCAATGCCAAGCTCGTAAAGCTGTCTGGTGGACTGAGGGGAGAGGATCACATGATAGCGCAGCTTCTTAAAGAATACGGCCCAGAAGGGGAAATTCTCGTACATATTTAAGACTCTGGGTATGCCTACCGTGCCGCGGTCAGCCTCATCCATGGGGAGAGGCTCATAGCCGAACATCCGGCGGTACTTATAGTCAAAGAGATTGGGAATCTCTTTTTTGGCCTTTTCAAGCCCCAGCCCGCGTTCACAGCGGTTGCCGGATATGTAGCGGCGGCCTCCGCCAAACTGGTTGACGGTAAGGACACAGTGATTGTTGCAGCCCTTGCACCGTGTCATGGAGGTCTTATAATTTAAGGAAATGATCTTGTCCAGAGGCAGAGTGGTCGTCTCCTTTTCTCCGCCCATATGGTAGCGCTCCTTTGCAATCAGCGCCGCTCCAAAGGCTCCCATGATGCCCGCGATATCAGGGCGGACAGCCCGGCAGCCAGAGATTTTCTCAAAGCTTCTAAGCACTGCGTCATTGTAAAAGGTACCGCCCTGAACCACTACATGACGGCCGAGATCAGAGGCATTTGTGATCTTGATAACCTTAAACAGCGCATTTTTAATGACAGAATAAGCCAGACCTGCGGAGATATCTGCTACGGTAGCCCCTTCCTTCTGTGCCTGCTTTACGTTGGAGTTCATAAACACGGTGCAGCGGGTTCCAAGATCTGTAGGATTTTTGGCAAACAGGGCCTCCCTGGCGAAATCCATCACGCTGTAGTTCAGACTTTTTGCAAAGGTTTCGATAAAGGAACCGCAGCCGGAGGAACAGGCCTCGTTTAGCTGTACGCTGTCTACCGTGCCGTCCTTGATGCGGATACATTTCATATCCTGTCCGCCGATGTCCAGTATACAGTCCACCTCCGGGTCGAAGAAGGCAGCGGCATAATAGTGGGAAATTGTTTCCACTTCCCCTTCATCCAACAGGAAAGCGGCCTTTAACAGGGCCTCTCCGTAGCCGGTGGAGCAGGAGTATGCAATCTTTGCCGTATCCGGGATCCGGGACTTGATTTCAGTGATGGCCCGGATGGCGGCCGCCAAGGGACTGCCGTTATTATTTTCGTAGAAACGGTACAGAAGGCTTCCGTCCTCACCTACAAGAGCTGCCTTGGTCGTGGTGGAGCCAGCATCAATTCCAAGATAGCAGAGTCCCTCATAAGAAGCCAGATCCGCGGACTTTACATGATTGTGGGCGTGATCGGCCAGAAATGCCTCATAGTCGGCCTGGTTCTCAAAGAGAGGATCCATGCGCTTAACCTCAAAATCCATCTGAACACCGGAGGACAGGGTCTCGATCAGTTCTGTGATGGCCTTTGGCTGCTGGCCCTCTCTGGGATTCATGGCAGCGCCGATGGCGGCAAAAAGATGGGAATGATCCGGGGCGATGACCTGCTCTGGAGTTAAGTGCAGAGTGCGGATGAAAGCCTTTCGCAGCTCCGGGAGGAAATGAAGGGGGCCGCCCAGAAAGGCTACGTTTCCACGGATGGGTTTTCCGCAGGCCAGACCGCTGATGGTCTGGTTGACCACTGCCTGGAAAATGGAAGCGGCCAGATCCTCATGGGTAGCGCCGTCATTGATCAGGGGCTGGATATCGGATTTGGCAAATACACCGCAGCGGGCTGCGATGGGATAAATAGCCTTATAATCCCTGGCGTACTCGTTTAAGCCGGAGGCATCGGTCTGCAGAAGGGATGCCATCTGATCGATAAAGGAACCGGTGCCGCCGGCGCAGATTCCATTCATGCGCTGGTCAATGCCGCCGGTAAAGTAAATGATCTTGGCGTCCTCGCCGCCCAGCTCAATGGCTACGTCGGTATGGGGGGCATAGTCCTGGAGCGAGGAGGCCACGGCCACTACCTCCTGGACAAAGGGCGCGTTTAAATGAGAAGAGAGAGTCAGGCCGCCAGAGCCGGTGATCACAGGCATCACAAAAACAGGGCCTGTCTGAGCGCAGGCCTTTTTTAAAAGTCCCGCCAGGGTCTCCTGGATATTGGCATAGTGGCGTTCATAATCGGAAAAAATGATATGGTATTCCTGATCCAGCAGAGCCACCTTTACGGTGGTGGAGCCGATATCGATACCGAGGGTATAGGTTGTACTGAGCTGATTCATAGATACGGGTATGGACCCTGACCTCCTTTGTAATCTGACGCATCTGCGGGACCGGTCCCGTTGATACATTTCGATCATCCGGGCGCAAATAAATTAAGGAAACGCGGCGGATGGTTAGTAATGAAAGAGGCAGCCCGGATCTACAAGGGCTGCGCAAGTCAGTTATGTATTTTAATATAATTTTTCTGTAAAAACTGTGACATAAGCAACAGACAAAGGGTATTTGATAGTTGGAAAAAATAGTAAAATACCCATGAGCCTAAATCATCACACTAAAGTGTAGCATAAATCAAAGGCAAATACAATTAGGGAAGGACGTTAAAAAAATGTTAATAAAAGAAGCGATATTTGTAAAATTTGCGTTTTATGTTAAATGGAGTTCTAATCCATTTGACAAAACACCGGGCAGTAACTATAATTAGGAGGGTAAAATTTCAGAATGGGGGAGAGTTCGCATGATACGGATTTTCAAAACCGAGGACGGTACGATTCATGAAAAGAAAGAGATGCAGCCTGGAAGCTGGATCGCCCTTACGAACCCTACCGCCTCTGAGATCATGGATGTCGCCGATGCCTGCCGCATTGATCCGGATCATTTAAAAGCCCCTCTGGATGAGGAGGAGCGTTCCCGTATTGAGGCGGAGGATGAATACACTCTGATCCTGGTGGATATACCATCCATTGAGGAGAGAAACGGCAAGGACTGGTTTGTTACCATTCCTATGGCTATTATCACCACAAAGGATGTGCTGATCACGGTCTGCCTGGAGGAGACGCCGATCCTGAGTTCTTTTATGGACGGAAGAGTGAGAGACTTCCATACGTTTATGAAAACAAGGTTTATTTTACAGATCCTTTATAAAAATGCCACGCAGTATCTGCAGTACCTGCGCATCATCGACAAGAAGAGCGAGGTCATTGAAAATAAGCTTCATCAGTCTCAGAAGAATGAGGAACTGATCGAGCTTTTGGAACTGCAGAAGTCGCTGGTGTACTTTACCACCTCCCTTCGTTCTAACGAAGTGGTTCTGGAACGCCTGTTAAAGATTGATAAGATTAAGAAGTACCCGGAGGATACGGATCTTCTGGAGGATGTTATTATCGAGAACAAGCAGGCCATGGAGATGACCAGTATTTACAATGGTATCTTAAGCGGTACCATGGACACTTTTGCGTCAGTTATTTCCAACAACCTGAACATTGTCATGAAGTTTCTGGCAACGGTGACCATTGTGATGTCGATCCCTACGATGGTGGCGAGCTTTTACGGTATGAATGTGCTGCCAAAGGGGATGCCTTTTGCCGACAGCCCTTACGGTTTCTGGATCGTCCTGGGATTTGCGGTGGCGCTGTCTTTGATTGTAGCTTACATTTTTAATAAGAAAGATCTGTTCTGAAAACAGCATTGTCTTTATGATTAAATATGGAAAAGGATTGGTGAAATGAAATTTTTTCATAAGATGGAACATAAGTATGGGCGCTATGCGATCCACAACCTGATGTATTATATTATCATTATGTATGGCATCGGCTTTGTTATGATGTATATGGCCCCTGGATTTTTTCAGTTATATTTGTCTCTGGACGCGGAGGCGATTCTTCACGGCCAGGTCTGGCGTCTTATTACGTTTTTGTTTTACCCGCCTACCTTAAGTCCGTTCTGGATCATTTTTGCTGTGCTCATGTATTATTCGCTGGGCCAGTCGCTGGAGGCGGTCTGGGGAGCATTCCGATTCAATGTTTTCTTTTTTATGGGAGTGCTTGGGATCATTTTTGCGGAGTTTTTTGTATATTTTCTCACGGGCTGGGATATGCACCTCAACACCTATTATCTGACGCTGTCCATATTCCTTGCCTATGCGGCCACATTTCCGGAGGAATATTTTTACATTTACTTTATTTTGGCCATAAAGGCCAAGTGGCTGGCGCTTTTTGACGCGCTCCTGCTGGTCTTTAGCTTTGCCGGGGGAGGACTGGCCGACCGCATTGCTATTTTCATGTGCCTGGCCAATTTCATTATCTACTTCCTGATGACCAGGGATTTTAAGAAGTACAGTCCCAGAGAGGTAAAACGCAGACAGGATTTTAAGGCTCAGACCACTATCCGCCCTGTGAGCAGGAGCCGCCATAAGTGCGCGGTCTGCGGACGGACGGACGAGGAGAGTCCCGGCATGGAATTCCGCTACTGCTCCAAGTGCGAGGGCAGCTACGAATACTGTATGGATCATCTGTACACACACAAACACGTCAAAAAAGGAGATATGCCTTCCTAAATAAAAGGAGAGCGCCCCTTTCCATTTCAGGAACGGTTTCCCCACATCACAGGCCGCTCCTGAACAGATATACAACATAATTTACATTCAATGATGGAGGATTTTTAACAATGAAAAAGACAAAGATCATCTGCACTATGGGTCCAAACACGAGTGACAGGAATGTGATGCGGGAGCTGGCAAAGAACGGCATGGATGTTGCACGTTTTAACTTCTCCCACGGCGATTATGCCGAGCATCTGGGACGTCTGGAGATTTTAAAGGAAGTGCGCAAGGAGTTGGATATTCCGGTGGCAGCCCTTCTGGATACAAAGGGACCTGAAATTCGTACCGGCGTGTTAAAGGACGGCAAGAAGGTTGCATTAAAGGAAGGCCAGACCTACACGCTGACTACCAGAGAGATTGTCGGTGATGATACTATCGCACACATCAATTACAACGGTTTAAATGAGGATGTTTGTGCTGGAAACACAATTCTGATCGACGACGGCCTGATTGAGTTAAAGGTTAATGAGGTAAATGACACAGATATTATATGTACCGTTATAAACGGCGGCGAGCTGGGCGAGAGAAAGGGTGTAAATGTCCCCAACGTAAGCATCAAGCTTCCGGCTCTGACCGAGAAGGATAAAGAAGATATCCGTTTCGGCATCAAGCAGGGCTTTGACTTTATCGCGGCATCCTTTGTCCGTACTGCTGACTGCATTAAGGAGATCAAGGAGATGCTGGATGAGGCTGGTTCTTCCATGAAGGTAATCGCAAAGATTGAGAATGCAGAGGGCATCGAGAATCTGGATTCCATTATTGCTGAGGCAGACGGCATCATGGTAGCCCGCGGCGACATGGGCGTTGAGATCCCCGCCCAGAAGGTTCCGCACATCCAGAAGGAAATCATCCGCAAGTGCAACGAGGCCTGCAAGACTGTTATCACAGCGACTCAGATGCTGGATTCCATGATCCGTAACCCAAGACCTACCAGAGCCGAGGTGACAGACGTTGCAAACGCGGTTTACGACGGCACAGATGCAGTAATGCTTTCCGGCGAGACTGCGATGGGCAAGTATCCTGTGGAGGCCTTAAAGATGATGAGCTCCATAGTTGAGGAGACTGAGGGCTACCTGGATTACGCCGGCTACCGTCAGCGCAAGGTAAACGCGGAGAACATGAAAAACGTTTCCAACGCCGTATGTTGCGCATCTGCTTCCACCGCTCATGATATCGGCGCTGATTATATCATAGTTCCGAGCATCACCGGCTTTACTTCCATGATGCTTTCCAAGTGGAGACCGGCTGCCCGCATCCTGGGTATGTCCCCAAGCATGGCTACCGTTCGCCAGATGCAGCTGCAGTGGGGCGTAACACCGGTATGGTCCCGCCGTGCCGATTCTACGGATGAGCTGATCGAAAACTCCATAGAGGAGCTTAAGAGCAGAAATATCGTAGAAAGCGGAAAGCTGGCTGTCCTGACCGCAGGTGTGGTAAGCTATGCAAGACGCCATGAGGCTGCTGCTCAGACCAATATTATGCGTGTGGTATCCATCGACTGACAGTATCATACCGCTGCGCTGTAAAATAAGACTGGACAAAGAAGTCTGCCTGGGAGTACAATGTTCCGCAAGGACATTGTGCTTCCGACAGACTTTTTTTATACTTATACAGGCTGCCTGTATGAGCCAATGACTGATGTTTATGTAAGGGAAGGAGACATAACGTGGAAAAGAAACCATTTGTTACACTGGAACAGCTGCAGGAGATCACAAAAAAATATCCAACGCCATTTTACCTCTATGACGAAAAAGGAATCCGGGAAAATGCCAGACGGCTCAAAGAAGCCTTTTCCTGGAATAAGGGCTATAAGGAATATTTCGCTGTAAAAGCAACGCCCAATCCCTTTATCCTGAATATTTTAAAGGAATTCGGCTGCGGCACAGACTGCTCTTCTATGACAGAGCTTAAAATGTCAGAGGCCTGCGGCTTTTCAGGCAGTGATATCATGTTTTCCTCCAATGACACGCCTCTGGAGGAGTTTGCTTATGCGGATAAGCTGGGAGCGATCATCAATCTGGACGACATTACCCATATTGAGTGCGTTGAAAAGACGCTGGGGTATATTCCAGAGACCATCAGCTGCCGTTTTAATCCGGGCGGTGTGTTTAAGATCAGCAATGATATTATGGACAATCCAGGAGACTCCAAATATGGTATGACCACGGAGCAGATCTTTGAGGCATTTAAGATCTTAAAAGAAAAGGGAGCCAGACATTTCGGCATCCATGCGTTCCTGGCAAGCAATACGGTGACAAATGAGTATTATCCCATGCTGGCGAAGATCCTGTTTGAGCTGGCAGTGCGTCTGCATGAGGAAACGGGCGCTCACATTTCCTTTATCAATCTGTCAGGCGGCATCGGAATCCCTTACCGGCCGGATCAGGAGCCAAACGATATCCGCGTGATCGGAGAAGGCGTGCGCCAGGTATATGAGGAGATCCTGGTGCCTGCGGGAATGGGGGATGTGGCTTTGTGCACCGAGCTGGGGCGCTTTATGCTGGGGCCTTATGGCTGCCTGGTGACAAAGGCGATCCATGAAAAGCATACTCACAAGGAGTATGCAGGCGTAGATGCCTGCGCGGTAAACCTGATGCGTCCGGCCATGTACGGCGCTTACCACCATATTACGGTGATGGGAAAGGAAAATGCGCCCTGCGACCATATGTATGATGTGGTAGGCTCCCTGTGTGAAAATAATGATAAATTTGCCATTGACCGGATGCTGCCTGAGATCGAAAAGGGAGATCTTCTGGTGATCCACGATACAGGAGCCCACGGTTTTGCCATGGGATATAATTACAACGGAAAATTAAAGTCCGCCGAGCTTCTGCTGAAGGAGGACGGCTCTGTGGAAATGATTCGCAGAGCGGAGACGGCAAAGGACTATTTTGCCACCTTTGATTTTTGTGATATACTAAAGGGTGCAGAGTAAATGGATAAAGCCGGGAGCTTGCCCGGCGTACTCTTTGAAAGACAGGGAGGTTTTGAGAAAATGGCCAAGATCGGTTTTATAGGAATGGGAAATATGGGATCAGCGATCTTAAACGGGCTTTTAAAGGCCTATGAGCCACAGGAACTTATTTTTACGGCTGCGCATACAGATAAGATGGAGGCGGTGACAAAGGCTACCGGAGTGCCTCATGCGTCCTCCAACGCAGCCTGCGCGGACAGCTGTAAATACCTGATCCTGGCGGTAAAGCCCCAGTATTTTGACGCTGTATTTGACGAGATCCGGGAAGTGCTGAAGGAGGACAGAATCGTCATTTCTCTGGCTCCGGGACAGACGATTTCCGGTTTGAAGGAGCGGCTGGGAGATGAGATCCGTGTGGTGCGGGCCATGCCTAATACGCCGGCTATGCTGGGAGCGGGTATGACGGGAGTAGCTTTTGGTGAGGACAGCTTTACAGAGGAAGAAAAGGCAGAGATCTGCCGGATCTTTGAAAGCTGCGGCCGGGTAGAAATGGTGGAGGAGCGCCAGATGGAAGCAGTAGGCTGCGTCAGCGGCTGTTCCCCTGCCTTTGTGTATATGTTTATCGAGGCGCTGGCTGACGGAGGCGTCAAATATGGCCTGCCGAGAAAGACGGCTTATGAAATGGCCGCTCAGACCGTCCTTGGAAGTGCAAAGATGGTTCTGGAGACAGGAAAGCACCCTGGCCAGCTGAAGGACGAGGTGTGCTCTCCAGGAGGGACTACCATTGCAGGAGTGTCCGCGCTGGAGGAGTGGGGGCTTAGGAATTCTGTGATCAAGGCCGCCGACGCCTGCTTTGAGAAAAGCCAGAAGATGAAATAGATGAGGAAAAGAAAGCCGGCCCGGTGAATAAAAAACAGACGGGATAGCTGAAAGGCACAGCAAAGAAGGGAAGGAAAGGGAACATGGGACAGAAGCCAGAAAACGAAGGAATGCCGGTGGTACGCTTAGACCGGCAGTTAAAGTATCAGGGAAATATCTTAAAGATTTATGAGGACACGGTTCTTGCCAACGGCCATGAGGCTCACTGGGATTACATTCACCATGACGGGGCTGCCGCTGTGGTGCCGGTAACAGATGAGGGAAAGCTCCTGATGGTACGCCAGTACAGAAATGCGCTGGACCGCTTCACTCTGGAAATTCCCGCAGGCAAGCTGGATGATCCCAGAGAGCCGAAGATTGAGTGCGCTTACCGTGAGTTGGAGGAGGAGACCGGCTTTAAGACAGAGAAACTGGAATATCTGATCAGCGTCAATACAACGGTTGCCTTCTGTGATGAGGCCATTGACATTTTCGTGGCCCACAACCTGGTTCCCAGTCATCAGCATCTGGATGAGGACGAGGTCATCGAGGTGGAGGCCTGGGAGCTTAAGGACTTAGAGGCGCTGATTTATGAGGGAAAAATCACGGACGGAAAGACCATCGCGGCGATTATGGCCTATGGGCGCAAGTACCGCAGTGTGGATAAGAAGGACGAGTTGGTATAGCAATTGAGCGTAAATATCAGATGAAAATAAAAGCCACCGGACAGATGAGCCGGGGGCTTTTGTCAGTCGTGCTGCAGCATCGTGGAGGCAGAAAACAGCAGAGAAAGGAACCTGAGTATGATAGAACGAGCGCCAGGGATTTTTGAAGTAAAGCTTTACGGCACAGGAGGCGGCGTAGAGGAGATTCGGATCTTTCTGATCCCCGGAAAGCCTGGGGAGCGCAGCCTGATGGTAGATACAGGATTTGCCAGGACGCAGTGTATGGATATGCTTAAGGAGGCTTTGGCAAAGTTAAAGATAGAGGTGACGGATCTGGATATTTTCCTGACCCACAAGCACACAGACCACTGCGGACTTGCCAGTGAATTTGCCGCACAGGGGGCCAGGCTTTTTATGAATCCCCAGGAGGACCGTCATGGCTATGACTGTCTTCACATGGATAAGAGCGGAGGATATTTAAGAAGCCAGATCAGGGTTCTAAGGGCAGTGGGCGTGACGCAGGAGCTGACGCCTGGGATTTGGGAAATGTTTATGGAGGTGAACCGGAGAGTGGCCGGGGACAGGGGATGGTATTTTGAGGTCCGTGATTTTCCCTATGAGCCTGCGGCGCCGGGACAGATATTTTCCTATGGAGACTATACCTTTGAAGCTGTGCTTTTAAAGGGACATACATATGGCCAGATGGGGCTGTACGACAGGGAAAAGAGGATTGTGTTTTCCGCGGATCAGGTGATTGACGGCATTGTGCCTATTGTGGCCACCAGCTATCCCGACGAGCATTTGCTCAAAGGGTATTTTGCATCCCTGGAATATTTTAAGAAGGAATTTCATGACTGCCGGATCTTTCCATCCCACAGGGAAGAACTGGTCCGGATGAGGACTACGGTAGAGCGGATCGTATTTTCCTACATGGACAAGGCGGGTCTGATTCAGAGCCTTCTAAAGCACGGACGCAGGCCCATGACGGTGCGGGAACTGGCCTGTCTGGCCTACGGGATGAATGAAGTGCCCAAGGATGAAGAGGACTTTATCAAGCTGAAAATGGTGATGACTAAGACCTTTTCCTGTCTGGAATATCTGTACGATTCGGATCTGGCTGTCAGAACCAGCAAAAACGGGATTCTGTACTGGGAAGAATAGCAGGCGGGCTGTCTGCATACATCTGTTTTAAAGAAATAGCAGGACGGCAGGCATGAGAACAGGAAAAGGATGGAGGCTGGCCGAGGCGGCCAGAAATATGACGGCACGCAGACACAGGCGGTTTTCCTATGGGGACTGGCTGTGTTTTTGCTTTATAGCCGGAGTCACAGCCGGAACGGCGGCTGCCTTGAGTTTCGGGAACGCCGCTTCTGCAGAGATCAGGGCCTTTGAATATGCAGTCCCGTCGGCTTCTCTCTGGGCAGCCGGCCTTAAGGCCCGGCTGGCGGATGCGGTGGTTGCGGGAGGGATCAAAAAGACGCTGGCTAATGGTGTTTTTCTTACGGTGCTTATAAAACGCCTGTTTCAGGCCGGCGCAGGCTGGCTTTGCGGGCCTATTTTCTGCAGGCGCTAAGCGCGGCTTGCCGGCCTTATGATCTGCAGCCGTTTCTTTTTCGGGTGCCTGACAGTCTGGGCCGGGATGTGCGTTTCTGTTTCTTTTGCTGCGCTGACCCTGGAAAAGGGGGCCGTGGCGCTGCCGTCTTATCTCTGGTATTCATTTCCTCAGGGAATTATTTATTTTTTTGTATGGACAGTCCTTGCAGGCTGGGCAGGGGGAAGAGAACGGCGCCTGAGAGCGGGGGCTTTTCTTTTACTGATAGCTGTGACGGCTATGGGAGCGGCGCTTGAATGTGTGTTTCACGGCTGAATATGTTTATAAAAAAAATCGTCTGGCGGTAACCACATATGGGGGCCGGACAAATCATTGCTCCAGATATTGTATCATTTATATGTACATTACCAGGATTTTCCAAAAATGGGGACAAAAGTAGAAAAATGTGTTTGATTTTATAAAATAATCCCATTATAATGAAAGGTAATGGGCCTTATTCGGTGAATAAGACGAAAACGTTATGGCCTGGGGAGGCTGTGGGCCGAAAGGGCAAAGCGCCTGGACGGCCCTCGGAAAATGATATAGGAGCATGAAATTGTATGACAGCGGAAATCAGAGAATTTACAGATTATTTGCGTGACATCAAAAAGAAATCAAAGAACACAGAGATCTCCTATCAGCGGGATCTGATGCAGCTGGCGGCGTTTTTGCAGACCCTGGAGATCTATCAGGTGGAGAAAGTTACAGAAACCAGCCTGAATTCCTACATTCTTTACCTGGAAAAGGAAGGAAAAGCGGCAGCTACCATTTCCAGGGAGCTTGCTTCCATAAAAGCGTTTTTTCACTATCAGCTGCAGCAGGGGCGGATTGCTGCGGATCCGTCCGAACTTTTGAAGGCGCCCAGAGTGGAGAAAAAGGCGCCTGTGATCTTAAGCGTAGAGGAAGTCAATGCTCTTTTAAAACAGCCGGGATTAACTTCTGCCAAGGAAATCCGGGATAAGGCGATGCTGGAACTTTTATATGCTACGGGAATCCGGGTATCGGAGCTTATCAGCCTGCGGCTGGAGGACTTAAATATGCAGATTGGCTATATCACCTGCCGGGATGGCCGCAGGGAGCGTATGGTGCCATTTGGGAAACGGGCGGGAAAGGCGCTGGGACGCTATCTGGAATATGCCCGGACCGAGCTTTTAAAGGGAAGAGAGTCAGAATGGCTGTTTACCAACTGCAGCGGAGGATCCATGAGCCGCCAGGGCTTTTGGAAAATAGTGAAATATTACGGGGAGAAGGCAGGGATCCAGGCAGATATCACGCCCCACACCCTTCGTCATTCCTTTGCGGCCCATCTGATCCGGGGAGGAGCAGACATCCGTTCCGTTCAGGCAATGCTGGGCCATGCGGATTCAACTACGGCTCAGATGTATGCTGTATATGGAACCGTTCAGGGATGAGGCTTTAAGTCAGCCCGGTCATTTTCCGGGCTGCCCTGCAAGCCAGCCCAAAAGCTGCTTTGCGTAGGCAGAGGCTGTCTGCGGCTGTGAAAGGAGCTCGTCGCTGTAGGCTGCATAGGTGAGAGAGGACTTGTAATCCTCCTTAAAGGACGGCTCCCACAGGGGGCCGAACTGAGGGAGGAACAGGCCCTTTTTTTTTGTATAGCAGGTTTTGGCAGTGGCCTTTTTTCTGGCGGATCGATCCACATATTCTCCTACGCTCCTGTGGATCGCAGTGTCCTCAAAGGGCAGATAGTAGTAGTCCCTGTAGTCAGGATAGAAATGTTTCAGCTGCCCCTGGCAGAGCCGGATGCTGCAGGCAATTTCATTTCCCAACAGTTCCATACTGACAGGATCCAGCGTGCAGTCCAGAGGGACGGGAACGGAAAATGGGCTGTTCCACCGAAGCTGCAAATATGGCTCAGAAGGCATCTCATCCTGTGGGGCGGTGCACATTTCCAGACTGCTTAATGTAAAATCGGATTCAAAAAGATCCGGGTAGCTTAGGATGGGAAGGATGGCAGGCATCCCTTTTAAATCGTCCTCATTGTGGAGGATCAGCAGATCGTAAAGCCTTTTGTCATGGGTATGCAGATAATCCCGGTAGACCTCGATCAACTGGCCTCCGCTGTATTTATCCTTTCTGGAAACGCCAAGAAACTGTTCAATCGCCTTTTGCTTCATGCTTTCCAGGCCAAGGAGCTGACGGAAGGGGCGAACCCTCCGATAGATATCCAGGCTTTTCATCCCCTCAAAACTGTGGTTTAATCCCAGCCTGCGGCAGCATTTTTCAAGATAAGGGATGTCAAAACGGTCTCCGTTGAAATGAACCAGGATCTTAAAACGTTTCATAAAGGAGAAAAAGGCGTCAAGCAGTTTAGCCTCAGCCTGACGGGTATCGGCAAACCACTGGATCAGCTTCCAGCCAAATCCGTCATGGTACACGCAGCCAATGAGGTAGAGCTGAGAGGTATCGCCGGAAAAGCCGGTGGTCTCAATATCGAAAAACAGCAGATCCTTTCGGGGGCCAATCCTGTCTAAGGGATAGGTTTCCGGAAAATCTGCGGGGTGTTTAATGGTGATCATGGAAAACTCCTCCTCTATCTTCGGACAGTGCCGTTTATCTGGATAGTTTACTGGAAAATGGGAGAAAGCGCAAGCAAAGGGGAGGTCTGGTTTTAAAAATAACTGAAAAACAGAAAATATGTTCGGTGGAATGCTTGCATTGACGGGAGCGGTATGATATGATGAAGGTCAGAAAACAGAAGGAATGAAAAAGAATGATTTCATATGTTAAAGGAACACTTACAGCAATTGAAGAGGACAGAATTGTGGTGGAGACCGGCGGGATCGGTTATGGGATCCGGGTTCCCTTATCGCTTTTGGAGGAACTTCCGGCGCTGGGAACAGAGATAACGGTGCACACCTGCTTTCAGGTAAGGGAAGATTCCATGACGCTGTACGGCTTTCTTCATCCTCAGGACCGGGAGATGTTCAGGCAGCTGATCGGCGTAAACGGAATCGGCCCCAAGGGGGCGCTGGGGATCCTGTCTGTGATGCGGCCGGATGATCTTCGCATGGCAGTGGTAAGCGGCGATGCGAAGGCTATCTCAAAGGCTCCGGGAATCGGCCCCAAGACAGCCCAGCGCCTGATCCTGGATCTGAAGGATAAGGTAGACTTAGATGAGGTGATTGCCGGCTTTTCTGAGACGGGCACGGCCGCGGGAAGCGGTTCTGTCCGGGAGATTTCCGGCCTCGCCGCCGCGGCGAAGGAGGCGGCGGAAGCCCTCACTGCTCTTGGATATACGGCAGCGGAGGCTTCCAGAGCGGTAAAGCAGGTGGAAGTGACAGAAGGGATGAACGCAGAGGATGTGCTGAAGGCTTCGCTGAAATTTCTTACCTTTCTGTAACAGAATCGTACAGAAAGAGATATTGAGAGAACAGAGGTATCTATGGAACGCAGGATCATTACAACAGAGGCAACGACAGAGGATGTCGTCATTGAGACTACGCTGCGCCCTCAGTGCCTGAATGACTATATAGGGCAGGAAAAAATCAAGTCTACATTAAAAATATATATCGAAGCTGCAAAGTCCAGAGGAGAAGCCCTGGACCATGTGCTGTTTTACGGCCCTCCCGGACTGGGAAAGACCACTCTTTCCGGGATTATTGCAAATGAGATGGGGACAAAGATGAAGGTCACCAGCGGCCCGGCCATCGAAAAGCCGGGGGAGATGGCGGCTATTTTAAACAATCTTCAGGAGGGGGATGTGCTTTTTGTGGATGAGATCCACCGTCTGAACCGTCAGGTAGAGGAAGTGCTTTATCCGGCCATGGAAGATTTTGCCATTGATATTATGCTGGGGAAGGACTCTACGGCCCGGTCTATCCGTCTGGAACTGCCCCGTTTTACCCTGGTGGGGGCCACTACGCGGGCAGGCCTTTTGACGGCTCCCCTAAGAGACCGTTTTGGTGTGATCCAGAGGCTGGAATTTTATACCCCTCAGGAGCTTCGGACGATTATCATGCACTCTGCCAGGGTGCTGGGAGTGGAGATCGACCCGGAGGGAGCGCTGGAACTTGCGAGACGGTCCAGAGGTACTCCGAGGCTTGCAAACAGGCTTTTAAAGCGTGTAAGAGACTTTGCACAGGTGAAGTATGAGGGAGCCATCACAAAGGAAGTGACGGATTTTGCCCTGGATATTATGGATGTGGACAAGCTGGGGCTGGATCAGAATGACCGGAATATTCTTCTTATGATCATTGAGAAGTTTTCCGGCGGCCCTGTGGGGCTGGATACCCTGGCGGCGGCTCTGGGAGAGGATGCGGGTACGCTGGAAGATGTGTATGAACCCTATCTTTTGATGAATGGCCTGATAAACCGCACGCCCAGGGGGAGGATGGCTACGGAGAATGCTTACCGTCATTTGGGGTTGGAAATGGGCTGAAAATGTGGTATTCTTTTGTTTAGAGGGGAAATGGGGAGACAGCTGCCCGCAAGCCCCGCACAAGACAGGAGAATGAGTGAAATATGGAGACAAAGAATTATACGCAGGTTTTGATTGACGGAAAGATATATACCCTGGGCGGAAGCGAGGACGAAGCCTATCTTCAGCGGACGGCCAGCTATGTAAATGATAAGATTGCCGGACTTCACGGGATTCCGGGTTTTTCCAAACAGAGCGCCGATTATCAGCAGGCGATGATTCAGCTGAATATTGCAGATGATTATTTTAAGGCGGCCAACCGGTCAGAGCAGATGGAAGAGGCCCGGAATCAGATGGAAAAGGAGAGCTACAGCTTAAAGCATGAACTGGTGAGCACCCAGATGAAGCTGGAGGCGGTGCTTAAGGATCTGGAGGACCGTCAGCTGCAGTTGGAGGAGATGACCTCCCGGATCGCCCGGATGGACCGCGAGATCAAGGGCCTGAAGCGTCAGAACGAAAAGCTGGCGGAGGAACAGGCGGATGCTGTGGCAGAGGTAGAGGCGATACGGGCCGCCCAGCTGGAGAGGGCTGCACAGGCAGCCAGGGAAGAAGCTGCAGCGGCAGAGCGCCGTGAAGCGCAGATGCGCGGGGAAGAAACGGCGCAGCCGGCTGCAATTCAGGCGGAGTTTGCTGAGGAAACCGGGCCGTCAGCAGTGACGCTGGAACAGCCTGGAGAGGAAACTGGGCCGTCGGCAGTGATGGAGGAGCCGTTTGGGGAGGAAATTACCCAGTCAGCTGGGATGGAGAAGCAGCCTGGAGAGGAAACCGAGCCGTCGGCCATGATGCCGGAACAGCCAGTAGAGGAGACTGCTCAGTCCGACATAATACAGGAGGAGTCAGCAATGAGTCCGGCACAGCCAGCCCCAAACCTCCATCAGCCAGCCTCAGATTTCCGTGAGGATGAGCTGCAGGAGCCGGAAGACGGCGCGGTTTCATCAGCAGAAGCAGCCCAGAGAGAAGATGAGCTTAAGGCGGAGGCCAAAGCGGAAGCCCATGAAGAAGTGTATGCGCAGACAGAAAACAGGCTTCAGCCGGGAGGACAGTCTCAGACTTCCTATTACCAGCCTAAGCCAATGTCCGATGAGGAACTGGCCAGAAGAGCGCTTCAGGCTGCCAGAAAAGCCGGTTTTCACAGAGGCCGCAGATAAATATTACAGAAACATTTACACAGAATGAATACAGCGGGGGGATGTCTCATGGAGAATCAGTGGGGCATCCCTTCTTTACCTTTAGCAAAAGGGGCGGATATTTCCTCATAAGCATGAGGCGTCCCAGGAGAATAAGAAAGGCAGGAACAGAATGAGAGAGAAAAAAAGGGCAGAGCTGCTGGCTCCGGCAGGCTCTTTTGCAAGCTTAAAAGCGGCAATAGCGGCAGGAGCGGACGCCGTCTATATGGGCGGGGCGCGGTTTGGGGCCAGGGCTTATGCGGAAAATGCGGATCAGGACGGGATGGTAGAGGCCATCGAATACGCTCATCTGCATGGCTGCCGTCTCTATATGACCGTGAATACCCTGTTTAAGGAGGGGGAGTTAAAGGAACTTTACAGCTATCTTCTCCCTTACTACAGAGCAGGGCTGGACGGCGTTATCGTTCAGGATCTGGGTGCTCTGTCCTTTATAAAGGAACATTTTCCGGGAATGGAGCTTCACGCCAGCACACAGATGACCATTACCAGTGTGTATGGAGCAAAGAAACTGAAAAGCCTGGGATGCTGCCGGGTCGTGCCTGCAAGGGAATTGTCCCTGGCGGAGATACGCCGGATCTATGATGAAACAGGAATGGATATTGAGACGTTTGTCCATGGAGCTTTGTGTTACAGCTACTCAGGCCAGTGTCTTATGAGCAGTCTGATCGGAGGCCGCAGCGGCAACAGAGGACGCTGCGCCCAGCCCTGCCGCCTGCCCTACCGGGTGACAGAACAGGAAAATGGGGCCGCCATCAATAAAGAGGATCAGAAATGTATTCTCAGCATGAAAGACCTTTGTACACTGGATATTCTTCCCCAGATTCTGGAAGCGGGCGTATTTTCTCTGAAGATTGAAGGAAGGATGAAGAGCCCAAGGTATACGGCCGGTGTTGTTCGGATTTACCGGAAGTATTTGGATCGCTGTCTTGAATATGGCCTGGAGGGATATTATGTGGAGCCGGAGGATAAAAAGGAACTGCTGGATCTCTTTGACCGGGGAGGTTTTACCTCTGGCTATTACACCCGCCACAATGGGAAGGATATGATCGCCTTAAAAGAGAAACCGGAGTTTCGCGAGACAGATAAGGAGCTGTTTGATTTTCTGGATCGGGAATATGTGGAAAAGGAAAAGAAAGAGCCAGTGTCCGGATATGCGTATCTGGCAGAGGGGGTTCCTGCAGCGCTGACGCTGACCAGCCAGGAGGTATCTGTCACTGTTTTTGGCCAGATACCTCAGGCAGCCAAAAATCAGCCCATGACAAAGGAAAAGATCAGTCGTCAGCTGGGAAAGACCGGGGCCACAGCCTATGAATTTACAGAGCTTGAGACAGAGGTGACAGGGGCGTTGTTTATGCCGGTGCAGGCCTTAAATGAGCTGCGAAGAGAAGGGTTTGAGAAACTGACCGAGGCCATAAAGGAGCAGTGGAGACGAACGGCGCCGGCTTTTGGAGCGGATGCCAGGGGCGAAGAAACGGCTGTAAAGTCCCGTATACTGGCAGACGGTATGGCTGTTTCAGATGCACTGGTCTTTACGGTTTCTCTGGAATCCCCGGTTCAGCTTGCGCCGTGTCTGGCATCCCCTGAGGTGTCCCGAATCTGCCTGGATGCCGCTTCCTTTGCGCCTTCCCGGTGGAAAGAATACGCCGATGCCTGCCATCAGGCGGGAAAAGAGTGCTTTTTAACGCTCCCTCATATTTTCCGCACCCATGCTGTGGAATTTTTTAAGACAAACCGCGCCTGTCTGGAAAATGCAGGCTTTGACGGCCTTCTTCTTCGGGCTTTTGAGGAAATTCAGTGGATGAAGGACGAAGGTATTGGTATCCCGGCGGCTTTTGACGGCACGGTATATGGATGGAATTCTCTGGCAGTACACACACTAAAGGAGCAGGAGCCTGTATTTCTTACCATGTCCTGGGAGCTTAACAGCAGGGAACTGGATCCGGTCTTTGAAGCCTGCCGCCAAGAGGGGATTGCTGCAGAGCTGATCGTCTACGGCCATGCTCCCATGATGGTGTCGGCCCAGTGCGTTACAAAGACGGTAAAGGGATGTACGAAAAGGCCGTCTCTCCTGTGGATGAAAGACCGCACCGGAGCCAGTCTGCCGGTACAGAATCAGTGTGCCTTCTGCTACAATACCATTTTAAATCCGCTGCCGGTGTCACTTCACGGCTGCGGCGGCTCCATTCGCCGTCTGGCGCCCCAGGGACTGCGGCTGTGTTTTACCATGGAAAGCCAGGATGAGACCAAGGCGGTGCTGGACGCATTTTCCGGCGATCTGATCCGGGGAGAGGAGAAAGAGCCGCCCTTTAAGGAATTTACAAGAGGACATTTCAGACGGGGAGTGGAGTAGCCTATGATCAATCTGATTCTGGAAGTATCCAAATATATGATGATTTTTCTCATGGCCGTCTATACCTGGGCTAATTTCCGTTACTTTTCCTTTTCGGATGAGGAACGGAAACAAAGTATCTGCGGCAGGCAGAACCGGGTTATGTTTCTGCTGCATTTTCTGGCCTATCTGACTTTATGTCTGAAATCAGACAGCCAGGAGATCACAGCGGCCCTGGCAGGCTTTTATGCGGCGCAGGTGCTGTTTTTCCTGATTTACATTTTCCTGACCAGACGGTTTTACCGGAATGTGTCAAGGCTGCTGATAAATAACACCTGTATGCTGCTGGCAGTAGGCTTTATTATGCTAAGCCGACTGTCCATGAACGCAAAAGTCCCTCTGGACAAAGCTCTGCGCCAGTTTGTGATTGTCTGCGCTGCGGCGGTCATTTCCTGGCTGATCCCTTATATCATGGAGCGGTTCTGGCAGATTTACCGGTTTCAGTGGCTGTATGCCGCCGTGGGAATCGCTGCCCTTCTTCTGGTCTGGATTGTGGGGAATGAAAGCTTTGGAGCGCAGCTGTCCTTAAGCATCGGCGGTTTTTCCATACAGCCTTCGGAGTTTGTAAAGCTAACCTTTGTCCTTTTTACGGCCTCCATGTTTTACCAGTCTACGGACTTTAAGCAGATCTGCATTACCACTGCGGCAGCGGCAGCCCATGTGCTGATTCTGGTGCTGTCAAAGGATCTGGGCGGAGCGCTGATCCTTTTTGTCAGTTATGTACTTATGCTGTTTATCGCCACCGGAAACTGGCTCTATCTGACTGGAGGGCTGGGACTGGGCTGCGGGGCTGCAGTGGCGGCCTATCACCTTTTTGACCATGTAAAACGGCGGGTGGCCGCCTGGAAGAATCCCTGGGCCGATATTGACAATACCGGATATCAGATTACCCAGTCTCTTTTTGCTATCGGCACCGGCGGGTGGTTCGGCATGGGACTGTGCCAGGGGATGCCCGGGAAGATCCCGGTGGTGGAAAAGGACTTTATCTTTGCGGCTATTTCTGAGGAGTTCGGCGGGATATTTGCCATCTGTCTCCTGCTGATCTGTCTGGGATGTTTCATCCAGTTTATGATGATTGCGTCCCGGATGCAGGCCATGTTTTACAAGCTGATCGCCTTTGGCCTGGGAATCCAGTATGTTACGCAGGTGTTTTTAACCGTGGGAGGCGTGACGAAATTTATTCCCTCCACAGGAGTAACGCTGCCCTTTGTGAGCTACGGCGGAAGCTCCATAGTCAGTACCTTCATGCTCTTTGCAATGATCCAGGGGCTGTATATTATTAAGAGAAATGATGAGGAAGAGATGGAGGAGGCAGAACAGAGATGAGTAAGAAGAAAAAACAGGAGATGAAAGAGCCGCCGACGAACCGGAATATCCTGTGGATCACCTACGCCATGGTTCTGCTGTTTTTAGGGCTGGCGGTCTATATAGGCTATTTTCTCCGGTTTCAGGGCCCGGAGGTGATTAACAACTCCTACAATGCCCGGCTGGACAGTTTTGCAGACCGGGTGCATCGGGGGAGGATCCTGGCCGCTGACGGTACGGTACTGGCCCACAACGAGGAGGATGAGGATGGAAACGAGATCCGGGTTTACGATCACGGGGATGTGTTCGCCCATGTGGTGGGATATTCCACCAAGGGAAAAACAGGTATTGAGGCGCTGGCCAACTTCTACCTTCTCACCTCCCACGTAAATCTGATCGAACAGGCGGGAAATGAGCTGGCAGGCAAGAAAAATCTGGGAGATGACGCGGTGACTACCCTGGACATGGACTTACAGCAGGCCGCCTATTCCGCTTTGGGAGACAGAAGAGGGGCAGTGATCGCCATGGAGCCTGGCACGGGAAAGATCCTTGCCATGGTGTCAAAGCCGGATTATGACCCCAATACCCTTCTGAATGACTGGGCTGCCTTAACAGACAGCTCCAATACCCAGAGCCAGCTTTTAAACCGGGCCGCACAGGGACTTTATGCCCCAGGATCTACCTTTAAGATCCTGACGGCTCTGGAATATATCCGGGAACATCCAGAAGATTACAAAAATTTCCATTTTGACTGCAGCGGCGTGTACCACAACGGGGAGTATTCCATCAAATGCTTCCAGAGCGAGGCGCACGGCAGCCAGGATTTTGTAAAGGCATTTGCCAACTCCTGCAACGGGGCATTTGCAAGCATGGGCCTGGAGATGGATCTGGATCGGTTTCGGACATCGGCAGAGGAGCTTTTATACAACAGGCCGCTGCCATTTTCGGGCTTTCCCTATAAGGAGAGCAGCTTTAACATGAAGGCAGGAGCCGATACCTGGGAGATCCTGCAGACATCTATCGGACAGGGAACCACGCTGATCACTCCCCTTCACAACGCACTGATCACGGCATCCATTGCCAACGGAGGGACGCTGATGAAACCCTATCTGCTGGATCGGATTGTCAGCGCAGGCGGGGAAGAGGTCAAAAAGTTTCTTCCTGAGGCCTACGGTTCACTGATGACCGCCGATGAGGCGGCAAAGCTGACCGAGCTCATGAGAGCTGTAGTAACAGAGGGAACGGGTTCCTCTGTCCGCACCGGGGATTATACCGTGGCGGCAAAGACGGGGACAGCAGAATTTGAAACGGGCAGGGAGACGCACGCCTGGTTTACCGGCTTTGCTCCCGCCGAATCTCCCAGGATCGTGGTAACCGTGCTGGTAGAGGAGTCGGGCAGCGGCGGAAAGATCGCGGGCCCGATTGCAAGAAAGCTGTTTGACACATATCTTTTGAAAAAATAACGTCCAATCTGGCAAACAGAGGCATTTCATGGTATAATGCCTCTGTTTGTCTAATATACAGGAACAATTGACACAGAGGATCAAGTTTGCAGATGATGAAAGGAGCGATCAGGTGTTTCGAGCGGATGATTATGTAAAGGTAAGCAGTCTGGCAGAGGCATATGAGCTGTGCCAGAAGCGCAGCAGCCTGGTGGTAGGCGGAATGGTATGGCTGAAGATGACCAGCGTCACAAAACGTACGGTGATCGATTTATCAGGTCTTGGACTGGACCGGATCGAAGAAAACGACGGGGAATTTTCTGTGGGAGCCATGTGCAGCCTGCGGCAGCTGGAGACCCATGAGGGGCTGAATACATATTTCGGGGGTATTTTTAAGGAGTGTACGAGGCATATCGTAGGCGTGCAGATGCGTAACTGCGCTACGGTAGGAGGCAGCGTTTACGGCCGTTTCGGTTTCTCCGACATCCTGACCTGCCTGCTGGCTCTTGACGCTTATGCAGAGCTGTATCACGGCGGGATGGTGCCTGTCAGGGAGCTTGCGTCCCGGCCTGCCCATCGGGATGATAAGGATATCCTGGTACGGATCGTGATAAAAAAGGACGGCAGGAAGGCCGCCTATATGAGCCAGAGAAATTCACAGACCGATTTCCCGATTCTGGCAGTCTGTACGGCCAACCTTGGAAATCAGTGGTTTGTATCCATCGGGGCAAGACCGGCCAAGGCTTCTTTGATCCAGTTCACAGAGGATGATTTTGACACTACGAAGGAAATGGCAAAGCAGGCGGCAGACGCATTTTCCTATGGAGATAATGTAAGGGGCAGCGCAGAATACCGGCACAGCCTTGCAGAGGTATTTGTGAGACGTCTGATGGAGAGGTTAAAGGGAAGGAGTGTGAGCCGGTAATGGAAATGAGCTTTCGTTTAAATGGAAAACAGGTACAGGCCGAGGTGCGCCCGGATATGGTGCTCCTTGATCTGGTCCGTGAACTTGGCTGCTACAGCGTAAAAAGGGGCTGTGAGACGGCAAACTGCGGTCTGTGCACCGTATGGCTGGACGGAAAGCCGGTTCTTTCCTGCTCAGTCCTGGCCATGCGGGCGCAGGGACGCCATGTGACCACGCTGGAGGGCCTACAGAAGGAGGCTGAGGAGTTCGGTATGTTCCTGGCTGCCGAGGGCGGCGAGCAGTGCGGTTTCTGCAGTCCGGGCTTTATCATGAACGTTTTAGCCATGGAGCGGGAACTGTCTGATCCCACAGAGGAGGAGATCAAGGAGTATCTGGCCGGAAATCTCTGCCGCTGCAGCGGATATATGTCCCAGCTTCGGGCGGTCAGGAAATATCTGGAGGTTAAGGCACAGCAGAAAGGAGGCAGGGAGTGATGGCAAATTCACAAAAACGGCCCTCTGAGGCCAGAGCTCTGCGGGTGGTAGGCGCGCCTCTGATCAAAAAGGACGCTAAAGCCCTTGTAACAGGAAAGCCTGTCTATACCGATGACCTGGCAATGAAGGACTGTCTGGTGGTAAAGGTGCTGAGAAGCCCCTACGCCCATGCGCTGATCCGTGAGATCGACTGCGGCGTAGCCTCAAAGGTTCAGGGCATTGAGTGTATCCTGACCTGGAAGGACGTTCCGAAAAAGCGCTTTACCCTGGCGGGACAGACCTATCCAGAACCCAGCCCCTATGACCGTCTGATCCTGGATCAGAGGCTGCGGTTTGCAGGTGATGCCGTAGCCATTGTGGCCGGTGAAAATGAGGCTTGTGTAGACCGGGCCATGCGTCTGATTAAGGTAAAATACGAGGTGCTGGAGCCGGTTCTTGATATGCACGATGCCAAGGATGGGGATATCCTGGTTCATCCTGAGGATGACTGGAAGGCTCTGTGCAGTGTGGGTGCCGACAATAAGAGAAACCTCTGCGCCTGCGGCGGCGAGACCCATGGAGATCTGGACGCGGCATTTGCACAAAGCAGCCATGTGATCGAGCGCGTATACCATACAAAGGCCAACCAGCAGGCTATGATGGAGACCTTCCGGGCGTTCACCTATATGGATGTATATGGCCGTCTCAATGTAGTTGCCTCCACCCAGGTAACCTTCCATGTGCGCCGGATTTTAGCCCATGCCCTGGATGTGCCCAAATCAAAGATACGTGTGATCAAGCCAAGAATCGGCGGAGGCTTTGGCGCAAAGCAGACCGTAGTGGCAGAGGTATATCCGGCCATTGTTACCATGAAAACGGGAAAGCCGGCAAAGATCATATACAGCCGCTATGAATCCCAGATCGCATCCTCTCCCCGCCATGAGATGGAGGTTCGGGTAAAAATAGGCTGCGATGATCAGGGGATTCTGCAGGCAATGGATGTGTATACATTGTCCAATACAGGCGCATACGGGGAACACGGGCCTACCACGGTAGGGCTGTCAGGCCATAAATCCATCCCTCTGTACGGGACGCCCAAAGCCTTCCGCTTTGCCTATGACGTAGTTTACACCAACCGGATGTCGGCAGGCGCGTACCGGGGTTATGGCGCCACTCAGGGTATTTTTGCCGTAGAGTCTGCCATGGATGAGCTGGCGGCTGAGCTGGGGATGGATCCGACTGAGCTGCGGGATAAAAACATGGTTCGCGAAGGCCAGGTGATGCCTGCTTACTATGGGGAGACCGCCAGAAGCTGTGCCCTGGACCGCTGTGTGGAGCGTGCAAAGGAAATGATCGGCTGGGATGAGAAATACCCAAAAAGAGATATGGGCAACGGAAAGGTACGGGGCGTGGGACTTGCCATGGCTATGCAGGGATCTGCGATTTCACACGTGGATGTAGCCGCTGTCACTATCAAGGTAAATGACGATGGTTTCTACTCCATGACCATCGGCGCTTCCGATATGGGAACGGGCTGCGATACCACACTGGCTCAGGTAGCTGCGGAGTGTCTGAACTGCGAGGCAGATGATATTGTAGTTTATGGCGTAGATACGGATATTTCTCCCTATGATTCCGGTTCTTATGCCTCCAGCACCGCTTACCTTACAGGAAATGCAGTGGTAAAGACCTGTGAAACCCTGAAAAAAAAGATCATAAAAAAAGCCGCAGAGTATTTAAACTGCAGCGAGGAGGAACTGGAATTTACCGGAACGGCTGTACGGCGTCTTACCCCGGTTTCTGAGGAATCCGGCCTTGAAAATGAGATTTCCCTCAAGGATATCGGAAACAGGGCCATGTGCTTTAACAACGAAGCCCTTCAGGCCACGGAATCCTGCACCTCCCCGGTATCTCCGCCTCCGTTTATGGCAGGAGCGGCAGAGGTTGAGGTCGATATGGAAACCGGCAGTATCGAACTGATCCAGTTTGTGGCTGCCGTAGACTGCGGTACTCCGTTAAACGAAAATCTGGCCAGAGTCCAGACGGAGGGCGGTCTGGTTCAGGGAATCGGAATGGCTCTTTATGAGGATGTAACCTACTTAAAAAACGGCCATGTATGCGAAAACTCCCTGATGCAGTATAAGCTTCCAAGCCGTCTGGATATTGGAAACGTTCAGGTGGAGTTTGAGTGCAGCTACGAACCCACAGGCCCCTTTGGCGCCAAGTCTATCGGCGAGATCGTGATCAACACTCCGTCCCCGGCTATTGCCAATGCAGTATACAACGCCACAGGCGTCCGCATTCGGGAACTGCCTGTGACGGCTGAAAAGATCTTTAAGGGATTAAACCAGTGATCTAAGCAAACTGACTGTTATATAATTCCGCATAAGCGCCTCCTGTCTGCAGGAGGCGTTTGTGGTCTCCCTGCTCAATGATGGTGCCGTTCTGCATTACAAGGATCAGATCTGCATCTATGATGGTGGAAAGGCGGTGGGCGATCACAAAGGTAGTGCGGCCCTTCATCAGCGTATTCATGGCCCGGCCGATTTCCATTTCTGTGCGTGTATCTACGGAAGAGGTAGCCTCATCCAGAATCAGGATTGCGGGATCGCAGAGCATGACTCTGGCAATGGTAAGAAGCTGGCGCTGGCCGATGGAAATGTTTTCCGCGTCATTTCCAAGGACAGTATCATAGCCTTTTGGAAGGGTGCGGATGAAGAAATCCGCCCTTGCGGCTTTAGCGGCGGCGATAATCTCATCCCTGGAGGCATCGGACTTTCCATAGGCGATATTTTCCGCGATGGTGCCCTCAAACAGCCAGGTATCCTGAAGAACCATGCCAAAGGCCTGCCGAAGCCCTCTGCGGCTTAAGTCTCTGGTATCTGTGCCGTCCAGGGAGATTTTTCCGCCTCCGATGTCATAAAAGCGCATCAGAAGGTTGATAAGAGTGGTCTTTCCCGCTCCGGTAGATCCCACAATGGCGATCTTCTGTCCTGCTTTGACAGAAAAGCTTACATCCTTCATAAGAGGCCTGCTGGGATCGTAGCCAAAACGGATATGGGAAAAGTCCACATCCCCTTTTGGCCGGGGCAGTAAAAGAGGCGTTTCGGGATCAGGGGAAATTTCCTCTTCATCCAAAAGCTCATAGACCCGCTCTACGGATGCCAGAGCCGACTGGAGGGAGTTGATCATATAGGACAGCTCAGTAATGGGTTCGCCGGCCTGGTTGGCGTACTGGAAAAACGCCTGGAACCGTCCGGGGGTCAGATGGCCTTTCAGGAGCATAAAGCCTCCCAGGACGGCGATGGCAACCTGGCCGCCCCGGTTGATGATGCGGATGCCGGGATTGATGGCGCCTGTGATCCAGTCCGTTTTTTCAGAGGCATCGGCCAGTTCTATGGCGGCCCGTTCGATCTGAGCCAGACTTTCCTCCTCCCGGTTAAAGGCCTTTATCAGCATACGTCCGCTATAGGCTTCCTCGATGAGGCCGTTGAGCCGTCCAGTGCAGTCCTGACGCCTGCTGGCATAGCGCAGGGTCTGCCGGGAGGCAGCCCTGGCCGCCAGCAGAGAAATCGCCGTAAACATCAGGAAAACGGCGGTGAGAAGCCAGTCAAAGGCAGCCATGATGATCAGAGAGCCAATGATGGTGCCTACAGCCATAAACAGGCGCAGAAGGCCGGTCTGAAGGGCCTCGGACATTTTTTCCAGATCATTGGTGGCCCGGCTCATGATGGCTCCCGGCTGCTGGCGGTCAAAGAAGGAGAGCGGCAGGCGGTTTAACTTCCGACTGATCTCTTCCCTGAGCTGAAGGTTTAATTTCTCCGCGAAGCCTGCCATGAGAAAGCTCTGGAGCGTGTAGAAAACGCCGCAGGCAAGGTACATGAGAAGAAGCAGGAAAAGCTGTCTTCCTCCCAGCTCCCAGGTGATCCGGAAAGGGTGGCCCGCATTCTGGTTTGCTTTTATCTGATTCCAGATCAGGTCCACCACGTTGGCGCTGTATAAGGGGGCCATGACGGTGAAATAGGTATAAAAGGCAATGCAGATAAATACCACCGTCAGCCGCCATTTCTGCCTTCCCATGGAGCGGATAAAGCGCAGAATGGTCTTTTTCATATGTTTTGCTTCAAACACTTCTGTATCAAAATAATTCGGATCGTTTTCCATAAAATGAAAGAACCTCCTGTAGGTTTATCGAAAATTTTCAGGTTCTGCCCCATCATGTATCCCGCATCTGGGAGCGTACAATATCCTTATAGACGGGGCAGCGCTCCATTAAATCAGCGTGGGTGCCAAGGCCTGCCGCTTTGCCGTCCTCCAATACCAGGATCTGGTCTGCGTGAAGGATCGTGCTGACTTTCTGGGCGATAATCAGTACGGCAGCCTCCTTTGTGGCTTCCTTCAGGGCATGGCGCAGGGCGGCGTCTGTCTTTGCATCAAGAGCTGAGAAGCTGTCGTCAAAAATATAGAGGTCCGCTTTTTTAGCCAGCGCCCTGGCAATGGAAAGGCGCTGTTTCTGCCCACCGGAAAAGTTGGTGCCTCCCTGTGCCACATGGGAGGAAAGGCCGTCGGGCAGCTGGCGTACAAAACCGGACTGAGCGGTGTCAAGGGCACAAAGCAGCTCTTCCCTGGAGGCATCTGGATTTCCATAGCGCAGGTTATCCTCGATGGTGCCGGAAAAGAGCCACGCCTTTTGAGGTACATAGGCGATAGAATCGCGAAGTTCCTTTTGTGGAAGGTCCCTGACGTCCGTTCCCAGAAGGGAAATCTGACCGGCGGTCACGTCATGGAAACGCAGGATCAGCTTGGCGATGGTGGACTTTCCGCTTCCCGTACCGCCGATAATGGCAGTGGTAGTGCCCTTTTTGCACTGGAAAGTCAGATGGCTCAGGGTATCCTCATCTGCGTCCGGGAAACGGAAGGTAGCGTCTGAAAAGGAGACGACGGGAGTTTCGTTTTCTGTGACAGAGGCCGGCGCAGGGGAGCATAAGCGGCCCTCCTGATCGGATGGAAGAGAAGGGGATAAAGCACCTGGTTTATCCTGAATCTCAGGCTCCAATGACAGAATCTCCGCCATTCGTTCCATGCAGACAAGTGCCTTGGGAACCATAATGACTACCATCTGGGCCATCATGATATAAAACAGGATCCAGATAGCATACTCCGTCACTGCCGTAATGCCTCCGATTTCCATAGCGCCGGAGCCGGCCAGGTTTCCCCCTGTATACAGGATAGCTGCAACTGACAGATTGATCGCCAGAGTGGCAATGCTGTCCAGGGCTGCAAAAAGGCGGTTGGCCTGTATGGCCGACTGGGCATAGTCCATAAAGCTGCGCCCCATACGCCCTTCTTCATGGGTCTCTTTTCCGAAGGCGCGGATTACCCGGACGCCGGTAATATTTTCACGCAGAACCGTGTTGACCCGGTCCAGAAATCTTTGCAGGCGCTCGAAAATAGGGGCAGCCCGGCGGATGATAAAGAAACCGGCGGTCAGAAGAAGAATTACTACAGCAGTCACCAGATATCCCATATAAGGATGGATTCGGAAGGCGAACAGGATTCCGAGAATACACATCACCGGTACGGGAAGCACCATCTGGACGCACATCACAAAGGCGCTCTGGATGGAATTGATGTCATTTAAGGTTCGCGTTACCATGGAAGCTGTGCCGAAGCGCTCGAAATCCGCTGCGGAAAATGTCAGGCTTTTTTTATAGACGGCCACCCGCATATCACGGCCCAGTCTGGCAGACAGGCGTGCGCAGAGAAAGCTTCCCGTCAGCGCGCCAAAACCGGCTAACAGGGAGATAATAAGCATGATCAGTCCCTGATGCAGGATAGGGGTGATCCCGCTTCCCGCAGCCGCCAGGTTCAGCATATTGGCGGTAACGGTAGGCACCAGGAGCGCCCCGGCCACGTCCAGGAGGACGGTAAGAAAAATCAGGATGCAGGTTTTTCGGTATGGTTTCAGGAATTGTAAAAAGTATCGCATAGGTCGTTTTATTCTCCTGTTTCATCTTCATTTTTTAAATGATCCCGGCGGCTGCTTCCATTTTTATCAGGAAGAATAGCTGCCAGTTCCTGTTCAAACAGATCCAGCTGCGTAAGGGAAAACCTCAGATACAGCTCCACCTCTTCGTGTCCCATCTGGGCGAGAGATCGCTGCTCTGCCTCAATCAGCGGATCAATCACATGGCGGCAGAGGGACTCTCCCTCATCGGTGAGAAAGACCGCTTTGGTATTTCCGGAACCGGGAAGCTGCTGCAGACGGACATAACCCTGGCGAACCAGGCTGCTGATGGCAGAATTTACCGTCTGGCGGGGAAGACTGCAAAGCTGTGCCAGTCCGTGCTGGGTATACGGGGCGGTTTCCCTCTCATCTGGTATGGTTTCACAGAGGCAGTAGAGGATGGAAAATGCCGCATCCGAGAGGTGATGGGCGGCGGCGTAGGTATGGTAAAGATTGGACTGACGGCGGTATAACTGATTAAAGCGAATATTTTGTTCCTTGGCAGAATGTCTGTACATGGCGGCAGCTCTCCTTTGTGATGGCGTAAGGTTCAGGGCAGATTCACCTGCTGCGGGTCATATGCCGCCCTGAGCACTGTTTGCAGTTATAATCCGATTTCGGTTTTTGTAAAAGCCAGTATAAATCCGAAACCGGATTTTGTCAAGAGGATGTTAAAAAGGGACATTATGAAAGGAATCGAGAAAAAGACGAGTGGAAAAATATGCAGAAATAGATTAAAATAAAGATAAAAAATACACAGACAGGAGAATCAGACAATGAAAGTAACCATGTTTGGAAGCCATTTATGTAAGGATGCTCTGTATGCTATTTACAAGCTGCAGGAGATGGGAGCTGACCTGGAATTTAAAAATATTTCCGCCAGTCTGGCAGATATGAAGGAATTTCTCGCGGTGAGGGACAACTGCACTCTGTTTGATGAAGCCAAGGCAAACGGTTATATCGGAATCCCCTATTTTGAAGCGGAGGACGGAACAAAGACGCTGGATCTGCAGGAAATTTTAAAGAAGCTTTAAGCGGGCGGGCCATGAAAATTCTTGCATATCCCTTCCAAACGTTGTATACTAAGACCAGTTACGGCTGCAGAAAGCAGTCAGGTTCACACCAAAACCAGGAGGGATTGCAATGATTGAGGCAACGAGCTGCGGCGGTGTGGTTATATTTCGAGGAAAGATCCTGGTTCTGTATAAAAATTACAAGAACAAGTACGAGGGCTGGGTTCTTCCCAAAGGAACCGTAGAAGCTGGAGAGGAATACAAGGAAACGGCGCTGAGAGAGGTAAAAGAAGAGACCGGCGTCAGCGCCTCCATCATCAAATACATCGGCAAAAGCCAGTACACCTTCAACACGCCTCAGGATGTGGTGGAGAAAGACGTACACTGGTATCTGATGATGGCCGACAGCTATTACAGCAAACCACAGCGGGAAGAATACTTTCTGGACTCCGGATACTATAAGTTTTATGAGGCCTACCATCTGCTGAAGTTTTCCAATGAAAAGCAGATTCTTGAGAAGGCGTATAATGAGTATCTGGATCTGAAGAAGAGTAATCTTTGGGGAAGCAAGAAGTATTTTTAAAGAAAATAGAGACCTGTTGGAAAAGACTGAAACAGAACTTTTGCCAGCAGGTCTTTATTTATGCAGAGAGGCGGAAGCCATACCTGCAAGGGTCTGGCTGTACCTTTCTATACTCTATGCTGCACTAATCTCAACACGTCAACCACCCATATCAGAAGGGAGCATCAGGCTATGGGGCAGAGTAAGATGGTCAGAAAGACAGCGGAAATACGTTTGCTGATTCCTGAATCTGAAAATCCCTAATCGCGCGGCGCCATATACCCACATTTGGGGCAGCTGCCATTTTCATTTAGCAGAATCCCGCATTTTGGACAGCGCTTTTTGTACGGGGCGCTTACAGGATACTCCTGTGCGGCACCGTTTACACCGCTGGTGAAGGTGAGCTTTGCGATGTTCAGCCGGTCTTTCAGAAGTTCATAGACGATTCGGATCATGCCCTCTACAGTCATGGTTTCCTTAGTGACTACAAGACGACATTCTGGGTAGGCGGTAGCCAGTTCCGTTTGAAAGGCAGGCCCTTTTTGTCGGTTTACAGGCGTTCCGTTTCGAATTCCCTGCTCTTCATAAACTTTCAGGATGGCAGGAAGCAGCGGGTCGTCCTGGCGCAGAATCAGAGCATGGTCGAAATTCTGCAGCATCTCCCAGGCTGTTTTTTTGATCTCATTACAGGGGAAGACCATATTGACGCCCTCTTCAACCGAGTCCTCCACCTCAATGGTAAGGATGCCGGTGTGGCCGTGAAGATACTGTGCCTCTCCTCCAAATCCGTAAAAACGATGGGCATACTGAAGATCCAGTGTGGTAATGCTTCTCATGATGTGTTCTCCTTTCGTGTTTTTTATGTGTTTTATTTGGAAAGGTCAGGCTGTTCCCTTTTATGCTGCGGCTCCCAGAGATTGATGCTGTTGTTCTTTTGAAAATCCTTGGGAGAGCAGCCCACATACTTTTTAAACGTCCTCTGAAAATGGGCATAATCATAGTAATTAAGCGCTGTAGAGACATCGATGGGAGCAAGTCCTGAACGCAGAAGGAGCTTGGACTCATTGATCTTGCGCTTATGGATATATTCGATGACGTTGAGTCCGGTTTCCTTCTTGAATTTACTGCGCAGCGACGATTCAGACATATAAAATTCCCGGACAATATCCCTGACCTTCAATGGGCCGTAAAGATTCAGGCTGATGTACTGAATTACTGCTTTAACCAGAGGCGAATATCCTGCGTTGATAAAATTGTGCATCAGCTCTGTAAAGTGGATGATCGCACAGTCTCGGATATAAAGTACATCCAAAAGTTCTCTCTTTTCCTCTAATTTTCTGATATAAAAATCCCTCAGCTGATAGATTTCCGATACCTCGTGCCCCTGCTGGATCGCGTATTCAGACAGCTTTTCTAGAACAATGATCGTATAATTCTTCTCAGAACGAATCGGTGTGGAGGCGTTGGAAGGAACCACGCTGCTGCTGGTGCCGGACAGAAGCTGGCGCAGCTGCTTGGTATCCCCTTTCTGTACCAGATCAAGCAGCCTGTTTTCATATGTATAGGTATAATAATCGGACTGGAACATACGCAGACTGCTGTTTGTCAGCTTTTCTGTTTCCAGGGAAATACGATTTTTGTCTACCAATTCATGCAGCTTATGGGAATAGGGGCACTTTGCGTCATTATGAAACAGAAAGTTAAGATGGATCAGAAAATCCCGAACATCTCCAAGTGAAAATACTGGAAGAAGGCTTAGATACTGCATCATCTGGGAATGTACTTTCTTATTTGAAATAAGCTTCTGTACTCTGGTCTGAATGGTTTCAGGCGTCAGCTTGACCGTGGAGAGGGGACCAATGATCAGTGTGCCGTCCGGATAGGGATATCGGATAAAGACTTCCTCCAGAATACCGGAAAATAAAAAAGAATCTACAGGGGCATTCCCGCAGTATTTTCTAAAGTCATAGGGGAGAAGCCAGACCCGGTCAGAAACGTATGAGTGCCGCAGGTTCATGCTGTGGTCAAAAACCTGAACCGGCAGATGGGATATTACATGGATGGACTTGATCAGCCTGAGCTGGTCAAAGGGATCACAGGCAATGGACTCCTGAGGGGGTATACGTATTTGTGAACTGCTTGGCTGTGTTTGGTCGAACTGCTCTGGCGGGATGACAGACGATTCCTGAAAGTGATTCATTTCTCCGGCCTTCTTTCTGTTAAAACTATATTAATATTATAGGGGGATTGTGAAGACAATTCAAGCGTTGAACAAATAAAAAGAGGTTTTATACGTCGGTTTGCTGAAAAATACATGATAAAACTGTAAAAATATAGAAAATATTTATATTTAAGATGAGTGCAGCGTGAAAAACAAAAGGATTTCTGATAATAAAAGCTGATTTATACATGGAAATAGTATAATGTACAATCGTTTTTAAAACAATTATGAAATAATGGGCTGGAAAATGATTAAAGAAAGGCAAAAAATGGATCAGATGAATAAAATGAAAGAATGGATCAGAAGAAAAGGGATGGAAAAACAGCCCAGGTATTATCTGAGAAAACGGACGATTGGCATTGTTTCCTGTGTGGTTGGCTGCAGCTTTTTTATGGCTTCCACAGGTATCTATGCACAGACTATGGAGGGAGAAACGGCTGTTTCAACGATTCTCTCAGATCAGGAACCTGGTTTGGAGATACATTATGAGATCGACGGGGAAACAGAAGGGGTGCTTGATTACGCAAGAACCGATTACCTCCGGTCCGACGGAGATAAGGTCATTCTGAGAGTGACGAAATGGGCAAAGGGATCAACATCCTGGGGTTATACAGACAGAGGCCCCTATACAGGAAGATATCTCCTGAATTTTTTTGATTCCGATTTTTATGAGAATATTAAGTCAGTTTCAGTCAATGGGCAGGATTTTGAAAAAGAAGCAGAAGGGGCATTGTGGAAGGTCCCTGTTAACACCGGCACATTTTCCAGCGGAATCATTGGCGCCGTCACTAACCATGAAATTGAGATCGTGCTCAAAGGCGGAAAAAGTCTGGATGATCTGGGGTTCGGCGATAAAAAGCTCCGCTTTACGACGCTGTGGGTGAGAAATGATAATCTGGCGGATATCGGCGGAAATGATAATGGTTTTATTCTGAAAAACAATCCTAATGTACCACAACTTCCTCAGAATACAGCAGAGGGAAATGAATTTTATCTGGGAACCGGCGGTAATATTTTAGAGACTGACGGAACGCAGTCAAAAGATGGAAATTTTACAAGAGGGCCTGTCGCCAAGACAGTCATTTATGACGGGAAGAACCGCATAATTAACTCTGTTTCCTCTTTTAAGCCCAATCAGAACTTTCTGCTGTCAAACAGCGGCTGGGTCTTATATATCAATGAAGTGATTCCAGAGGAATTGCTGCCGTATATTGATACTGACCGGATATATCTGGGGCTATCGGATGCCCGGGGTAATTTTCTGAAGGATGCGCCTGTGAAGCTGACTGTGAATCCCGATGGAAATGGCCATATCTCTACCAAGGATACGGACAGTCTCAGCATCATCGATGCAGACTGGGATAAGGTCACGGAGGTGAGAAAACTGCAGGACAGCCAGATTTTTTACGGTGCTCTGGGGCAGAGGCGGTCATTTGCTATTAAGTATGCGTTAAGAGACCAGGTGACAAATGAGGAATTTGCACAGGCGCTGAACCGATATATGGAAAGCAGCGGAGGAGAAATCGACTTCGAATCCTGGCTGGAAGCCGACTTTGTAGATCATAGCGATTCCTCTTTGGGTATCAGAAAGCCGGACGGAAAAAAGCCTAATAAAAGGCTGCAGAATTCATATTCTAATGGCTTTTTAACCGTTCTGGACTCAGATAAGGACGGGTTATATGATTTTGTGGAAGATGAATTGGGGACGGATGCATATCATGCGGATACAGATGGGGACGGCGTTCCTGACGGCCGGGAAGTGACAGAGGATAAAACAGATCCGAAAAATGCGGGGGATTATTTGGTTTCAAAACCGGAAACAGAGGTTTCTTCGGTAAGAGCGGATCAAAACGCAGTCATCGCAGGCCGGCTTCCAAAGGCTGTTTACAAACATCCGGGGCATCCTGAAAGAAATCTGGATGTGACGGATCAGAATGCAGGCAACGCAGTGGTAAAAGCATTTAAATATATCAATGGCGGTCTGGGATACGATCCAGACGATCCCAGGGCTCAGGCTGTGATTCCCTTTGAAACAATTATGACCGGGGAATTTTCCATGGAAATACCAGCAGGCATATTCCAGGATGGGGATCAGATTCTGCTTGTAGCCTTTTCACCCAATGGTATGCACACAGCGGCCGCTGAACACAGGATCAGTGCAGGCACCGCAAAGGTGATTTTCTATCCTAATGGAGGAAACTGGGAAGACGGGACAGCAGAGAGCAGGACAGAAAATATAGCCGGCGGGACCATAACAGCGCCAGTAAGTCCTGAAAGAACCGGGTATGTATTTGCCGGCTGGGCGGCTTCGGCAGATGCTTTAGAGGCAGATCCTCATATTCTGGAGCAGCTGGATGGAAGCAGAGAAGTGTTTGCTGTATGGGCAAAGGAGCTTAAGGTGACGATCCGGCTGGTTCAAAATGCCGTGGAGGGCATGGAAGTGATACCGAATCAGAAACTGGCAGAACCAAATGAAGCAGCGGCAGTGATCGCGTCTGAAGAGACCAACGGGCTTTTGGCAGATGAGAATGGTTTTCTGAAGGGAACACCTGAGAATCTTATATGGGGGGATAAGGATCATGCAGACTATGAGATCCAGACGGTGTATATTCCTGTAAAGGTTACTTTTGAGGATAAAGGCATAAAGCAGGAAAAACAGGTAATGGCGGCGGTGAACGTAGAACGGGATACAGACAGAGACGGGACACCGGACCGGGCAGACGAGGATGATGACGGAGACGGCACAGCGGACAGTGAGGAGACAGCCAAGGGTTCGGATCCCAAGGATGCCGGCTCTTATCCAGGAACAGAAATTGAGAAAATGGATGCTGAAATTTACCGGCCCAAAATAGAACGTGAGGAGACAGAGCAGGGGGGAGAGATCGACCTGTCAGATAATATCTCTAACTGGGAAGAACTTCCAGAAGGAACTCTGGTGGAAGATGTCACGGAAGAGGAGATTGATACGGATATACCGGGAAAATATACGGGTAAAATAAAGGTGATATATCCCGATGGAAGCAGTAAGAACTTCAGAGTCGAAATCCGTGTAAAAAAGAAACCGGGGACTGCATCCCCAAGCGAGCCGGAGCGTCCGGAACAGCCGGACAGGCCTCAAAAGCCAGACAGGCCCCATAAGCCGGACATTGCTTCTCCAAGTCAGCCTCAAAAGCCGGATAAGCCGGACATCGTTTCACCAAGTCAGCCTCAAAAGCCGCATAAGCCAGGAAAGCACGGCTCAGGCGGTTTTTCACACAGCAGTTCAACCTCTGCTTCAGGACGCCGCAGCGCAGGCAATGACAGAATCTATTCCGATCCGGTTCCCGGTCTTGCTAATGGCTCCAGAGGCGGACGCTGGACGCTCTTGGATGCTGGCCGTCATAAATGGACCTACGCAACATCTGGAAATATCACGCCTAAAAACGGCTGGATGTTTATTGAAAATCCCTATGGAAAGGATATGCAGGGAAGATTCAGCTGGTTTAAGTTTAATGCTGAGGGCATCATGGAGTTTGGATGGATCAGAAGTCATAATGGGAAATGGTATCATACCCATGATGTATCTGATGGCAATTTAGGCGTTCTTGAAAAAGGCTGGTATTTTGAGAAAATGGATGGGAAGTGGTATTATCTTGATCCAGAAACAGCCGTTATGAGAGACGGCTGGGTACAGGTAGATGGAACGTATTACTATTTTACAGAGGTGGAGGACATCTCAGAGCAGACCTACTTTCGGAAGGAGGACGGATACTGGTATTATGAAAATAAAAAGCGCCCTTACGGCTCCATGTACCGTCAGGAGCAGACGCCGGATCATTATTTTGTAAATAAGGACGGAGCATGGGAGCAGTAAAGCAGGAGCCAAACAGACAGACGGCCCGCTCATAGAAAAGACGTTTCAGGAAAATCAGTTTATCAACAGAAATACCGCAGAAAAAGAACGGGAAACGTTCTCTGTCCTGCGGTATTGTTGCATTTAGGGCGTATACTTTCTCACAATTCCGCATCCTATGATCATCCCGGAATTTCCGGACGGCTGGCTGGTAAAGTCATCTGCATTCAGGTGGAGAACCAGGGAACGTCCCAGAATTTCAGCCACAGTGAATCGCTTATCATAGAAGGCGATCCATCCATAGCCCTCATTTCCCATGATGGGCAGCAAATCCCCGGAGTGCCAGGGATGTTCCGTATGGGTAGGATTATAGTGTCCGCCTGTGTGGGTAAAGGAAGCGGAGCAATCCCCGTTTTCGTGGATATGCATGGCATAAAAAGCGGTAGAGCCCAAAATGCCCTTATTGGGAAGCTGGAAAAACTCACCTTCAACCAGGACGCCTCCATAAGGCGTGTCATAAAAGCGCACCACTCCGCTTAGGGCGGGGGCAAAGGAAGTATTTCCGTGGACCCAGGCCAGAGCGGCAGGGGTGCCAAAACGCAGGATTTGAGCGAACTGATCGCCCGGTGTAGCAGCTGCAGACTGATTCATGGCAAAATCTCCTGAAGGAGTGATCTATGACAGCATATGAGAATCCCTGCTGTCAGGTGCAGGGGATTTGCCGGAAAAATACCCGATGACTGCCTGCATGGCCGGGGAGACCCATTTATCCCGGTGATACAGAAGCTGACGCCACAGCTGGGGGGCAAAGTCAGGTACCTCCAGCCGTATCAGCCGCCCTTCCAGCAGCGCTGGTTCTGTTACATAGTCAGGAAGAAAGGAAATCCCGGCTCCCTGGGTCACAAGGCGGCACAGAAGGTCGGCGCTGCCGAATTCCAGAACAGGACGCACCTCCAAGGAGAGCTGAGCTAGGTGCTCATCCATCAGACGGCGGTAGCTCATGCCCTTTTCTGTCAGGAGAAAGGGGAACTGAATCAATTCCCGGACTGGCACACGGCGGGATGAAACAGGAAGGAAATCAGGGGCCGCTACAAAATGGGCCTCGATCTGCTCTTCGTCTGCGATTATATAATCGCTGTTATAAAAATGCTGATCAAGAGTGTACACCAGATCTGCCTCATTCTGGTTCAGAAGCCGGAACATTTCCTGCGTGCTGGCCGTCATGAGCTTCAGTGTGATTCCCGGCCGCTCTCTGCGGAAAGCCTCAAAGTGATCCTGGAGGATCCAGCAGGCCAGGGAATCTGCCATGGCGATGCGGATGTGTCCGGTTATGAAAGGCTGAGGCTTAAGTTCCTTTTTCATATTCATGGTCAGCCGGTCTAGCTGATGGGCATAGTCCAGAACCTTGCGTCCGGCTTCTGTCAGCGCTACGGTATGGTTGATGCGCTCTAAAAGCTGCACCTTCAGATCCTCCTCCAGCTGCCGGATCTGGAACGATACAGTGGACTGTGAATACCCCAGCTTTTTTGCCGCTTTTGTAAAGCTGCACAGCTCCGCTACCTGAATAAAGGTTTCCATGTTTTTCATATCAACACCCATATTTTCCTCCCATGGTTTGCTGTGTGAGGCAGCCTGCTACAATTGAAAAAATAGATCAATATAATTTAAAGTATCAATTTTACAAATGATGATAATTATTATATACTAATATGAAGTAAAAATCCATCCCCTGAAATATGGAGAGGGGCAGGCCGCAGGTACGGTCTGAACAAAGGAGAAGGAGTGGCAAACAATCATGGTTACAGTAATTGAAACAGTTTACCGGTTTTTATGGGGGGATCTGCTCACGCTGCCTTTGCCGGGAGGCGCAAGTATCCGCTTTTCGCTTCTGGTGCTGCTGCTGATTCCTACGGGAATTTATTTTACGCTGCGCACACGTTTTCTTTCCCTGCGTCTGTTTAAAGACATGGTGCGGGTAACTTTGGAGAAAAAGGATGGAGAGACAACGGCGCTTTCAGCGTGTCAGACGCTGATCGTGTCTACCGCTACCCGTGTGGGAATGGGAAATCTGGTAGGCGTAGTGGCGGCCATTTCCGCCGGCGGCGCAGGTGCCGTGTTCTGGATGTGGGTCACAGCCCTTTTAGGCTCAACCACCGCGTTTATTGAAGCCACGCTGGCTCAGCTTTATAAAGAGGAAGATCCTCTTTACGGCGGCTATCGGGGCGGCCCTGCCTACTATATGCACAAATTTTTCGAGAAAAAGGATAAAAAGAAGAGATGGATGCCCTTATCGGTGCTGTTTGCCTTATCCGGCTTGATCTGCTGGTGCGGAATCAGCCAGGTTATCAGTAATTCCGTGGCATCTGCCTTCAAAAATGCGTTTCACATACCGCCCCTTTACAGCACCATCGTCCTGGTGATTCTTGGCGCAGTGATCGTTCTGCGCAAAAACGCGACCGTAAAGGCTCTGGATGTGATGGTGCCGGTGATGGCTGGGCTGTATCTTCTGATCACAGTGGCAGTGATCGTTCTGAATTTCCAGCAGATTCCCTCTGTGTTTCAGCGTATCTTCTCAGAGGCCTTCGGGCTGCGCCAGGCAGTGGCAGGAGGAATAGGAGCTGTGATTATGAACGGCGTAAAACGAGGGCTTTTTTCCAATGAAGCAGGCAGCGGGTCGGCTCCCTGTGCCGCAGCGGCCGCTGTGACAGACCATCCGGCCAAGGTGGGGCTGGCACAGGCGCTGGGCGTATTCATTGATACGATCGTTATCTGCAGCTGTACCGCCTTCTTAATGCTTCTGGCTCCAGAGCAGGTAACAGGCTCCCTGGAGGGAATGGATCTGCTGCAGGCGGCTATGGGATACCACCTTGGTTCCTTTGGAATTATCTTCATTGCAGTAATTCTGTGGCTGTTCAGCTTTTCCACATTTTTAGGAATCCTCTACTATGCCCGTTCCAACGTATCATATCTGTTTGGAGACAGCTGGGCGGCTCAGACAGCATACAAGGTGCTGGCGCTCATCATGCTCTTTGTGGGCGGACTGACTGCCTATACCGTTGTATGGGATCTGGGAGACGTTGGCGTAGGACTGATGACTATCTTTAACCTCATTGCCCTGTACCCCATGGCAGGAAAAGCTCTGGCTGCTCTTAAAGACTATGAAGAAAAGCGCAGACAGGGAAGGATCTAAAACGTATTATAAAGCAGGATCGTTCGGCGTGCCGGGAAATTGTGTGAAATATCCCGGCGCGCCTTTTCATTTACCCGCACCCATGCTATAATCGGTCATAAGAATGCGATTGAAATACAGGAGAGACGCGATATGAATCTTATTGCAGCAGCAGATGAAAACTGGGCCATCGGAAAAGACGGCGGCCTTTTAGCCCATCTTCCAGGGGATATGAAGTTTTTCAGGGAAACGACCAAAGGCCGGGTAGTTGTCATGGGACGCAGGACACTGGAGAGTTTTCCAGGCGGCAAGCCGTTAAAAAACCGTGTTAATGTGGTTCTCACAAAGAGCGGCCTGAGCGCTCCGGAGGACGTTGTGATCTGCAGGAGCGTGGAGGAAACACTGGAGTATCTGACACAGTATGGAAATGACGATATATTCATCATTGGCGGAGGCATGATCTACCGGGAATTTCTTCCATACTGTAAAAAAGCCTATATCACCCATATTTTCAAGGCTTTTCCGGCAGATACCGCACTGCCTGATCTGGATAAAGAACCAGGCTGGCGGCTGGCCCGTGTCCTGGGAGAAGGAGAGGATCATGGAATCCGCTATGAATTTCGACTCTATGAGCAGATGGGAGGCACGCGATGAATTTTCTGGTATCGGCAGATAAGAACTGGGCTATCGGGAAGAACGGAAGGCCGCTGGTGACCATTCCTGCAGAACGTCAGCTTTTGCTGAAGGAAACAGCAGGCAAGACCGTAGTTATGGGACGCAGAACCCTGGAGACCCTTCCGGGGGGCCAGCCTCTGGGAGGACGGACGAACCTTGTCCTGTCGGAGGATCCTTCGTTTAAGATAAGGGGGGCAGAGGTATGCAGAAATATGCAGGAAGCTCTGGATAGACTGCGGGATATCCCTTCTGGGGATATTTATGTGATCGGTGGCGGCAGTATTTTCAAACAGTTTCTGCCCTGCTGCGATACCATTCACCTGACTCGTATCGACTATGCGTATGACGCGGATATGAGGTTTCCCATAAACCTGGATCAGAGCCCGGAGTGGGTGCTGGCCCAGGAAGGGGAGGAACAGACCTATTTTGACCTTTGTTATACCTTCTGCCGCTATGTGAGAACAAAGAGGAGCACAGATATTGTGTAAAAACAGTTGTAACATCCGGCAGAAAATGATAAGATGATTTTTGTGTGAAAACAGCAGGTTTGCAGCAGCGTCCATAAAGGACGCTGAGAGCGGAAATGGGGGTAGTCTTATGAAGCAGGACGGCAGTGTGTTTACACTGGAAAATGAAGAACTTTTGGTTACAATAGACCGCCGCGGCGCAGAGCTGACAGGGATTTACGATAAGAAAGCAGGCAGGGAGATTCTGTGGAAGGCCGACCCGTCTGTATGGGGCCGCCATGCGCCGATCCTTTTCCCCTTTGTGGGAAAGAGTTTTGAGGGAAAATATCTCTGCGATGGTACGGAGTATGAGATCATGCCCCATGGCTTTGCCAGAGATATGGAGTTTGAGCCTGTGCTCTGCGATATGGATGAATGCTGGTATCGGTTAAAGGACACGCCAAAGACGTATGCGGTCTATCCCTTCCATTTTGAACTGGAGGTAGGGCACCGCCTGACGGGACGGGTCATTGAGGTTATATGGAGAGTGGTTAATCCTGATTCCGGGGAACTGCTGTTCATGATCGGAGGCCACCCGGCTTTTCAGACGCCCCAGGGAAAGACAATCTATGATTATACGCTAAGTTTTAATAAAGAGAGATCCGGGGCAGAAGAGTCTGCACAGCAGCTTCATTATCTGGCGCCCAATGAAAACGGATACCAGGAGGAGCGCCGCAGCGGGACTCTGCAGCTGAAAGACGGACAGGTTCCCATTACGAAGGGATTTTTCGATACAGCGCTTACCTATATGTTTGATGACGGACAGGTTTCAAGCGTCGGCCTGCTGGTGGATGGAAAGCCCTATGTAACCGTCAGCTGCGGCGGTTTCCCCTACCTGGGAGTGTGGACCATGGAGGCCACCCATCCTTTCGTATGCCTGGAGCCATGGTACGGCATCTGCGCTCCTGACGGCTATGCAGGAGAATTAAAGGACCGGCCGGGGATTCAGAAACTTAATGCCTGGGGAACCTGGGAGAAGAGCTACAGCATCCGGATCGAATAAAACCGCCGGGCTGGATCTATAAATTACGCGTGCTTTCGGAATGGTGAAAAAGAGGAGCCTGATGTCAGAAAAATCCGGCATCGCGTTCCGGCAGATCCGAAACACATAAGCAAAAATGAGGAGGAGAATCATGTACAAAATCGTTAAGGCGGAGTGCCTGGCGGACAAGATTTATCTGATGGACGTAGAAGCGCCCAGAGTGGCAAGAGCCTGTCAGCCGGGAGAATTTGTTATTGTAAAAATTGACGAGGTGGGAGAGCGTATCCCGTTAACCATCTGCGATTTTGACCGTGAAAAGGGACTGGTCACCATCGTATTCCAGACAGTAGGAGCATCTACCCTGCGCATGGCAGAGTTAAAGGCCGGGGATTACTTCCAGGATTTCGTAGGCCCCCTGGGACAGCATTCCGAGTTTGTAAAGGAAGATATCGAGGAAGTAAAGAAGAGAAAATACCTCTTCGTGGCAGGAGGCGTAGGTTCCGCTCCCGTATATCCCCAGGTAAAATGGATGCGTGAGCATGGAATTGATGTGGATGTCATCGAGGGATCCAAGACAAAGGATCTGCTGATCCTGGAGGACGAGCTGCGTGCCGCTGCAGGAAACCTCTATGTGACTACCGATGACGGCTCCTACGAGCGCAAGGGCATGGTAACAGAGGTCATTAAGGATCTGGTGGAAAACCAGGGCAGGAAGTATGATGTCTGCGTAGCCATCGGCCCCATGATCATGATGAAATTCGTATGTAAGCTTACAAAAGAGCTGGGAATCCCCACCATTGTCAGCTTAAACCCCATTATGGTAGACGGAACCGGTATGTGCGGTGCCTGCCGCGTGACTGTTGGAGGAGAAGTGAAGTTTGCCTGTGTAGACGGACCGGAATTTGACGGCCATCTGGTAGACTTTGATCAGGCAATGAAGCGTCAGCAGATGTATAAGACAGAAGAAGGCAGAGCAGCGCTCAAGCTTCAGGAAGGCGCAACCCATCATGGCGGCTGCGGAAACTGCGGAGGTGAAGAATAATGGACGTATTAAAAAGAGTACCGATCAGAGAGCAGGAGCCAAAGGTAAGAGCCACGAATTTTGAAGAGGTCTGCCTTGGCTATACACAGGAAGAGGCGCAGGAGGAGGCAGCCCGCTGCTTAAACTGCAGGAACGCCCAGTGTGTAAAGGGCTGTCCTGTATCCATCAATATTCCAAAATTCATTTCAGAGGTCAAAGAGGGGAAATTCTCTGAAGCGTCAGCGACCATCGCAGAGTCCAGTGCCCTTCCCGCCGTCTGCGGCCGCGTCTGCCCTCAGGAAAGCCAGTGCGAGGGAAAATGTATCCGCGGTATCAAGGGCGAGCCGGTTTCCATCGGAAAGCTGGAGCGCTTTGTGGCTGACTGGTCCAGAGAAAACGGTGTTGTTCCTGCAAAGCCAGAGAAAACCAACGGCATCCGAATTGCCGTAATTGGTTCCGGTCCTTCTGGCCTGACCTGCGCCGGAGACCTGGCAAAGATGGGCTATGAGGTAACTATTTTTGAGGCCCTTCACGAGGCTGGCGGTGTACTGACCTATGGCATTCCTGAATTCCGTTTGCCAAAGACAAGGGTTGTGCGCCCTGAGATTGAAAACGTAAAGAAGCTGGGCGTAAAGATTGAAACGGATGTGATCATCGGAAAGTCTGTCACCATCGACGAACTGATGGAGGAAGAGGGCTTTAAGGCCGTATTTATCGGTTCCGGCGCAGGACTTCCCAAGTTCATGGGTATCCCCGGTGAAAATGCAAACGGCGTATTTTCCGCAAATGAATATCTGACCAGAAGCAATCTGATGAAGGCCTTCAGAGATGACTATGACACCCCCATTTTCCTTGGCAAAAAGGTAGCTGTAGTAGGCGGCGGAAACGTTGCCATGGACGCGGCAAGAACTGCACTTCGTCTGGGAGCTGAGGTTCACATCGTATACAGAAGAAGCGAGGCTGAGCTTCCCGCCCGTGTGGAAGAGGTACACCACGCAAAGGAGGAGGGAGTACAGTTTGATCTTCTCACCAACCCGGTAGAGATTCTGACTGATGAAAATGACTGGGTAACCGGTATGGTCGTGCGCAGGATGGAGCTTGGCGAGCCCGATGCTTCCGGACGCCGCAGACCGGTAGAGGTAGAAGGATCGGACTACACCATTGATGTAGATACGGTCATCATGTCCCTGGGAACATCCCCCAACCCGCTGATCTCATCCACTACAGAAGGGCTGGAGACAAACAAGTGGAAGTGTATCATCGCTGATGAAAACAACGGCAAGACCACAAAGGAAGGCGTATATGCCGGCGGCGATGCTGTGACAGGTGCAGCTACAGTAATTCTGGCCATGGAGGCAGGAAAGGCCGGAGCGAGAGGAATCCATGAGTATTTGAAGGAAGAAAAATAAGTTTCCCTTCGCTGTCTTAAAACCGAAAACAGAAATGAAAAAGATCCGCAGAAGCTGTATATCAGGCTTTGCGGATCTTTTTACATTTTTTGGTTTTTAGCATATATTTTACTGGAACTATATATCTTTTGGTGCTAATATAAGGGTAGAAATGGTTTCGAGGGGGAAGATAAATGTACAGAAAGATAAGTTCAAAGGAAAGCAATAAGGTTTACATAAAAACATTTGATGGATTTGATCTGTACTATAAAGGAAAGGCCATTTATTTTTCAAACAGCAAAGCCAAGGAGCTTCTTGCGATTCTGGTGGATCATGGAGGAAAAGAAGTCAGTCTTGCCCAGCTTGCTCATTTTTTATCGGATAAAGAAGATGCCGCTGCCAAGCAGAGTGTGCATATGGCCTGGCATCGGCTGAAAAAAACACTGGAGTCCTGCGGAATAGAGGGCATTGTAAAAAAAGGACGGGGAATGTATTCAATTAACTGTGACATGGTTGAATGCGATTCCTGGGATATGATGGAGAAGTCGCAAGATCGGTATTTTATGGGGGAATATATGCCTGAATACAGTTGGGCAGAGGTTACATTATCGTATCTAATTCAAAAATTTGATGAAATAGAGGCACAAAAAACAGGGGGGGGGGATATGAAACGATGGAAAGATACTTCTATAGATCAATCAAAAGACGATTCAGAGAAACCATGCTGAGGTGGATCTGTTGCGGTTTGATTATAGAATAATAGAAAGATATGCACAAAAAAATTATGTAAACATGAGGAACTGCAGAGGAAAAATGCAGTTCCTTTTTATGTTTGATTAAAATTAAACATAAAAAATAAGATGTAAACGGAAAAATACAACAAATGTAATAAAACTACTTAAAATGACAAAAATGGAAAAATCTGTAACGGTTATGAAAGTAGCTATGTTGTATTGTATTAAAAGAAATCTTACGAAATTATAAACAAAATATAAAAATTACAGGAGAAGATCAATGAATCAGAGGGAGGAAATGGATATTTTTATCAAAACCTTTGGTGGCTTTGACGTATTTGTGAACAGAGAACGGATTTATTTTTCCAGTGAAAAAGCAAAAGAGATGCTGGCTATTCTTGTTGACAGAAGGGGCAGCAGCGTATCTTTATCTCAGATGGCATGGCTGCTGTATGAGCAGTCGCCGGAGCAGATCGCAAAGAACAATCTCAGGGTTATATATTATCGTCTCAAAAAGATCCTGAAGGACTGGGGGATTGAAAATATACTGATTAAAAAGCGCGGAAGCTACGCTGTCAATGCCGGCAGCTTTACCTGCGATTTATATGAATTTATTGAAGGAAGTCCTGCATTTGTACACAGTTTTTTAGGCAACTATATGCCGGGCTATGCCTGGGGAAAAGAAGTGCTTCCCTATTTGAATCAATTATACTACCAGTATACGGAAACAGCCGCGGCATCTCTTCCTCCTTCGTACAGGGGACTTTAAAGACGTGTGCGGATAAGAGGGAGCATCCATGTTTAGGATAATTGACATACATACACATATTCTCCCAGGAGTAGATGATGGGGCAGGGACCTGGAAGGATACTTTGCAGCTGATGCAGACGGCATATGCACAGGGAACCATACATATGATTGCCACGCCTCATTATTCAAGTCGGGTTGATATTGATAAGCTGGTAAGCCTCAGGGATCAGGCGCAGAAGCTGGCACAGAATGCCGGACTCGAATTAACGGTCAGTCTTGGGCAGGAAATCCTCTATTTTGAAGATCTTCCCATTTATCTTGAGCAGGGAAAGGCTCTGTCACTGGCAGGAAGCCGTTATGTGTTGGTGGAATTTCAGCCGAATGACAGCTACCAGCGGGTATGGAGAGCAGTACGGGAACTGGTACAGACCGGTTATTTTCCAATTATAGCTCATGCGGAACGGTATCGGTGCCTCAGAGAAGACAGCAGAGTTGAGGAACTGATTGATAGCGGAGCTTACCTTCAGGCAAATGCGGGAAGTATTTTGGGAGGTATTCTTGATAAGACTGCTTTCTGGTGCCGAAGAGCGGTTATGCAGGGCCGCATTCATTTTCTTGCATCGGATATGCACAATATAGGCCATCGGCCTCCGCGGCTTGAGGCAGCGGCAGAACGTTTGGCGAAACAATTGTCTCCGGCACAGATACAGGGGATCGTTGGAAATAATCAGGTATTTATACTGAAAGACAGGATGCTGTAACATATTTACTACAACAGGGAAAAGGGATTGTTAAATTATGGAAAAGAGACATGAAGAGAATGACGAGATACAGATTGATTTATTAGAGCTGTGCTGCGCCTTAAAGAAAAAGCTGTGGCTGATTCTTCTGGGGGTTATCGTAGGCGGACTTGGCGCGGGATTTTACAGCAAAATGGTATTGACACCCATATATAAGTCTACGGCTATGGTATATGTTCTCTCAAAAGAAACAACGCTGACTTCTCTAGCCGATCTGCAGATTGGAAGCCAGCTGACGAAAGATTACAGCGTGCTGGTAACCAGCCGCCCTGTATTAGAGCAGGTGATTGAGAATCAGGGTCTGAATATGTCTGTTGAAGAATTAAAGAACAAAATCAGTATCGGAAACCCAACGGATACGAGAGTGCTGTCCATTACTATTTCAGATACGGATCCCATCCGGGCTCAGGCACTGGCTGAGGAAGTAGCAAAGACCTCATCCAACTACATAGGCGATATTATGGAAATGGTTCCTCCAAAGATCATCGAAGAAGGTGTTCCGGCGGTATATCCAAGTTCGCCCAACACCAAAAAGAATGCGATTATGGGCGGACTGATAGCAGCAATATTGATCAGTGGCATCATATGCTTAAAGGTGATTATGAATGATACCATTAAGACGGAGGAGGATGTGGAGAAATACCTGGGGCTTACCGTCCTTGCTTCCGTCCCTGACGCAGATGAGAACAAGAACGTTGAGAAAAAGGGAACAAGCAGGAAAAAGAATAGTAAGAAAGGGGAGGTATAAATGATGGAGATGCGACTGGAACTTAAGAATACGGAGAGAAGTGATTATTACTATACAGAGGCAGTTAAGACCCTGCGAACCAATCTTCAGTTCTGCGGCAGCAGCATAAAGACGATTCTTTTTACCAGTACCGTGTCTGGAGAAGGAAAAAGCGCTACTACGGTAGCAGTAGCCGCCTCTCTGGGAAGTATTGGAAAAAAGGTTCTTCTGGTGGATGCCGATATCCGCAAATCCGTACTGGTCAAGCGCCACGAGATCAGCGGCCGCCCCAATGGCTTGTCCCAGTACCTGAGCGGTCAGAAAAAACTGGGAGAGGTTACGTACCATACCAATGTGGAAAATGTAGACCTGATCCTTGCAGGCCCTTACTCCCCTAATCCGGCGGAACTTCTGGAAGACGAGCTGTTTAAGCGGATGCTGGAGAACGCCAGAGAGATTTATGACTATATCATCATCGATACGCCTCCCATGCTGAATCTGATCGACGGAGCCATTATCGCAAGCCAGTGCGATGGGGCGGTTATTGTAGTAGAGAGCGGAGCTATTAGCTACCGCATGGTTCAGAAGGTGAAGACACAGTTGGAGAAGAGCGGCTGCCGGATTCTGGGAACGGTGCTCAATCGGGTAGGCGGCGAATATGGGGCCGGATACTATAAGAAGTACTATGGGAAATACTATAAGAAATATTACAGCAAATATGGAACAGACGAAAGTATTGGCTATGATTCTGTGCGGGAAAGGGTGAGCTGTGAAACAGAACGGTAAAAAACAGACCGGATTCTCCCGAAGTTATTTAAGGGAATTTCTTATTACAGCAGCCATGGTGCTGGTGATCCTCTTTGCAGCCGTGACCTGGAATCTCTGGCAGGAAAAAAAATTGGCGGTTCAGGAGAATCAGGCCTGGAACAGCCAGGCAAAGGAAACCTTACCTTCAGAAGAATCGTTTTATGGCCAGAATCGGGATCGGGTAGAGTATGAGGGGAAAACATACCGCCGCAACACTTATATAAAAGCATTCCTGTGTATGGGAATCGACCGCAGGGATGAGCTGACCCAGACAACTGTAGCAGGAGCCGGCGGACAGTCTGACGGCATTTTCCTTGTAGCCCAGGACACAATCAGAGACACGGTCCGAATCCTGGCGATTCCCCGTGATACCATGACAAGTATTCCCCTGACAGATTTAAGTGGAAATATCCTCGGCTATGATACTCAGCACCTCACATTGGCTTACGCCTACGGTGACGGCCGGGAAAAGAGCTGCCAGTATATGTGCGAGGCAGTAACGGAACTTCTGGGCGGTTTAAAGATCGACGGATATATGGCAGTCAGCATGGGAGCTCTGGCGAAGCTCAACGATGCCGTAGGAGGAGTTACTGTTGCCATTGATGATCCAGAATTAGAAAGTCGGGATCCAGATTTTAAGTCAGGTTCTTCCATCACCCTTATGGGAGACCAGGCAGAGGCCTTCCTGCGTTACCGCGATACAAAAAAGAACCAGAGCGCCATTACACGTCTGCAGCGTCAGGAAAGCTACATCACCGGCTATGCCGCTTCCATGAGAGAAAAGGCGGTTAAAGAAGACGGACTGGCTCTTAAACTCCTGGACATAGCCGCGCCGTATATGGTAACGAATCTTTCTAAAGACCAGTACCTGGATATGTGTATGGCATTTTTAAACAGCAGTCAGCAGTTAAGCGGAGACGATATTCAGATTCTGCCGGGAAAAGGGGTAGAGACAAAGATTTATGACGAATACTATCCGGATTTGGAACACACAAAACAAATGGTTCTAGACCTGTTTTACAGGGTTGAAGCATAGAACAAGCCATCAAAAGGAAAGGAAAGGTAAATCATCATGAAGAAAAAAGCAGTAGTGATTGCAATGGCAGCGGCTTTGGCCGTTTCCCAGTATGCATCCGTATTTGCGGCAAACAGTCCAGGAACCGGCGTTGTGATTCCAAGCGATGATGACGATGACGACTACGATATCGGTGAGCGTGTTGACCGGGTAACGGGCGGATCATCCTCATCCGGCACAGGAAATAGCGCAGCATCCTCAACACCCGGCGGACAAACTGCAAGTGGCGTTACATCCCCTACTGAGGGCGGAACTGCCAGCCACAGCGGCGGCCAGGCAGTTGTAGGCGATACGGGCATTGAGTTCGTACAGGGAAGCGACAGTGCAGTAAGTGGCCTGCCGGAAGATGTAGTATCTTCTATTCAGGCCATCAATAGCGGAAACAGCCTGACTCAGGCTGGAACGGGTCTGGACTTAAACGGCTACAACGCCCTGGTGGGAACCACAGCTGTTATGACCTATCAGGCAGGCACCAGAGTAGAGAAAACAGGAGCGACTGATTTGCCGCTGTATGTACCAAATCTGGTAGAGGGTCTTGGAACAGTACAGGTACTGTTTTACAACAACATGACATCCAAGTGGGAGCTGCTTACACCCACTTCTATTGATGCAGCAAATAAGATGATCCATGTGACCATTCCGAACTCCGGAACGTTCTCAGTTATCTATAAGCGCTGATAAACGCTTATCTTATGCTGATCCCGGGCTGCCCAAAGCAGCCCGGATTAAGAAAAAATGCAGAGGAAAAGGGGAGAGATCAATGAAATCTACAGGTATGAGAAAAATAGTTGAAATTCTGATGGCGGCAGTGATGGTCTGGTCCGCATTCCAGATCAGAAACTGTGCAGTAATTCAAAGAACAACCCCATTTCAGGGAGAGTTTCACTGGGATATCCTTACATACGAGCTATTGTTTCTGGCTGCAGGTTTTGGCCTGGTAGCAGCCATTGAGAAGGGGATTTTTAAGAAACATTACAATAATGAGGAGAAATAAGGTATGCTGATCCGAAACAGATCCTTTTATATGTTGGCAGACAGCATTGCAGTCATTTTGTCATTTATAATGGCTCTGCTGGGTCGATTCGCTTCCCTGGACGCCGGAAGTTTCCAGCTTGGGCACTGGTACGGCTGTGTCCTTATGCTCTTCATTTATCTGGTAGTTTTGCTATTCTACCAGCCGGACAAGCCTATTATGAAGCGCAGCCACTGGAACGAGCTGCGTGTGGTCATTACCGACAACTTCTATATGGTAATGGCTCTGACATTCATTCTATTTGCATTCAAATTGGGGGACAATTCTTCCCGCAAGTTTTATATATTATTTTTCCTGTTTAATACGCTGACCATGTACCTGGGACGTCTGATGATCAAGACTCTTCTGTTTCGGCACTACGGAAAACCGGAAAACAGAAAACGTCTGTTAATCTGCGCCTGTGACAGCAATGTATTAAACGTAATGAACCAGGTTGTCAATGCCAATCTGTATGACTACGATGTTTCAGCGATTGCAGTGATGTACGTCCACGGAAAGGTAGAATTAAACCAGGTAGGCCGTAACGAAAACGGAAGCTACCTCTGGTCCAATCCGGACGGCCTGACGGAATACCTGAAAAAAGAAGTAGTAGACGAGGCCCTCTTAAGCCTTCCCACTATGTGCCGAGAGAAGCTAAATGACCTGATCCGACGCCTGGAGGCACTGGGAATTGTGGTACATATCACTGTCAATACCTTCGGTATGGATGAAAAAGAAAAGGCCATAGAAAATTTCGGTGTCTACCGAGTGCTGACCTACTGTCCGCGGATCTTTGAGCCTGTAGAACTGTTCTTAAAGCGTGCCATGGACATCGCAGGAGGTTTGGTAGGAATTCTGTTCACATTGGTTTTGTCTATATTCGTAGTGCCGGCTATTTATCTGGAATCACCTGGGCCTGTGATCTTTAAACAGACCCGCATCGGCCGCAATGGCCGCCAGTTTTCCATCTACAAATTCCGCTCTATGTACATGGACGCCGAGGAGCGCAAAAAAGAGCTCATGGCCCAGAACCAGATGGACGGCCTCATGTTCAAGATGAAGGATGATCCAAGAATCACAAAGGTAGGAAAATTCATAAGAAAAACCAGCATCGACGAGTTCCCCCAGTTTTTCAATGTGCTTAAAGGCGACATGAGCCTGGTAGGAACAAGACCCCCCACGCTGGACGAATTTATGCAGTACGAGGAACACCACAAAAGACGTCTGAGCCTGAAACCAGGCATTACAGGAATGTGGCAGGTCAGCGGCCGCAGCGAGATCCAGAACTTTGAAGATGTGGTGAAACTGGATCTGGAGTATATCGATAACTGGTCCATCTGGCTGGACTGCAGGATACTGGTACAGACGGTGCTGGTGGTGCTGATGCATAGAGGGGCGGAGTAAAGAGGGGGATAAGGAGTTTTATGAAAAGTAATTTAAAAATAGCAATGTTCGGACACAAGAGAATTCCTTCTCGTGAGGGGGGGATAGAAATTGTTGTGGAAGAACTGTGTACCAGAATGGTTCAGATAGGACACCAAATCACCTGCTATAGCAGAGCAGGACATCACGTGAGTGGTGCTGGATACGATACAAAAGCAACAAAGGATTATAAAGGAATTCGATTAAAAATTGTTCCGACGATTAAAAAGAAGGGGCTTGCAGCAGTATCATCATCATTTTTCGCAGCACTTTTCACGGCTCTGGGAAATTATGATGTGGTACATATTCATGCAGAGGGACCAGCATTTTTTTGCTGGATTCCTAAGCTGTTTCAAAAAAAAGTAGTTGTGACGGTGCATGGACTTGACTGGTCCCGCGAAAAGTGGAAAAGTGGATTCGGTTCTAAGTTTATTCATCAGGGTGAACGCAATGCGGTAAAGTATGCAGATGAAATTATTGTTTTATCAACTGGAGTTCAAAGATACTTTTTGGATACCTATGGTAGAGAAACACATTTTATTCCGAATGGGGTAAATAAACCAGTTTGTAGAGAAGCAAATCTTATAAAAGAGAAGTTTGGCTTAACGAAAGATGGCTATTTCTTATTTTTAGGAAGGATAGTTCCGGAGAAGGGACTTCGATATTTGGTAGAATCGTTTAAGAATGTAAAAACGGATAAAAAACTGGTTGTTGCTGGGGGGGCTTCTGATACCGATGGATTTATGAAAGAGTTAGAAAAAATGGCAGAAGGCGATGAGCGAATTTTATTTACCGGTTTTGTTCAGGGGGTTCTATTGGAGGAACTTTACAGTAACGCTTATGTCTACATACTTCCTTCAGATTTGGAAGGAATGCCATTGAGCTTACTGGAAGCAATGAGCTACGGGAATTGTTGTTTGGTTTCTGATATTGAAGAATGTGTAGCAGTGGTGGAGGATAAGGCTGTTATTTTTGAAAAGTCTAATGTTAATGACCTTAAGAAAAAAAGTCAGATGCTTTGTGATCATCCTGAAATTGTTGCAGAATATAGGAATAAAGTAGTGGATTTTATTTGTAATAAGTATAGTTGGAATGACGTTACTGATAAAACATTGGAACTTTACATTTATTAGAGAGTTAAAGAGGATGTTAATTATGCAGTATGTAGAATTAAAAAATAAAACGGTTTTTGTAACAGGTGCTGCAGGATTTATTGGTTCAAATCTTGTAAAAAGATTATTGGCAGATATCGATGATGTGAAAGTCGTTGGTGTTGATAATATGAATGATTACTATGATGTGCGACTGAAAGAAACACGTTTACAAGAACTTTCTAAGAATTCTAATTTTGTATTTATTAAAGGTGATTTGGCAGATAAATCTTTAATCACTGCTATTTTTGAGAAATATAGGCCTGCTGTAGTTGTAAACCTTGGGGCTCAGGCTGGAGTCCGCTACTCTATCACGAATCCAGATGCATATATTGAATCTAATTTGGTTGGTTTTTACAATATTTTGGAGGCGTGTCGCCATTCTTATGATAATGATGAAAAAGGTGTAGAACATTTAGTATATGCAAGCTCCAGCAGTGTGTACGGTACTAATAAAAAGGTACCATACTCCACAGCAGATAAAGTAGATAATCCAGTGTCTTTGTATGCAGCAACCAAGAAGAGTAATGAATTAATGGCACACGCATATTCTAAATTATATAACATTCCATCAACGGGCCTACGTTTTTTCACAGTTTATGGACCTGCTGGCCGTCCGGATATGGCTTACTTTGATTTCACAAATAAATTGTTAAATGGGGAAACTATTCAAATTTTTAACTATGGTAATTGTAAAAGAGATTTTACATACATAGACGATATTATAGAGGGAGTTATCCGTGTTATGCAGGGGGCTCCGGAAAAGAAGAATGGAGAAGATGGTCTCCCAATTCCTCCATATGCAGTTTATAATATCGGTAATAATCAACCAGAAAAACTGTTGGATTTTATTCAAATTTTACAAGAAGAGTTGATTAGAGCTGGCGTATTACCAGAGGATTATAATTTTGAAGCACATAAACAACTGGTACCTATGCAGCCTGGTGATGTTACAATTACCTATGCTGATACGGAAGCATTAGAGCATGATTATGGATTTAGACCATCCACGTCGCTGCGTACTGGACTGCGGAAGTTTGCGCAGTGGTACAAAGATTTTTATATGAGTGTGAACTTATAGTAGGTGATGGAGGAAATAAAAATGAGAGAATTTAAAGAACTTAGAATTGCGGTTGCTGGTACTGGTTATGTGGGGTTGAGTGTTGCTACTTTGCTCTCTCAGCATCATAAAGTCATTGCAGTGGATATTGTTCCTGAAAAAGTGGAGTTGATTAATCAGAGAAAAACCCCGATTCAGGATGAGTATATTGAAAAATATCTGGCAGAAAAGGAACTTGATTTAACTGCTACCTTGGATGCAGAAGTGGCATATAAAGACGCAGATTTTGTAGTAATTGCAGCGCCAACCAACTACGATCCTAAAAAGAATTTTTTTGATACATCTGCAGTAGAAGCTGTTATTCAGCTGGTTATCAAGTATAATCCTGATGCAATCATGGTGATCAAATCTACGATACCTGTAGGTTTCACTGCGTCTATTCGAGAAAAATATCATTGTGATAATATTATTTTTAGCCCGGAATTTCTGAGAGAATCAAAGGCTTTGTATGATAATTTGCATCCATCTAGGATTATTGTAGGTACAGACACAAAGAATGCACGGCTGATAAAGGCAGCCCATATATTTGCAGAATTGCTCCAAGAAGGGGCTATTAAGGAAGATATTGATACTCTCTTTATGGGGTTTACTGAAGCGGAAGCGGTAAAATTATTTGCAAATACATATCTTGCTTTACGAGTATCATATTTCAATGAATTGGATACCTATGCTGAAATGAAAGGTCTGAGCACTCAAGAAATTATTAATGGTGTTTGCCTTGATCCTAGAATTGGTACACACTATAATAATCCATCTTTCGGATATGGTGGTTATTGTTTGCCAAAGGATACAAAACAGTTACTAGCAAACTATGAAAATGTACCTGAAAATCTGATAGAGGCCATTGTTGAATCCAACCGAACTAGAAAGGATTTTATTGCAGACCGTGTATTAGAGTTAACTGGATCCTATGAAGCAAATGATGAGTGGAATAAAAACAAGGAAAAAGAAGTTACAGTGGGTGTTTATCGTCTGACAATGAAATCAAATTCCGATAATTTTCGCCAGTCTTCTATTCAGGGAGTCATGAAACGTATTAAGGCTAAGGGGGCAACGGTTATTATTTATGAACCTACATTGAAAGATGGAGAAACGTTCTTTGGGAGCAAGGTGATAAATGATTTGGAACAGTTTAAAGCTCAAAGTCAGGCAATTATTGCTAACCGATATGATACGTGCTTGGATGATGTAAAGGATATAGTTTATACAAGAGACATTTTCCTGAGAGATTAAGAAAACTATTTAATTGGTTATTTGGGAGAAAAATTACAAAATGAATCAGGTATTATTTAAGGTACTGTGGAGTTTGGCAGGATGTACAAAGAGAACAAATCTTTTAAAAAAGAGTGGAGTAAAAATAGGGACTAACTGTGAGATTTATCGTGATGTGAATTTTGGTAGCGAGCCATATCTGATTATTATTGGAGATCATGTAAGAATTACCAATGGTGTGAAATTTTGTACGCATGATGGCGGAATGTGGGTACTGCGCCGGTGCAAAGATGATATGAAAAATGCAGACAAATTTGGTGCAATTCATGTAGGGAATAATGTCCATATCGGATGGAATACGATTGTGATGCCTGGTGTCACAATTGGTAACAACTGTATTATTGGCTGTGGTTCCGTTGTAACAAAAAACATACCGGACAATACAGTTGCTTGTGGAGTCCCTGCAAGACCGGTTAAAACAATAGAAGAATATTATCAAGGTAACTTTCCGTTTGTGTTGCATACAGCTGGTATGAGGCAAGACGCTAAAAAGAAAGTTTTGCTTAAGAATATATGGAGATAATATGAAAATTCAATTTTTAATTAGTAGTTTGTCTGGCGGAGGAGCTGAAAAGGTTCTTTCAATTTTAGCCAAGAGCTTTGCTCAGGATGAAAATGATGTTTCTATTTTGACGTTGGATAAGCGCCCCCAATTTTATCAAATTGATGGGCGTGTTTCGGTTATCCATGCAAATCATACAAAGTTGGGGAAAATTCGTGAAAATTGGCAAGATTTTCTCACTATTAGAAAATATGTGCGTGACAATGGAAAAGGTGTTACAATTTCATTCTTAAGTAGATGCAATATGCTGACATTATTGGCGGCATTTGGAACAAAACGAAAAGTAATTGTTTGCGATAGAAACAATCCTCTGAAAGAGCATTCTAAATTGGTGTTTTGGCTTAGCTGCCAATTGTATCGCCGGGCAGATGGGATTTTTGTGCAGACAGAAAAAATTAGATCTTTTTATCCATCTTACCTACAAAAAAAAATTACTGTAATTGAAAATCCCGTGGACTTTAATATGTTGCAAAAGCAAGTTAATAATGAAAAACTGCAACGTGAAAAAATTATTGTATCTATGGGGCGTTTGGAACCGCAGAAAGATTTTGTTACACTGATTCGTGCATTTGCAAAAGTTTCTAACAAAATGGATGGGTGGAAACTGAAAATCTATGGCATTGGAGAAATGCAGCAGGAATTGCAGAACGAAATTGAAAAACAGGGATTACAGGGACGAGCAATACTGTGTGGACGCACAGAGCGACCTTTCTACGACATGAGTAAGGGAAGTATCTTTGTCCTTTCTTCTTATTATGAGGGATTTCCTAATGTTTTGTGCGAAGCGATGTATGCAATGTTGCCATGTGTATCCAGCGATTGTGTGAGTGGTCCAAGTGAATTGATTGAGCAGGGGGAAAATGGATATTTGTTCGAAATTGGTGATGTAGATTTTCTTGCAAATAAGTTGTTGGAGTTAGGTAGAGATGAGCATATGAGAAAACAACTCGGATATGCTGCACATAAGACCGTGGAACGACTTTCTGTAGAAAAGATCTACTTGAAATGGGTCGCAGCTGTATTGCGAGTTATGGAGGAATTGAAGTGAAGAAACGCTTATTATTTGTGATGAGTAATCTGAATAGTGGTGGCGCAGAACGTAGCCTAGTGAACTTGCTACAGCTCATGGATTATTCGGTATATGATGTAGACCTTCTTCTGTTTCAGGATAAAGGGATGTTTTTAAAGCAAGTGCCAAAAGAAGCTCGCATTATTACTGACGAACAGAAGATTCTAAAAAGTATGTATTCGAATAGCAGACTAAAGCAACAAGTCAAAGAATCAGGCTTTTTTAAAGTAGGATATAGAGTGGTTTCTACGGTGATTTCTCGAATAATTGGAGGAAAAGAATTGAAATCTAAACAGTATCGCTGGAGATTGTTTTACCGACATATTATTCCAGAAATGGAAAAGGAGTATGATACAGCAATTGCATATTTACATAGCGAGCCAATTTACTATCTTGTAGATAAAGTTCATGCAAAGAAAAAAATTGGTTGGGTACATAATGAGTACACGAAAACGGGACTGTCTGCAGAAATAGATTTGCCGTACTTTGAAATGTTATCTGATATTGTAACTATATCGGACAAGTGTGCAGATGTGCTACGCAATACTTTCCCTAGATTGTCAGAACGAATATCTGTATTGCCAAATTTAACCACATCCAGTGTAATTCGCAATATGGCAAATGAATTTATTCCAAAAGAATATTCTGGGGATCAAACGATTTTGGTCTCAATTGGTAGACTTCATCCACAAAAGGGATTTGACATGGCGATAGAGGCTGCAGCAATTATGAAGAAACAAGGTTTCCGCTTTAAATGGTATATTCTTGGGTCTGGTGAATTAGAAGAAAAATTGTTGGATCAGGCGAACAATTCTGATGTGGCGGATTGTGTTTTTTTTATTGGTTCAAAGTTAAATCCTTATCCGTATCTTCACTGTGCAGATATAGTGGTACAGCCATCCCGATATGAGGGTAAATCTATTGTATTGGATGAAGCCAAAATTCTTGGAAAGCCGATAGTAGCTACCAATTATACAACTGTCCACGATCAACTGAACGAAAAGGAAGGTATGATTGTAGAGATGAACCCTAAAAAAATTGCGCAAGGAATTATCCGAATGCAGGAATATAAGGAGACGTACACACAGTATCTTTTGAAACATGAGTATGGAAATGCAGCATTCATAGAGGGGTATGATAAACTGTTTTGCTCATAAGAGCCTAAGGGAGGATGTATAAACGTGAAAAGGCATCGAGTTTTGAATAATAAAGGTATACTGTCTCTGCGGCTGTTTTTAAAAAGCGGCAATAATAGTAGAAAAAGAGCGGATCTGTTACGAAAATGGAATATATTTCATTCATATGGAGAGGGTGGGATGTACCAGCCATTTTCGATTCCAAGTGAACCCCAATTGGTATCCATCGGTCGTAACGTGAATATCGCGGCCAATGTGCGCTTTATTACACATGATGTAATCCAGTCTATGCTCAGGGACATGAATGATCCCCAATACCCCTGTGGAGATAATCAATTTTATATGGGAAAAATTCAAATACTGGATAATTGTGTTATTGGAGCCAATGTTACTTTACTGTATAATATTAAAATTGGCCCTAATGCAGTGGTAGCTGCGGGGAGCGTAGTTACAAAGGATGTTCCGGAGGGTGCAATTGTAGGCGGAAATCCTGCAAAGGTAATTGGATTTCTTTCTGAATTGGCGGCGAGACGTGCAGAAACTTGTAAAGACAGACCATGGGATCGGGAAGATAAAGAGGCATTGAAACAATACTTTTGGGGTAAAAAGGATGGATGAGAGAATTAACGTAGGAAAAAGAAGTACAAATTTTGAGTTATTACGTTGCATAGCTATGATTATGATTTTATTCCAGCATTTGGGAGATGCAATGACAGCCAAAAGTGATATATTTGTTTGGGCACCAAACGAATTGTATCTGAATTTAATGCGCATATTTGGAACAATAGGCGTTAATTGTTTTGTGTTAATCAGTGGATATTTTTTGATCAAAAAGCAATTTTCCACCAAAAAAATTTTTTATTTATATTCTAAGGTTTTTCTTTACGGAATTGTAACGGTGTGTATGCTTGGCTGTATTGGATATACGAACAACAGTGGGATGCAGTGGATTAGAGATTTATTCCCAATTCTGACGATGAAATATTGGTACGTCAGTATGCATCTTGGATTGTTGCTGCTAAGTCCGTTTTTGAATACGATGCTAATGAAACTACCGCAGGAAGATTATTTCCGGATGCTTTTGGTTATAGGGGTGTTGTTTACCATTTTATCGATGATAACACTAGAAGAAATTTGGGTGTCCAGATTTGCTTGGTTTATATATCTATATAGTGTGGCGGCCTATATTCGAATTTATCTAGCAGAGATAACGATAAGTTCCCACAAGTGTTTTCTGACATTTACAATTCTGATATTTGGACTTTGGTGTTCTGTCCAAAGTTTGAAATTCTTAGGTCAGTATTTTGCTGTTGCTAGAGATCATATTTACTATTTTACAGCAAACTGGTATCTTCCTGTTTTTGTCGCAAGCCTATGCTTGTTTTTGGGGTGCAAACAGATAAAAATACAGTCTATGCTGATTAATAGCTGGGGAAAAGCAACTTTTGGTATTTATATTCTGCACAGCACAGTATCACCATTTGAGAAACTTTTCCGCGGGTCGCGCTACTTGGAAACGGCCGTTTTTTTCCCTTTCTCCATTGTAGCGGTAGCATTGGTATTTATAGTTTGCTGGGGAATTGATTTGCTAATTAGTCGTGTAGAAAAGAAATTTTTATATCCATTATATGATATAACGGCCACTAAAATAGACGTTATTTTGCTTAAAACAGAATCTGTACTCTGTTCTGCTATTGATAAAATAATAGTTAAAGGGATAAAGGATAAAGAATAAGCATAAATATCCCAGTAAATTAAATGTTCGTTGATATTAACAGGCAAGGATGTGAAAAATGAAAATATCAAAGAAATTACTTATAAATTTGTTCTTGTTGATCCCTTTTTTTAAATTACCGGGTTTTTCGGAATATAGGGTGATCAGCAGTCTTTTTGATATGTGGTTTGTGTTATCATGCGTATGTATTGTTTTAAAAGTAGCGTGTTATCGCTACAGACCTTCAGTAGTTACGACTATAGTAATAGTCCGAGAGGCTTATATGTTTTTGTTGACTGTTTATAAAGGTGGATTTAGCACCCCTTTGATTCGCAATACGCTTGGTGCAGCGATTGTGTGTCTCCTTGTCGATTATCAATTGAATAAAAATGCTAAAAGTATGTGCAGAACAATTGCATTGATGTTTACGATTTACACGGTGCTTAATTTACTGGCTGGTAATGGAATGGTGTTTAATACATATTTGTTTGGCCAAAGAACAAATTTTACGATTATTTCATTCCCTATGATGCTTATTATGGTAATATTTGTCGCGGCATATACCAAAGGACAGGATAGACGAAGATTTCAAAGATATGCAAGTCTTGTTATTTTAATCAATAGTTTTTTTATTCTAAAGGAGTCAGTTTCTACAGCAATATTGGGTATGGTAATCTTCTTGGTATTATATGCTGTGTTTTATCGAATCAAGTTTGATAAGATTCCTGCAACAGTGTATGTAATCATTTTGGTAATTTATAATTTTGCTATTGTTTTTCTTCAAAACTTTGATTATATGAAATTTATTTTTGAAAATTTGCTAGGGGAGTCAATGACAATGACGGGGCGCCTCGTGATTTGGAATAATGCCATATTAACATTTTTACAAAAACCATTGTTTGGATACGGTTATGCGATGGCCAATGTTTCAAGGGGACAGTATGCAACGAGTACATCGTATGTACACAATGATTTTTTGCAGCACTGTGTAGAAGGTGGTATTGTTGATTTAGCATTGTTTGTGCTGATTCTGGTATTTGCAGTACGTTTTTTTAAGAAATATTCTTCTTCAAAATTGAAGTGTGCCATGCTTGCGGGAATTTTAGGATTAGAGATCACTATGGTTAGCGAAGTGCCGTCATCATTGAACTATTTTTTTGTTCTAATGGTTTTGAGTGAGTATTTTTCTTGGCATGGAGATCATATTGATAAATATATAGAAAAGGGAGATCAAAAATGTCAAATAGAATAGGGCTTTTAACAATCCACCATACAACTAATTTTGGATCAGCTTTGCAGACTTATGGCTTGTATTCTAAAATTCGTGAAATGGGATATGATATCAGCATTATTGATTATCGATGTGAGGCAATAGAAAATCGAGAGTTTATGACTGGTCCAGTAAAAAGCTTGCGTATGTTTTACAGAAAAATGAAATATACACCAGTTATTCACAGAAAGGCAAAAGTATTTAATCAGTTTTTTGCTGAAAATGTAAAGCTAACGCAAACGTTTACCCGCCAGACTATTGGTGATGTCAATTTTGACTTTGATACATTTGTTGTAGGTAGCGATATTGTTTGGGGGTTGAATGTGACTGGAAATGATATGTCTTATTTCTTAGATTTTGTAGAACCGAAAAAAAAAAGAATAGCCTTTGGATCTTCAGCAGGATTAAAATGGATGGATGAGAAAGTGGAATCAATAGGCAGAGAAATTAAGAAATTTGATCATATTGGTGTGCGAGAAGAGCTTGTTGCGGAGTGGATTAAGGAGTTTTATCAAATGAAAGTGGATGTAGTTGCTGACCCTACTATGCTATGGGAGAGTGATTACTGGCACAATATGGCTGTAAAGCCAATATATCAAGATTATATTTTGGTGTACTTTTGTGATCCAGAGGAAAAAATTCTGAAGGATGCTATTCGTATGGGGAAAAAATATCATATTCCTGTCAAATACATCAATTATGGAAAAAAGAAAGCGGATGTGGAATCCATTCAGCCGGAACGAATTGAAGAATTCTTGGGATTAGTGGAATTTGCGCGCTATGTGTTTTCAGCATCTTATCACGGTTTGCTATTTTCACTATATTTTGAGAAGGAAGTTTTTTATTATAACCGTGCTAATTTCTCTAGAATGGAATCGCTTGGGCAATGGCTAAATATTACAGACCATAACGGGATGAATGTGGATGTATTAATTGCAAAGCCACTAGATTACAGTACTATAAATACTCTGATTAGGCAAAAACGGGAACGGAGTTTGAAAATTCTGAAATCTTATTTAGAAAGTACAGAGAAGGAGTAATTATGGCTAAAGGGGAAAATAATATTGATAAAAAGGCATTTCGTGCGGGAGCATGGTATACAGTCTCCAATGTAGCAACAAAAGCGATTCTTGTATTGACAACACCTATTTTTACAAGAATTATGACCCAACAGGATTATGGAATTACTGCAACCTTTACCTCATGGTATACACTTTTATTAACTTTTTGCTCTTTGAATCTGACATATAGTATCGGACGAGCTAAGTTAGATTATACGGAACGTTTGGATCAATATGTAGGTTGTATGCAGGTACTTTCCCTTATAATGAGTCTTATCTTCGCAGTAACCGGTACTATATTTTGTAGTCAGCTATCGAATTTGTTGGATCTTCCGAAAAATATTGTGTTAATTCTTGCTGTTTATTTGGTGTTTGCGCCTACTATTGCTTTATATCAAGCAAAATTTAAATATCAATACCGATACAAAGAGAATATTTTTATTTCACTATATACAACAGTAGTTTCGGTTTTATGTTCTATTGGATTGTTATTTGTGTTCCCAGAGGAAAGATATCTGGGGCGAATTATAGGTATCGTTTTTCCGACTATTTTGCTTTCTATCGCTCTGTGGTGGAATGCATTTCGTAAGCACAATGTGGTGGCAAACTGGGAATTTACTAAATATGGATTGCTCATTTCTCTTCCGTTGGTTTTGAATAGTGTCTCACTCAGTATACTAGTTCAATCTGATCGTGTTGTGATCACAAAAGTCTGCGGTACAGAGAGTACGGCAGTTTATACTATTGCATATCAGCTTTCAATTTTGGTAAGTCTCATTTTAGATTCTATTGGTCAGGCATGGCTTCCATGGTTCCATGATTCATATAAGAAAAGGGATTTTATAAAGATTCGAAAGAACCTGAATCCCCTGATTCTTTTGGGTTGCTATCTGGGAATTGGATGTATTGCAGTGGCACCGGAGGCCATGTGGATTTTAGGTGGTGAAGATTATCTGTCTGGTAAATGGGTAGTGGCACCGATTGTGCTTGGATTGGTATGTAAATTTATATATGGAAATTATGAGCATATTGAACTTCATTTAAAGAAGACAACTTATATAGGTATGGGAACGGTAATTGCTGCGACCCTTAATATTATCCTAAATGTTATTTTCATTCCCAAGTATGGATTTATTGCGGCAGGGTATACGACATTCTTTAGTTATTTTGTTCTGATGATTATTCATTATATAATTACCAAATATATTCTTTATGTAGATATTTATGATCATCGCGTTATGTACTTAGCAATAATCATTGAAAGTGCCTTGGCTGTAGTATTGATCTTGAACTATGAAAACTGGCTGATTCGGTATGGAATACTTGTAGCTGTGACTATTATAATTGTCACAATGAATTGGAAAAGACTTTGCAATATCTTATATAAGTCGTCGTGAGTGAAATTGGAGGAAAGTTATGAGGCATCGTGATTTTTCAAAAAAAATAGTCTGGGTGCTTATTGTTTTGTTTGCAAGTGGTATCATGGCATTGTTATACTTTGAGGATTTGGAGCAAAAACATAATGAGGCCTATTTATTAGAAGTTATGGAACAACAGAAGCTGGAACGAGAAGCGGTGGTGGCAGAACAGAAAATGAAACTGACTGCTAGTGTGAATACAACTTTGCATGAGAAAATGGAGAATATTGATGTTTTGGTGACTCCAGAACAATTTGTGGAAGGAAGAATAGATATATCAAATTCCATTGATATGATACAATGTCGTGGATATCAAGTTGAGGCATCTAATATGGTATTATATTTTGAAGCAAGTGCTGCAAAAAGCTCTGTAATTACTGTATCGACTTATGATCTGAGTGATCATCGGTCAGTACCTATAGAAATATACTTAAATGCACAGAAAACAGGATATTATATTCCTTTAAGTTCGCAGGAGTCTTTCTCGAAAGTGACATATAAAGTTAGGAGTAGTGATGGGGAAGAGAGAATTGTTCTCAGTAATATGCAGTTGTTGACATCTGGAAATTAACCTTTTCCTGAGTATTTGCATGGGAGTTTTGTAATTGATGATAACTGCATACGAACTCAGTTGTCCACTCCTGAATTAGAAATAAGTAATGCTGTAGATTCAGTTTTGAATAGAAATCTGTTATATGTTGGTTCTCTTGATCGTGTAGATGTTATACGGATTGGCAAGGATCAGGAGCTTACTCCTATATCTGCTGTTACTGGATTAGGTACTGTACGTCGAGTAATGCTGAACGAAGATAGGAATACACTGATAGTAGCTAGCCGTGAATATGGAGTATATCTTATTGATGTTCATGATTCTCAAAATCCGATGATTATTGGACATATTGATACATTAGAATTAGCTTCAGGTATGGATGTTTGCGGGAAGTATTTATTTGTTGCAAGTCGTTATTATGGAATTGAGATATATGATATCTCAATTCCATCCAATCCAGAGTTTGTCTCTTGTATGAAATCTTCAGAGCCAAGTGAACGAATAGACTGTACAGTGCATAATGGTTATCTTTACGCAGGGGTCTGGGGAACGCAGAGAATTGAGGTGTATGATGTAAGAAATATTTATTATCCTAAGTATATGGGGTATGTAAATACTGATGGCAATACATATGGACTAAAAGTTAGTGGAGATATTCTTGTTGCATCTACTGGATTCCATTCCAACAAAAATAGTGCATTAGATTCAACAGACTTTGGATATGGTACGGGCAACGGAATTTCATTGTTTAATATTGCGAACCCAGAAAATCCAAAGGAAATAACTACAATTCGTGCAGACGGAAGGTACTATGAGATTGGTAAAGACTACTGGAATGTAATGGTAGTTGAAAACCTTGTGTATTTTTCAGATCTTTATAACGGCCTGTATGTTTATGACATTAAGAATCCAGAAGCACCGATCGAAATCCAACATATTACTCTTTGCGTAGATAGAAAAAGTATTTATTACCGAGAGTTTAATGAAGAATGCACTGTATTTCCCTACGACAAAGCACAGAAGATGCAATCTCCCATTACCTCGGTTTCTGTAGGGAATGGAGTTCTTTACATTACCGACGAACTTATGGGAGTTCATGTTGTAGAAGCACACTATGCAAAGACAGCAGAGGAAAAAGAATCATTTGATTTTTCTGAGGAAGGTCAATTTGTCTACAGTGAATTCCTGATAGATGGAATTGAGGTGATTCCCCTGGAAAAAGGGCAGGTATTTGCTATTGCGGAATATGGAACATATTATTATGCTGGAACATCTGATGGGATTGTGGTTTTAGACAAAGAGTTCAAAACGGTGAATTTTATGCAGACTCATTCAGCTGTTAGAGATCTGAAAATTATAGGAGATAAGATTTTTACGGCAGAGAGTGTAGATGGAATTGGTATTTATCAGATTTCAGAAATGGAAATTACGAAATTGGGAGGTAGTGCTCTTTCTGAACCAAACAGAGCAAGTGTATGTAATCAAATTGGTGTTTCTACGGATGGGAAATATGCAGTGGTAACTAGCAGATTAAATCTTTTTATTTTACTAGATGTATCTGATCCGACCAATATTCAAGTGGTTGAGTATCTGAAAAATGGTGCAGCATATTATCGAAATGTCTGCCAGGGAGTTAATACGAATAAAAATGCAATCTATCTTACCACAGCCGCAGGAATCTCAGAGTTGCTGTTTCACGAAGATGGAACATACGAGTACAATCAGATCAATGATACGTCGTTCTATACGTCCACGGGAGGATTTACTTATGCGAGGGATAACCAAATTCTTGCGATTACACAGAATGGTTACCGATTGTTGGATATTTCTAATGGGATGGATTTGACAACAGCTTCTGAAAAGGTAAACATACATAATTTACCTCTGAAGGGTGTTCCAAATTACCGTGATGGAGTTCTGGTTGTTTCATATGCACTAACCGGAAGAATTTCTGTAATCGATATAGAAAATTTGGAAATTCCAAAGCTTATGCTGGACTTTTGTGTGGACAGCGCTGTAGATGCACCATTTATTGCTTCTGATGGTACGATAATTGTACCAGCAAGATATGAAGGGATGGTAGTTATTAGAAAATGACTGGAAAAAGATTGGAAGATTCCGGAATACAACGAAAAACACGAATTATGTGGGTGGATATAGCAAAATTTATTTGTATATCGTTGGTAATGATTTCACATATGGAGTATGTTCCAAGTTATGCAGAGTACATTTTTAAACCTATTTTTCTAACAGGATTTTTCTTTATGAGTGGATACACATTCCATGTGAAAAATAATTTTGGATCTTTTCTAAAAAAAAGAATCAGCACGATTTTGATTCCAACGATTATTTTTTCTGTTATTTATACGACAGACATGGGAACATTGCTCAAGGGAGGGTATTCGATTCAACAGTGGCTGGGAGATTTGAGTGTTCTTCTTCGTCAGCAACGTGGCCAAGGAGATGTTCTTTGGTTTACATATGTTTTATTTCTGTCAGAAATTCCCCTGTATGTAATGTGTAAGTTCCTCTCTCGAAAAAAAATGTTTTTAGTATCAGCAGTACTTTGTGAAGCATCTATTTTGTATACTAAGTTTTTCATGAAAACGATTCCGTATTGGTATATGCATATTATTTTTGTATGTATGTTTTTTTCTGTATGCGGATATTGTCTACAAAATTGCGAGAAATTTACTGAATGTATAAAAAATCAAAAAAATAGGTGGTTTCTAGTATTCTCGTATGCTGTTCTTGTAGCTATATCTGCAGTGTGCTTTCACGAAACAGCTAACATTAATTTATATGTATTGCCGGATGGTATATGGTATGTATTGACATTTTCCGGAGTTGCGGCATTAATCAGTGTATCGAATATGATTACACCAAATCAATTGGTTTTGTTTTGTGGACAAAATACATTTATCTTTTATTTACTTCATGATCGAATTCGTGGGATGATTAATTTGCTGTTTCAAAAAATAGGATTTCTATCTTTTTTGTCAGTAAATAACCTGCGTAGAACTCTGCTCTGTTTACTGGTCTACTGCTTTGAAATAGGTCTACTGTGTGTGTGCACGTTAGCTGTTAACAGGTACTGCCGATGTTTTTTTGGAAAACGATCTGTGAAACAAATAAATTAAGTTATGTCTTGTAAATAAAAGTAATGTTGTTAATATGTATGATAGGCGCATTAGTGAGGGATTAGTTGTTAGACGATAAGTAAGGATCAGCGATACAAATAAACAGTGGTGCTTTAAAAAATATAAAGGTTATAAAGTGGTGTGTTACATAAAACAAGGCAAGTAATGTGAGTTCATATTTAAGAGCGTTTCGATAGGTATACTATAAAATATAAATTTTTTAAGGTGATGTAGAGATAGGGACAAAATTATTTATGGTTTTGCGCTCTACTTTATAAAAATTAGCTAAAAAGACAAAGGAGAACACAAGTATGAAAACCGCATTAGTAATTATGGCTGCCGGGATTGGTTCCCGGTTTGGCGGAGGGATCAAGCAGCTGGCGCCTGTAGGAATGAATGGAGAGATCATCATGGATTATTCCATCCATGACGCGATCGCAGCTGGATTTGACAAGATCGTATTTATTATCCGAAAGGATATAGAGGAGGCTTTCAGAGAGGCCATAGGCGATCGGATCGAGAAGATCTGTGGGAAGTTGGGAGTGGAGATCGCATATGCCTATCAGGAGCGAGAGAATCTTCCGAAGGGCGTCTCCTGCCCGGCAGAGCGCACAAAGCCCTGGGGAACGGGACAGGCTGTTCTTGCCTGCCGCAATGTGCTCCACGAGCCGTTTGCCGTGATCAACGCTGATGATTATTACGGGAAAGAGGCCTTTGTGAAGCTTCACGATTTCCTGATCCAGTATTCACCGGAAAATCCCCATGCATTCTGCATGGCAGGCTTTATTCTTAAGAATACATTGAGTGAAAACGGGGCAGTGACGAGAGGTATCTGTGAGACCGATGAAAAAGAGTATCTGACAGCAGTTCACGAGACTTCTAATATTGTAAAGACGGCAGAGGGAGCCGCAGTAGAGACAGACGGCGTTCGTATCCCGGTGGATGCAGATTCTTACGTTTCCATGAATATGTGGGGCCTGACTCCGGAATTTCTGGAAATGCTTGAGCGTGGTTTTGAGGAGTTTTTTAAGAAGCACAATGAAAAGGATATTTTAAAGGCAGAGTACCTTCTTCCTATATATATCGATGAACTGCTTCAGAAGGGACAGGCATCGGTTCGTGTTCTGGAATCTAATGACAAATGGTTTGGCGTGACCTATAAGGAAGATAAGGAATTTGTAGTGAAATCCTTTGAACAGCTGATCAAAAACGGAGTGTATAAGGAGAAGCTGTTTGAGGATTTGTAAGAAAGCGTTCAAAAGATTTCTGCGCAGTGTGAACCGCTGTTAAAATATAAGGAGATGTTTGGAAAACGATATCGGCTGCTAAAAACTGTGCGAATAGAATGAAATAAACCAAGGGGATACGCAGCTGGGACGCTGTTCCGATTGATAACCGTGTAATGGATATTATATTCAATATTTGTAAAGATATGCAGGAACCTATATCATATCTGCCGCTTGGGATGTGTTTCGGTCTGATGGCGCTGTGCGTCTGTTCAGCGTGGGAATGGTATGCCGGAAGAGAGCAAAGATCCGCTAAAGAAGAGCGGGCCAGTAAAGCAGAAAGCAGTCGGAAGCGCGTCAGAAAAACGGCGGTGTTTCTGATAGGGATATATACCACGGTAATCTTTCAGACTGCTTTCTTTTCACGGGAGCCGGGAAGCAGGAGCGGAATGGATCTGGGGCTGTTTGATACATGGGGGGAGAGTGCTGTATCCAGAGCCTATGTGATTGAGAACATTTTGATGTTTATTCCGCTGGGGATCCTGCTGCCGATGCTGCATGGGCGGTTTCGGAATGGATGGTACTGTGTTTCAGCAGGGCTGGCAATAAGCGGGCTGATTGAGGGAATGCAGCTTGTGACGGCCAGAGGATTCTTCCAGATTGATGATATTGCAACCAATGTTGCAGGAACGATAGTGGGGTGGGGAACAGTCAGGATCCTTGCAGAGATACACCAGCATAAAAAATATTGTAAAAATATGTAAATTTCTCTGAAAGAGTAGTGATATTTATGTAAATTTGTGTTAGACTGTAACCAAGAAGAGGGAAAAGCTATGGATACAACGAAGACCACAAATTACAAACCAAAAGAGTTTGCTGCACGGTTAGGCGTGTCGGTGAAAACATTACAGAGATGGGATAGGGAAGGCGTACTGCAGGCGAAGCGGACGCCTACCAATCGGCGGTATTATACGGAAGAGCAGTACCGTGCGTTTCAGGGGATCCACACGGAGAAAGATGAACGGGCGGTGGTGATCTATGCCAGGGTATCATCCAGGAACCGGAGGCGGGAACTGATGGCCCAGACTGCATTTTTAAAGACTTTCTGCAACGCCAGAGGTATGATTGTAGAGAAGTGCATTGAGGAGTACGGAAGCGGACTGGACTATAAAAGAGAGGCCTGGAACGGTCTTTTGGAAATGGTCATGGCGGGGCAGGTAAAAACCATCGTGATTACCGGAAGGGATCGGTTTGTACGGTTTGGCTATGAATGGTTTGAACAGTTCTGCCATCGGTATCAAACGGAGATCCTTGTAGTGAATAATGAATGGCTTTCGCCGGCAGAGGAGCTGGCGCAGGATGTACAGACCGTACTTGCCGCCTTTGGAGAGCGGCTCTGCAGCCTGAGAAAATACGGACAGCAGATTCAGCAGGACAGAGAAATTGCAGGAGAGATTCTGGATCAGGACATTCCCAGAGAGGCTTCCGGAGACTGAGACCTTTCTTCGGGGGAAGAGGGATGAAAAGAGACGGATATGGAAAACTCCGGGAAGTGCCATTTTCAGAACCGCAGCGTTTGGTAAAAGGAACTTCCCGGAGTTTTTTAGACAGAACCGGCAGGAGGGTTAAAGTTTCCAGATATCCCGGTTATACTCGTTTATGGTCCGGTCAGAGGAGAAATATCCGGCCCGGCTGATATTTACCAGCATTTTTCTGGCCCAGGAAGTACGGTCCTCGTAATCAGACAGGGCCTTTTCCTTTACCTGGCAGTATGCGTTGAAATCCGGGAAGGTCATGAACCAGTCTTTGTTTAAAAGTTCATTGTAAAGGCGGGTGAGACATTCCGCATCACCTGCGGAGAGCATCTCTTTGCTCAGAATGAAATCCACGGCTTCTTTCAGCTCTGGAGAGTTCTCATAGTAGAAACGGGAACAGTAATCTCCTTTTCTGTACCGGCTGATGACGGTATCGCTGGAATCGCCGAAGATGTAGATATTGGAATCGCCTACCAGCTGGTGGATCTCCACATTGGCCCCGTCGTCAGTTCCAAGTGTAACGGCTCCGTTCAGCATGAACTTCATATTGCCGGTACCGCTGGCTTCTTTAGAAGCAAGGGAGATCTGCTCGGAGATGTCGCAGGCCGGGATCAGTTTTTCCGCCAGAGTGACGTTATAGTTGCTTACCATCACTACATTGAGATAGGGACGTACCTCAGGATCGGACTGGATGATCTGCTGCAGGCAGAGGATCAGATGAATAATATCCCTGGCGATCACATAGGCGGGAGCCGCCTTGGCGCCGAAAATAGCGGTAATGGGAGTGGAAGGCCTGCGGCCTTTTTTTATTTCCAGATATTTGTGTATCAGGTACAGGGCATTTAGCTGCTGGCGTTTGTACTCATGGAGGCGTTTGATCTGGATATCGAAAATGGAATCGGGATCAATCACAATTTCCTGGGTTTCCATTAAATATTGTGCCAGTTCCGCTTTTTTCTGTTCTTTGATGGAAAGCAGGCGGTATAAATGTTTTAGATTGCAGGAGATTGCAGGCTGATCCAGCTTTTCCAGTTCGGAGGCATCCGTTTTAAAGCCGTTTCCGATAAAGCGTGAGATGAAATCCGTCAGCTGGGGATTGCAGTAAAGCAGCCACCGGCGGAAGGTAATGCCGTTTGTCTTATTGTTGAACTTCTCAGGATACAGCTGATAAAAATTGTGAAGCTCCGTGTTTTTTAAAATTTCTGTGTGCAGGGCCGCCACACCGTTTACACTGAAACCATAGTGGATATCTATATGGGCCATGTGCACTCGATCCTCTTTGTCAATGATATAGACGGAGGGATCGTCAAATTTCCTGCGGATCTTATCGTCCAGCACTTCCATAATGGGAATCAGCTGAGGCACGGCTTCCCTGAAAAATTCCATGGGCCAGGTCTCCAGAGCCTCGGCCAGAATGGTGTGGTTGGTATAGGCGCAGGTGCGGCTTACCACATCGATAGCCTCATTCATTTCCATACCATGATCTGTTATCAGCAGGCGGATCAACTCAGGGATCACCATGGTTGGGTGTGTGTCATTGATCTGGATCACAGCATATTCGGGCAGATCGTGGTAGTTGGAGCCTCTGGCTGCCGCTTCCGACAGGATCAGTCGGGCCGCGTTGCTTACCATGAAATACTGCTGGTAGATCCGCAGGATCTGTCCGGCACGGTCGCTGTCATCGGGGTAGAGAAAAAGGGTAAGGTTTTTTGCCACATCTGTTTTGTCAAAGGAAATGCCTTCTGATACAATGGATTCGTCCACGGTTTCCACATCGAAAAGATGAAGGCAGTTGGTACGGCCGTTATAGCCAGTGACTTCAATATCGTACATCCGGGAGGTCAGGGTGAAATTTTTATAAGGTATTTTGTAGGTCACATCCCTTTTGGTAAGCCATGAGACCTCCTGAATCCAGGGGTTTGGCTCCTCGCTCTGCTTGTTATCCTTAAAGAGCTGCTTAAAAAGGCCGAAATGGTAATTTAAGCCGATCCCGTCTCCATTTAATCCCAAAGTTGCAATGGAGTCCAGAAAGCAGGCTGCCAGCCGGCCCAGTCCGCCGTTTCCAAGAGATGGCTCCGGTTCTGTTTCTTCGATAGCCGCCAGAGATTTTCCGTTTTCCAGAAGGATTTCCTTTGCCGGTTCGTAAAGACCAAGATTGATCAGGTTGTTGGACAGAAGCTTTCCTATAAGAAATTCCGCGGAAATGTAGTAGAGTTTTTTCTTCCCCTGAGATGACTTTTTTTCGCGGGCAGCCTGCTGGGAAATGGAAAGCAGGGCGGTATAAAGTTCTTCATTGGTACACTCAGCGACAGACCGGGGACAGGCGCTGCGCAGAGCGATTTCCAGTTCTTTTTTGGTCATATAAGATCTTCCTTTCTGCATGGAGCAGGTATTTGCAGGTTAAGGTACATTTTACTATGGCCGGGTGAAATTTTCTTGCAGAATGACAGCGGAATATAGTACAATATGATCAAAACAAAAAAAGCGTTGTTCATACGGTATATGCACGCTGCGTGACGGGAGAGCTGCGAAGCGCCAGCCTGAAGCCGTGGTCTGCAGGAGCCTGCATCATGTATACAGGGAAGGGGAAAACGTGATGAAAGACAGGGGAAAAATGGAATCTGCGGAGTATCATGAGACCAAAATCCATGGACAAAGGGAATTTCCGTTTAACATTTATCCCTGTTCCATTCCAGGAGATTTTAAAAATGTAGCTCTTCACTGGCATGAGGAGATGGAGATTCTTTCTATAAAAAAAGGGCATGGAAGAGTAACAGTGGATCGGGTGGAGTATGAGGTGGAGGAAGGCGATATCATGGGGATATTTCCCGGACAGCTTCATTCCATCTGCGGCGTCGGAGAACAGCGGATGGATTACGAAAATATCATTTTCAGGCTGTCCCTTCTGATGGGAGGAGAGGAGGATCTTTGTACCGGATATCTCCTTTGGCCTCTTGTCAAAGAGCAGATGAAGGCACCGCTGTTTCGGCGAAGGGGAATGGCGGATTATGGGGAGTTTGAAAGGTGCATTGCGTTTCTTGACCGTGTATCGGAGCAGAGGAAAACGGGATATCAGCTGGCGGTAAAGGGGCAGCTGTATGAGTTTATGTATCAGGTATTTCAGGCAGGTATCCCTTTACAGGAAAAACGTCCCGGCAAAGCCAGAGAACGGATCAAGCAGGTGCTGGGTTATATTGAGGAGCATTATGGGGAACCGCTTGATACAGGACAGGCGGCGGGACTATGCTTTTACAGTCAGTCTCATTTTATGAAATACTTTAAGCAGTATACGGGACAGTCTTTTGTGAACTTTTTGAATGATTACCGGCTTTTCAGGGCAGGAGGGTTTCTTAGGACTACTTCGGATACAGTGACAGAGATCGCAGCTCGGTGCGGGTTTGGGAATGTCTCCTACTTTAACCGGCTGTTTCGCAGGAAATATGGGATGACGCCAGGGGAGTATCGCGGCGGGGACGAGTAGGATAAGACAGAAGACCAGAGATAGATGCAGATCGTGCATACCAGAAGTATCATCAAAAATAAGGGGGATCGAATATGCGGGAATGTGGTATCCTGCTTCCGGTAGCCAGCCTGCCGTCGCCATACGGCATCGGGGCATTTTCAAAGGAAGCATATGAATGGGCAGACGCTTTAAAACGGGCAGGACAGGGGTATTGGCAGGTGCTGCCCTTTGGGCCGACGGGATACGGGGATTCTCCGTACCAGTCCTTTTCAGCTTTTGCGGGCAATCCCTATTTTATCGACCTGGAGCAGCTGATCGCGGAAGGACTGCTGACAAAGGAGGAATGTGACCAGGCGGATTTTGGACCGTCGAGACGGTATATTTCCTATGACAGGATCTATTATGAACGCTTCCCTCTTTTAAGAAAGGCCTATGAACGGTGGAAACGGAACATGGCTGGGGATGAGGGGGAGGAAAATGGGAAGGCAGAGTATACCGATCGCATCCAGGCGGCGGTACACAGGCTTTCTGAGGAAAGGCTGATCCGGGAAACCAGGGAATACTGTTTCTATATGGCTCTTAAGGATCATTTTCAGTCTAAGAGCTGGTATCTCTGGGAGAGCGATATCCGTCTGCGGAAGCCGGAAACCATGGAAAGCTACCGACGGCTGCTCTCGGATGATATTGGCTTTTATGAGTTTCAGCAGATCAAGTTTGAGGAGCAGTGGCAGGCTTTAAAGGCATACGCCAATGAAAAAGGAATTCGGATCATAGGCGATATACCCATTTATGTAGCTTTTGACGGGGCGGACAGCTGGTGCCACCCGGAACTGTTTCAGTTTGATGAGGAAAACCTGCCAAAGGCTGTGGCCGGCTGTCCGCCCGATGCCTTTGCAGCTACGGGGCAGCTCTGGGGAAATCCGCTTTATGACTGGGGATATCACAGGGAAACAGGCTATGAGTGGTGGATTAGGCGGATGGAATACAGCCTTCGGATGTATGATGTGGTGCGGGTGGATCATTTCAGAGGCTTTGAGTCTTATTATTCCATACCATACGGCGATCCAACGGCGGAATTCGGCCATTGGGAGAAGGGGCCGGGGATCTCGCTGTTTGAAGCGCTGGAGAGGCATTTTGGCGCAGAACTGCCGGTGATCGCCGAAGATCTGGGCTTTCTTACCCAGGAAGTTCGCACGCTGCTTAAGGCCAGCGGCTATCCTGGGATGAAGGTATTGGAATTTGCTTTTGACGATACGGAGGCCAGCGGCTATCTGCCCCATAATTACAGCGAAAATTGTGTAGTTTATACGGGAACACATGACAATGATACGCTGGCCGGCTGGTTTGATTCTCTGAGCGAAAAGGATCAAAGCTTTGCAAGAGAATACGCCGGCAGCCTTTGCGTGCCGCAAAAAGAGCTGCCCTGGCAGTTTATCCGTCTGGCTCTGGCAAGTCCGGCGAGGCTGGCTGTGATCCCCGTTCAGGATTATCTTGGGCTTGGTACGGAGGCCAGGATCAACGAGCCGTCTACGCTGGGAAAAAACTGGAAATGGCGTCTTTTGCCGGGAGAGGTGAACGAAGAACTCCTGGAAAAATGCCGCCGCATGGCGAAAATCTACGGACGGCTGCCTTGTGATCCAATACAGGAGTAAAAAAATTCAGAATACTGAAAAATTTAATAAAATCTTTCTATAAACCATGGCGAAACTTCATTTATTTCTGTCTCTTTTTTTGATATAGTAATAATAAGGATAACTGTAAAGTATGTTTCAAATGCAGCCAGAAGGCCGGAAAGGGGACAGTTTCTGGAGGTACCAAAGAGAGCAATGGGATGGATCAGGAGGTGCGCAGTTATGAAGAAATGGAGAGATACATACAGGAATCAATTTGACCAGAATCGCTGCAGAGAGGAAGCGCGGTCAGCCGCAGATTGGGAGAAGGAAAGTATGGATATGGGCGAAAAAAAACGTAGTGAGAATGCCCTTGCAGAGACTGCCTGCATCAGGAAGGCCAGATCCGGTCTGGCTGTCCCGGCCGGCGTTTTGCTGGCCGGGACAGCGGGGATTCTTCTGGCTGCGGTACTGCCATTTTCGGCATGGGCGGCTGAAAAGGGCTGGCAGACCGTGGAGGGTACAATGCGCTATGTAAATGAGGACGGTGCCATGGAAAAAAATACCTGGATTTATGAGGATGGAACTTCATCCATGAAGAAGGGGTGGTATTACCTGGGGCCGGATGGAAAGGCGGAGAAAAACGAATGGAAGAAACTGGGGGAAGTGCGCTACTGCTTTGACAGTGACGGCCGGATGCGCACGGGCTGGCATTATGAGGATGGAGAAATCTATTATCTGGGAGATGAGACTGAAGGCTATACGAGAAGCGGTTGGCATTATCTGGAAAGTGACGGTGTGAATCGGCCGGCAGAGGGAACTGTGTCCAGGGAGCTTTCCGAAAATGACCCTTCTGGAAAATGGTACTATTTTAATTCCGCGGGAAAAGCAAGGAGAGCCAAAAAAGGCGTTTATAAGGAAAGCGACATAGACGGCCGCCGCTATTATTTTGATGCAAACGGTGTTATGGCAACCGGCTGGCGCTGTGTAAAGGAGAAAGCAGAGCCGGGTGACAAAACAGGAATCAGCCGTTTTGTATATCTGGGCGGAAAAGGAGAAGGGATGTTAAAGGAGCAGTGGCTGGAAACCAAGGAGCGCCCCTGGGACAGTGCAGAGTGGAAAGATGCACTGTCCCAGGGGCGCCAGACTCAAAATGCGTCAGAGACTGCCAGAACAAAGGAGAATACCCTGCGCCGTTTCTATCTGAAGCATGACGGCACTCCCGTCTTTCTGTCTGGGGATGCAGTGCGGATTTCGGATGCGGTGACAAAGATCGGCACAGCCCGCTATTTCTTTGATTCTTACGGCGTACAGCAGACAGGTCTGATACGCATGACTACAGAAGGAAAGACGGAGACGGCCTGGTTTGATCCAGATCAGGAAGGCGCGCTTTTTACAGGCCGTTCAGATTCGGCAGAGGACAAAAATGGTGAGACATTTATATTCTGTGCGGAAACGTCCGGCTCCTTAAAGGGGACGGGAGTCAATGGCGAGAAGGACGGCTGCCTGTACTACAACGGCCTTCTGGCCGCCGCTCCTGCAGGGGCTTCCTGCGCTCCCTTTAAGATCGGAGACCGGATCTGGCTGGCCGATGAAAAGGGCCGTATCCTGACAGAGGAAAAGACCTATAAGGGAGCAGATGGTATCCTCTATGAGCTTGAAAAAGGCCGGATCAGGGAAATCAAAACATCCCGCGGCCAGGCGGTACAGCTCATGGAGGGAACGGCCCTTCCGGCGGCGGGGTGGGAGATATCTTATGTGAGATAAAGAGGTTGAAAAACCTACCCTCATCTGCTATACTTGACTCACAAAAAACAGGAAAAACGCTGAGAAATGAGGAGACCCCGGCTGCAGACAGCCGGGGCAATTATGAAAAATCTATGTGCAATTTTACCAGTAAACCATATTGCGAATACTTATTGTTTATATAAAAAGTATAGATAATAAATATGAACGAATTGTGAATGTTGTGTGAATAGATTATGAATCATTAAAAAATACAGTGTTTCACAGCGATTTCATAAGAACAACGGGAGCGTCTTGTTAAGGAGGTTCTCAGGGCAAAGAGGGAGAGAAAATGGATCAGGGATTAAAGAGAAAAACACTGGTGATCGGTCACAGGAACCCGGATACGGATTCCATCTGCTCGGCAGTCTGCTATGCTCATTTAAAGAGCAAGGTAACAGGAGAAGAATATATCCCGGCCAGGGCGGGCCACGTCAATGGGGAGACGCGGTTTGTGCTGGATTATTTTGGTGTGGAGGAGCCGCAGCTGGAAGAGGATGTGCGGACGCAGGTGCGCGATATTGAGATACGCAAGACAAAAGGCGTTGCGGATAACATTTCCTTAAAACGGGCTTGGAATATTATGCAGGAGAATAACGTGGTGACGATTCCGGCGGTGCGGGAGGACGGCACGCTGGAGGGACTCATCACCGTGGGCGATATCACAAAAACCTACATGAATATTTATGACAGCAGCATCCTTTCAAAGGCAAACACCCAGTATTCCAATATTATTGAGACTTTGGAGGCGGATCTGGTGATCGGCCGGGCCGATGCTTATTTCAGCAAAGGAAAGGTGCTGATCGCGGCGGCTAATCCTGACCTGATGGAATTTTATATTGAGCCCCATGATCTGGTGATCCTGGGAAACCGCTACGAGTCCCAGCTTTGCGCCATTGAGATGGGAGCGGACTGCATCATCGTATGCGAGGGCGCGGGAGTGTCCATGACCATCAAAAAAATCGCGCAGGAGCGCGGCTGCACCATCATTGCAACTACCTATGATACCTATACGGCAGCACGTCTCATCAATCAGAGTATGCCTATCAGCTACTTTATGACAAGAGAACATCTCATCACCTTTAACAGCGACGACTATATTGATGAGATCCGGGATGTGATGGCCAGCAAGCGTCATCGGGATTTCCCGATTCTTGATAAGGATGGACGGTATCTGGGAATGATCTCACGCAGAAATCTGTTGGGTGCAAAGGGAAAACGGGTGATTTTAGTGGATCATAATGAGAAGAACCAGGCTGTGGCGGGAATCGAAAATGCAGAGATTCTTGAAATCATTGACCACCACAGGCTGGGAACCATCCAGACTATGTCACCTGTATTTTTCCGCAATCAGCCTCTTGGCTGCACGGCTACGATCATTTATCAGATGTATCAGGAAGCCGGGGTGAAGGTGGAGAAAAAGATTGCGGGCCTGCTGTGCAGCGCCATTGTGTCGGATACGCTTTTATTCCGTTCTCCGACCTGCACGCCTATGGATGAGATGGCCGCAAGAACTCTGGCAGATATCGCGGGCGTGGACATTGAGAAGTACGCCATGGAAATGTTTGGCGCGGGCAGCAATTTAAAGGGAAAGGGCGATGAGGAAATCTTTTACCAGGATTTCAAGCGCTTTACTTCGGGAAAGATCGCGATTGGAGTGGGACAGATCACTTCTTTAAACGGGGAAGAGCTGGAAGGTATTCGTCCCAGGATCCAGAATTATATGGAAAATGCGAGACAGGCAAATGGCCTGGATATGGTATTTTTCATGCTGACCAATATTTTGACCGAGTCTACGGATCTGATCTGCGAGGGAAATGGGGCGCTGCAGCTGGCATCTAAGGCCTTCCATACAGAGACAGAGGATGGCGAGGATGAGCCGGCGGGCCCGGTGGTGCGTCTGCCGGGAGTAGTTTCACGAAAGAAGCAGCTGATTCCTGAGCTGATGCTGGCAGAGCAGGAGTAGGAACTGTACTGCTGCATCAGATCCATGTTCAGACAGACGGTCTGACAGTATGCGGGCGGAATGGCGTATCAGAAAGGAAGGATGTTATTTCATGAGCAAAGAATACTGGAAACCTGGCAATATGCTTTATCCGGTGCCGGCAGTGATGGTAAGCTGCGGCAGAGAAGGAGAGAAACCTAATATTATTACCGTAGCCTGGGCCGGAACCGTCTGCTCCGATCCGGCTATGGTATCCATTTCCGTGCGAAAGGAGCGTTTTTCCCACGCTATCATAAAGGAGACGGGGGAGTTTGTAATTAACCTGGTCAATAAGAGGTTGGTGCGGGCTACGGATTACTGCGGCGTGAAGTCGGGACGGGATACAGATAAGTTTAAAGAAACCGGGCTGACGCCTCAGATTTCCCGATACGTGAAGGCTCCGGGGATCGAGGAGAGCCCTGTGAATATTGAATGCAGGGTGACAGAGGTGAAAGAACTGGGAAGCCATGACTTATTCCTGGCCCAGGTCGTGGGTGTTACCATTGATAATCAGTACATGGATGAAAAAGGCAGATTCAACCTTAATACTTCCGGCCTGATGTCCTACTCCCACGGCGAGTATTTTGAACTGGGAAAGAAGCTGGGAAGCTTTGGATACTCGGTGAGAAAACCGGTCAGAAAGAAGAAACGGTAAGGAGGCGCGGAAGATGAAACCCAATATTACCATGATTGGTATGCCGTCTTCGGGAAAAAGCACGGTAGGCGTGCTTCTCGCCAAGCGGCTTGGCTTTTCCTTTGTGGATGTGGATATTGTGATCCAGGAGAAGGAGGGCCGTCTGCTAAAGGAGATCATAGCAGATGAGGGCATGGACGGTTTTCTGAAGGTGGAGGAGACAATCAATGCAGGACTGGATGTGAAGATGTCCGTAATCGCTCCAGGAGGCAGCGTAATCTACGGCGAAAAGGCCATGAAGCATTTAAAGGAAATCAGCGAGGTAGTCTACTTGAAGATGAGCTATGAGGAAATGGAAAAGCGAATCGGAAATGTAGTAGACCGCGGAGTGGCTTTAAAGCCTGGCTTTACGCTGAGGGATCTCTACAATGAGCGGGTGCCTTATTATGAGAGATATGCGGATATTGTCATCGATGAAGAAGGCAAGACGCCGGGACAGACGGTCGACGAGCTGCGAGGAATCATTGAGGGAATGATGGATCAGAAGATGATCCAGCTGTTTATTGATGAACAGAGACGAAAGCTGGATGAGAAGGATCAGAGACTTAGGGAGCAGGAAGAGGAGATTAAGCGTCTGAAGGAAGAACTGAGAAGGAGTTTGGAAAAATAAGAAAGTAAAGATGGCCCGCCGAATCTATAAAGGAGATTCGGCGGGCCATTTTTTGCGGTCTGTGCCGTGTTTTACAGCAGGGTCATGTATCCGATCAGCCACAGAGAGCCTGCCAGCCCCAGAAGGGCCAGCAGGGCGGTCAGCAGCAGCGAGATCCGTAAAAACACCCGTTTATAGTAAAGGTAAGCCGCTGCAAATTCTCTCTGAGGGCTTCCCTCTGGTTCCTGTTCCAGGAGCCGTTTCAGGTATTTCCATCCGTAAACCGGGATATTCATGCACATGAAGGTATAGAACCAGTCATCTGCTCCGGAGGGTTTAGGTGGAAACAGGGGAAAAGAGGATCGTTTCTTTATTTTTGGCTTGTGTGCTGTGTTTTCACTCATAATCTCCCCGGCCTCCTGGTCCGTAATATTCCATATTGTTCCATTTAAAACGTTCCTGATTTAAGGTGGAACGCAGCTGCTCCTGATGGGACTGCACTTCCAGCTGGGCCTGCTGCTCTTTCTGAGCCTCCTCCTCGGACATCTTTGCCTGTTCTGCCTTCCATTCCTCTGCGGTGGGAAGGGTGGAGATCCGGCTGATGGCTGTCTGAAGCCGGGCGGAAAGAGAGGACTCTTCCTCATCTCCGGCAATCAGAGAAAGCTTGTCAATGGCGTCGTTTACAAGGGTTTCCGCATCTTCCTGCTGATATTTAAGGTTCTCTACGGCTTCCAGGGCCAGAAGGAAAGTGTTCTTTTTAGTGGCCGCCTCTTCCTTCAGCCTTTGTTCCTGCGCTGCCTGGGCTGCCTCCTCCTGGGCTTTTTTTGCCTCAGCTGCTTTCTGATCCTCATATCGTTTGATCTCATCCCCCATCTGAGCTATGATCCCGTTGAAATAATCGTACCGTTTCTCAGTCTTATCCAACAGTTCTGCCCGCAGTTCCCCATCGTCTAATAAAGGCAGCTGCGAGGTGATGGAGCTGTACTGATCTTTGATGGTATAGGTATCCTCTACAGAAGCGATTTCCTTTGTACAGAACGCATTGATTTCTGTATTCAGCTTCTCAGCTAAAGCGGCCTGCTCTTTTTCGTGAAGGCTTTGTTCAGCCCGGAATTGGGCGGTAGTGCTGAAGTAATCTTCAATTCCATTATTCTTATCTGTCCGTCGTTCAACGGTGTCTGGCTGCTCCCAGTCCAGGGGCTCCAGGCCCTGATGAATCTCATCCATAACGTTCTTCCATATCTTCCCTGCATAAGTAGCTCCGTATATACCCGGCATATTGCGGGGGATATCGTAGCCTACCCAGACGGCTGTCGTGTAGTAGCGGGTATAGCCGCAGAACCAGGTATCCTTGCTGCTGTTGGTGGTGCCGGTTTTTCCGGCTGCCGGCATATTGTTTTCAAGGCCCAGGCCTCGGCCAGTGCCGTAGGAAGCGGTGAAGGTGCCCTTTAACACATCTGTGAGCATAAAGGCAGAATCGCTGCGGTAAACCTGTTTGGCCGACGGCTTCATATCCTTTGTCAGCTCTCCATCATGTTCATGGACAATTTTCACGATACAGGTGCGGTCATTGTACACACCGCCGTTAGCCAGCGTGCTGTAGCCTTTTGCCATATCTACCACACGGAGGCCGTTGGTGAAACCGCCGATGCTTAGAGATGGAACATCGTTGTCTACGTAGGTCAGCTTCTGAAACTGCATTTCGCCCAGATAATTCAGGCCGTAATCAATGCCGATATCCTCTAGAACCTGCCATGCTACTGTGTTCAGGCTTCGGTTTAAGGCTTCCCTGACGGTTACATTTCCAAAGTAACGTCCTCCGCTGTTGGATGGACCATCCTTCCATTTGTGGTCATTGACCGTGCGGCTGGGATAGTATTCGCCGGTGTCAAAGGCAGGGCCGTAGTCGATGAGCGGTTTAATGGTGCTTCCGGGCTGTCTGGCGCTTAAATAGGCCCGGTTGAAGGGATCGTCGGTTCCGCGGCCGCCTACGATGGCCGTTACATAGTTGGTGCGGTTGTCTACGATGACGCCTGCTCCCTGAAGGGCAAATTTACCGTTTTCCTGAAGCTCAGTAAAGCCGGAGAGACTGGTATCGATCTGGTTTTGAAGCCTGGTCTGGAGATCGCTGTCCAGAGAGGTATAGATCTGAAAGCCTCCTGCGCGGATCCGGTCAGACTGTTCGGAGTAGGCCGCTGTGTAGCGTTGGGTATATGCTTCGTAATCCTCTTTATCTGCAAAGGTGTACTGGAACTCAAAGCCGTTCAATTTCATAAGTTCAAGGGCAGCACAGTGGATGGCGTAGCTGCTCTGGTAGTTTTCGTCCGTTCCCTCGGTCTCCTGCTGAACGATCTTAAGTGGGGCGGAAACAGCCTTTTCATAGTCTTCATCTGAAAGATAGCCCATCTCATACATACTCTTTAGCACATCATTGCGCTTCTCTTTGGAAGCGTCAGGATGGGAAACGGGATCATAGGCTGAGGGGCTGTTGCTGATGCCGATGAGAACAGCCGCTTCTTCAGGCTCCAGATCCTGGGCGTGTTTTCCAAAGTAGTAAAGGCTGGCGGCTTCTACGCCGTAACACTGATGGCCGTAGAAATTGGTGTTGCAGTAAAATTCCATAATATCTGCCTTGGAATATTTCTTTTCCAGTTCAGGGGCCAGAAGGATCTCAACAATCTTACGGGTAAAGGTTCGCTCCTGGGTCAGATATGTATTCTTTATGACCTGCTGGGTGATGGTGCTTCCGCCCTGGGTCACATGGCCGCCATGCTTTATAAGGGCCAGACCTGCACGGAAAGTAGCGATCCAGTCTACTCCTCCATGGCTTTTGAAACGCCGGTCCTCCTGGGCAATTTAGCCGTTCTGGAGATTCATGCTGATGTGGTTAATATCCACATATTGATAATGACCGGCATTGATAAGGCCGATCTGCCGGCCGTCCTTGTCATAGATGACCGTATCTGACAGCATGGAGAAGTCGGACCGGTCCATTTGGGCCAGCTTGTCATAGGCGATTTCACGGCATTTGTTTAGCTCTGGCCGGACGGCTGCGTAAACGATTAGACCGGCTGCAGCCAGAAAAATAAATACCGCCGTAAAGATCGACAATATTCCGCGAAGAAGCCAGCCGGCAACGCCGAAGGCGGTGATCAGGCGGCGCTTTGAAGGGGAAACCGCCTTGTTCTGGTTTGATTGGTGCGTAGTTTTCATATTTGTTATATCCTCTCTTTGCCGTCAGCAGATCAGGGGGACACACTCTTTGGATCCCGCGGCGGAAAACCGCAGGTTCCACTGTCTGCGGATGGCAGCCTTAGTGGACAAGGGGAGCAGATACTATTATAGTCCCTGGTTGAAAAAAATGGTAGTGAAATTGGAAAAAAGGTGCGGAAAGAATGTTTGAAATCTGTAAAAATGGTAATCCTAAGGCTATGACATTGATCATAATAAGGAGACAAGCCATGGAAAGAAATTCGGGATGGAATATAAATAAAGCAGCTTACCGCACCGTGATCCGGGGGGATCTGTTCTATGCGGACTTATCGCCGGTTAAGGGATCTGAACAGGGAGGGATTCGACCGGTATTGGTGATTCAGAATGATACGGGAAACCGGCACAGTCCTACGGTTATTGTGGCCGCCATTACCAGCCGCACCACCAAGGCCGCCATCCCCACCCATGTGAGCCTGGATCGGACGCTTTGCGGCTTAAAGCAGGATTCCACTGTGCTCACAGAGCAGATCCGCACCATTGACCGCAGCCGCTTAAAGGAATACATAGGTCATCTGGACCGGCGGCAGATGGGCGGTGTGGATCGGGCTATGGCGGCCAGCTTAGGACTGGAATGGTATTTCCGGTCAGGGCATGATATGGCAAACAGTTATAATCCAGTGGGAATGATATAACCTGGAAGAATAAAAACAATAAAAATCATGTATAGCTTTCTCCGTTGACATCCTGGGAAAAATGATTATAATAACAGTAATTCAACATTTCACTTAGAAATGCCGAGAACAGGACAGGACGTATATCCTGCGTTACAGGAAAGAGGTTGTCTGTACAGAGAGACAGAAACCTGGATGAGAGGCTGTGCCCGGATACAGATTCGAGCGGGCAATGAAAGTGGCAGCGCGGGGTACTACCTTCGTCTTCCGGCAGATGATTTCTGCGGAAGACGGAGGTTTTTTGTTTAAAGGCATTTCATATAAGGGAAGGCTGAGGACAGGGATCAAGAGGAAGGAGAAAAGAGTATGAACACACTTGTAATTGTATTGATCGCAGCGGTATGTCTGTTGGCGGGATATATCCTGTATGGACGCTGGCTGGCGAATAAATGGGGCGTTGACCCCAAGGCAAAAACACCTGCCTGTGCGATGGAGGATGGACAGGATTATGTCCCCACAGACGGTTGGACGGTATTTGCCCATCAGTTTTCATCCATCGCGGGCGCAGGCCCTGTGACCGGAGCGATCCAGGCTGCGGTATTCGGCTGGCTGCCGGTACTTTTGTGGGTAATCCTGGGGGGCATCTTCTTTGGCGCGGTCACAGATTTCGGCGCGCTCTATGCCAGTGTGAAGAATGAAGGAAAGTCCATGGGGCTTCTCATTGAAACGTATATTGGAAAGACAGGACGTAAGCTGTTTCTGCTGTTCTGCTGGCTTTTTACTTTGATCGTAATCGCCGCATTTGCTGATATGGTGGCAGGCACATTTAACGCGTATACGGTAAAGGACGGTGTGACAGCGCTTTCACCGGCGGCGCAGACCAATGGTGCGGCCGGCTCCATTTCCCTGCTGTTTATCGTATTTGCCATGGTATTCGGACTGATCCAGAAGAAGCTTCACCTGACGGGATGGAAAGAAACAGCTGTCGGCCTGGCCTGTACGGCAGCGGCTTTTGCCATCGGTATGGCATTTCCGCTGACAGCAGGAAAGGAAACATGGTCTTATCTGACATTTGCTTATATCTTTATGGCCGCTGTGCTCCCCATGTGGTTTTTGATGCAGCCCAGAGACTACATGACGACCTTTATGTTTGCGGGCATGATCATTGGTGCAGTGGTGGGGCTGGCAGTGGCTCATCCTTCGATGAATCTTCCGGTATATACCGGATTCAGGAATGAGCAGATGGGAGATATGTTTCCGATCTTGTTTGTGACGGTAGCCTGCGGAGCAGTATCCGGTTTTCACAGCCTGGTATCCTCAGGAACATCCTCAAAGACCATTTCCAATGAAAGAGATATGCTGAAGGTAGGATACGGGGCAATGGTTCTTGAAAGCCTTCTGGCTGTCCTGGCTCTCTGTGTGGCAGGCGCTGCGGCATCGGCGGACGGAACTCCCGCTGCCGGAACGCCATTCCAGATCTTTTCAGCGGGGGTAGCAGGATTTCTGGAGATGTTTGGAATCCCTGTATATGCGGCGCAGTGCTTTATGACCATGTGTGTTTCGGCTCTGGCCCTCACAAGTCTGGATTCAGTTGCCAGGATCGGACGTATGTCTTTTCAGGAACTGTTCAGCACAGATGATATGAAATATGCCGAGGGATGGAGAAAGGTACTCTGCAATAAGTATTTCGCAACGGTTGTCACACTGGCCTGCGGCTTTATCCTGACAAAGATCGGGTATGCCAATATCTGGCCGCTGTTTGGCAGCGCAAACCAGCTTTTAAGCGGTCTGGTTCTCATTACCCTGTGCGTATTCTTAAAGGTGACTCAAAGAGAGAACCGGACGCTGCTGATTCCCCTTGTGATCATGCTGTGTGTGACCTTTACCGCTCTGATCGAGCGGTCCATTGCCCTGGTAAATGCCTTTGGCGCCGGTACGGCAGTATTTATGGTAGAGGGACTGCAGCTGATTATCGCCGCTCTTTTGATGGTACTTGGCGTGATTATCGTGTATACTTCCGGACGGGAACTGTTTCAGAAAAAAGCAGAAGGTGTGAAGGAAACGGATAAGTCAGGGCTGCAGACAGAGGCTTAAGAGAGGATATCAAATGGAGACAGGAGACTGCAAAAGATGAAGAAAACCGGACTTGTGCTGGAAGGCGGAGGAATGAGGGGGATCTATACAGCCGGAGTGCTGGACCTTTTTATGGATCGGGGACTGGCTTTTGACGGTGTGATCGGTGTATCTGCAGGAGCAATCCATGGGTGCAGCTTTCTTTCCAGACAGAGAGGAAGGAATATTCGCTATTATAAGAAATACTGCCGGGACTGGAGATTCATGAGCCTTCGGAATCTTTTATTCACGGGGGATATCGCAGGGGAAAAATTCTGCTACCATACGCTGCCGGAGCAGCTGGATCCATTTGATTATGAAACCTTTAACAGGAATCCGGCAGAGTTTTATGTTTGCTGCAGCAACGTGAAAACGGGAAAACCGGAATATCTGCATCTGACAGATATGAAAGAGCAGATCGATTATCTCAGAGCTTCCGCCTCTCTGCCTCTTGTATCGAGAATCGTAAAGGCGGGAGGAAAGCTGCTTTTAGACGGAGGCTGTACAGACAGTATCCCTGTAAAGGCATTTATGGAAATGGGATATGTACGGAATGTGGTCATTCTTACAAGGCACAGGGGATATCGGAAGAAAGACGAGGGCAGCAGTATTACCAGAGCCCGCTATCACCGGTATCCTGAGTTTGTCAAAGCGGTGGAGCAGAGGCCGCAGGTTTATAACAGGACACTGGAAGAGATTGAGGTCCTGGAAAAAGAGGGAAGCGCTTTTGTGATCCGTCCCAGCATTCCCTTGACCATTGGACGGATGGAAAAGAATCCTCAGAAGCTTCAGAGCGTATATGAGCTGGGGTATCAGGATGGGGCAAGATGTCTTGTGAAGCTGCTTGAGTGGCGGAACCGTTTGTAGGAATCAGTTGTAAAAAAAAGGTGTTTTCCTCTGGCCAGGACCAGGCAGGAAAACACCTTTTTGCTATTTATGCGTCATTGTCTGTTTTGTCAGCTTTACAGAAATTTAATCTCCGCAGCACTCGCCGTCTCTGGAATCCCGGCCCCAGGAGG
>OGSS01000133.1_pt1 | contig 96383 bp, 82 predicted proteins | sample 1553591 | NCBI WGS metagenome assembly OGSS01 (sample SAMEA2580061, study PRJEB22360) | human gut metagenome | biome: human gut; feature: human-associated habitat; material: faeces | place: Denmark | collected 2008/2010
AAAAATCACGCGTCGGGTGGAGTTTGGTAGGCTGTTATCAGTTCGAAGAAGTCAGACCCGGGGAAAGGAAGGCCCTCATCTTCCATGTTTATTAACCAATAGCTTATGCGCAGGGAAGGATATATTATCGAGGAAATCATCGAATACTCCAATATGTCGGAGGCATTCGATTCGGTACTTCGCGGAACCGATCGTAAGAGGTCAAGGCAGGGACGATTCCTGCTTGCCCATAGGGAGAAGATTATCACCGAACTGACGGCTTCCATTGCGGACGGCTCATTCCGGCTGGGCGGCTACCATGAGAGGGAAATTGAAGAATACGGTAAAAAACGTATTTTGCAGATCCTGTCCATGAAAGACCGCATCGCTGTGTTTGCCATCATGAATGTGGTGGACCGCCACCTGCAAAAACGTTATATCCGGACAACTGGTGCAAGCATCAAAAGGCGCGGTACTCATGACCTGATGAACTGCATACGTACCGATTTGCAAAAAAATCCGGAAGGCACGCTTTACGCATACAAATTTGACATCCGGAGGTTTTATGACAATGCGCGGCAGGACTTTGTTATGTGGTGCTTCCGGAGGGTGTTCAAGGACAAAAGGCTGTTGGTCTTGTTGGAGCGGTTTGTTAAGCTGCTGCCGGAAGGTATCAGTTTCGGACTGCGCAGTTCACAAGGGGCAGGAAATCTGCTTCTGTCTGTATTTTTAGACCACTATCTGAAGGATAAGTACGGGGTTCGTTATTACTATCGCTATTGCGATGACGGACTGGTACTCGGTAAAACGAAAGCGGAATTGTGGAAGATTCGTGATGCTGTTCACGGGCAAATGGGAAAAATAGACTTGGAAATAAAGCCGAATGAACGGGTGTTCCCTGTGGAAGAAGGCATTGATTTCCTTGGCTATGTTATCCGTCCCGACTATGTAAGATTGCGGAAACGCATCAAACAGAAGTTTGCCCGGAAAATGCACGAGGTAAAATCGAGAAAAAGACGGCGGGAACTGATTGCCAGTTTCTACGGCATGACGAAGCACGCCGACTGTAATAAGTTGTTTAAAAAATTAACAGGCAAAGAAATGAGAAGTTTTAAAGACTTGAATGTCGCTTACAAGCCGGAGGACGGCAAGAAGCGATTTCCCGGCGTGGTGGTAAGCATCCGGGAACTGGTAAACTTACCGATTGTAGTGAAGGATTTTGAGACCGGTATCAAGACCGAGCAGGGAGAAGACCGCTGTATTGTGGCCATCGAAGTGAACGGCGAGGCAAAGAAGTTCTTCACCAACAGCGAGGAAATGAAGAATATTCTCGCACAAATAAAGGAAATGCCGGATGGTTTCCCGTTTGAAACGACCATCAAGACAGAGACATTCGGCAAAGGTAGAACCAAATACGTGTTTACATGAGAAGAGTTGAAGGAAGTTCCGGGGTTTCGCTGATGGAATGCACGAACCCGGTTAAAGACAAATGGCGCATCCGATGGGATGTGCAGGAAAAAGAGAACGGCTCTGCCTCCTACATGGAAGAGGAGTTCGGGCATAAGCCTACTGATGAGGAAATCCACACATTGGTTATGTCCTGGTATAACAGCCAGACTGATGCGGCTATCCTATCCGGATTCGCCTATAATGGTGCCCATGTATGGCTTTCTGTGGAGAACCAGTACAACTATAAGGCAGCATACGATTTGGCCGTTCAGACGGGCGGAGAAACCCTGCCAGTGACGTTTAAGTTTGGTTCGGATGAACAACCGGAATACCATACTTTTACTCAGTTAGAAGAACTGAAAGATTTCTATACAAAAGCAGTAGGATTCATTCAGACAGTTCTGGCTGAAGGCTGGGAAAAAAAGGACAAGTTCAATTTGGAATTATATCGGATTGAGTGATTGACAATCCCTTCGGGGGAGGGATAAAAAAAGCCCCCGGCCTGTTAATATAGACGCCAATCATTTATTAACACAAAACGCCACGAGAGTGCGCGACCGGGGGCAATGCCCTCTGCCGCACTCTCGTGGCGTTTTTACGCATTAAATAAATGATTGGCATTGCAAAAGTACAAAAATGATTGGATATGACATTGTTTGAAGCACTTAAATTTAACAGAGAACCGCTTGAAATGCTTATAAGTTTGGGCGGCAAGCAGGATGACCTTCGATTCATAGACTTATATACGGAGTATGAGGTCATGAAAAAACAAGGTGAAAAGACCACTTATGCAGTGGCGTTTTTGGCAAATAAATATTCGGTAAGCGAACGTAAGGTGTATGATGTTATCAAACGGTTTGGAAAGCACTGCACGCTCGGTGCAGTGTGATTGATGTGCCGGGGATGCCTTGTGTTGTCCGGTAGAGCTACCTTTGTACAACCAAAAATAAAGCTCATGAATAAGTATTACCAGACATTAGACAAGATACTCCAAACGGGCAAAATCCAGACCAATAGGAAAGGGCGTATCAAGTATCTATTAAACGAAAGGCTCATGCTAACCCCCGCTGATTTACTTGACATATTTGAAAGCCACGGGATAGCCAGGAAAAAGCTGAAAGAGGAATTGAAACTGTTTATGCAAGGAGTCCGGGATGTGGAAAAATACAAAGAGGCAGGGATTACCTGGTGGGATTATTGCGGCCATACCCTTGTAAACAGCTATCCAACTTACTTTGAAAAGCTTCCACCCCTCATAACCAGGATTAACCGGGAAAAGCGCAACAGCAAGAATTATGTCCTGTTTCTTGGAGAAACCGGGGTGGAAAGCAACCAGGCACCCTGCCTGAGTCTTGTGCAGTTCCAAATTGATGAGGGAGAATTGGTGCTATCTGCATATCAGCGTAGTTCTGATGCGAACCTTGGGCTTCCGGCTGATATTTATCATCTTTATCTGATGGCAAGGCAGGTGGAGCTTCCCCTGAAGTCCATAACCCTTGACCTTGGAAATGTGCATATATATGAAAATAACATTGACCGGACTCTGGAACTGTTATCCGGAGTTGAAAACATTAAATTTGACTTGAACGTATGAAGAATATGAATTTATCTGCACCACTGCCATTTGTAGGCCAAAAAAGAATGTTTGCTAAAGAGTTTATTAAAGTTTTGGAACAGTTCCCTGAAGATACCGTGTTTGTGGACTTGTTTGGCGGTTCCGGACTTCTTTCGCATATAGCCAAAAGAAGCAAGCCCGATGCTACTGTTGTCTACAATGACTTCGACAACTACCGGTTCAGACTGAAAAATATCCCACAGACAAATAAACTGCTTGCCGATATTAGGGAGCTGGTGGGTAATTCGATACCCAAACATAAACCAATTAAAGGGGAACTTAGAGAACGCATTTTTAAACGTATCGAGGAAGAAGAACTAAATGTTGGGTACGTGGATTTTATAACCTTATCATCCTCACTTATGTTCTCCATGAAGTATAAATTGTCTGTAGCCGAAATGCGCAAGGAAGTCCTTTATAACAACATTCGCAAGACCGGTTATCCGGAGTCTTCTGACTACTTAAAAGGGCTTGAAATTGTATCATGCGACTACAAAGCAGTATTCAACCAATATAAGGATGTTCCCGGAGTCGTCTTTTTAATTGATCCGCCTTATCTTTCCACTGATGTTGGTACGTACAATATGTATTGGCGCTTGTCTGATTATTTGGATGTTTTAAAGATACTCGAAAAGCATTCCTTCGTTTATTTCACATCCAATAAATCCTCCATACTTGAACTGTGTGAATGGATTGGAGCAAACAAAACCATTGGCAATCCTTTTGAGGGTTGTACAAAAAAGGAATTCAATGCCCACATGAATTATTCTGCCGAATATACAGACATGATGCTGTATAAGAAACAGGAAAAATTAGTTCATAAAACAGCTGCTTAGCACTGAACAAAGATACAATTTTTCAAGCAGAAGGCCAAACTTTTGAGCCTTATTTTAATGCCGTTATAAAGCCATTTTTTATGAAATTATAAAGCCGAAACAGAGGTCATTACAAAACTTTTGTTTCGGCTTTTTGAGTGTTGCGCGCTTTCCTTTTTTGAACGCTTCGTTTTGTCCTTTTCCCTGAAAATCGAACGCTTCGTTTCGGATTCTGCGGAAATTTGGATTTGCGGATTATAGTTTTTCCTGTTCCCGGAGGGCCGTTGACGACAAAAATATCAGTACATTCCGGTGTAGTATACATTGCCAGTGTTTCGCGTTGAGATACAGACAAAGGGAAGTCGCCACTCATTTGTGCCCAATGTTCTCGGTTGCAATAAACTTTTCGGGTGGTTGGACTGGGAAGAACGTTGGTTGGTTTGGTCTGTATCAATAAATTCAACAAAGGATGCGGAGTGGTATCGTTATCTTTTAAGAGCTTGTCATATAGTGTGATTATGGGCTGTGCCATATTACGTTCGGAGGCTTTTATGATAATGATTTCTGGATTATCATGGTAATTCATCGTTCTGAAAGTTTTGCCGGTTGCTTTTTTGAAAAGCTGTTCGCATGCTCGCCAATAGGTTTCCCATTCTGTAATTTCTGTATTGAAATCGGATAGTAGTCGGTCTACTTTTGGAAGAGAGGTTATGGTGCGGTCATTGGCTGCATTGGGTTCCAAAAATTTACGAATAAAGATTGGAATTCTGTCTGATTCGTTTTCGCATACGGTTAGTTTACCGTCAGGCAACATGGTGGCAGTAATCAAAAAGGGATATTCCGGTCTTTCTGATTGGGAAGTCCAGCCGTTTTCAAATTCGGGCAAAAGAATACAAGGAGCAATCATTACTTTTTGTTTTTCATTGCTATCTTCTGCTTTCCAATCAGGGAAAATAACAGGAATACTTTTGAGAGGAACGAATTTAAGTATTTTATCACCGATGTTTAAGGTGATTCGTGCTCCTTTGGGAGCAATGGCTTTGCGTTCTGCATCTTGAAGGCAGGTTTTCCAGTATTTTAGCAAGGTTTGGTCCATTTGTCTTTACGTTTGTGTGATGGAATAATGCACAAATATAGAAAAATAGGTGAAAAAAAATATGATAATTGGGGTAACATTCCTGAATTTATAAGTTTTATTTGGAAAATGTTAGAGTAGTCCTTGTTGGCGGTAAATGAATTGGAATAAAACGGGATAATTGTAATATTTTGTGGTGATGAGGCTAAGAAACCGGACTTTATGAAGCAAATGAAGCTAAAATAGACGAAAATTTATCTGTTTGGGGAGCGTGGATATACTAATTTTGCCAATAAATGAAACTTAAATCTATGATGAAAAGACTTGTTAATTTATTGGCTGCTTTTATTCTTTCTGTAAATTGTATTAGCGCCCAGAATCTTACTCGTTGGGTTAATCCGTTTATTGGAACCGGTGCTGTTCAATCTAGTCTTTCTGGGAATAATTATCCGGGAGCTACTGTTCCTTTTGGTATGGTGCAGTTGAGTCCCGACACTCGTGAAGCTCCTGATTGGGCGCAAGCTTCAGGATATGATTATAATGATTCTATTATTTATGGTTTCAGTCATACGCGTTTAAGCGGAACCGGTGCTTCTGATTTTATAGATATACTTCTATTCCCTACCATCAGTGATAAAAGGAAATCGACTTTCACTCATCAACACGAACAGGCGCGTCCGGGCTATTATCAGGTATTATTGAAAGATGAGAAGATTCAAGCGGAGTTGACGGCTTCTGTACACGTAGGAGTGCATCGCTATACCTGTTCTGATGGTGACCAGTTGAAATTATGGTTGGATTTGGACCACTCGGCAAATAAGGGGAGTTGGAACCGCCGGATTATTCAATCACAACTCCGCATGGTTTCTCCTACCGTAGTAGAGGGATATCGTATTATTACGGGATGGGCAAAGCTGAGAAAGATTTATTTTCATCTTGAATTTTCCCAACCGATCCTATCCAATCAGTTATATGATGGCAATCGGATGTATGAGAATACTCCTGTCATTAATGGTACGGAACTGCGTGGATTGTTTTGCTTCGATAAGAAGTGGAATAAAGAATTGATATGTAAAGTCGCTTTATCTCCGGTTTCCATTGAAAATGCCCGGTTGAATATGGCAACTGAGGTCCCCGGATGGGACTTTGAATATATTGCTCGTGCTGCCGAAACTAGTTGGGAGAAAGAATTGAGGAAGATTATCATTCAAGGTACCGATTTGCAGAAAAAGATTTTTTATACGGCTTTATATCACACTATGGTACAACCCAATACGATGAGTGATGTTAATGGTGAATATATGGCATCTGATTACGTCACTCGTTCTGTGGCAAAAGGGGAGGTGCATTATTCTACTTTTTCTTTATGGGATACTTTCAGGGCCGCCCATCCACTTTATACTTTGATGCACACGCACCGCATTCCCGATTTTGTTAAGAGTATGATGAGGCAATACGATTATTATGGTTATTTGCCTGTATGGCAATTATGGGGACAGGATAATTATTGTATGATTGGCAACCACTCCATTCCTGTCATTGTGGATGCTGTGCTGAAGGGTGTTGCCGGGGTGGATGAAGAGAAAGCCTATGAAGCGGTTTTTAATAGTTCTATCGTGTCTCATCCGAACTCTCCTTTTGAAGTATGGGAGAAATATGGATATATGCCGGAGAATATTCAGACACAATCTGTTTCTATTACTTTGGAGCAGGCTTTTGATGATTGGTGTGTCGCACAGTTGGCTAAGCGATTGGGAAAAGAAAAGGATTATAATCATTTTATGAAACGATCTGCTTTCTATCGGAATTTGTTCAATTCTAAAACCGGGTTCTTCCAGCCTAAGAATGATAAGGGTGAGTGGATTGAGCCATTTGACCCTTATAAGTATGGGGCGAATGGAGGTTATCCTTTTACTGAAGGGAATGCTTGGCAATACTTTTGGTATGTACCCCAGAATATCCCCGATTTGATTTCACTGACAGGGGGGAACAAAGCCTTTGTCGCAAAGTTGGATACATTCTTTACGGTTAGCTACCAAAGTGGTGCATTGAATGACAATGCTTCCGGTTTTGTAGGACAGTATGCGCATGGTAATGAACCGAGTCATCATGTGGCTTATCTGTATGCTTGTGCGGGGGAACCTTGGAAAACACAGAAATACGTGGCGTATATTATGAATGAACTGTATAACGATTCTTCTTCAGGTTATGCCGGAAATGATGATTGTGGAGAGATGTCTGCTTGGTATGTGTTTGGAGCACTTGGCTTTTATCCGGTAAATCCGGTAAGTGGGGAGTACGTTATTGGTACTCCTATGTTGGAAGAAGCTGTCATTCAGTTACCCGGTAGAAAGACTTTTACGGTAAAAGCTCCGCGTAAGGAGGACAATGAGGTTTATATCTGTTCCATGAAACTGAATGGTGAAAAATATACGAAGAATTATATTACTCATCAGGATATCATGAAGGGCGGAATATTGGAGTTTGTTATGACTGCCTCACCAGGAAAATGATAACAAATGGTGAAGTGTTGGAATTTGTGCCGGGAAAGATTTCTAAATGTTGAATAACTCCCTTTTATAGGTTACGATTGAAGCAAAAGAGTCTAAAAATGGCGAGTTTTTCTCTACCTAATGGGAGAGGTATATCTACTTTTGTTTCAGAAGAAACTATTAATCATGAAAAATATGAAACATTTTAAGACTTATTTAGCAGCAATGGCTTTGGCCCTTTCCGGATGCCAGAGTGCAACTGATTCCTGTGAAACTACAGAATTGTGGTATGCCCAACCGGCAAAAGTTTGGATGGAATCTTTACCTATCGGTAATGGGCGTTTGGGAGCTATGACTTATGGTGGAATAGAGGAAGAGAAACTGGCATTGAATGAATCGACAATGTGGTCCGGCCAGTACAATGAGAACCAGAACAAACCTTTCGGACGGGAGAAAATGAACCAGCTCAGAAAGTTGTTTTTTGAGGGAAAACTATCGGAAGGAAACCGTATAGCCGGAGATAATCTTCATGGCAACCAGACTTCTTTCGGAACTCATCTTCCCATTGGAGATTTGAAGATGCAATTCATTTACCCCGAAGGTAAAGTGACCGACTACCGCCGTTCGTTAAGCTTGGATGAGGCTGTCAGTAGCGTTTCTTTCAACTCCGGTGGTGTGAACTATAAACGTGAGTATTTTGCTACAAACCCGGATAATGTTCTCGTACTCCGCTTGACCGCTGATAAGCAAAAGTCCATTACTATGAACATGGGATTGGATTTGATGCGTCAAGCTGATCTTTCTGTAGAAAATAACCAATTGGTGTTTACCGGAAAAGTGGATTTTCCTTTGCATGGTCCGGGCGGAGTCTGTTTTGAAGGAAGAATAGCCGTTTTGGCCGATAACGGAGAGGTAAAGATGGAACAGTCTGGGGTAAGTATCAAAGAAGCTGATACCGTGACTTTGATTGTCGATGTGCGTACTGATTATAAAAGTCCTGATTACAAGACTCTTTGTGCTGACGGTGTGGAGAAGGCTGCAGTTAAATCTTATGATGAATTGAAGCAGGCGCATATAAAGGATTATAATACGTTGTACAATCGTGTTTCTATCCATTTCGGGCAAGACGCTAACCGGGCGATGCCTACGGATGTCCGTTGGAAACAAGTGAAGGAAGGCAAGACCGATACCGGACTGGATGCCTTGTTCTTCCAGTATGGTCGTTATCTTACCATTGCCAGTTCGCGCGAGAACTCTCCCCTGCCCATAGCTTTGCAAGGTTTCTTTAATGATAACAAGGCTTGTAATATGGGGTGGACGAATGATTATCATTTGGATATCAATACTGAACAGAATTATTGGGCAGCCAATGTCGGTAATCTTGCCGAATGTAATGCCCCCCTCTTTACCTATATAAAGGATTTAGCTCATCACGGTGCGAAGACTGCTGAAGTGGTCTACGGATGTAAAGGCTGGACTGCCCATACCACCGCTAATGTATGGGGATATACTCCCGCATCCAGCACGATTATTTGGGGACTGTTTCCTATGGCAGGCTCATGGATTGCTTCTCATCTTTGGACACAATACGAATTTACACAAGATAAGCAATACCTGGCCGAAACTGCCTATCCGCTTTTGAAAGGTAATGCACAGTTCATTTTGGATTTCTTGGCAAAAGACCCGAAGAGTGGTTATCTGATGACAGGACCGAGCATCTCACCCGAAAACTGGTTCCGTACAGCAGGTGGTGAAGAAATGGTTGCTTCCATGATGCCTGCCTGTGACCGTGAACTGGCCTACGAGATCTTGTCGAATTGTGTCCGGGCTTCAGAAATATTAGATACAGACCGTGAGTTTGCCGATAGCCTGCGTACCGCTATCGCTCAGCTTCCTCCTATCCAGTTACGTGCCAATGGTGCTATCCGTGAGTGGTTTGAAGATTTTGAAGAAGCGCATCCCAATCATCGTCATACTTCCCATCTGCTAGCTTTGTATCCTTTTTCCCAGATCACTTTGGAGAAGACTCCCGAATTGGCGGAAGCTGCCCGTAAGACTATCGAGAATCGTTTGTCTGCCGAAAACTGGGAAGATACAGAATGGAGCCGTGCCAATATGATTTGTATGTATGCTCGGTTGAAAGATGCGCAGGAAGCATATAAGAGTGTCCAATTGTTACAGGGCAAGCTTTCACGTGAAAATTTAATGACTGTATCTCCTGGTGGCATTGCTGGTGCGGAAGGTGATATTTATTCGTTTGATGGGAATCCCGCCGGTACAGCTGGTATGGCAGAAATGCTCATACAGAATCATGAGGGTTATGTAGAATTCTTACCCTGTTTGCCTGTTGAATGGAAAGATGGTAGTTTTAAAGGTCTGTGTTTAAAGGGAGGAGCTGAAGCAACTGCTGAATGGACGAATGCTGTCATCAATAAAGCTTCTTTAAAAGCTACTGCTGATCAGGTTTTAAAAGTGAAAATTCCTCAAGGGAAAAAATATAGAGTGCTTTTAAATGGTAAGGAGGCAATTGCAAATCCTGATGCAAAGGGTTTAATAACGGTGGATATGAAACGTGGAGATTTGCTGGAGTTATTGTAAAAAAACAGGCTACTTTGCATAGCTTGATTGAGGATTACATCTTAGTATATTGAGGTGTAGTCCTCGTTTTATGATAAGACAACCTGCAAAGTGATGAAATAGTAATATTGTCCATGTTCTCAGTAATTTTTTCTATTCTTTAAGTCCTTGAATCCTTGTTACTTTGCATTATAAAACTAACTAATATATGATATTCATGAAAACACAATCTAATTTTTATCTATTTCTTATCGCTTTGATTTCTGCTATGGGAGGTTTCCTGTTTGGATATGACTGGGTGGTAATCGGAGGAGCAAAACCTTTTTATGAACAATACTTTGGTATAGCAAATGATCCTGTCATGCAGGGGTGGGCAATGAGCAGTGCCTTGATTGGCTGTTTGTTTGGGGCACTAAGTGCCGGTAAGCTGAGTGACCGTTTGGGACGTAAGCCGATTTTGATTTTGGCGGCAGGACTGTTTATCTGTACGGCTGTCGGTACAGGGGCTGTTCATTCTTTTACTTTCTTTAATGTATTTCGTTTGGTAGGGGGCTTTGCTATAGGGATTGCTTCTAGTTTGTCACCTATGTATATAGCAGAAATTGCTCCGGCGCATCTGCGTGGACGGTTTGTGTCCATCAATCAGTTGACGGTAGTATTAGGTATCTTGACTTCTCAGATTGTAAATTGGCAGATAGCTGAGCCTGTGGCATTAGGAGCTACTCATGAAATGATCCGTGAATCATGGAACGGACAGATGGGATGGCGCTGGATGTTTTGGGCAATGACTGTCCCGGCCGCCTTGTTCTTTGTTTTTAGTTTTATATTACCGGAAAGTCCTCGTTGGTTAGCCTCTTCGGGAAAACGGGAGGCGGCACTCAAGGTTTTTACTCGTATGGGAGGAAAGGAATATGCTGTTACTGAGTTGGCTGCTATAGAAGCTGCTTCAGCCTGCCAGACGCAAGAAGGAGGCTACCGTCAATTATTAAATCCTGCTATGTATAAAGTGTTGACTATAGGTGTTGTTATGGCTATTTTGCAGCAATGGTGTGGCATTAATGTTATTTTTAACTATGCACAGGAAATATTTATGGCAGCAGGTTATGGCGTGTCTGATGTTTTGATGAATATTGTGGTGACCGGTATTACGAATGTCATATTTACTATTCTAGCTATGTTTGTGGTAGACCGCTGGGGACGTAAGGCATTGACATTGATCGGATCATTTGGCTTGGCAGTAATTTATACCTTTATGGGAGCCGCTTATTATTTTCATATCACAGGAGTTGTTCTATTGATTATTGTCGTGATGGCCATTGCCTGTTATGCCATGACTTTGGCTACAGTGATGTGGGTCATTATCTCAGAGATTTTCCCGAATCGTATTCGTGGAGTTGCTATGTCTGTTTGCACTTTCGCTTTGTGGGCGGCTTGTTTTATACTTACCTATACTTTCCCAATGCTGAATAGTGGTTTGGGAGCTGCCGGAACATTCTGGTTGTATGGATTGATTTGCCTGGCTGGAGGAATATTTGTTGTGTTCCGTTTGCCGGAAACCAAAGGGAAGAGCTTGGAAGAAATTGAAAAAGAATTAGTGAAATAACAATATTTATTATGGAGAAAATAACTCAATATTTAATTCAAAGTACCGTTCATGGCAGTGAGGTGCGTGCATGGGAGGAAGATATCATGCTTCCTACTTATGAGATAGGAAAGGAAGAGAAGAATCCTATTTTTCTTGAAAAAAGGGTTTATCAGGGAAGTTCCGGATCAGTCTATCCTTATCCGGTGGTAGAGAAGATTTCAGATAAAAAAGCAGACAAGAGGTATCATGCATTGTTTATCGAGAATGAATACATCAAGGTGATGATACTTCCCGAGCTGGGTGGTCGTATACACATGGCTTATGATAAGGTGAAAAAACGTCATTTTGTTTATTACAACCAAGTAGTGAAACCGGCATTGGTGGGATTGACAGGACCTTGGATTTCTGGAGGCATCGAATTTAACTGGCCTCAGCATCACCGTCCTTCTACTTTTTTGCCTACTGATTTTTTGATAGAGGAAAATGCGGATGGCAGTAAGACAGTATGGTGCAATGAAGTGGAGAGAATGTTCCGCACCAAAGGTATGCAGGGATTTACGCTTTATCCGGGCAAAGCTTATATAGAAATAAAAGTGAAGATTTATAATCGTACGTCTTTCCCTCAGACTTTTTTGTGGTGGGCCAATCCTGCAGTAGTAGTCAATGACCATTATCATTCGGTATTTCCACCTGATGTGAATGCGGTGTTCGATCATGGCAAGCGCGATGTTTCTTCTTTTCCTATTGCTACAGGAGTTTATTATAAACAGGATTATTCTGCTGGGGTGGATATCTCTAAATATAAAAATATTCCGGTTCCTACATCATATATGGCTATCAAGTCTAAATATGATTTTGTAGGTGGTTATGAAGAAGATGCCCATGGCGGTCTGCTGCATGTGGCCGATCATCATGTTTCTCCGGGAAAGAAACAATGGACATGGGGGAATGGTGATTTCGGTAAGGCGTGGGATCGCAATCTGACCGATGAGGATGGACCTTACATTGAGCTGATGACCGGTATGTATACGGATAACCAACCGGACTTTACTTGGTTACAGCCCTATGAGGAAAAATCATGGGTACAGTATTTTATGCCTTATAGTGAAGTGGGTTATGTAAAGAATGCAACTAAAGATGCTTTGCTGAATTTGGAAATAAAGGAAGGTAAAGCCCGTTTGGTGCTTTATACTACGGGAGTGAATAGTGGAGTACGTATTATAGTAAAAGCTATTAAAGGCACTGTTTTATTGGATAATACTACACAAATTTCGCCATCAGAACCGTTTATTACGACTTTTGCGGCAGAAGGACTAAAAGAAGAGGAGGTATGTGTAGAGGTTCGTGATAAGGAAGGACAAATTTTGCTTTCTTATCAAGCGGATAAGCCGGAAATCAAGCCGGTTCCTGATCCTGCTAAAGCTGCTAAAGATCCTCAAGATATTGCTTCTGTCGAACAACTGTTTTTGACCGGACTACATTTGGAACAATATCGCCATGCTACTTATAATCCGATGGATTATTATATGGAAGCATTAAGACGTGAACCGGGAGATGTACGTTGTAACAATGCGGTAGGGTTATTGTTGATGCGTAAAGGACAATTTGCAATGGCGGAGAGCTATTTCCGGAAAGCGGTGGAAACCTTGACTGAACGTAATCCGAATCCTTATGACGGTGAACCTTATTATAATTGGGGTTGGAGTTGTATGATGCAACAGAAATGGGATGAGGCTTATGATGCTTTCTTTAAGTCGGCATGGAATGCTGCTTGGCAGGATGCGGCTTATTATGCACTAGCACAACTTGACACTCGTAAAGGAAAGTATGAAAGTGCTTTGGACAAGATAGACCGTTCATTGATTCGTAATTGGCATAATCACAAAGCGCGTCAGTTGAAAATTTCCATTCTACGCAAATTGGGTCGTAAAGAGGAAGCTTTGGCGCTCGTAGCCGAATCATTGCAGATAGATCGTTTTAATATGGGATGCCGTTTTGAACATTATTTGTTTACCCGGGATGTGGAAGTGTTGGAGGAAATGAAAAAGTTGATGCGTGGCTGGGCTCACGGATATATAGAATATGCATTGGATTTTGCTGCTGCCGGACTGTACGAGGAAGCTCTTTCTTTGTTGGAATGCTACGTAACCGGAGTTACAGAAGTATATCCTGTCGTTTATTATACAATGGGGTATTTCCATACCTGTAAGGGAGATGAGAGTAAAGCATTGGAATATTATCAGCGAGCAGAAAAGGAAAATCATTCATATTGTTTCCCGAATCGTATAGAAGAAGTATTGATTCTTCAAGATGCCGTACGTTTGAATATTCATGGAGCAAAAGCGGCATATAGTTTAGGAAACTTTTGGTATGCTAACCGTCAGTATGATAATGCTATTGCTTGTTGGGAACATTCGGCTGCTATAGAGCCAACATTCCCTACCGTATGGCGTAATTTATCTTTAGCTTATTATAATAAGCGTAATGATAAACAAAGGGCTTTGGAAACTCTGGAAAAAGCTTATGCATTGGATGAGCACGATTCTCGTATATTAATGGAGTTGGACCAACTTTATAAACGTTTAGGCCGACCTCATACAGAACGTTTGGCTTTTTTGGAAGCACATCTGTCTGAAGTGGAACAGCGTGATGATCTGTCCATTGAGCGTATCACTTTGTATAATCAACTAGGGCGCTATACTGAAGCAAAAGAATTGATTGCCGCACGTAATTTCCATCCATGGGAAGGAGGAGAAGGAAAAATCACCGGACAATATGTATTGTGCCGTATAGAATTAGCAAAGATTGCTTTAAGTGAAAAACGTTATGCCGATGCTTTAGTCCTTTTGGATGAAACGAATGTTTATCCATTTAATTTGGGTGAGGGAAAATTGGCAAATGCTGAAGAGAATGATATCTGGTATTATAAAGGTGAGGCGCTTCGTGGATTGGGAAATGAGCAACAAGCTATAGATTGCTTCACCAAAGCAACCATTGGCTCGTCAGAACCACAACAGGCTTTCTTTTACAATGACCAACAGCCCGACAAGATTTTCTATCAAGGTTTGGCATGGCGTGCATTGGGCAGGGAAGACAAGGCGTGCGGTTGCTTTAACAAATTGATAAAGCATGGTGAAAAGCATTTATTTGACCACTGCCGGATTGATTATTTTGCTGTTTCTCTGCCTGATTTGGCTATTTGGGAAGATGACTTGGATAAACGTAACCGCATTCATTGCAATTATGTGATGGGACTGGGTTGTTTAGGATTGCGTGAAATGGGAAAAGCCATTGATTTTTTGGATAAGGTGCGAGAATTGGATATTAATCATCAAGGTGGACAAATCCATCGTAACTTGTGTGCCGTATGAAAAAAAAGAATATTTTCCTTTTGTTGGTAACATGGTGTCTGTGCGTTTTTGCACAGGCACAAACACCGTCAGCTTATGAATTATCATCCCCAAACGGGCAATTGGCACTTACTATAGAGAATGGAAGGGTATTACAATATTCTTTAAGTTTGGAAGGTAAGCCTGTCATTCATCCCTCTGCTATTTGTATGACGATGGAAAATGGAAATATATGGGGAAAGAATGGTGAAGTGGTAGGAACTTCTACAAGGAGTACTTCCGAGAAGGTTTATCCGGTAGCTGGTAACTATCGTGAATTAACAGACCATTATAATGAACTTTCTTTGAAATTCAAGGATGGTTATTCAGTTATATTCCGGATGTATAATGAAGGAATGGCATATCGTTTTTGTGGAAATCTTCCGGAGCAGGATTCTTTGATTGTAGCTGATGAAGAAGCTTCTTTTAATCTGGGCGATGATCCGGCAGTTATTTTACCCGAAACAACTGATTTTACAGCTTGGGAGTTGAGCAATGTGCTTTACGAGGGCATTTCTAAAATAGAAGAACATAAATATGGTATTACACCAACTTTATTTACAAACAAGATGCAGAATGTGCGTGTTGTGGTGGCTGAATCAGATTTGAATAACTATCCGGGTATGTATCTTCGTAAGGAAGATGGCAAGATGAAAGGTTATTGGGCGGCCTATCCTAAAAAAATAGAGATGGGCAGTTGGGGAAATTTTATTACGGTAGTTAAAGAGAGGGAGAATTATTTAGCACGTACTGCTGGTAATCATGCTTTCCCTTGGCGTATAGCTATTGTAGCCAAGGATGATAAGGAACTACTGACTAATGAAATGATTTACTTACTGGCCAAGCCCCAACAAATAAAGGATACGGATTGGATTCGTCCTGGTAAAGCAACTTGGGAATGGTGGCATTGTGCTATTTTGGAAAAAGCTCCTTTCCCTTCCGGTCATCAAAACCTTTCGACGCAGATGTACAAGTATTATATTGATTTCGCTTCCGAAAACAAGATACCTTATCTGCTGGTCGATGCCGGTTGGAGCAATGTTTTTAATCATGCTGATTTGAATAAGAATATTGATATAAAAGAGGTGATACGCTATGGAAAAGAAAAAAAAGTAGGTGTATGGCTTTGGACTGTTGCTGCTACTTTATTCCAACATCCGCATTGTTATTTGGATTCTATCAGCAAATGGGGTGCTGTTGGGGTAAAAATAGATTTTTTTGATCGTGATGATGCCCAAATAATCCCTCAATATGAAAATCTGGCAAAGGCTTGTGCTGAGCGGCATCTTATGGTGGATTTTCATGGATGCAGCAAGCCTACCGGACTTCATCGGGCATATCCTAATATCCTTTCTTATGAAGCCATGCGATGTGCGGAATGTTTTAAGTGGGATACCACTTCTAATCCGGATTATCAGCTTCAATGTATCTTTGCCCGTATGCTGGGAGGTGGAATTGATTATACTCCGGGTTCGATGCGTAACAGCACATTGGAGAAATTTAAGCCGATCGATCCGGGGTTGCCTAGTTCATTGGGGACTCGTTCACATGAATTGGCCTTGTTTGTTGTACTTTCCGCACCATTTGCCAGTTTATGTGATTCTCCGGATGAGTATCGTAAGTATCCTGATATTTTAAAGTATTTAGCGGAAGTACCGACTTCATGGGATCAGACGATTCCCTTAGCTGCCCGTGTGGGCGAATATGCCGTGTTGGCCAAGCAGAAAGGAAATACTTGGTATATAGGCGGATTGAATGCTTGGGGAGAGAGAACAATTCAGGTGGATTGCTCTTTCCTGCCTCAGGATAAGAAATATACCATTGAAATTTTTCAGGATAAAAAAAGAAGTAACAAGAATGCTAATTTATACGAACATAAAATAATGGATATAGATAATAAGAATATTATTGAAATGTTTATGGCTTCTGGTGGGGGATTTGTAATAGTCATTCGTGAAAAGAAATAGAGGGTTGCCCCTCTATTTCTTTTATATTGGCATTATTTATCCTTTTTTTCTTTTATCTTTGACTCAAATTTTGAACAAGCTATGAAAAAGACTTTGCTCATTTTATGTTGTTTGTATGTTGTATTTACATTACAGGCAGTTGATAGGGGATTGTCCAATTTTTATTTTTCTCATATAACGGGTGAGAATGGACTATCACAAAGTAATGTGAAGGCTATCATTCAGGATAGTTACGGGTTTATGTGGTTTGGTACAAAAAATGGTTTGAACCGTTTTGATGGAACTTCTATTGTACAGATGAACTGTGATGACTATGTAGCCGGTACGGGAAACCATAATATTTCTGCTTTGTTTGAAGATAAGGAACGTCAGTTATGGGTAGGAACGGATAGAGGAGTCTATCGTTATAATCCTGCCTTGGATATATTCACGGCAATGAATATGGAAACAGAAGAAGGGGTGAATATGAATAATTGGGTATCTAATATTGTGGCGGATTCTATTGGGAATATTTGGATTGTAATTCCTGATCAGGGAGTTTTTCGCTATAAGGATGAGAAGCTTTATTTTTATGAAGTAACCAACAAAGAGCATTTTAAAACAGAAGCTCCGGATTGTATTTTGGTACGCCCTGATGGTGATGTTTGGGTTGGTACATGGGGAGTCGGACTTTTTCGATATGATAGAAATACGGATAAATTTGAACAATATTGTGTTGATAAAACCGGGCGTTCGTTAAAGGGAAAGAATATTAATTTTATTTGTAATTATGGTGATTGGATTGCAATGGCTATTCATGAAGGGGAACTAATGAAATATAATCCCGGTACGAATCAGCTGGTAAAAATAGATATACCGGAGGCTAACCATACATTTGTACGTAATGTAGCCTGTTTTGACAATGAACTATGGGTGGGAACTCACGAAGGTTTGTTTGTTGTAAATGAGAGGAAGAATAAAATAGTTCATTTGAAGCAAGATCTGATGCGTCCGTTCAGTTTGTCAGATAAGATTATTTATACTATTTACCGAGATCGGGAAGGGGGAATTTGGCTGGGAACCATGTTTGGCGGGGTGGATTATCTGCCTCATCATGATTTATTGTTTGATAAATATGTACCTGGGAGTGATGGGAACTCATTAACAACGAAACGGGTAAGAGAGATAGCTTCTGATAATAAGAGTAACATATGGATTGGCACTGAAGATGATGGGGTGAACATATTAAATATTGCTTCCGGAAAGGTAAGGCGGTTGAGATTGAACGATTATGATAAAGGGAACTATATGGTTACTTTGGGAATGTTTGTCAAAGGAAGCCAATTGTTCTGTGGCTTGTTTAAGCAAGGATTGGATGTGATTCAATTACCCGAGAATAAAGTTTGTCATTATACTCCTGAGGAGTTAAATATAGGAGAAGGAAGTGTTTATACTTTTTTTATAGATAATGAAGGATATAAGTGGATTGGTACAGGCTGGGGACTTTATAAAGCTGCTCCTACAAGTTTTCATTTTGACAAAGTGGAAGAAGTGGGATTTGATTGGATTTTTGATGTATTTCAAGATAAAGATGGAATGATGTGGTTCGCCTCCATGGGAAGTGGGTTATGGAAGTATGATCCCCATAAGAATCTTTTTAAAAAGTATACTCATGAGGAAGGTAAGGAAAATACATTGAGCTCTAATTCTGTGAGTTCTGTCATGCAGGATTGTAAAGGCCGTATTTGGATTTCTACGGATCGTGGTGGTATTTGTTGTTATAATTCTCAAACGGATGATTTTACTACTTTTTCTATCAAAGACGGTTTACCAGATGATGTGGCTTATAAGATCTTGGAAGATGAACAATCAAATTTATGGTTTGGAACAAATCGTGGACTGGTTAGATTTAATCCGGAATCAAAAGATATACGGGTGTATACCACTAAAGATGGTCTATTAGGGAATCAGTTTAATTATAAGTCAGCTTTGAAGGGTGAGGACGGTAAGTTTTATTTTGGTGGTATAGACGGATTGATTGCATTTGATCCTAACTCTTCAGAGAAAATAAATTTCTTACCACCTGTTTATATTTCAAAGTTCAGCATTTATAATCAGGAAATAACAGTTCACACTCCTAATTCTCCTTTGAAAAAGTGTATAGAACATACAGATGAAATTATATTACCTTATGATCAGGCAAATATTAGTTTCGATGTTGCTTTATTAAGTTATTCTACTACGGAGTCCAATCAGTATTATTATAAATTAGTTCCGTTGGACAAAGACTGGATACGGGCAGCGAGTAATCAGAATATTTCTTACGCTAAACTGCCTCCGGGAGATTATATCTTGCAAGTGCGGGCTACCAATAGTGCCAAAGAAGGCCCTTATGCTACCCGGTCTTTATCCATTGTTATTCTGCCTCCTTGGTGGCAGTCCGTCTGGGCTTATTTTCTGTATATTATATGGGGAATCTGTGTCGTACTTTGCTGGTTCTTTTGGTATAGAAGACGCAAAGAGAAACAGATGGAAGAAAAGCAGAAGTTATTTGAAATTGAGAAGGAGAAAGAACTCTATGAATCAAAAGTCAGTTTCTTTACTGAAATAGCTCATGAGGTGCGCACGCCCTTGACATTGATAAATGGTCCGTTGGAAGCAATTGAGGAAATGGATATCAAGGATCAGAAATTGAATAAGAATTTGAAAGTAATCGGGCAGAATACCAAGAGATTATTAGATTTGACTGGACAGTTGCTTGATTTTCAGAAAATAGGGGCGAGCAAATTTGAACTGAAATTTGAAACGGTTGATGTAACGGCATTGCTGAATGAAACGATTGCTCGTTTTGAGCCTACTATTCTGCAAAAGCAGAAAGAGTTATTGCAGCATATTCCCCAAGAAAGAATTATGGCTGCCATAGATAAGGAGGCTATCACAAAAGTATTGAGTAATTTGTTGAATAATGCTTTGAAATATGCCCGTCATACCATTACGATAGATTTATTCCAAGATGAAGCTGATTTTACAGTTCGTATTGTCAGTGACGGAGAAAAGATACCTGAAGCGTCCAGCCAACAGATTTTTGAACCCTTTTATCAGATGGAGAAGAAGGATACAGTTCGGATGGGAGTAGGCATAGGATTACCTTTAGCTCGTTCGCTAGCCACTTTACATAAAGGCAGGCTTTATTTGGATATAGAACAACCGGAGAATACATTTGTTTTGATCATTCCTTTGAATAAAGAGGAAGTAAGGCAGCAAATAGAGAAGGTAGTGGAGCAAAATATAGAAGTATTGGATGAGGAAACATCAACAGAAACAGACCAGATGAAAGGTTATACTTTATTGTTAGTAGAGGACAATGAAAGTATGAGATCTTTTATCTTTGAACGATTGGAAGTTTTGTTTACGGTGGAAACTGCTGTGAATGGACAGGAAGCGTTGGATGTTTTACGTAGTAATCACATAGATTTGGTAATCAGTGATATAATGATGCCGGTGATGAATGGCTATGAATTATGTAAGGAAATAAAGGGGGATATTGATTTGTGTCATATTCCGGTTATTTTCCTTACCGCCAAGAATGATTTGGAGAGTAAAATTAACGGATTGAAGATAGGAGCGGAAGCTTATGTGGAGAAACCTTTTTCTTTCAATTATTTGAAGAGTCAGATTTTGTCTTTACTCAGCAATCGTAGAAAAGAACGTGAGGCATTCTCTAAACGTCCTTTTTTTCCTGTGCATAATATGCAGATGAACAAGGCGGATGAAGAATTTATGAATAAAGTAATTAATGTAATTCAAGAGAATATTTCAGATGAAAATTTCAATGTGGAACGTATGGCTGATATCTTATGTATGAGCCGTTCCAGCTTATTGAGGAAAATAAAGATTCTGTTTAATCTTTCACCCATAGATTTCATTCGGTTGATCCGTTTGAAAAAAGCGGCCGAATTGATTCAGGAAGGTAAATACCGTATTGGGGATATCTGTTATATGGTAGGAATAAACTCTTCATCTTATTTCAGTAAATTATTCCTGAAACAATTCGGAATGACTCCGAAAGAGTTTGAGAAACAGTATCAAACATCCAAGGAAAAAGCTAAAATAGATTTGACGGAGAATCTCTGATTGAAAGAAATGCAGCAAAAAATGACACATTTGCGGATTCTTCGGACGCAGATGAGTCATTGCTGCAAAAATCCTATTTATTGCTGCGTTTGTATATTAACAGGTTGTCAAGATATGCCTACTTTTGACCATGCTTGAAAGGAAAAGAATTCCGAACAGTAAAGCAAACCTTAAGTAGATTTATCTCTTTGACAAACTAATAATATTATGAAGAATAATTGGTTAACTTTAAAATCATTGTTTCTCTGTGTTTCTGCATTGAGTGCTTCCGGTCTTATTTTGTCCGGGTGTACTGAAAATGCAAATCTAAATGTCGGTGAATGGTCTTTGGAGTACGATGCTCACGCTAATGGTATTGATATCAGCAAAGGCTCTAAGCTTATTTATGATAATGTATATGCAGCTTATAAATTGGCCGACAGTGTTGTTTCGACTCGTGATTATGCAAAGCATCATGTTTCTACAAAAAAAATCAATGATCATTTTGGAGAAGGGTATCATTATGAGGTGACTTATACTGGGAATAATTTGCCTGTACTGGTTCAATCTTTTTATGTATATCCGACAAAGGATTATGTGTTGACAGATTTTACTTTGGAAAGTACGTCTGAAATGGCTTCGAATTATATGGCGCCGGTCAATGTGGACCGAATGCCTGAAGTCCTGAACCAGGGTGAAAATAATCGTGCGCTTTTCATTCCTTTCGATAATGACTGTTGGATCAGATACCAATCTCATCCGCTCACATTTACAGAATTGACTAGTTATGAAGTTACTGCCATATTTAATAATGATGATCGTGAAGCTATGGTGATAGGTTCTGTGGAACACGATTCTTGGAAAACAGGTATAACAATAGGTAAAGGTAATATATATAATGTAGGTTCATTGGTATGTTATGGGGGTGTTGCTGATAAGACAACGCGTGATTCGAAACCTCACGGTGCATTGAAAGGTACGACAATCAAGTCGCCTAAGATTTTAGTAGGATTTTTTGAAGACTGGCGTGAAGGCATGGAAGAATACGCTCAGGCTAATGCTGTGATTGCTCCGCCCAAAGCTTGGGATAAAGCTGTTCCTTTTGGCTGGAACAGCTGGGGAGCGTTGCAATTTAATCTGACCTATCCGAAAGCATTGGAAGTTTCTGATTTTTATAAAGAGAATTTGCAGTCCCATCATTTTGTGAATTCGGATAATCTGGTTTATACAGGTTTGGATTCTGGTTGGAATAGTTTTTCAGAAGAGGAGTTGAAAGCTTTTGTGGATAGATGTAAGGCAAACGGTCAGATAGCCGGCGTTTATTGGACTCCGTTTACTGATTGGGCTAAAAATCCTGAACGTGAAATAAAAGAAATTCCGGGGTATAAATATAAAGATGTGTATCTCTATGCAAATGGAAAACCGCAGGAATTAGACGGAGCGTATGCTGTTGATCCTACCCATCCAGCTATTGAAGCTATGATGAAGCGTACATCGGAACTCTTTCATCGGGCAGGTTTTGAATATGTGAAAATGGATTTTATGACACATGGGGCGATGGAGGCTGACAAATGGTATAATCCGGAAATACAAACAGGTATTCAGGGATATAACTATGGAATGCAATTGCTTGACAAATATTTTGGCGATATGTATATCAATCTTTCTATTTCTCCTGTTTTTCCTGCTCATTATGCTCAGTCTAGAAGAATTGCTTGTGATGCGTGGAATAAGATGAAGGATACTGAATATACCTTGAATGCACTTTCATACGGTTGGTGGCAGGATAAGGTTTATCAGTTTAATGATCCTGACCATATTGTATTGCGTGATGCTACAGATGGTGAGAACAGAGCGCGTGTTACTTCGGGGGTCATTACAGGAATTTTCATTGCTGGAGATGATTTCAGCAAAGGCGGTTCTAAAGAAGTGAAGGAGAAGGCGATGAAATATCTGACTAATGCTGAGATCAATGCTATAGCCAATGGGGAATCTTTCCATCCTGTAGATGGGAATGGTGAAAAGTCAGAAAATCAGTTTGTACGCATGGATAAGGATGGTAAGGCTTATTATGCTGTGTTCAACTATATGGATCAAGAGTTGAAGATGACTACAGCTTTAGAGCGTCTGGGGTTGGATTCGTCAAAGGAATATAGGCTGAAAGAATTATGGAGTGGCATTGAAAGTACTGCTAAAACCAATCTGGAAGTAACGGTTCCTGCATGTGATGTTGTAATTTTCAAAGTGGAAGAATAAACCAATATAAACTTTAAATCGTACTTAAATTTACAAATTATGAAAAGAATTAGGCTTATTAATTTAATCCTTATCATGTTTTGTTGCTGCAATATGCTAGCACAGAACATAACGGTTACAGGACAGGTGGTGGATGTTACATCCGAACCTATCATTGGTGCAAGTGTAGTGGTAAAAGGTACAGCCAATGGGACTATTACCAATTTTGATGGTAAATTTACATTATCAGTTCAGAAAGGGGAAACATTGCATATTTCTTATATAGGATATGTTGCACAAGATGTTAAAATAATGGGTAACCAACCAGTCAAAGTTGTGATGTCGGAGGATACTGAAACATTAGATGAAGTGGTTGTTGTAGGCACTGCGATGAAGAAGAGTGATTTGACGGGAGCTGTTGCCAGTGTTAGTTCTAAAGTATTGGAAGAAAAACCAGTAACAAATGTAAATCAAGCTCTTCAAGGTCGTGTCGCAGGTGTGTTCATTTCTCAACCTACGCGTCCTACGGATGATGCATCTATTAAAATTCGTGGTATTAATACAATTAATGGATCTACAGACCCTATTTATGTCGTAGATGGTATGGTTATGGATAATTCATTCTCTGGATTTAATGCAGTCAATTTGAATGATGTGGCTTCTATTGAGGTCTTGAAAGATGCATCAGCTACAGCTCTGTATGGTTCACGTGGTTCCAACGGTGTTGTTGTTATTACAACTAAGAAGGGTAAAAAAGGCGAAGGTAAAGTTTCTTATGATGGCTGGATTGGCTTTCAGACCTATGCTAATACTCCAAAAACTATGAATACTCGTCAATTATTTGAACTTAGAAAGGAGGCCTATACGAATGGTTATATGCAAACAAATCCTGATGGAGATGTCAATGCTTATATCAATGATGTGATAATGGGATCGAATACTGTTTTTGCTGATTATGAATTCGATGCCTACAACAATAATAAAAATTATGATTGGCTGGATGCTGTGAGCCGTACTGGAGTACAACACAATCATGTAGTAAGTCTTTCGAATGGCAATGATAAAGGTTCTTATTATATTAGTTTTGGTTATACAGACAATAAAGGTGTAATTGAGAAGTCTGAACAAGAAAAATACACAGGACGTATTAATGCGGATCAACAGATTAAATCCTGGCTGAAAGTAGGTACTAATACAACTTTTACACGTACCGAGAACACGTTGGTTGATGATGGAGTAATGAATCGTGCACGTTGTGCTAATCCGATGTTGGAAATTTCTGATGAGATTGAAACTTTAAATTGGCAAGGTATTTTTGACCAAAATAATTTTAATCCATTACGTTCTTTGAAAGTCGATAATGATTTGGTGTATAATCGCTTGTTGAGCTCTAATTATATTAATATCAATCCTATTGAAGGATTAAACTTGCGTTCTACTTTCTCTATTGATTATGCTCAAAAGCAGCAAAATAAATATACCCCGAATGATATTTATGAGTCGGAACGTTATGGAACACAAGGTGAAGCCAAAGATGATAGAGATACACGTACTGTATGGCAATGGGATAATTCATTGTCTTATGAAGCCTCTTTCGGTAAACATAAGTTGAATGCGATGGTTGGTACCAGTGCTACACGGACTATGTATAATTATATTAATGCTACGGCAACAGGGTTTGGCACTAATTTATTTGGATATCATAGTTTGGGATCTGGTTATAAAAAAGATCAGCGCGGCTTAAGTACAGCTTGGTCCGAGCAAACATTATTATCTTATATCGCTCGTGTTAACTATAACTATGCGGGTAAATATTTATTGACGGCGACAGCGCGTTACGACGGTTCTTCTAAATTTGCTAAAGGAAATCAGTGGGGTATTTTTCCGTCTGTGTCTGCAGCTTGGAATATTACAGAAGAAAAGTTCATGAAAAATCAGACGATTTTTGATCAGTTAAAGTTACGTGCTGGTTTTGGTATCGTTGGTAATCAGAATATTGATGATTTTGCCTATTTATCTTTATATAATGTCAGCTATACGGGTACTTCCGATACAGGTTATACGAATTCTTTTGTTTCCAATGGGCGACGTGGTACTCCAGATATTAGTTGGGAGAAACAAAAACAATGGAATTTAGGAGTAGATATGGCTTTCTTACAGAATAGAGTGCGTTTGTCTGTTGATGCTTTCTTGATAAAAAATAAGGATTTGTTAATGAGCCATTCGTTGCCTACGACTACTGGTTTCAGCAGTACTATTGAAAATATAGGTGCGATTGAAAACAAAGGTTTGGAATTTGCTTTGAATGCCAATTTGGTAAGAGCTAAAGATTTTGAATGGAATTTTGCAGCTACATTGTCTATGGATAAAAATAAGGTAACTCAATTATATGGTGATAATGATGTTGTATATAATGTAGATAGTGATCGTAATATTCAAAAAGAAGGTAATTTATTCCTTGGTGAGTCTCGTAACACAATTTATATTTGGAAAACAGGTGGAATCGCCCAAGAAATTGATATGGATCGTTTGAATAAAATAAATTGGAATGGATATAATGTGAATCCTGGTGATTTGTATCCGTTGGATTATGATAATAATGGACAGATAGATCAAAATGACCGTGTTGTAATTGGTTCCACTGATCCTAAGTTTTATGGCGGTTTTTCTACAGATTTTTCTTGGAAGGGATTGTCTTTAAATGCAGTATTCAGTTATTCTTATGGGGCTAAAAAATTGAGTCCTTGGTATGAAACTTTGATTGGAAGTACTGGATCTGGAGTCGCATCAACGGATTTGTTGGATCGTTGGACTCCTGAAAATACAGATGCTGAATTTCCACGTGTGTTGGCTGGCTTTGATTATAATCATTATGGTGCAAGTTCTATGGATTTTAGTGTACAGAAAGCTTCTTTCTTGCGTTTGTCTGCTCTGACATTGGCCTATACTTTCCCAACTAAAGTGATAAATGCTCTGAAACTGGCTAACCTGCGTGTTTATGCCACTGGTTCTAATCTTTTTTGCTTAACTAATTATAATGGTTATGATCCGGAAACTGGTGATTGGTATCCTCCTACACGTATGTATACTTTTGGTCTTAATTTGGCTTTTTAATGGAAGGATAGAATAAATAGTCTAACTTTAAAAGAAAACACAACAATGAAAAAGATATATAGATATAGTGCGATATATGCTTTGGCTTTGACCTTTGCACTGAAAACCTCCTCTTGCTCGGATTTTTTGCAGGTAGAACCTACGGGATCTTTGACTGAAGAACAAGTATTTGAAAAAATAGATAATGTAGAACCTTTAGTTCTTGGATTGTATAAGAGTTATAGGGGCTGTAAAGAAGGACGTAATGGATTGATGCCTTATTTGGGGACAGATGAAACACAGCAGGGTAATTATCAGTTGATTTCTTCAGGCGATCAAGCCGGTATGGATAAATATAATGGACAGTTGAATCCTACATCTACTCAGGTTAGTTCTATTTGGAACAACCGTTGGCCGGCTGTCGTTTCAGCTGCTAAAGCTATATATGCATTGGGTATGACCACTGAAGAACCGGAACGTGCTAAACAGTTGATGGGAGAGGCATGCTTTATTCGTGGTTTATTAATGTTTGAATTAAGTATGTATTGGGGTGAAATCCCTGTGATAGATATGAACCGTACTGATGAATTGGGCTTGGGACGTCAACCTTTAAAGACTGTATGGGAATATATTATTAATGATTTTATTACTGCTACCAATAATTTGCCTGAGTCTTATAATAGTGAACCGCAGCGTGCTACTGTTGGGGCTGCATGGGCCATGTTAGGAAAGGCTTATATGGCAGCTCCGGAAGAGACAGGATTACGGGATTTTGCCAAGGCTGATGAATGTTTTAAGACTATTATTAATATGGGGCGATATGAATTGCTGAATAATTATGCTGACTTGTATCGTTATGATAATCCTAATACAAAAGAGTCATTGTTTGAGTTGCAATTTAATAATGTATATCCTGATTGTAATTATTGGGAGTTTGATTGTGGTTCTCGTGCATGTGACTCTTGGTTTGGTCAGGGATGCTCTTTCTCTGGTTACGACTTTCTAGTTCCGACTCCTTTTGCTTATAAGACGGTAGAAGAAGGTGGCATTTGGGAAGATGGAGATTTGCGTAAAGAAGAAGCATTGCGTTATGATTTTACGTATTATACTAATAAATATTCAGAAGATGGAACATTTGAATATGTAACTCCTGATTTGTCAAAGACTCAATGGACGGGAACTACAGATGAATTGGAACCGCATATAAAGAAATATGAAGACTATCGTACAGATATTCTTTCAGGGCTTGGCATTAATAACATGTGGAATTCTGGTAAGAACTTTTCAATGATTCGTTATGCTGATATATTATTATTGCATGCTGAATGTCTGAATGAATTAGGACAGACTTCGGAAGCAGTACAGATCGTGAATAATCAAATTCGTACTCGTGCATGGGGAGGAAACTTGCCAGAAGATAAGAAATGGAATTCGGGAATGAGCAAAGATGAATTCCGTGATAAAGTAATGGATGAACGTTTGCGTGAACTTTGTTTCGAAGGTTGGAGACGTATTGATTTGCTTCGTACTAATAAATTTGTAGAATTGATAAAAGAACGTAACCGTTGGGCAAAAGAATCAGGGACAATTCAAGATTTCCATAAGCGCTATCCTATTCCTGATACTGAAATTAAAACAAATGATGCATTCGGCCCTGAAGATCAGAATCCGGGATATAGCAAATAAATTGTTTCTATCCATATAAATTAGAAGCATCAGGAGGAAACATCTGCTTCCTACCTGATGCTTTTTCTTTTTCTGAAATTTGGAATAATATGAAAATAATACATAAAATAGAAACTTATACCTCTGACGGAAAACCTGTATTACGATTTACCGTAATGAACTCCTCGGGAGCTTATATGGAATTCACTAATTGGGGGGCACGTTGGATTACAGCTTCAGTACCCGATGTTCAGGGAGCATTAGCCAATATTTTGATCGGTTATGATACCTTGTCCGATTATTTGAAAGATTCTTATTATATGGGAGCAACTGTTGGCAGATTTGCCAATCGTATTGCTGATGCTTCTTTTACAATAGATAGGAAAACCTTCCATTTGGAAGTTAATGATGGGAATAATACCAATCATGGAGGTTTTTCCGGCTTTCATAACAAGGTGTGGCAATGGGAAGAATTACCGGATGGCATCCGTTTTAGTCTGTATTCGCCAGACGGAGAAGGAGGTTTCCCGGGAAATATCCATGTGATAACAGACTATCGTTTCAATGAGGACAATGAACTTTCTGTACGGCATTATGCGGAAACAGACTGTGCTACTTACATCAATATGACTAATCACGCATATTTCAATTTGCGCGGAAATGGAAAAAAGATAACAGAGCATCGGTTGCATATTTCGTCTGACCGGATATTGGATACTACCTCGGCGTTCATTCCTACGGGAAGAAAGATGAAGGTGAAAAATACTCCGTTTGACTTTACTTCCCTAAAACCGGTAGGTGCAGACTTATATGCTGATCATGAGCAATTACTTTGGAATAAAGGATATAATCATTGCTATATATTGAAAGATAAAATGTCTGAGGAGATGTTAGAGGCTGCTTCTTTATATGAACCTGTTACAGGAAGAAAAATGACAGTGATGACTGATTTGCCTGCTGTTCTTTTGTATACAGCGGGATATTATGACCGACCGGATACAGCCATCTGTTTGGAAACACAATTTTATCCGGATACTCCTTCTCATTCGGATTTTCCTTCTTGCCTGGTGTTACCGGAGAAAGCTTATGAGCATTGCACCTTGTTTAGTTTTCAGGTGCAAAAAGAGAAATAGATGATTGATAAATATGAAAAGACTATAATATGAAAAACGTAAAAAAAACATGGGTTGTATTAGCCCTACTGGGATGTATGCAAGTACTGCATGCTCAAACTGTGTATTTACATAGCGATAACCCACAAATGAAATGGAAGTTAAAGCCTCAGGCTGAAGTCGGAACGGATGTGAAGTCACTTTGTGGAAACGGATACAATGTTTCTGCTTGGGTAGATGCTGTTGTGCCTGGAACAGCTTTTAATTCGTATGTAATAGCAGGGCTGGAGAAAGATCCTAACTTTGGTGACAATATTCATCAGGTAAATCGCGACAAATACGACTGTAGCTTTTGGTATCGTACTACATTCCGTGTTCCTGCTGATTTTACAAAAGAATTGATATGGTTGAATTTTAATGGGGTAAACCGTCGTGCGGAAGTCTATCTGAATGGAACATTATTAGGTAAACTGGATGGGTTTATGCATCGTGGACATTTTAATGTTACTTCAATAGTAAATCGTGATAAAGAAAATGTATTGGCTGTACTTGTTCATATGCCTGATACTCCATTGGCTAATCAGGGCAGTCCAACCTATTTGTCTAGTGGCGGATGGGATTGGATGCCTTATGTGCCGGGGTTGAATAGTGGTATAACCGATAAGGTATTTCTTACTAATACGGGAACAGCTACTTTAATTGATCCTTGGATACGTACTAATTTACCTACCCGTGCCAGAGCGGATTTGAGTGTGGCGCTTGATGTCAAGAATAATTCGGTAGAAAAGACGAAGGTATTGGTGCGCGGAACAATTACCCCAGGAAACATTGTTTTTCAAAAAGAATTAGACGTGAATGCCCATACTACTGAACAGGTGAAGTTTGACAAACGCTATTTTCCACAACTGTGTATAGACCAGCCGCGTCTGTGGTGGCCAAATGGGTATGGAGAACCCAATCTTTATCATTGTAAGTTTGAGGTGATGGTGGATGGAAGAGTTTCGGAAACGAAAGATGTTTCTTTTGGTATAAAGAAATATTCTTATGATAAAGAGGGCAATACATTCCATATTTATATTAATGATATTCCGGTATTTGTTAAGGGAGCGAATTGGGGGATGTCTGAATATATGCTTCGTTGCCGTGGCGAGGAATATGATACCAAAGTCCGCCTGCATAAGGAAATGAATTTTAATATGATACGTAATTGGCTCGGCTCTGTTACAGATGATGAATTCTACGAGGCATGTGACAAATATGGCATTATGGTATGGGATGATTTTTGGATAAACTCTAATCCGAATTTGCCTTATGACCTCAATGTGTTCAATAATAATATGATGGAGAAAATAAAACGTGTGCGTAATCACCCTAGTATAGCCGTGTGGTGTGGCGATAATGAATCTAATCCTCAGCCTCCTTTAGAAGGATGGATGGCGGAAAATATTAGGACCTTTGATGGAGGTGATCGTTATTTTCAAGCAAACTCCCATGCTCAGGGCTTGACCGGTAGTGGTCCGTGGGGAGCATTTGAGCCTCGCTTTTATTTTACTAAATATCCTGATGGCTTGGAAGGAGATCCGGCGCGTGGCTGGGGATTTCGTACAGAAATTGGCACAGCTGTAGTTCCTACCTTTGAAAGCTTCAAGAAATTTATGCCCAAGGAGAACTGGTGGCCTCGTGATGAAATGTGGAACAAGCACTATTTTGGCCAAAATGCTTTTAATGCAGCTCCCGATCGTTATGATGCTTCTATAACCAAAGGTTTTGGCAAGCCCGAAGGGATTGAAGATTATTGCCGTAAGGCTCAGCTTGTCAATATTGAATCTAATAAGGCTATGTATGAGGGTTGGCTGGATTGTATGTGGGAGGATGCATCAGGTATCATGACTTGGATGGGACAGTCGGCATATCCGTCTATGGTTTGGCAAACTTATGACTATTATTATGATTTGACAGGAGCCTTTTGGGGAGCAAAATCAGCCTGTGAACCGGTGCATATTCTTTGGAATCCTGTGACGGACGGTGTGAAGATTGCTAATACCACAGCATGTGATATGGAAGGTTTGACTGCTGAAGTAAAAGTTTACAATCTGGATGGAAAGTCTGTGGAGGCTTATACAAAATCAGCTATTGTGAACTCTCCTAGCAATTCTACTGTGCAATGTTTTACGATAGATTTCAATAAAGAGCGTAAAAATCTGTCATTAAATAAACCGACCTTTGCTTCAAGTACCACTTATGGACAGCCTTCAGATGCTACGGATGGGAAAAAAGATACCCGTTGGGCAGCGGCAAAAGCGGAAAATGAATGGCTTTATGTGGATCTGGGCAGTGTGCAACCCGTAGGTGGGGTTCGCTTGAATTGGGAGGCATCTTTTGGTAAAGGATATAAGATTCAAGTGTCAGATGACGCCGAGACTTGGAAAGAAGTATATAAAACTGATGAAGGACGTGGAGGAATAGATGAAATTACTTTCCCCGAAGTTGATGCCCGTTATGTACGTATGTTTGGGACGGAACTAGGTTGGTGGTTTGGTTATTCATTATGGAGTTTTGATGTATTGGGTGGAACACAGCCTAGTGAGGGTTTGAGCGATGTACATTTTATCCGCCTGACGTTGAAAGATAAATCAGGAAAGGTTGTTTCTGAAAACAATTATTGGCGTGGCAACGACCGTTTGGACTTTACGGCTTTGAATACTTTGCCGGCAGCCGAATTGAAAGTTTCTTCTAAATTGTTGCGTAAAAATGGTCAGGCAGAGATTCGGGCAGCTATAGCTCACCTAAAGTCTGCAAAAGGTGTGGCGTTTGCAGTATATGTTCAGGCTGTTCGGACCTCGGATGGAGAGCGTATTCTTCCTGCTATTATGAATGACAATTATTTCACATTGATGCCGGGTGAAACCAAAGATATATGTATTACTTTTGATGAGGCTTTATTGCAAGGTGGTTCCTATAAATTGTTGGTAACACCTTATAATAATAAATAAGATGCGAGTTGGTGGAGCTTGGAGAATTTGAAATTCAGATTGGTGTAGCTTCCGATGATGTATGATTAAAGAAGAATATAATAGTGGAACAAATGAATTTGGTAAATATGGGAAATAAAATATTGTTTTTATGTGTTTCTCTCTTGGCGTATGTAAATTCTTACGCCAAGGTGGTCTTACCCGCTTACTTTACGGACAATATGGTTCTTCAGCAAAATACGGAGGTTACTTTTCATGGTAAAGCGGTATTGGGTAAAATCTTAAAAGTAACTACAGGCTGGAATAATGAAGTGTATGTGACTCAGGTGAATAAGGACGGTTATTGGAGTTTGTCTGTGCCTACTCCTGCTGCAGGAGGGCCTTATACGTTGACATTTACGGATGGTAAGAAATTGCAATTAAAAAATGTAATGGTGGGAGAGGTATGGTTTTGTTCTGGTCAGTCTAATATGGAGATGCCTGTTGCGGGTTGGGGGAAAGTCATGAATTATGAGCAGGAGATAACGGAGGCGAATTATCCTTCTATCCGTTTGTTTCAAGTGAAGAAGAATACTTCAGTAATTCCGTTGAGTGATATGGAGTCTACTATGGGAGGTTGGCAGGAATGTTCTTCCGCCACAATTCCTGAATTCTCTTCACTCGCTTATTTTTATGCCCGTTCATTATGGAAAGAATTAAATGTCCCTGTGGGTGTGATTGACTGTACGTGGGGAGGAACGCCTGCTGAAGCGTGGACCAGCTATGAAACATTGAAACAGGTGCTGGGCTTTCGTGAAGAGTTGGCTAAGATGGAACAATTGGACTTTGACCCTATTCGTATGGAAAAGGCCTATAATCAAGAGCGCTCTGAGTGGCAATCTCTTTTTTCTAAGGAAGATAAGGGAATGGAGGAAGATAAGCCTTGCTGGATTGCACCGGACTTGTCAGAAGGACAATGGTGGGATATGTGCCTTCCTGATTACTGGGAAAAGAATGGATTGAAAAATTTTGATGGAGTAGTATGGTTCCGTCGTAGTTTTGAAATTCCAGCAGAATGGATTGGTAAACCGTTAAAACTAAATTTAGGAATGATTGATGATGAAGATATCACTTATTTTAATGGGGTGGAGATTGCCCGAGGGGCAGGCTATATGACACCGCGTACTTATACCATTCCTGCAAAACTAGTGAAGGCTGGTAAGGCGGTTCTTGCTGTTCGTGTTTCTGATTTTGGTGGAGAAGGCGGTATTCATGGCAAGGCGGAGGACCTTTATGTAGAAGCTGATGGAAAGCGGATCAGTTTGGCTGGAGATTGGAAATATCGTATCGGACTTTCTTTAACAGGATTTCCACCTGCACCGGTTTCTCCTGTTCAAAGCTCCAGTTATCCTACGGTGCTGTTCAATGCGATGGTCAAACCATGGACTGCTTTTCCCATTAAAGGAGTAATATGGTATCAAGGTGAAGCTAATGTAGGTCGTTCAGAACAATATGGAGATTTGTTTCCTGCTCTCATTACGGATTGGCGCCGACAATGGCGGAGTGATTTTCCCTTTTATTTTGTACAATTGGCTAATTTTATGGAATCCAAGAAAATACAGCCGGATTCCGAATGGGCGGCTTTGCGTGAAGCGCAAACTAAAGCATTAAAACTTGACCAAGTTGGTATGGCCGTGACCATTGATATTGGTTTGGCTGATGATATTCATCCTAAGAATAAGCAAGAGGTGGGACGCCGCTTAGCTTTGGTTGCCCTGGCCGGTAGTTATGGAAAAAATGTTTCAAGTTCGGCTCCTGTATTCCAAAATTATATAATTAAGGGGAACAAGATGGAATTGGATTTCGGACAAAAGCAAGATGGATTTCAGATTAAAGGTACAACTTTAAAAGGCTTTACCATTGCAGGGCCGGACCGTGTATTTTATCCGGCAGAGGCTATGGTCCATGATGGAAAAATTATACTTTCTTCTACTGAAGTTCCTGCCCCTCTTGCTGCACGTTATGGCTGGGCAGATAATCCGGATTGTAATTTGTACGGAGAGAACGGGCTCCCGGTTGCCCCTTTCCGGACCGACTGTTGGTAGATGGTGTAAGTCTTAACCTTTTTTCTTTTCTTTATAAGCTGATGGAGACATCCCCATCGTCTTAGTAAATAACCGGGAGAAATAAAGAGAATCCTCATAGCCTACCAAGGGACTTATTTGGTTAATTTTTAGGTTAGTAAAATCCAGGTAGTGACAGGCTTCCTGTATTCTGAGATAGGTAAGATATCGAAGAGGAGAGGAGCCTGTCTTTTCTTCAAACAGATTGGAGAAATAGGACACTGAGAGGTTTACTTCCGCAGCGATATCTGCTAGGCGAATGGTTTTGCTCAAATTTTCTTGCATGAAATGAATCGCTATTTGCACCACATCCTTGCTTCTGCAACCATTGCGCATAGAACCGCAATCTCGATATTCACCAATAAACTTCATGGAACCTAAAAAATGGAAAAGACTGGTAGTGGCATAAAGCATATAGTTTTTGCTATATCCGGAGCTGATGGACGAGTAGATTTCCTCGAAGAGTACTAATCTTTCTTTGATTCGTGAATCCTCTTGTGGAGTGATGTCTTTCGGACGGTCAAAACCGGCACTGAAAAATGCAGCTTTTGTTCCATTGAAATGGATCCAGTAAATAGTCCAGGGATTTCTCTCATTACTGCCATAAGCGTGTGCCTGGTGTTTAGGTAGAATGAAAAATTGGTTGGCGGTAACTACATATCGATGTTTGTCTAACTCGAACCACCCTTCTCCCTCCATACAATAAATAAGGATAAACTCGGTTGCTTCCTCGGTGTTGCGTTTCCGGTAATGAAAACAGGCATGAGGATAATATCCTATATCTGTAATGTAAAGTTCGCTGCCTAACGGATCTTGCTTTAATTCTTCAATCAGAAAAGCAGGAAGTACGATGGCGCGTTCTCCTTTAAATCCCTCTTTAATTCGTGGCATATATCCATGTATTAGAATTGGATAACAAAGATAGCAGACTTCCTTGATTTTACCTACAATACAGGCTTGATTTCGATGATTTTGAGGGTATAAGCGTCAAAATTCTTATTTTATGGCGCATTTGAGTAGGGATTTTTGAGCTTCTCTCCCTATTTTTGCACTATAATTTTAATCGATAAATAATACCATGAAAGAAAGATTATTCTTCTTGATATGTTTTTTATGCATATCATTTATGTTAAAAGCGGCAGATAAGCCAGTAATTAAAATTAGTACAGAAAATGTAGACCTTATTTACCGGGTTGGTAATAACGGACGTCTATATCAAAGTTATTTGGGAAAGAAGTTGAATTATGCTACAGATATTGCCCATTTGCCACAGGGTAACGAAGCATACCTTACTCATGGCATGGAAGATTATTTTGAACCGGCTATTCATATAGTACATAATGATGGCAATCCTTCTACTTTATTAAAATATGTTTCTCATACTCGGAATCAAGTGTCGCCGGGGGTAGATGAAGTGGTGATTACTATGCAGGATGATAAATATCCTGTAACTGTAAAACTTCATTATGTGGCTTATCAGAAAGAAAATTTGATAAAGACTTTCACTGAAATCAGCCACCAGGAAAAGAAACCTGTGCAGCTTCATAAGTACGCGTCTTCCATGTTGCACTTGAATCGTGACAACTATTTCCTGACTGAATTCTCGGGAGACTGGGCTAGTGAGGCGCATGTGAAGGAACAACCTTTGGAATTTGGTAAAAAAACGATTGATACTAAATTGGGAGCACGTGCCAATATGTTCTGCTCTCCTTTCTTCCAACTTTCATTGGATGGAAAATCAGAAGAGAACCAAGGTGAAGTGTTGGTCGGAACATTAGGATGGACGGGTAATTTCAGTTTTGTATTCGAGGTGGATAATAAGAATGAACTCCGTGTTATATCAGGAATTAATCCGTATGCTTCGGAATATAGTCTGAAACCGAATGAAATCTTTCGTACTCCCGATTTCTATTTTACTTACAGTTTTACAGGTAAAGGACAGGCTAGCCGTAATTTCCATGATTGGGCCCGTAAGTATCAGGTGAAGGATGGGAACCAGACTCGTATGACTTTGTTGAATAACTGGGAAGCCACCTATTTTGATTTTGATGAAGCGAAATTGGTGAAGCTGATGGATGATGCAGTAGAACTGGGTGTGGATATGTTTTTGTTGGATGATGGTTGGTTTGCCAACAAGTATCCGCGCAGTGGTGACCATCAAGGATTAGGTGACTGGGATGAAACGGCTGATAAACTTCCTCACGGCGTAGGTTATCTGACGGAAGCGGCTAAGAAAAAAGGTATAAAGTTTGGTATTTGGATTGAACCGGAAATGGTGAATCCTAAAAGTGAATTATATGAAAAGCATAAAGATTGGGTGATTCATCTTCCGAATCGTGACGAGTATTATTTCCGTAACCAATTGGTTCTGGATTTGAGCAATCCGAAAGTACAGGATTATGTATTCGGAGTTGTGGACAATTTGATGACTAAATATCCTGATATCGCTTTCTTCAAATGGGATTGCAATAGTCCTATTACGAATATTTACTCTGTTTATTTGAAAAATAAACAGTCACATTTATATATTGATTATGTGCGTGGCCTGTATAATGTATTGGAGCGTGTGAAAGCAAAATATCCTAACCTGCCGATGATGCTTTGTTCCGGTGGTGGTGGACGCTCAGACTATGAGGCTTTGAAATATTTTACAGAATTCTGGCCTAGTGATAATACTGACCCTATTGAACGTTTATTTATTCAGTGGGGATTCTCACAGGTGTTCCCAGCCAAGACAATGTGCGCTCATGTTACTACATGGAATAAGAATAGCAGTGTGAAATTCCGTACGGATGTGGCTATGATGTGCAAACTTGGTTTTGATATCAAATTAGCGGATATGAGTAAGGATGATGAAACTTATTGCCGTACTGCTGTGCAGAATTATAACCGTTTGAAGCCGGTAGTTCTGGAAGGTGATATGTATCGTTTAGTTTCTCCTTATGGCAGTAATCATACCTCTACTATGTATGTGGGCAAAGATAAGGATAAAGCAGCGGTATTTGCTTTCGATATTCATCCTCGTTATGCGGAAAAAATATTGCCGGTGCGTTTGCAGGGGCTTGATGCAGACAAAATGTATCGTGTGAAAGAAATTAACTTAATGCCCGGAGCCAACTCTTCTTTATCAGGTAATGGTGAGGTTTTCTCAGGAGAATTTTTGATGAATGTAGGATTGAATTTGTTTACTGCACAGCAACTTAACAGTCGCGTAATTGAAGTTGTAGCTGAATGATTTGGGATTGATTGTATATAATTTAGTGTATTGCCTTTATCATTTATCTTTAGGAATGATGAAGGCAATTTTCTTTTTTAATGATGAATGATACTATGAGATTTTTCTTTTTGGCTTTTCTGTTTGTTTTGCTGTTTTTGTCGGAAAAGGTACAAGGACAAGCTGTTTCTTGGGGTGACCAAGGTAATGGAACTTATATAAATCCTATTTTAAATGCAGATTATTCTGATCCTGATGTGATTAGAGTGGGAGATAAATATTATATGGTTTGCTCTGATTTTCATTATATCGGGATGCCGGTGTTAGAATCAGATGATATGGTGAACTGGAGAATCATCAGTCAAGTGTATAATCGGTTTGATTTTCCCGGATGGGATAATAATGAAAATTATGGAGGAGGATCTTGGGCGCCTGCTATCCGTTTTCATGATGGTAAATTTTGGATTTATTTTTGTACACCTAGAGAAGGACTGATGATGAGTACTGCTACTGATCCTCATGGCCCGTGGACGCCGTTGCATTGTGTGAAGAATATAGGCGGCTGGGAGGACCCCTGTCCTTTTTGGGATGAGGATGGACAGGCCTACATGGGGCGTAGCCAGTTAGGGGCAGGTCCTATTTATCTACATCGTATGACTCCGGATGGTAAAACTTTGTTGGATGATGGGAAAATTATTTATACAGGTCCTGTAGCTGAGGGAACTAAATTTTATAAACGGCATGGTTATTATTATCTAAGCATTCCTGAAGGGGGAGTAGGCGAAGGATGGCAGACTATTTTACGTTCAAAAAATATCTATGGACCATACGAAAAGAAAGTAGTCTTGGAACAGGGAAACACTACTGTAAATGGTCCTCATCAAGGGGCTTTAGTAGATACGCCTGAAGGAGAATGGTGGTTTTTTCATTTCCAATTGACAGAACCTTTGGGACGTGTCGTGCATTTGCAGCCTGTTTGTTGGATGGAGAATTGGCCCGTGATAGGGGTGGATATGGATATGAATGGGATAGGTGAGCCGGTAAAGGTTTGGACAAAGCCTGGTGTAAGCAAAAGTGTTCTTGTTTCTCACCCTCAAACGACTGATGATTTCAATTCTTACACTTTAGGGCTGCAATGGCAGTTTAATCATAATCCAGTGAATACTCATTGGAGTTTAAATGAGCGTAGGGGCTGGCTTGCTTTGAAAGCCTTGAAGGCTGCAACATTAAGAGAATCTCGCAATATGTTAACTCAAAAATGTATGGGGTATCTAAGCACAGCCACTGTGTTGCTTGATTTTTCAGCGCTGGCTGATGGACAAAGAGGTGGATTGTTCTGCACAGGCAGTCTTTATAACGGAATTGGCATTAGTCGTGAGGAAGGTAAAAATTATCTGTATTTAGAAAAAAATGGTGACGTTCAGCAAGTAAAGATGGTTTCCGGTAAAAAAATCTATTTACGTGTTATGTTGGATGCAAAGAAGAATCGCTGCCAGTTGTTCTATAGTTTTGATAACCGTAATTTTATTTTATGTGGAGATGCTTATTCGTTAAAGTTCGGCGATTGGAAAGGTGCGCGTGTGGGCTTGTATTCATATAATACGTTGGGAATAGGCGGTAAATGTTATTTTGATTGGTTTAATTATGATTTTAATTGATAGAAGATGCCGTGACACATTATAAATCTTCAGGTGTTATCATTATATATGTTGCACTTGTAAGATGTATAATCTTTCGGGTCCAAGTTTTATATCAGAGATAACTGTTATTTATAAGAAGGGATATTCGTAACTTTCGGAGTCTGGAGTTGGGGAGTAAAATGTTTGTTCAAGTAGGGTCATTGCAGGGATTCGGATTTATATCTCAAATCCGGGATAATACACCGGCATGTGATTAATAAGACGCCGAGATAAAAGATATCACGGTGTCTTATTCACTTTTCTTCCGTATCAAAAAGTGATTTTTATAACTTATTTTGTGTAAAGAATTCTAGAACTAGAAAACGAAATGATGTATATTTTTTGAGTATTCTGAGATAAAGATAGGTTCAATTATACTATCTTTGTGTTAAGTCGGCCTTTTAATAAAACTAGGAAAAGCATTTATTATGAATCAATATCCGGATTTTGATCAGAAACTATATGACGATCTTCGCCGTGGGAAAGAATATGCCTTTGCCGCTGTTTTTGAACGCTATAACCGGTTATTATATACCATAGCCTATCGTTTTTTGAAGTCAGAAGAAGAGGCGGAAGATGCGATTCAGTATCTTTTTATGAAATTGTGGGAGCAGCGGACAAATTTTAGCTTTGAGTCGGGTATCCGTAGTTTGCTATTTACTATTTTAAAGAATTATATACTGAATGAATTGAGGCATCGTAGTTTGGTTTTCGAGAAACTATACGAAATGGCCCAACAAGTGAATGATGAAGATGAAGACGACTTTTTGACACAATTTGAAAATGGTGAACTCGGAAAATTCCTGCGGGTTGCTATAGATAAGCTTCCTCCTCAGAAACAAAAAATCTGCTTGTTGAAAATAGAATATGGATTATCCAATCAGGAAATAGCCGACAGGATGGGGATAACTGTTCCTACTGTGAAATCCCATTACACACAGGCTATAAAAGCCCTCCGTAACGAGATAGAGTCTTTAATTATATGGTTTCCTGTGATATGGATTAATTTAATAGTCTGAAATGTACTCATACTTTTGTTGTGATGAGGTGTTATTATAAATATACAAAAAAAATAGATTATGAAGATAGATGAGTCGGTGATAGATAAAGTGCTTGACAACAAAGCTTCTCCTGAAGAAGCTCGGAAAGTAGTTGGTTGGTTTGCTACGGAAGAAGGTAATAAGTATTTGTCGGAACGCTTTGACTGGGAAATCGGGATGTTGTCGGAAGAGATGCCGGAAAGTGTTGACCCGCATTCCATACCTGAAGTAAAGATGAAAGCGCGTTTTATGAATGAGATAAAATGTGAGCGCGGACAACGCCCGGTTGGTCGCAGATGGATGTGGGTGGCGGCTGTGCTGTTACCGTTTGTTTTTTTAAGTGTTTCCTTGTTCTTTTTGGCAAACCGGACGGGCATTTTCTCTGAACCGGAATATGCTGACATAAATGTTCCTTATGGTGAACAGATCCGGGTGATTTTACAGGATGGCAGTATTGTACATTTGAACTCGGATTCTCGCTTGAGGTATCCCAAGCAGTTTGGATTGTTCAATCGTACGGTGGAGCTTTGGGGAGAAGGGTATTTCAATGTTGCCAAAGATGAGAACCGCCCTTTTAAGGTGGATTTGCAAGGGGTGGAAGTGAGAGTAACTGGAACAAAATTCAATGTAAAGGCATATTCCGCCGAACCCAATATTTGGATAACCTTGGATGAAGGAGGAATTCTTTTCAGAGATCATAATGCGAAGGAGTACAGACTTGTTCCGGGGGAGAGTGCGGAATATAACCGTCAGTCGGGGAAATGCCTGATCTCCCGTCCGGATAATATGGAACAGATTTCGGCATGGCGTGTCAACAGCCTTAATTTTTATCTGACTCCACTCGGTGAAATTATAAAGGTAATGGAAAGACATTATGATGTTCATTTCATAGTGAAAGATTCTGCGGTATTGAAGAACAGGTTTACTCTGTCAACAGGAAAAGTCAATGCATCAGATGTGCTCTATGATTTGGAAGCCGTTTCGAATATTGTTTTTACGGAAATAGAAGAAGGTGTATTTGAAGTAACTTCTAAATAACGAGGGTTATAGAAGAAAAGTGGAATAGATGTGAGTGAATACACTTGCATCTATTTTTTTTCTAAAAAATGAAAAATGGACTCATACCTTCTTTGGAGTGATGTGTTAGCCTATATAAGAAATTCTTTTGTTTCAAACTAATACTATTGATGAAAATGAAAGCAAGAACCAAAATGAAGACATTACTGCTGTTGGGAGTCCTTTTATTTGGCTTTACTGTTTCAGCACAGTCGCAAAAAGTCTCTTTAGACTTTAAGAATGAGAGGGTGGAAAAAGTACTGGCATCTATTAAAAGCCAGACTGGTATGAGCTTGGTTTTCAGTGACCAGTTGGTCGATGTGAATCGTAAGGTAACCATGCAACTCAAAGATGTTACACTGAAGGAGGCATTGACAAGACTCCTTTCAGGCACTGATCTTACTTTTGAGATCAGAAACAACAAAATCTATTTCATCGAGAAGAAAGCTGTTTCGCAGCCTGGTTCTAAAAAGAAAAGAGTGACGGGAGTGGTGAAAGATGTAATGGGAGAACCTCTGATTGGTGCCAATGTGGTGGAAAAAGGTAGAAGCACCAATGGGGTTATCACCGACTTTAATGGAAAGTTTACGTTGGAAGTGGACGAATCCGCTTCGTTGGTTGTGAGCTATATAGGATATCTGGCACAGGATATTCCGACAAAAGGGAAGGGAGACTTTCATATTGTATTGAAAGAAGATGCCAATACGTTGGACGAAGTGGTCGTTACCGGATATGGAGATTTCAAGAAGGCAACTTATACGGGATCTGCTTCTGTTCTGACTACAGAAAAACTGGAGGCATTACCTGTTGTATCCGTAGGGCAGATGATTGAATCGAATATACCGGGCATCAGTGTAGTTGCCGGTACTTCTTCGCAACCCGGTGCGAAAACAACTTTACGGGTACGGGGAATCGCTTCTATGAATGCTTCCACCGAGCCTCTGTATGTATTAGATGGAGTGCCTATTCCATCTTATGACTTGAGTAACTTTACCAGTATGTCCGAAGCGGGAGGAATGGGAGTTATTGAAACGTTGAATCCGGCAGATATTGAAAGTATCACTGTTTTGAAGGATGCAGCCTCGGCTTCATTGTATGGTGCGAAAGGTGCTAATGGAGTAGTGCTTATCACTACTAAAAAAGGAAAAGAAGGTAAACTTCGTGTCAATATGGCGGCAAAATATGGAATCACTGATTTCGCTTATACATATCGTCCGCTGATGGGAGGTGAGGAAAGGAGGGAATTGATTCATGAAGGACTGGTTAATTTTCAACTGGATAAAGGAGTAAGTGAACAAGAGGCACAGCAGTATGCTGATGCGAATATCGACCAGTATGCCAAACGCCTGTCTCAGGGGTATTCGGATTGGGAAAGCGCTCTGTTCAAGAAAGGTTATCAACAGGATTATAACCTGTCTGCTAGTGCCGGCAACCAAAATTCCAGTTTTATCGGTTCTTTGGGATATACCAAGCAGACGGGTGTTTCCCTGAATTCAGAAATGGAGCGCTTTACGGGGCGTGTGGATGCAAGTAACAAGTATAAAAAGGTGGAATTTGGAATGAACGCTTCTTTTTCGTGGACAAAGAACGTTCATTTACCTGAGGGTAAATTTTATGGAAGTGCCATTTATGCATCAAAAGTGAATCTGACGCCTTCTACTCCCATTTATAATGAGGATGGAACGTATGCCAGCGGGTATCGTGAAAACAATGGATATAATCCGGTATTGGAGGCCGAGGTGAATGATTATTATGCTCGGACGGTACGTGCGATGGGTACGGCTAAAATAGCTTATAATGTGTGGGACAATTTGAAGATATCCAGTGTGTTTACGGTAGATTATTCGTTGACAAAGGACTTTTTCTTTCAGTCTCCTGAAGGACGTGATGGAGCTACTTATCAGGGACGGGGACGTATGCAGATGACTGACCGTATGCGGTATACTTCACAGAATAATCTGACTTATTCTAAAACTTTCGGTAAACATTCTGTTAGTGCGGTCGCTGCCTTCGAGGTGATGAAGTATGATTATGAGGATTTGTATGCTGCAAAGAAAACTTACGGGCAGGATATCAACACTTCATTGGGAAATGCAGCCGATCCGATAGATGCTGACCAGAAATTGCAGGAAGATGCATTAATGTCCTATGTGGCTAGTGTGAACTATTCTTATGGTGATAAATATTATGCCAGTTTCAGTTTTCGCAGGGATGGATCATCCCGCTTGTCTCCTGATACTCGTTGGGGGAATTTCTGGTCCTTGTCCGCTTCATGGAGACTTTCTCAGGAAAAGTTCATGCAGTCGTTGAAATCAGTATTAAGTGATTTAAAACTTCGTGCTTCCTATGGGGTGAATGGGAATCTTCCCTCTTCATATTATGGTTATCAGAGTACTTATACCACAGGGGCGTTTTATAATGGAAAACCTTCTCCGTGGGAAAGTACATTGGGGAATGAGGAACTGACTTGGGAGAAGAATTATGCACTGAATTTGGGGCTGGATATCGGCTTGTTCAGTCGTGTGAATGTTTCTTTGGATTGGTACACGCGTACAACGAAAGATTTATTGATGAGCAAGCAATTGAATTCCATCAGCGGTTTTTCTTCTCTGCTGACCAATGTGGGACAGATGCGGAATACCGGTGTGGAACTTGAAGTTCGTTCCAATAACATCAAGACGAAAGATTTCAGCTGGACTACCGCCTTCAATTTGAGCCATAATAAAAATAAGATTCTGAAACTGGCAGATTTGCCTTGGTTTGTGGATGGCAGGTATGTACGTAAGGAAGGTTATCCATTTAATACTATTTATCTGCGTGAGTATGCGGGGGTGGATCCTGAGACTGGAAGTGCCTTGTATTATGATAACCAACAGGATGAGAATGGCAATTATACCAAAAATAAAGTGACCGATCCGGGACAGGCAAGTCCTATTCCGTTGAAAGATATTACGCCTACTATCTCGGGAGGCTTTATGAATACCTTTAATTATAAATTCATTGACTTGTCATTCAATTTATCTTATAGTTTCGGTGGTTATTCGTATGATAATGCATCCTACATTCTGCAAGATGATGGTTATTCAGTGATAAGCAATAAAAGTACCGAGCAACGCCGCCGTTGGCAGAAACCGGGTGATATAACGGATGTTCCCCGTTTTGTATATGGGAATAAAAAAGGGGGTAACTATAATTCTTCGCGTGCCATTCATTCTACGGATCATATTCGTCTGAAAAGTCTGATATTGGGATTGAATGCTCCTAAAGCATGGTTGCAGAAATTAGGAATAGGGAATGCCCGTATTTATTTTTCGGGTACGAATTTGTTGACATGGGCAGCTTACGGCCAATATGATCCTGAGATGAGTGGTGTGGTAGGATTTTACACCCCTCCATTGAAAACTTATGCTTTCGGGTTGGAACTTAAATTTTAATCATCAATTGCACTAAAAACAGAACCATTATGAAAAAAATACTTTTTATTTTAGGATTAGCTTCACTACTTGTTACCGGTTGTGGTGATTTCTTCGATACAGCTCCTAGCAATAAGATTCCTACTGCTATAGCTTTCCGTACAGTAACCGATGTGGATAATGCGGTGAATGGATTGTATGATCTGATGTCGGGTTCCGGATATTATGGGGCTGCTATGTTTGCCTATGGAGATATGAAGGGGGATGATATGCAGAGTTCTGAGGAAAGTGGAGTATGCAATACATGCTATATGTTCAATCATCGTCCTAATAGTTTGAATGCCGGTTCATTGTGGGGACGACCTTTTTATATTCTTCGTGAGGCGTGGAATATTCTGAATGCTATTGCCGAAGGAAAAATTGAAAGTGGGGATGAAAAGAAACTGAATGCTTTGAAAGGTGAAACGATGGCGGTGATTGCGCTTTGCCAGTTTGATTTGACCCGTTGCTTTGGATATCCTTATACGAAAGATAATGGTGCGTCACTGGGTGCTCCGTTGATAGATCATTTGGTGGGAACATACGAAAATCCTTCTCGTTCTACTGTTGCTCAAGCGTACGATTTTATTATAGAAACGCTGGAAGAGGCGGTTACATTGATGTCCGAAGAGAAAAATAACGGACGTATGAACAAGTATGCGGCCCGTGCATTGCTGGCTCGTGTTTATCTGTATCATAATGATAACCGGAAAGCGTTTGATATGGCGGAGCAACTGATAAAGGATGTGGATGCATCGGGAAGCTATGCACTTTATCCGCATGAGAAATATGTGGCTGCCTGGTCGGTGGAAACCAAGTTTGGCTCAGAATCGTTTTTTGAGATAGCCAATAGTGTGGATGATACTCCGGGACGGGATTCATGGGGGTATTTATTGAACTGGTATGGCTATCAGAAGGGATTTGTCACTCAGAAATATGCGGAGCAGATGCTGGCTGATCCGGGAGATGTGCGTGGGCAGTTGCTGGAGGAGAATAAATATGCGGGAAAAACGGTATGGTGGTTGTACAAACTGAGAGGGACGGACATGAAGACTGCACCGCTGGAATGTAATAATGTGGTCCTTCGCTTGTCCGAAGTGTACCTGATTGCTGCTGAGGCTGGTTGTAAGTTGGGTGGTGATGCTGCGGTTCAGGGACTTGGCTATTTGAACGATATTGTGAAACGGGGTAATCCTGAAAACGAAGTGACAATGGCTGACTATACTTTGGATCGTGTTTTGGACGAGCGAAGTAAGGAACTGGTAGGTGAAGGACATCGTTTCTTTGATTTGCTGCGGAATGGTAAGACTATTATTCGGAAGGGAGGATATCATTTGCCCAGTGTGGACGAAGAAGTGGATTGGGATTTTTATAAATGTGTGTTGCCGATTCCTGAGGACCAGTTTATCTTTAGTCCTGAAATGGAACAAAATCCGGGATACCCCAAGAGTTGATATTCTATATAATTATTATTTAAATATATGCTTATGAAAAACAGAATAGTAAAATTTGTGGTATTGGTGTGCTGCCTATGTAGTATGCCCGGAATAGTACGGGCACAGTTGTCCGTTCATCAGTTTGACCAGTTAATGAAAAAAATTGATGATGTCCTGTGGTACGAGAAAGTGGGTGATATCGCCCATGTAGATAAGGTAATATTATGTGGACCACCGCGTTGGAAGGAGTTCAACCCTACTTCGATGAGTGCCGGTAACGAACTTAAATTCAGAGCATACATTTTTATTCCCAAAAGCGTGGATGAAAACAAGAAATATCCGTTAATCGTATTTCCTCATAGTGGGGTACATGCCGATATGGACACCTATTATGCTCATATCATCCGCGAGTTGATAGCGCAGGAATATATTGTGGTAGCAGCGGATTACCGGGGAAGTACAGGATATGGTTCGGGTACATACAATAATATTGATTATGGTGGATTGGAGAATGAGGATGTATATATCAGCCGTAACTATATGGTGGACAATTTTGATATTGTGGATGGTAACCGTGTGGGTATCATGGGATGGAGTCATGGTGGTATGATTACGCTGATGAATCTTTTCAATTATCCGGGACAATATAAATGTGGTTTCGCCGGTGTACCGGTTTCGGATGTAATCATGCGTATGGGATATGCCAGCGACAGTTATCGCAAAATCTTTTCGGCCAAGAATCATATCGGGCAGACTGCCAAGGATAATATTGCGGAATACAAACGGCGCTCTCCTGTGTGGCATGCGGAGAAGTTGAAAGACCCGTTACTTATCTACACCAATACCAGTGATGATGATGTAAATGTGATCGAAGTGGAATCAATGATTCGAGCTTTGAAAGCAGAAGGCAAAAAGTTTGAATATAAGATATTTGAGCGTGCTCCCGGTGCGCATAGTTTTGATCGGTTAGACACTTATGAGTCAAGCAAGATTCGTCTGGACATTTATAAGTTCATGGGTCGTTACCTGAAGCCCAATAAACCATTCGGTTCAGTGAAAGAGTTACGTAAAGCAGCTTATAAGTTTTGATAATTAACTAGGTAACAGGATAATGGATGGCTGGTTACTTCATGTAATGGGGTAACCGGCCTTTTATTAACCGCAGAGGTTTTATGCTTTAGGACATTGGTTTGCCGTTCCCTCCCGATTGGCGGTTGTGGCAGAACTGGAGCGCTATCTATATTTTTCTTTATTATTTCTAAAAGTAAATATTTAGTCTTTTCACTGGAAGAGTGAGGTCGTGAGGCAGAACTTGGCACAAGATTTCACAGAACTTGGTGCAGGATCCGGCAGAACTTGTATCAGGATTCCAACTACTATGGTAGGGAAAAATGTAACTTTTTGAAATCGGGCAAGAATTCTCGAATAATCTTTTCTCATAATTCTTGGATAAGTCTTCATTTCAGTTAACTGGTTACTATAGGGCATGATGAAAAAGGAGTGCATCGTTCATTACGATACACCCTCTTATCCTTTACAGTGTCGGCTACACTATCGAATTATCGAACAAGTTTATAACCGATTTTGAAAAGATTGTTTCATCTGAACTCTGGCATATCCTCTAAAAGTTTTTGCGTCCTGATTTCTGATTCAATCCAATGGAGGGTTAACTCTATTATTGATTTTAAGTCATTAATATCTTTATCTTCCCATTTACGGGTATAATGTGTTTCATCATTGCCGAGCCATACAGCACGTGATGCCACTGTCTTAATGTTGATGTTACTAATGTTGTCTCTAATGCAATTATTGAGGAACTTATTCTTTATTGCTTCATGTTGGTCCTCAGGTAAGGTTGAAATTAAATAATCTTTTATTAGAAATTCTAAGGATTTTCTGTAACCAGTACCACAAATTTGCATGAGGTTGGTTTGTTCTGCTATATATGCTTGGTTGTATATTTCACAAAAATTTGGAGATAATTCAGATATAATGTCACTAAAGGTTCTTTTTTCGGGAAGTGCAGTGGGCAAAATTTTTGTAAAGACAGGCTTCCTAACCCCTACAGTGCTAAATTGGGTTATGAACATGTTCCGACATGTCGGGTTAGTGCATTGAGTAAATACATTGAGAAAATCACTTCCTTCTACGTTTTTTAGAAAAAGATATTCAGGAATGTTTATTACTCCACAAAATGGACACTTTACAGACTTTCTTTCTATTTCACGTGAATGCATGCCATCAGAGCAATAATATACTTTAGTTGTTTCCATTGTTTTTTTTGCGAAGGTATAAAAAGTTTATATAGATATACGTTTAAACTGCTTCTTTTTCTGGAAAAAAGCAAGTACGGTAATATACAAACAAAAAATATTTTGAGGAAGAAATAAGTACCTATTCCCTTTTAGGAAAAGGGATAGCACTGTAACCCGACTCTCTGAATATTGCATTTTAGTAGGTGTGGTTGATTTGGCAAACGATTGGGTGAATGAAATTTTGGTCCAGATTTTTTTCAAAAATTAGCTTACTAATCTTTACTTTCTTATTAAACTAACTAATTATTATATATAAAATTCATAACCAAAACTATGGAAACTAACTACAAGAGACAGTATCGCCAGATAGATGATACTACCAAACAAAAAATTAGTCAAGCCTTAAGAGGAAGAACTAAAAGTGCGACACATGTACAATCCATATCAGATGGACTTAAAAAATACTGGAAGCAAGTGCCAAACAAACCAAATAATAACGAAACTAAAAATGAAGAAAATGAATAAGATATATGGGTTAAACATAGATATGCTTCGGTTGTGTTACGAAATCAAAGAGCCGAACAATATCAATATTCTCAGAACAAGGGAAATAGATGAAGAAGTAGACTTTCTTTATTTCTACTTAAGACGTATAGAGGGTAAACATTTCAAATTTGTATATGAAATCCGTTACAATGATTTAGGCATTGATAAGTTATTCGGAGAATTGAGATTAGGTATCAACGATGATAAAGAAGATAGTAACTTTCATTCTAATGGTTATGCTAAGGCATGGATTAGTGTGAGTAATCGTGTGTTATATAGTGATGAAATATATTATCTGGATTTTATTGAAGATAATTTAGGTCTGGAACTACATAATATAACTACTTTGGACTTATGTTTAGACTTGTCTTGTGATGTGGCTCGGATGATTCGAAGGCTGATTCGCAACAAAAATGTAACAACCTTCCTCAATACTAAAGAGGTTAAAAACCGTAATGAAGACCGTCCAGAAATTACTTATATAACCAGTGGAAACATGAACAAGGACAAGTATTTAACAGTTTCTATAAAGCAAAAAAAAGCAATAAAAGATAAGGGTAAGGGTACTACTTTAACAGCGTATAATAAAAAGGCAGAAATAGCCAATAGCTCGGGTAAAAAGTACATTGAAGAGTTCTATAATAATCCAGGCAAGTTACATCGTCTGGAAGTACATTTGAATAATGACGAAGTAAAAGAATATTTGAACCGTACTAAACAAGAACTGTCTTTCTATTCATTGATAGATAATAGATTTTTGTATGACCTATTTGACCAAACTCTTAATAGCCTCATCAGATTTGAATATAAAGGTATAAAGTTAGACTGGGATGACTTGCTTTTAGGGGTTATAACAACCACCCCTGAAGAGGATTCTGTTTTAAAGCTAACTTCTTCAAAAAGAACGAAAAAAGTAGCTTAAAAGCATAGCTGTGAAATTTTAATGTATCAAAAAGAAAAGTGTATCAATTTAATCTTATAAAAGACCTATTGATACACTTTTTCTTGTATCATTTTAATCTAAAAGATTATTCTAAAGCGGTATTACGCATAATCTCTTTTGATAAGTCTAAAAAGAGTGCAACCTCATCCCTATCTCTTCCATCCTTTATATACATATTAACCTTAGAGTTAAGGATATTTTCAAATTCAGTTATAGTCATTTCTCCTTTCAGAACTTGTTTGTGATATACAGACATTTCTTTAGCATCCTTTTCTGGAGTTGAAATTGAGATTTTCTTCTTATTATCACAGCCATAAATAAAAAAACTGCATAAACATAACATCCAAATAATCCTTTTCATATACCTATCTCTTTTCACAATAGTTGGCAAATTCTTTAATTATTTTCTCTCCCAATTTTGCAGATGAATTGAAAAGAGACTCAAACAAATTTATTTCTGCATCACAACTAAATACACCTTGTAACTTTATTCTTGTTCTATTTTCATCAAATGATATTATGTCGCAAGAAAAGATATAGTTGCCATTATAGAGTATGTATCTAAGCCCACCCAAACTCGTTTTAAAAACAAGGTGCCCAGTTGTTGTGTTTGATTCTCCGATAGAATATTTTTTCAATTTAAGAAATTTAGAAAATGATTCAAAGGCAGTATTAGCAGGGATATTTACTATCCGTTCTATTATTTTTCCATTTATTGCACTCATATCTCATCCGTTATAAAAATTAATCCTAAAACTTTATATCCGATTGTTTTCTCGCTTCCGTCATTATATTCTATTTTATATCTTTTGTATGGAATAGGAAACATCGGTGTATCATATCCAACTACTCTTTCAACTTCTGAATATGAAACACTATATCTCAAAGAATACTTTTTAGAAAAGTCTTTAGTTCCCCAATCATGGGAAGTGAACATAGATATAAGCCATACCACAACAAATATTGCAAATGTTTTTCCCCACCATGTTCTATAAACATTATACTCGGAGTCATCCTCTTGTTCCACCGCTATAGATTGTTCTACTTGCAGGGATTGTTTAATATCTTGATTGTTTTCCTCACTGCATTTTTGTTCGTCTTTTAAGAACAAAGATATATCTCGGATAAAATCATTTATATTATCAATGGTATAGATTTTATCTACTTCTTTCAATTTTATCTTACTATCCACTAAAAAAAGATTACGTAACTTGTCCTCTATTTTATCTAGTTGGATATTTCCACTATTAGAAATAAAATCTTTATATGAAACTGTAATCATTCAAATTTGTTTTTCTGTTAGAAACTTTCTTTGCAGTCCAAGTTGCTGTAGTATAGACAAATAAAAAGCGTGGACTAAACTTTGTCTGCTTTTCTGGTATCGCCAAACACCATGTATCCAAACAAGTAAAGCCCACGCTGTAGAATACAACGTAGGCATCAACTTTACAACTTGGATACTTTTAAAATTGGCGATTTTGAAAAGCAAGTGTAAAAGCTAACGCTTTCTATTCTATATGTCTTTTATCTGTTTTATACCATAGGCTTATCTCTTTATGATTACCATTGCAAAGATACTAAATTCCTATCAAACGATGATACTTAACTAACAGATTTTTGTACTGTTACCAAAATCCCTTTTCGGATAATACATTTACTGTTTTGATACGGTTTATCACTTGTTACTCGGTAATTTCGTAATGTCCCCAATGCTACACCAAGTTGCTCTGGAGTGAATTTGGTATAAATGGCAGTTAAAGAGCCAAAGTAGAAATGAAGTCCAGATATTTCTACATGAATAACCGTCCTTTCTTGCTTATTTTTCATTTTATCTATTTTTTATCTGACAAAGGAATGATAAATATTTAATATTTATCATATTTCTAGCCTTATTTAACGTTATAAATGATTTATATTAAATATACATCACTATCTTTGCATCATAAACAAGTAACACCATGAAAAAAGTAGTAATCTTTGCACGAGTATCAAGTACGAACGGAACACAGGACTATGAGCGTCAAATAAATGATTTGCAGGTATTAGCCTCAGCAAACAACTGGACGGTTGAGGCTATATTTGCGGAGAAAGTATCTGGAGCAAAAAAGAATACAGAACGTACAGAGCTGATGAATATGATTGACTACATCAATTCCCACAATATAGACAAAGTAATAGTAACCGAACTATCCAGACTTGGACGTGATACCCTACAAGTATTACAAGCCATAGAAATCTTAAATCAGAATAAAGTATCAGTATTCATCCAAAACTATAATATTGAAACGCTTACTCCAGAGGGAGAAATCAACCCTATGAGCCAGTTTCTTATCACTATACTTGCCGAAGTAGCACGAATGGAACGCAAGACTATTAGAGAACGTGTTGCAAGTGGTTACCAGAATTTCCGTAGCAATGGCGGTAAGGTAGGACGAAAAGTAGGATATAGTAAAAGCAATGAAACCATGAAAGAAGAATATGCAGAAGAAATTAGACTGCTTAAAAGAGGTTATTCACTCCGAAATACAGCTAAATTAACGGGTACGAGTGTAAATACTCTTCGTAAATTGACAGCTTTAATGTAAATTAACTTAGCGGAGTGGTAAAATAGCTTACAAGTCGTATATTTGCATAAAGGACAGGCAAATCCACCACGAAAAATACTTCAAATTCAATCATATTGTAACAAGTTAGGAGCAGGAAGCACGTTCATGTATATGCACTTCCCTGCTCTGTGGATTTTGCATGAACGTGTGAAAATAAGTTGTGCAATGGCATGGCAAATAATCCTTTGTAACAAATGTTTAATGAGGATGAATTGAAAGTTTATGATAAGAAATTTCAAGCAATAGGTATTTTAGACAAAGAAGAACAAAAAAAGATACTGGAGTTCTTCTATACATTAGGTGTTATTACGTTTAACCTTTAATTTAACGATTGATGAGTAAGAAAAAAAGTAAAGAGAAAGTAGTAGAGTTTTCTAAATTGACAAATAAAGTGGCTGCTGTATGGACGCGAGTGTCAACGGAGCGGCAAGCTGATACAAATGGCAGTTTAGAAAGTCAAAGAAGGATATGTACGGAATATGCAGAAAGTCATGCTATTCGTATAAAAAAGTATTATGGCGGTACGAATGAGAGTGCAAAAGTTGAAGGTAAACTATACCGTGAAATGATTGCAGAGGTGGCTAGAGATAAAGAGATAAATATAATTCTTGTCTATTCATTTGACCGTTTCAGTCGGGCTGGTTATGAGGCGATGATGACAAAAGCATATCTCAAAGCTAAAGGAATATATGTGGTGTCTGCAACACAGGCTACTGACCCAGATAGTGCGGCAGGTGGATTTATGGAAGATGTTATCTTTCTTTTTAATCAGTTTGAGAATAACCTTCGAAAGGATAAATGTATCACAGGTATGGTGGAGTGTTTACGAAATGGCAACTGGTATTCAAAACCTCCGCTAGGTTATGATAAACTAAAAGTAGGTCGAGAACACGTTCTTACAGTGAATGAAAAAGGCAAGATACTGCGTAATGCTTTTGTTTGGAAAGCTACGGAAGGAATTGGAGATATAGAAATTGTTCAACGTTTGAAGGGATTGGGATTAGTCATTGACCGAAAACATTTGAATAAAATTCTTCATAATCCATTTTATTGTGGGTTCATACAACATAGTTTGTTGGGCGATGAAGTTATAAAAGGTAATCAAGAGATATTAATTGATGAGGCTACGTTTAATAAAGTGAATAGCATATCTAATGCAGGATATGAACACAAAGAAATTACTGAACCATTCCCATTGAAAAGGCATATCATCTGTTCAGACTGTGGCGGTTACTTGACTGGATACACAGTGAAAGCACGTGGACGGGATTATTATAAATGTAATAAGAAAGGGTGTAAAAGTAATCATAGTACAGAGAAACTACATCAGAAGTATATCAATCTCTTAAATGGATATAATATACCAGATGAATTTATTCCGATACTTACAGACGTTTTAAGAAAGGTTTTTGAAGAATACAATCAAAGTAAGGGTGAAACAAAGAAAGTCCTTTTAAAACGAAAAACAGAGTGTGAAAATCGAATAAATGCAGTTAAAGTTAGGTTTGGTCTGGGAGAAATTAATAGTGAAATATATACGGCTACTATGAGCGAATTAAATTCGAGATTGGCAGAAATCAGACGAGACCTTGAAGATGCAGGGAAAAATTTATCGAACATGATGAATTATATCAATCAAACGATTGAAATATCTTGTAAATTAGGCAGTTTGTGGAGGGATAGTGATTTTTCTAATAGGCAAAAAATACAAAATTTAGTCTATCCTGGTGGAATTTACTTCGACAAGAAAAATGATGATTATCGAACAGAAAACGAGAATGAAGTTTTTAGGATTTTCCGCAGATTTACAGCGGTTTGCAAAGGTGGAAAAGAAAAAGCGACAAGCAATTTTCACTGCTTGTCGCCTTCTGTCGGAATGAGGCGAGCTATTGACACATTTTGCTTCCACTAATAGGCTGATTAATAATATGGATAATCTCTCTTTTTTCATACTTCTGTCCCGATTACGTCCCAGTATTTAGGCGTAAAAAGGTCTAGCCTTTAATTCTATCATAACTACAATATTATTTATTCATTAATACTTGAATTAGCCTCTCTTTTTCTTTGAGTAACTGTTTCAGATGCTCTATTTCTTTATCTTTGTCTGCTATAACTCCAGCGGTAGCATTACCATATATAGAGGCTGCACTCCCATCGCCAACGACTGATTGGTTGAGCTGACAATTTTCATCATCAAACCAATATGAAATGGGTATATTTAATATTTTAGATATTGCCTCCAATTTAGCGGCATCAATACTTTCTTGGGATTTCCATTTAGTTATAGTAACCGCAGTTACCCCCATTCTATCAGCAAAATCCTTTTGAATAATTCTTTTTTTTCTAAATAATTCATCTAATTGATTTCCAAAGTGTTTCATATTTATAATTAAAATGATAGGAAATTAATTATTAAAGCGTTTGGAAATTAATTTCCTTAAATTTATATTTGCATTATAAATCTACAAAACAATATTCAATATTTAATTAAATATGGAAGAAAAAAAGAAGAAAAAAACAATGGATGGCATGGCATTACGAACCTATTTGCGCAGTTTACCAGTATGTGAATCATCTGAGATGGCTAAAAGGCTCGCTGATGAATGCAAGGTGCCGATTTATACGTTTAATAATTGGCGGAGTGGTTGGGTACGAATACCTGAACTAGCGAAGGATAAGATAGAAGAAGTGGCTGGAGTGAAAATATTTGAGCGTGAATAACTTGTAGTAGAAATTAATAAATGTGATAAACTTAAATTGTGAATGATATGAAAGTAATACTATTAGTAGGAGCTCCTCGGTGTGGAAAAACTCAGTTGGCACTTCAAATGTGCGAAAACAAGCGTAGTGTTTTTTATGATGTCAGATCATCAAGTCTTAAAAGTTTCTTGGAACATATTGATACAAATGTTGATGTAATGGTGTTTGATGACATCCCGGAATGGCAGTTACAGTATTACGAGGCGTTGGTCAGAGGGGATTATTTTCAAGGTGATTTTACTGTTGTTCTGACAACAAATTATTTTCCGGAATGGGTGACAAAATATCCTGATGTATTGGTGTTGGACGAGATTGGTATAAAGAAGAATGGATCGTCTGTTATTGCTAAAGTAAGAAATTATGAAAAGTGCTAAAATAGAAATGAATAAAGGATTGCTTGAGGCATGGCTTGAAGCAGTCCACGAGAACGGTCTTCCTGTCAATATTCAAACAGGAAGGGAATACAATGATTGTAATGGTGACCGGACAGTGGAGGTGCTTATGGAGTATGACGAAAGTGACAAGATGCTTGTTATGGGGGCTTTGAATGCTACGATTAATGAGTGGGCTGGTCTAGTTTGATTCGAAACAGATAAATTATGAATAATGACAGACAGAAGATATTAACTGATTATATTTCTTACTTATTCGCAACAGGCAGGACTTATGATACTGTCGGGAAATATATCAAGCATGTCACGGATTTTTTAGAAATGACCAAAGAAGTGAACCGCCGTGGTTATTTGAATTACAAGCGTGAAAATGCAGATGTCATGGTGCGTCATTCATTAATGTGCTCAGCTATATGCGATCTATTATCCTTTCTCAACATCGGATATGGAAAAAGGGAAAAGACGGTGAAACCTTTGGAAAAACTTGATGTCATTTCGGAGAAGAACAAGAAACAACTTCATGATTTCATTATATGGCTGACTGACAACAATGATTACTCTTCTCATACAGTTGATGTATATTACACATCCATAAAGAAGTATTTCGAATACGCCAATGAGGTAAACATGGATAATTGCAGGAGGTTTATAAAAAGTCTTGAAGAAGAAAAATTATCTCCCGCTACCATCCGGTTGCGGATTACAGCAATCGAAAGATTTTCTAAATGGCTGAAGAAGCCTATAGAACTGAAGCGTCCTAAAATAAAGCGCAAGCTTGATGTGAACAATGTGCCGACCGAAGAGGAATATAACCGGCTGTTGGAATATCTCAAGGGAAAAAACAATAAGGATTACTACTTTTTTATCAAGGTATTGGGTACAACGGGCGCCCGTCTGTCGGAATTTCAACGATTTACATGGGAGGATATAATTAGTGGTGAGGTTACATTGAAAGGTAAAGGTAACAAGTACAGACGTTTTTTCTTCCAAAAGCAATTGCAGCAGGAAGCGAAGGTTTACGCTAAGGAATATGGTAAGACCGGGATTTTTGCGGTAGGGAGATTCGGCCCGATCACACAGCGTGGCTTTTCCCAGCACTTGAAAGCATGGGGGAAACATTGCGGCATTGATTTAAAGAAGATGCACGCGCATGCCTTCCGACATTTTTTCGCTAAAATGTTCCTGAAAAAAAACAAAGATGTTATTCAACTGGCCGATCTTCTCGGTCATGGAAGTGTAGACACAACAAGAATTTATTTACAGAAAAGTTATGACGAACAAAAAAAAGATTTTAATCGAAACGTTACATGGTAGTGTTGCGCAGCTCAATGAACTGTCATCCATGACCGAAGGGGTAGACATCTATGACAATACCGGGCATGTTGACACCGATTTCTTGATCGAAGCGATATCTTGCGTCAGTGCCTTCATGGACGCAAGCAACATAGTTGTAGAAAAAATATCTTCACTGTTAGCGCCGGATGTTCCGATAGCTGAAAAGGAAAAGCAGGCTGACGAAGGCAAAAAATGGAGTGTGGAAGAGATATTGAAACATTGTACTCTTGAGGACGGTGTTCTGAAACTTCCTCAAGTTCAATTTAACAAAAAGTCTTATGCTGAAGCAAAGAAGTGGATAGAAGAAGCCGGAGGCTCATGGCAAGGTGGGAAGATACAGGGTTTCACATTCCCATTTAATCCGAAACGTGTGTTTTCCGTTTTGAAAGAGGGTAAACGGTGTAACCTACAGCAGGATTATCAATTTTTTGAAACTCCGTCTGATGTTGCCGACTGGCTGGTTATGCTTGCCGGAGGGATACATGAGGATGATACGGTACTGGAACCGAGTGCCGGCCGCGGTGCTCTCATTAAAGCCATTCATCGAGCTTGTCCTTCTGTAACAGTGGAATGCTATGAACTGATGCCGGAAAACAGAGAGTTTTTGCATACCCTTAGCAACGTAATATTGCTTGATGAAGATTTTACCAAAGACAGTGTAGGTAGTTACACTAAGATTATTGCAAATCCTCCGTTTTCCGGTAATCAGGATATAGAGCATGTCAGGCTTATGTATGATCGATTGGAAGAAGGCGGCACGCTTGCGGCAATAACCAGCCAACACTGGAAATTCGCTTCGGAAAAGAAATGTATTGATTTCCGCAACTGGCTGAAAGAAGTACATGGAGAAGTGTTTGAAATCAGCGCAGGCGAGTTTAAAGAGAGTGGCACTTCTATTAGTACAATGGCGGTAGTTATAAAAAATAATTCAAAATGAATTAGATATGAGTAAAAAAAGAACAATGCAAATAGACGCAATTGAGGAAGTAAAAGGAACTCAATTCATGCAATGCAAACTGTATATAGATGGCAATGCGAGTGTTATTCTTATGAATAAAATCGATTATGAAAGGCTGAAAGAAGAAGGAATCTTCATAAGAGATGGCAAAAGTCAAGATTCAGCCGGAGTGTTGAATACAACCAATACTTTCATTGAAAAAAATTAATACTCAAAAAATTTAAAAATGAATGGAATCCACCTGTGTGAAAGATGTAAATATTGCACGCATTCACCCAATTTATTTCAGCCATATTATTGGTGTTCGTGGTATGGGAAAGAAGTAAAAACACCGATTAACAGATGTGATAAAATAACCCTCAAAACGGAACAGATATGAGTTACATAGATAGCACAAGAAAATCGTATTCATCTCCATACGAGATAACGGTCTGTATGACCAAAGAGGAATGTAAGATATTGCTTCCGTTCTTTCAGAAAGCATATAAGAGTGTAAAATCAAAATACGAAAAGTATAATGATATTCACAATGGAGGGGAGGCTACGGAAAGAGAAGAAAATCTTCTTATGAAATACTCTGAGCAGTTGGAAAGACTGGAGAGTGTTTTATCATCTATTGATGAAATTTTAAAATAAGAAAATTATGAGTAAATATAAGATTATAAATTCCAAGAATAAACAAACTGAAATAAAGGCTTTTCTCTCCTTTATACTGGAACAAAGTAAGGAGACCGGTTTACATGTTTCCTGTACAATAATGTCAGAAGAGGATACTGGGGAGGGTTATGAGATATTTGCCGGACATGTTTCCAGTTGTAAGGGGGCAAGACTACATAGGCTGCTTTATGGTGCAATAGCTGTGAATGAGAACTTTCGGAAGGCGGTGACGTCCGCTCTGCTGGAGTACGAAAGGACTAAAACAGTGAACCGGGACAAGATGTCAATGAATTGAAAGGTGCAAAGTGTTCCGGGAACATCATCATTTCCGGTCCATTCCGGGTTGCTGCAATCCGGTAATTTTGTGTTGTCTTATGAAGTTGCGGCTTATTTATATAATTATTTGTTATGTATTTTAATGAAAACGAAATATTAAGGATAAAATCAGCGTCGGACGGCAGGTTGCTTGACGTTGTGCAGGATTTCCGGGAACTGAGAAAATCCGGCAAGGATTATGTTTGCGAATGCCCCAAGTGCAGAAGCGCGAAGAAATTCACGGTCAGCCCCGGCAAGAATCTGTTCAAGTGCTTCTCCTGCCAGATTGGCGGAGAGGGTGCCGTGTCGTATCTGATGAATATCGAAGGATACGGTTATACAGATGCGTTGGAATACCTTGCCAAGAAGTTCTGTGTGCTGCTGGACCCCCATCCGGACAAACCGGCTTGGAAACCGGTTCAGAAGATGAAGAAGGGAAGCAAGGCTGCCAAAGGGCTGGATACGGGTTCTTATTGCGCCCGAATGCTGGCCGCCTCGGGACTGACTTTCGAGGATGTGACCGCCAGTGTGTACAAGACCGATGATACGAAATCCGTGTTCCAATGCCGTACTTTCAAACCGGGAACGATTGATGAGCGGGGAATGCTGACGGCCAAGGGGGATGATGTCATCATAGAATATTATGATCTGGACGGCCTTCCTGTCCGTTATGTCCAGAAGGATAACAAGCGCAGGGCGGCCGGGGAGATGAAGGAATACTACCGCATTCGTTGGCAGTTCCCAGAAATGCATTTGGACAAGGATGGGAAGCCTTTCAAATACAAATCACCGCGGGGGTCCGGTACTCCTATATATATTCCGGAAAAGATACGCACCGCCTTCAAGAGCGGTACGAGGATAGACCGCCTGTATATCCAGGAAGGCGAGAAGAAAGCGGAGAAGGCGTGCAAGCATGGCATCCCGTCCATTGCCGTGTCAGGGATACAGAATCTGGGAAATAATGGCTCGCTACCGGAGGATTTCGTCAGGATTGTCACCGGTTGCCAGGTCAGGGAGGTGGCATTTGTTTTTGATTCGGACTGGGATGATATCTCAAGTAATATCAAGATAAACGATCCGGTTGAGAAACGTCCCAGGAACTTTTATTCCGCTGCTAGGAATTTCAAGGAGTATATGCGTAGTCTGAAGAACCGTGACATCTATCTGGAAATATTTGTAGGGCATATCCGCAAAAATGATGCAGGGGACAAGGGGCTTGATGACCTGCTGGCCAATACTCTTTTGGGAAAAGAGGACGAGCTGGCCGCGGATTTTGATTATGCCTGTAATGATAAGAAGGGTTCCGGCCAGTATGTAGAGATGTTTAAAATTACCGGTTTCACTGACCACAGGCTGATGGAGCTTTGGTGTCTTCACTCCCATGAGGCGTTTGCAGAGCGCCACAAGGATCTGCTGAAGAATCTTCCGGAATTCCTTTTCAACCGTTACCGCTGGAAATTCGATGAGGATGGCAAGGTCGTATCGGCTCAGCCCTTTGACGCGGACGAGCAGTTCTGGCGTGTGGTCAAGAGGAATGAGGGGAAAGATAACGAAAGATCGGATTATGAGTTTTGTTACGTGAATTCCCAGAACTTTTTACAGAACCGTGGTTTTGGGCGCCTGAGAAGACAGGACAAGAGTTTCTTGTTCATCCATCTGGAACCTCCTTTGGTTAGGTCCTTGGAGGCGAGCGACGTCCGGGATTACCTGTTCCAGTTCGCCAAGCATAATTGCTGCGTGGGAGTGAACGAGATGCTGATCAAGGGGGTGTCGCAGTATGTGGGACCGGACAAGCTATCACTGCTGGAGTACATACAGCCCGATTTCATTAAGCCTTCCCGGGACGGCCAGTATTTCTATTTCGATAAATCGTGCTGGCTGGTCACCCGTGACAGCGTAAAGGAAATGGGCTATGAAAATATCTCACATCATATCTGGGAGGAGCAGAGACGTGACTATCCGGCCAAATATCTGGGAAAACAGCTTGTCACCTTCAGGAAGGACGCTGATACGTATTCCTATGAGCTGACCGAAGACGGACACCGCTGCCATTATCTGCAATTCCTGATCAATGCCAGCAATTTCACATGGAGGAAGAAAAGCGGCGAGGTGACTCCCGAGGAGGAGAACGAGAACCATATCCATCTGCTTTCCAAACTGTGCGCCATCGGGTACATGCTGATGGAAGCGAAGGATTCCAATGTGGCGCGTGCGGTGATCGGTATGGATGGAAAGCAGTCGGAGGTCGGCGAGTCAAACGGGCGTTCCGGAAAGTCCCTTATAGGGGAACTCATGAGGAACGTCATGCCTATAGCCTATATTCCCGGAAAGAACTCCGACATCTTCAAAGACCAGTTTGTATGGAATGACGTGATGGAGAAAACCAAGCTGGTGTTTATTGATGATGTGCTTCAGAACTTCAACTTCGAGTTTCTGTTTCCAAACATTACCGGGGATTGGAGTGTTAACTATAAGGGAGGGCGGCGTATCACGCTGTCGTTCTCGCAGTCTCCCAAAATCTATATTGCCACGAACCATGCCATCCGCGGAACCGGCTCCTCTTTCACGGATCGCCAGTGGCTGTTGGCCTTTTCCGATTTTTATAATGAAAGCCACAAACCGGTTGACGATTTCGGAGCGTTGTTCTTTACCGAGTGGGATTTTGACCAGTGGAACCTGTGCTGGAACCTGCTGGCCAACTGTATCCAACTGTATCTGACGTTCGGTGTGGTCCAAGCTCCTGGAGAACGGCTTGAGGAGCGCAAACTGCGGCAGGAGATCGGGGAAACCTTCATTTCCTGGGCTGACGAGTATTTCTCTGCACCGGAGCATATCGGTTGCCGCCTGGTGAAGAAGGAGCTGTTCGACGCCTTGTGCTTGTATGATCCGGCCCAGCGGAAATATAATACCCCTGCCTCATTCAAGAAAAAATTCGTCATGTATTGCAAATGGAAAGGTTTTGTGTTTAACCCCCAGAAATATGACAGCAAGACCGGACTCCCCTATCAGGTCGATAAGGACGGACGTCCTGTCGTGGATGACAAGTCCGGCGGAGTGGAGTATTTCACGGTCGGTACCGGCAAGGAGATCATACAACCGGGAGAAGATCCCTTGGATCCTGATCTTCCGGGAAATTTGAGACTGGACTACTGACATGGCACGAAGTTATCAGGAAATATTGGAAAAGGTAATGCCTCTGGCCGGGCGTGATCCGGGCCGTTTCAAAAGGTTTTATGACCGGGTGACGGAGTTATTGCTCCGGATTCCCGAGGGAGGATCCATCATTGTATCCGAGCACTGCACAGCCCGCTCTTTGGAACTGTTCATGGATGTGGCCGAAATGTGTATCATAGAGGAGCTGTTCCACAAGAGCATTAATGACGCATTGCTGGAGTTTTCTGATGACAGGAGTGAGATCCGGCGTTGTCCGGCCTGGCGGCCTGCGGTCCCTTACAGGCATTTCTACTCGGATAGAAATGTATGATATATCCCAATTTATATCATTGTAAAGTTAGTGATTTTTAGTGAGATATGCAAATAAAAAGGAAGCAATATGCTGAAAAAAGAGAATAAAATTTTTGTGGCGGTATGTCCTGATGTCCGGACACGCAGACAGATGATTTCAAGGCTTGCGGTCAGGCTGGGCTTTGCCCTGATACCTAGTGATGCGGCCAAGCTGATACAGGAGGATCTTTATTCCTGTGACCTGTCCACGGCTTATTTCGTGATGTGCGCCCAGTATAACTTCAGGAACTCCCCTGTGACCAACCAGAGGCTCTATGAAATGGCTGCCAGAGGCTTGTGTGTTATTGTGGGCGTGCGGTCGCTCCCCCGGGAATACGAATTCATAACGCAGGCATTTTATCCTGAAGACATATAGTTTAAAAGTCCGGTTTTCCGGACTTTTTTGTTTCCCCTCATACCCCTTTTTCCCCAGAAAAAACATTTTGGACAATCGTGCGATCTGTTCGAAAACGGGCGGCCTATATATTCTTTTTTTTATTTTTTAACTTTTAAGAAATATACCCTTATAAAAAATGAAGAAATTTTCGTGCAATCGTGCAACTGCGTTTTTTTTGATTATAATATATTGATATATAAATATTTATGTCTGCACGATTTTTGCACGATTCCGTTCGATTTGTCCAAAAACGTATTTTATGGCTTTTTGTGCGTGGTTTTACATTTCGTACGAAAATCGTGCGCGAATTGTGCAGTGTACAATATATTGATATTCAATATATTACAATAATATTAATCATCAGATCGTACGGTTGCACGAAAATCCCCCCTTTGTTTTTCAAGGGGTGTTGCAACGGCCTTCATGATTCTTTTGGAAGCCGGTCCATCTTTAGCCGGTTGTTCTTTGACTATCTCAATTTAAATCATTACTTTTGTATAAACACATAAGTATATGATTACCACGAAGATAACGATAGAAAATTATTTAGCCGAATATCTAATAGGCAAGTATGGAACCCCGGACAGCAAGGTAGTCCGCCTGCCTTCAGATCTTGATTTGTACCATTTCGTCTATGATCTTTTGCAGAAACGTCCTGCCGGATGCCCTGTGGATAGCGGAAATCTGGAGCTTGTGTTGCCGGAGCGCCGAGAGGCACACCTTCCGGGTGGCAAACCTTTGGCTACCTATAATTATATAGGCGAGAGGGGAGCCAAAATACTTTCCAGGAAGATAAACACAATGATGCGTGCGGAGCTTCATGACCTGTTTGATGAAAACAAACATGTCTATGGTATAGACTACATCAATTCGGCCTGGTACTTTCTCCGGAAGTATTGCATTGAGAGTCTGAGCGTGGAAGCACTTCTGAAAGATTACCAGCGCTGGCGGCGGAAGATGCGCCGTAAAACCTCCGTTCGGGAATATAAACACAGATAATTTTATGTAACGTAGCGTGTCTTTTTGTCCTTTCCATGTCCTTTTTGGAGGTGTTTTTATGTGGAAAAACGGTCTTTTCATGACCGGGTGTGATGACCGCTTCTCCGTGTCCTTGTTCATGGATGGATCTGTTCTTTATTTTGCAGGAAAAAAGAACGGATGAATCGTATTCAGTTAATATTCAATGAAAAATGGGCCATGGCTAGAGAGGATTATTACAATCTGGTCTCATTGATCCTTCCTTCAATACATTCCGGCAATTTTAAGGAGGTAGAGGCATTTTTTGAAAAAGATACCGTGACCGCATACGCATCGGATCTGAATTTTGTGGGGCGGTGGAATTTGGAAGACAGCGGTCTTCCTTCCGATTCGGTTGCCGTTATTGTGCTGGAAGGGACGCTCTATTCCTGGGAGACGTTCCGCCTTCAGGAATATATTGCACAGGCGGCAGCTAATGACCGTATTGCAGGCATCATTTTGTGGATAAATGGACCGGGGGGAATGATTACCGGTCTGGACAATGCGTCAAAAATGATATCCGAATGTCCCAAACCCGTAGTCGCTTACATTGCCGGAGCTTGTGCTTCCGCACATTTTTGGCTGGCATCAGCCGCAGACAAGCGCTTTCTTGGCTCGTTGATGTGCGAGGTGGGTAGTATCGGTGTTGTGGGTACCTATTATAATGCCAAGGAGGCCTTGAAAAAAGAAGGAATCGATTATCGGGAGATTTACCCGGATTCGGCCGACTTGAAAAACAGGGAACACCGGGAGATTGCGGAAAACAATAACGAGGAACCTTATAAGGAAAAGCTGTCAAAACTGCACATGATGTTCTGCCGGACCGTTTCGGAGAACCTTTCCATCGCTTATGACAAGGACTCCCCCGTGTTCCGCGGGGCGACCTTTATGGGTGATGAAGCGGTCAGGGAAGGACTGGCGGACGGTTATAACACTTTGGAGGGAGCTGCGCGCTGGATTCTGGCGCAGTCCGTCATCAACAAGACAAATCAAATCTTTTAAATTTTTATTTTTATGGGAAAGTATTCTAAAATGTCCACCTTTGCCGGCGCAATCCTTGGATTGCTGGGGCTGAAAGAGTGGAAGAAGGCTGAGGACAAGGATATCCTCGATGCCGATGATGTAGCCAAGCTGAAAGAACTTGGCTTCGATGAGAAGTTCATAACTCCTTTCGGGGAAGCGTTGAAAAATGGTTTTAAGGATGAGGAACAGCAGGCCGGTCCTGTTGAGAACTCGGGAGAGGCGCTGATTCGTGGTCTGCTGGCGCAGAAAGTATCCGAAATGGCTTCCTTGCAGGAGCAGTTGGATGCAATAAGAAAGACAGACGGGGAAAAGACGCAGGCCATCACCCGGAAAGATACCGAAATAGCGGAGCTGAAGCAGAAGATTTCGGTACTGAGCGCATTGCCGGAGCCGGACCATGGTGCGGGTGCCGGTCTGAAACAAAATACGGGTGCCGGTGCCTTCAACCTGGATGATGACAAGCAGCTTGGAGGTATGCAGGGTGAGATGTTCGCGCTGGATCGTCCGTATAACATGCGTGCCCGTGCCGCTCTGCTCGCAAGTCAGGGAATCAATATTCAGGTCCGTGCGGAAAGTTCCGTGGATTACGGCCGTCTGAAGGAGGACCTTGGTGCGTTCTACCGCATCCGCTGGCAGGACCGTTTGCAGTCATTCCTGACCAAGCTCCCCAGTATCGAGAGCATCTTCCCGGTGGAGAGCGGATATCAGGATCTGGCCACTCTGGTCAACATTTGGCTGGGTGAGTTCTCGCAGGCTGACAACACCTCCAGTGATTTCGACAATGTGACCAAAGGTGAATATGAGTTCGACAACGAGACATTGCGTATGTTCAGTGTCATGTTCGCCCATAAGTTCCGTGACCTGAAGCAGCTGGAAAAGACCTGGATCGGCTCTCTCAACAAGGAAGGATCACAGGCGATCAAATGGTCGTTCATTGAATACATTCTGGCGGAAACAGCCAAGAAGCTGCATAACGAGCGTGAGCTGCGCCGTATCAACGGCGTGCGCAAGGATCCTGACCTTAACAAGCCGGGACGCGCCATGGAAGCGGCCGACGGGCTTTATGAATGGCTGAGAAAGAAGGTTGACGGTTTCATTGACATTAATAACGGGAAGACCGTTTACCAGATCAAGCCGTTTGTGCTGGGTGAGATCACGGAAGCCAATATCGGTGAAAAACTGTTCCAGGGTACGGGAATGATTCCTGCCGTGTACCGTGACAGCGGGCAGCTGGCCCTGTATCTTCCCAGCTATATGGTAGTATGGTATCACAAATACAACGAGCTGCACTATGGTGTGAACCAGGATTACAAGGCCAATATGATGTACGTTAAGGAATATCCGGCTGTGAAGCTGATTCCGATTCCGAACGCAGACAATCACCAGCGTATTTTCTGGACGATGGAGGGCAATATCAAATGCTTCGAGCATGTGGCCGGTGAAATGACAAATTTCAGCTTGGAACAACAGGACTGGACGCTTAAGGTATGGTCCTTGTGGAAGGAATCCATCTGGGCGCGTGCGGTAGGTTTCAAATATACGAAAAAAGAGGATATGGACGGCAGCCGCCAGATGATCTTCTGTAACGAGTATGACCGACCTGCATCCTCCTTCATTGACGGGGAGAAGGACAAAAACCCGAACGTAGCCCTGCATACCAGTGTACAGACCGTGGCCAACACCAGCCTGTTCACCATTACGGATATTGAGAACGCCGAAGTGGGTAAGATTGTCACCATCAAGTGTGGCAGCGAGGACAAGGGGGTAAAGATCACCAAATCCGATAAGTTCAGCTTGATCAGTGCCGACTGGATACCGAAGAAAGGGGACACCATACGTCTGATGAAACGTTCTGACGGGAAATTTATCGAAATCGGACGTGATACGGCAGCTTCCGGTGCATTACAGTTCGCCAACGATGCAACCACTCCATCCTTGGCGGGTGCCACGGTGTTCGTAACGGGAACCAATACCAAAGCGACGGCCATCACGAATTTCACAGATGCGGTGGAAGGTGAGGTGTATACCATTCACGGGGCCGGGAATACGAATGCGTCCACTATCGCTAATAGTGGTAATTTTGTCCTGACTGATGCCATGACGCTCAGCGCCGGCAAATTTATCATGCTGACTTATGCAGGTGGCAAATTCTATGAGGTGGCACGTGGTTAAATTTATGGGCGGAGTAATCCGCCCCTGTTATTCATTTTAAATTGTTATAATTATGGCATACGTTAAAAGAGCAGTGAAGCGCCCGGAAGGTAATCCGGGTAAAGGGATCAACCCGCGCGACATGATGAGTATCATTGATGTGGATGATATTCTGGTGTTCCCGGCACGTGACTCGGCCGGTGTGTTGATGACCGAGAACATACAATTGAAGCCTGGATGTTATTCTACCGACATCTATTTCACTCCCGGTACCGTGGAGGTTACAAGCAATACAGACGGAGATCCTGACGCACTTGGTTTCACCCCTACGGTCAAGGGGAACCATCCGGGAAACAAGCAGGCGGTCCGTGAGTTCAAGACCAACTGGCTCGGTCGGAAATGTATCGTGATAATGAGCTACTGTGACGGTCAGGACAAGGATCTGTTCGGTTCCCCCTGCAATCCCATGCAGATGGGAGTCAATTATACCGGTAACAAGGATGCCAACTCCTCTGAATTCACTTTTACCCAGATCAGTAAAGGGGATGACATCGCCATTTATAAGGGTACTGTTCCTTCGGAAGAACCGGTGGCGAGTGTGAGCGCGTCTGCCACTACCATCCCGTTTACGGCGGAAGGGCAATATCAGCTTCAGGGTGGTGAAGCGGAAATAAATAAAGTGACCGGCGGACGGCATGGTGCAGTGATGACCCTGCTGGGTGTAGCGTCAGGCGTGGCTCCGACAATTGCTCACGGCGGCCAGTTCCTGCTGCGTGGCGGAGAAACCTTCACCGCTAGTCCGGGCAGCCAGATAACCCTTCAGGCTTTTGAATCCGGTTCCGGTACATGTACATGGATTGAGCAGAGTCGTTATCAGGCATAAGTCATATTCTTATTTTAGTGAGGTTTCATTATTTCAGGAAAGCGGGGCTTCGGTTCCGCTTTTTTTTATTATTCAAATACACGAAAAGTTTGCTAGTAACAAACTTTTTCGTATATTTGCAGTGTCATAACAAACGCGGGTGACGTCCGCATAAGTTCTTTTAATTATGGAACAATTGTTCAAGGCTATCCAGGAGATAGCAAGACAGAACCCGGAAGGGTTCACGGTTGACCTTACAACCTTAAAAAAGGTCACAAAAGGCATCTCAGTCGCTTATCTTGAAACTCAGGATAGTTTCGGGGAAGATGGTCTGAGAAGAGTTCTTAACCATGCTTTAGAGCACGAAAGGAAAGTCGGCGGATGGCTGAATGAAGAAAACGGACAGTTTTATTTCGACAGCATCCGGATTTTCACAGATCTGGAAGCAGCCAAGCGCTTCGGACGTGAAAACAGGCAGATCGCGATTTTCGACCTGACGCATTTAAGACTTGTCAAATTGTGACGGGAAGGGCTTCGGCCCTTCCTTTTACAGATTAAAAACAAATATTCCGATAATCAATCGTAAATTGATGCAGTATGAAAAATTTGGATTTACTTCCTCTTTCTCCAGAGGTTAAAAAGAGACTTGATGAGTTTGCCAGACAGTATGCACGTATGGCGCATATTGTAATTGAAATTGTTTCCTTCTCCGAAAGCCGTCTGATTGTCCGTGCGGAGCAGAAGGATCTGGTGAATGGACAGTTCCTTTCCAAAAAGGAACTTCACGAGCGTGTCCGGGAAATGTTTAAAGGTGAGATTCCGGAAGACTGGAAACTGACAGTTTCCGCTGTTAATTTTGACCGCAAGGATATTGACGGCATTACTGTCGAATGGGTCAAGAAACGTATGGAAAAATTAGGGCTGAAGGCCAAGCACCTGAGTAATTATACCGGGATTGACAAATGTACGGTATCGTCCATACTTTCCGGAGACAAGGAGCTGACCAAATGGCATAAGGTGGCATTGTATTATTTCTTCAAGTATTACGAGGTGGCGCAGTTTTGATCAGATGCGGCAATATAGTATTAACAGTGTTCACCACATCCATGGGGAACTGAAAGAGGAGTTGGACAGATTCAATCATGCGCTGCAAGACATTTCTCAAAAAATAGGTTCACTCAGACTTTCTTATTGAAAGCTGTTTTTATTCGACCTGTCTTTTGCCCGGCAATTGCCGGGCTTTTTCTTTGTATGGTACATTGTAAATTTTATCGTATGAAAGAAAAAATTATTGCTTATCTGAGCGGTCCCCGTCCGTATCGTGAGGGGATTGCTTTGTACGAGGAGTACGGGCTTAATCTGATGCTGAAAGCCACTTTCCGGCGGAATGCCGAAACAGACCTGCTTCGTGCCACCTTGATGGAGGAACTGCGCAAGCTTGCCGGAATTTCGGAAACGGCTTTCAGGACAATGCAACGGAAGGCAGTGGACTCTCCCCACATATCTTCAGCTTCTATAGTGGTGGAAGAGATCAAGGCTGAGAAAACCGCAGTGAATGTTCCTGTCACCCCGGTTGTGGAAAATGTGATCCGTTTCCGTGACCGTTTCCCCTTCCTCAACTCTCCGGATTGTCCGGATGTACTGAAAATACTGGTTGCCGATATGTTCACGGCCTATGACCTTTATCTAAAAACTTTCAGGGAACTGGGGGAACTGCCGGATGACGTTGAGCTGGAACAGGCGTTTGCCATAGCCAAAACAACTGTGGAGAATTACCTGGAGGACCGGAGTATCTGGGAGGAGTTGGAATATTACCGTGACAATCATGCGCTGCTCGGGAAACATCCCCGTATTGCCGTCTATCTAGCTTCTGACGAGCTTTCCAACAAAAGTGATCTTGAGGTGATGAATATCCGTAAGAATGCGGCCAGCAACGTGTCCAAATGGAAGAAGAAGCTTGAAACCGTTGAAGGTGAGGAGGAACGTGCGAAGGCATTGGCGGCAGTGGATAAATGGGAATCTATGAAATCGGCCGCCGAGAAGGAACTGGAAAACAGAAAAAAAAACTGATATTTCGGAAGGGGACGCTGGAGGACGGGATCAATGGGCTACTCCTGAAAATGGAGCGTTTCTCCCACCCTTGTGACCGTGGCGAGTTTGCCCATTTACTGTCTGCAAAAAAATGCGAGTTGGCGTACCTAGAAGAATGTTTGAACAAATTATCTTATGAATGATATTCCCCCTGACAGCCTGGCTCTAACTGGAGAGCAAAAAAATGATGTTCGCCGCATGGCCTCTTTAGGTTATGCGCCGGAGGATATTGCCGCCTATCTTGGCCTTGACGCTTCTGAATGCTTTCTTTTTGTATATGACGCCGGTATTCCAGGAACCACCATTCGAGGGCTGATCCGTGAAGGCGTGCTTGTCTCACGGGCCGCTCCCGAGATAAAGCTGCACGAAGCAGCTGAGGACGGGAATATTGATGCCGTTAAGCTGCTAACGGAGATCCAGGAACGCCGTTTGTTTGAGAATCTGTTAAAAGATATGGATGAATATGAGTGAATTGCCGGTCAGACCTTCAAGAGTGGACTTTGAAAAGGTTGATCTGAATCAGATCCAGCGCATTCTTTCCACCGGAACGCTGGATTCTTTGCGTCCGGAAGAGAGGGAGTATTTCTCTCTAATGGAGATGGTACGTGGTCTGCGTGCCAGGATGCGTTTCACTAACGGCAGGATGGTGACAAAGGCAGGAATAATCAGGCTGCTGAAGTCGGAACCGTACAGCCTGTCCGACTGGATGGCCCGGCAGGTGTATAATGACAGCATCAATTTTTTCTATACCCAAGACAACATCCGTCCGGAGGCGTTTGCTGCCCTGTATGCCGAGCGTGCCGAGAAGTGGGCGGACGCCGCTTTCCTGGCCGGCAAGATCAAGGAGGCAAGGGCCTTGTTGAAACTTGCCGGTGAATACCGCAGATGCTTCAGGAAGGAACAGGCGGAGATACCGGAAGAGCTTCTAAACCAGAAAAAGGTTGATATCTATACGGCCAGCCGTGAGGATCTGGGCGTTCCCGCCATTGATAGAAAGGAACTGGAGGGTTTCATCGACTCGATACCGGAGATACCTATTGCTGTGCGTGATAATCTGAAAGAGGACGCACGGATAAGAAAGTTTGATTTGAAAAGACGTATGATTTATGATATCGAGGAATTTAGCGAGGAAGATAGCGAATGATGAGGATGTGGATGTAAAATTCAGCCATAATGTCCAGATGCTGACCGATTTCGTGGATACGACCATTCTGGTTGTCATAGCCGGGCGTGGTATGTCCAAGAGTACGGTCATACAGTCCAGACGTTCATACAGGTGTATCTGGGAAATGCCCGGTGCGCCTTTAGCTTTTGTCGCCAACACTTATGCCAATCTGAAGGACAACATCATGCCCGCCGTACAGAAGGGATGGGAAATGATGGGGCTGTACGAGGGGGTGCATTATATCCGTGGAAAGGAACCGCCAGCCTCCTGGAAGGCGAAATGCTCCATAATTGTCAATGATTACCGGAACTGCTATTCCTTCTGGAATGGCAGTGTTATTTTTATGGGTTCGCTGGATAACTCTTCACTGCTTGCCGGCAAATCGGTGGTCCATCTGTTTTATGACGAGTCAAAATATGACAAGGACGAGAAGGTGAACCGTGCCATGCCTGTTCTACGTGGCGATTCTCTCACTTACGGGGCATCGCATCTGTTTCTTGGTCTGACGATCACCACTGATATGCCGGATGTCAACGAGGGGGAATATGACTGGTATTTCCGTTATGCACCCAATATGGATCCAGACCGTATAATTCTGATTGTACAGGCGGCTTTTGAACGGAACGGGCTGCTGTTGAAGCAACTGCGCGAGCAGAAGAAAGACAATCCCAGTCACTCCGTGCTGGCGCGTCTGGAAAGGAAAATAGATTATTATGATCGGGCCTTGCGCAAATTGCGCCGCGGACAAACCTTTTTTCTTAACGCATCCTCCCTGGTCAATGTTGATATCCTGACCCCAGAATATATACGAAACTTATATCAAGGTACTCTTGAACTGCATGAGTTCTGCAAGTCGGTGCTGGGTATGCGGCCCGGTCTCCGGCGTGATGTCCGCTTCTATGTATTATTCGGGCAAAGGCATAAGTATTATGACGGGAGTCCTGGAGGGGAGCCGGCGGAAAATAGTCGGGAGTTGCGCTATCTGCGGCATGACGAGCCTTTGGATGGCGGCATGGACTTCGGCAACATGCTTTCATTCGTGATTGGGCAGGAAGACGGAGCGTATTACCGATGCCACAAAAACTTTTTCGAGATACCTCCCGGATGGTTCCGTGAGCTGGCTGACCAGTTCTTGGATTTCTTTGCTTCACATGAATGTAAGGAACTGTCGTTGTATTATGACCGGGCCGGCAATAATTTTGAAAGACAGGGGGAGGATTATGCCAGGAAGATAAAGGATGCCATAGAGAAGGATGCCGATGGCCGGCGGACCGGATGGACCGTCATTCTGATGAGCCGCAGACAGAGTATCATCCCCCAGTCGGAGGAATACGGATTCATGCAGGAGTTGATGAAGGGAGAGAATGGGCAATTGCCCCGATTGCTGGTTGATGCGGTGAATTGCCGTGAAATGGTCAGCAGCGTTGAGAAAGCCCCAGCCGGCATCCGCTATAAGGGTGAAACCAAGGTGGTGTTCAAGATCAAGAAGAGTGAAAAGCTTGCCCCGAAGAAACTTCCCATGTTTTCTACCAATTTCAGTGACGCTTTCAAATACCTGATGATGCGCAGAAACTGGCGTCGCATTGTCCGTATTGCCCGTGGCAATAATGCAAATCCCTATATCCCCGGTTTTGAGGAGTGATTTCTGTCCGTACCAGGCATCCCGCCGTTTTTCTCTGTCATATTTCACGAAAATTGCCCGGGGCAATTGCCCCGGGACTTCTGAGCGGCCCGCATAGAGTCTGGATGTGTGACTTTAAAGATTTTGGTTTTACTTCATTATTAACTGAAAATAAACTGATTATGTAGATAAACAACAAAATGTAGAACTAAAAAATACCGTTTTCTACTTAGGATAATAAAGAAATTTATGAATAGATGCTAGGGTTTTAAATATTATCTGTACATTTGTGTTGCACGATTTATTATAAAATATTTCCTCTTTATGAAAGTGTAATCTATAAAATCAGGTTTCATGTAATGATGATAGGATATATTATAAGAGGATATTTAAATATGATAGTAATTAATATGTTGATTTTACTTTTTAAATGAAAAAACTGAAGGCTTTTATTAAAAAATATCATCTCTGGGTTATGGCTGTGGTATTATGCATACCAATATTATGCTATATTATTAATTTTGCTTCATATGGAGTTAGTGGCAATGTTTCTGATTGGGCTGCTTTTGGAGACTATATAGGTGGAGTATATTCAGTTGTGCTAACAATCGTTTTAGTGTATGTATCCTACTCACTTAATAAAAAAAGCGAAAAAGAGAAAGAAAAACTGAGGGCGATCCATGAAATATATTCTTCAATAGTAGTAATAAAATCGGAAGAAATGAATATAGATGATATTAATGGTTTGGTTAGATTAATTATAAGTAATCAGCTCTATATTAGGGCAAATGTATTTAATCATTTGATTTCATTTACTGATTATTGCAAGACTGTAATTGTAAATCGGAGTGCGATTGACATTGAGCGTGAAACGTCAATAAAGAATATGCTAATAGATTACTATAATGAATGAGACTAAATACATAGTACCAAAATCTTTAGATGCTAATAATATACTGGATTTTTTAAGAATGACCGAAGATGTTTTTAAAATGAAAGGTCAATTGATTCCTAATGTAATGTTTGATTTATCAAACGTGAATAGAACAAATATATTAGGGTTGTTGTTGATATATAAGTTTGTAGAATATACTTCAATAAATGATTGTTTTAAGAATCCACTTCTACAATATAATAATTATGTTGAAGAAGAGCTGAAAAAATATGGTTTTTGGGAATTACTACAAGCATATATGAATGAGAAAGATTTTAATTATAGAGATCTGGATTTTAAAGATGAAGGGCGCTTTTTTATAGCACCATTGGCATTGTTACGAGAAAAAAAATATAATATTGAAGAAAGTTTTTTACCCAAAATAGAAAATTATTATGCATATGATGAAAAAGTTGTTTCAATGGTATTGACATGTTTGGGTGAGGTTTTGCTTAATTTTTGGGAACATGCAGTAAATGATACAAAATCCATTATTGTTGCTGTTGGAAATAAGGACAAAGTAGAAATAGCCTGTGCTGATACAGGAAATGGTATTGTTTCTACATTGGCACCTGTTTTGAATTATAAAGGCCCAAAGGAGAATATATTGGGAAAAGCTTTGATAAAAGGTATTACTTCAAAAAAAATGACCAATCATATGGGATATGGTTTATGGATTTTAGATGAGATTGTAACTGCAACTCAAGGAAAACTTCATATATATTCAGAAGGAGCTTACATTTTTAATAATCATGGAAAAAAGATAAAAGGACTGTGCTCGTTTTGGCAAGGAACAATCATTTATTTATCTTTGCCATTAGCAAATCCAAAGACATTGTCGGATATAGCATCTGTGTATGATGATGATTCATTAACTGAAATAAAAATTAAATTTGAATAATGGAAACAGTTAATTTAAAAGAATTTGGCCCTATAATAAGTGATAGGGAGACCGGATTTAAAATTTATAATTTGATTAAGGCAAAAAATCCACATTCTACTATTGTGAATATAGATATGGATGGTATAAAATCGATGGCTACTTTTTGTGCTAAACAGATTTTTGGTAAATTGTATATAGATTTGACTCCTTCTGTGTTTTATAATAATATTAAGATTATTCGTGCTACAGAGGATGTTAAACTTATAATTAGACTAGGAATACAGAATGCTGTGGAGAATTTATAAAAATTTTGCCTAAGAGAATTGACAACTTTTTAGTAAAAAATGGGATGAGTAAGTTTTGCATTTGTTTTCTAATGTGTTTTGTTACAAAACTAGTAAAAAAATCCATTAGTAAATGTTGGGCTATTGAATATTATCATTATATTTGCAGAGTCAAACATCAAACTTGTTCGTCAAGTACGTAGAGCGCGGTTAATGCTCATATTTTAATGGGCTTTTTTTATGCCTATACAGAACCATTTTCGTAAAGTCACGAAAATGATAATACATATAAAGGATATTGTAGAAGTCGCAACTTGTTGTGCAAAGTCTACGGCTGCCTTTCCCAAAACTTAATTGCTCTACGGAGTGACACGGTTTGATTGTTTTAGCGAACTCGGGAAACGGCGGCCGTTTTTTTAATAAACTGCATGTTCGGTAAATTGGGTGTGTTTCTGATGTGTTACAACCTTTAGCAAAGAACCTGATTTTAAAATATCATGTATAACAGAACACGATGGAGATTTGAAATGGATGAAATCACATGAAATGATACATGTCAAATAGGGAGTTAATATAGCAGAATTAAAGTTGTTTTTAGAACCATGATGTGGTATTTGAATTGTTTGGATTGTTTTCCAAAAAGTTTGATCGATTTTGTTTAATTTAGATTTTAAACAAGAGATACGTTTGGAATTTAAGGAAACGTCCCCAAAGTAAATACAGTTAGGAAGTGATAAGCAATAGTATCTTTTTAACATATCAACGTTTCCATTTTTAATTTTATTTTTCCAATAAGATATAAAGAATAATGATGGTTTCGTGTTATATGTCGTACCAGAAAAAAGAATTATAGATGAGTCGTTTGTATTACTTTTTAACGTATCGCGATACGTTTTAGATATAGTCTGAAAATTGTCTATAATGTAATTCTCTTCATTTAAATTATTATATTCTAGGCCATTGCATTGTAGTATTGTTTTTAAATTTGTTATATTTTTTGTATAATCAAAATTGAATGGGATAAAGTACCATTGTGAATTTGTGTGAGATGTTGTTAATGGTATATTAATAGGGGTACCACTTGGAATATTGGTATTTTTTTTTCATGGTTGACAGAATCACTTTGAAAGCTATTGTTTAATTCATCTTCTTGTTCCGGTTTGATTCTAATAACTTCAGTCTCTTTTCCGAAATATTCTTCAGTGTTAATAATTAGTTGAGAAAAATCATTTAGTTTGTTGATATAAACGAATAAAAGTCTGTCTATTTCAGGTATATATGGTATAATAACTTTTTTTATTTTACAACGTTCTTTAAGGTAAGGTATACCATTTATGTGGTCAGCATGGAAATGGGAAATAAATAGAATATCAATAGTGCTATCTTTTGCATAGAGATTTTCTATATAGTTTTTTAAATTTACATCTTTTGTTATTGTTCCACAATCATATACTATATTTATTTCTTTATCAATTGTTTTATGACATTCAGTATAGAATGCTCCAAATCCTATGGGGTGAAATGTTCTAGTTAATGATACCATAATATTGATGTTTTAAAAGTAGATCGTAAAATAATGATATACTTTTCAATGAAACAAGTTTTTATTCAACTATTTAGGTATTTATTCTCCAAAAAGTTACCAAAAAGTTTGTGGATTAAAAAATAATCCCCATCTTTGCAATGACTTCCATTTTGAACAGGCGGACAGTACCGCCAACATAGCCGTTGGCATTTTTTATGCCCATGGATTATCATATAGTTCCGTCCCGTGTGGAGCGTTAATGCGCCCACTGCCTGTTCAAGGTGGAAGTCAACGGGGAGCGGAACTTTTTTTGTTCCCTTCCCGTAATAATCAACATATTGTTTCATTTTAAATGACTTCCAAAATGAAAAATCAAACAGCTACTTTGCCTGTATTAGAGGCAAAAAAATCCACGTTCAGTGTGTGGTGTGAAAAGGAGAATCAACTGTTCTCGTGTGTTCTTGAATCCGTAGTTACCAACCGTCAGGTGTGCCTTATGGCTCATGCTTCCTTGGCTTTTTCTGCATTGGTATGTGCCGGTTTTGTGTCGGCTGTTCCTGCATTGCTTTGCCTGGCTTGGTTTGTTGTGTCGTTACATCTTTGCAAGAAAGGAGGGCTGAAATGAAATTCTTTATTGATGAGCCCAAAACTTACCTGTCTGTCAACAATAAAGGCAGGGCTATGAACCAGTGGATTTCCACTTTCACTCATGTATTGATTCCTGATGAACTGTCACGTGATGCCTTTATTGAGAGTATTCGTGCCAAAGCGTCCATGTTGGATGAAGAGTTTCCAAGAACCAAACCGCTTCGTGTGGATGTTTCCAGAAACAATGATATACATATTGAGGTCTATCCCGATAAGAATCCGTATAATACTGTCTTCATAGTTCATATTTATCCAGTACGCGGCGAGTTCCGTTTCTGTGAATCTACAAACCCTAAAATATTGGAAGGAGGCCTGAAATGAAAGAAGAAGGATTTAACCCGAATGCTGTCATAACAGATCAAGTGATAGATGCGCTGGCTAATATACAGGATCATGAGCCCGGTTCCTTTCGGGAGCATACGGAGAAATTGACGGATATTCTGTTGGATGACTTTGAGTTGATGGAACCGGACAATTTGAAAAGAAATCTGGATTTGGTGCAATTCTTTCGGTTCTATGCAGGACTGATAGAGAAATTGCATCCACAAAGCAAGTAGTCCTGTCCTTTATCCCATATTGCATTTGTCCCATATTTGCTTGAAAAATAGCGAATATGGGACAAATTAATTTATATACCGCAGTCGAGGAGATGAAAGCGGTGAGCAAAGCTGAAGGGACATTCAGTATCAAATTCCGGAAATACAACCGTCAGAAACAGTCTGGCGGTGATCTGGTGTTTTTGAAAGCGGCCAGGCTTCGTTCCAAGGCTTCTGATGAAAAAATAGAGAATGCCAGTCATAAACTGTTTCTTGTCGATACGGAAACAGGCAACGCATTGAACTGCTGGCAGATTCTGGTAGTGGAATTTAACGGACAGAAAACAGTTTTGTAATATGGAGGTAAGACGTAGCGGAAATTTCGGCTTTGTGGACCCCGGCAATGGATCGCTTTATTCCTTTGACATTTCAGGACGTGGTAAGGGATGGGAACCTTCCAGTATCATGCTGAACCATAACCGTAACACCTGTTTCACGAGGAAAATGAGTGTGGCCGGATATGATATCGTTCCGATGGGGGATAACAATGACATGCCCGGAGAGGTCATGCGCCTGCTTGACCGGTTCTATGCCGGCGAGGGCATTCTTGGCAAGATTGCCGGTCTGCAATGGGGGGACGGTCCCCGGTTCTATGAGGATGCAATTGATGATACGGACAACCGTTTCTACAAAAAATGGGTGCTTGCACCTGATATTGAGTCGGACATGTCTTCCTGGGATTATCGGATTTGTATGCACCGTTGTCTGGTTGATCTCACCCACATGCAGGGCTTCTTTATCAAGTTTGTCCGCAACCGTGCGCCCCGTATTGGCGGGCGGGGGAAGCTACTAAGGTTGGAGCATATCCCTTACCAGCGTGCCAGACTGTTGTACCCTCCCCCTGGGAAAAATGATCCGGAAGGCATTGTCGTGGGAGATTTCCCTTTCCCGGATCCTGAATATATGGAGAGGTATCCCATGTTTGATCCGGCAGAGCCTTTCCGATATCCGGTGTCGGCCAGATATTACAACATCTATTCCTTCTGTAAGGATTTTGTTAGTACCCCGCGTTTTCTGGGAGCCTTTGACTGGCTGGAAATAGCCGGTACCTTGGCACCATTACTGCATAACTATAATCTGAATTCCAGTGCGCTCAGTCTGCATATAGAATCTCCACAAGGGTATTGGGACAAGGTGGAGGAACGTTTGAAATCCGTATGCCGCAAGCGTGGGGAAACCTATACGGTCAAGATGCTGGAGGATTACAAGGATGAATGCATGGAGAAATTTGCCGGAGGTATTACCGGGATGAAGAATGTGGGAAAATATATGCACACCACCCGGTTCTGGAGCGATGAAGCCAACGATTTTGAGGGATGGAAGGTGACTCCTATTGATAAGAAGGTGAAGGATTACATCGAGGCACAGATTAGAATCAGCAACAAGGCTGACGCTGCTGCCACCTCCGGGTTCGGAATTGATCCGGTGCTGGCGAACCTCATTTTGGAAAACAAACTGAGCAGTGGAAGCGAGAAACTGTATTCCATCAAGGTCTACAATGCGTCTGAAACGGCTATTCCGGACATGATACTCTGCAAGCCGGTGCAGGAGTATATCAACGCCAACTGGCCGGGAACAGATATACGTATCGGACTGTACAGGAATGTGGTGAGTCAGGAAGAGAACGTGTCGCCGGGAAACCGTATGAAAGAAAACATATAAGTTATGAAAATGATATTCGACAGAAACGGAGAAGGGCGCCAGGAGCTTGTTGCGGCGCTGGGAATGATTTCCGACAGCCTGGACTATTCCAAGTGGAAGCCGGTACTGCCTTTGGCCGCACGCCAGCTGACCTGTATTATCGGGGCGGACGTGCTTTCGGCGATAGTCGCCCTTTATTGGGATGAAGACCTGGATCCAGAGAAAGAGGAACTTGTATTCATGGCGCAGCGTGCCGTGGCATATTTCGCATGGGTAAAGGTTGTTCCCACGTTGGATGCACAGCATGGCGGTAGCGGAAGGCAGAGGAAACTGGGAGAGAATGAGAAGGGGCTGACTGCCCTTCAGGAATATAAGGATGAAATGAACATACTTAATCTGGCGTATGAGTCGGTGGATGCTCTGGTAGGATTCTTGGAGGAGAAGCAGTTTGACTTCTGGGAAAAAAGCCTGGCTAAAAGACAGATGGACGGATTGCTCATCCGTACCAAGGACGAGTTTGACGAGTTCTATCATATCGGCAGCCACCGTCTATTTCTCATACTGGTTCCCATCCTGCGTGAAATACAGCGTACAGACATTCTGCCTGTTGTCGGAAAAGAGCGGTTTGATTGGCTTGTCAGAAGGGATCCGAACGTATGTGACACTCTTTTGGAGGAATGCCAGCGACCTCTGGCACTGTTGGCCATCAAGAAAGCGGTTGATCGCCTGCCTGTAGAGGTTATTCCGGAAGGTATCGTACAGGTGCAGCAGACCGGAACTGTAAAGGAAAAGTTACGGGCAGAGAAAGAGGCGCGGAAAAGTGTGGCGGACAGTCTTCAGGCCGATGCCGACCGGTATCTTCAGGAATTGCAGGATACGGTGGCGGCTTTGGACGCCGCGCCTGAGGAGGTTGATTTCTATGTTTCAGGCCCCACGCTTCAAAGCAAGGGGATAACCTTTTGATTTTTATGCGTGTAATATATTATCAGAACAGACAAGTGAGTGTGCCGGAAACGCTTGAGGAACTGACACCTGCCCAGTATTACCGTTATCTGGAGATCGCCACCATGGCTAACCAGCATATATTGTCGGAACCCGGGATACGTTTGAAAATTCTGTCTCTTTTTCTGGCACTCCCAGTTGATATGGGGCATCTTCCTCCATCCACATGGAAAGAAACGCTGGCACTGTTGTCCCTGACGGATCCGTTCGTTATTCGTGAGGGAAAATCTTTCCGGCTGGACCTGAGTACCGGAATCAACCTCCTTCCGGAATGGAACGGCTTTCACGGACCGGAAGACATGCTCAACGGGGTATCGTTTGACACCTTCTGCAAGTGCATGGCACTGGTAAGACGGATGGGTGATGAGGGTGGCGGCGACAGGGACATGATATTACGGGAGTTCGGAAAAGCTCTTTATACGGGAAGGGAAGGTGCGGAACCGCCAATTCTGCTCTGTCTTCATGCTTATCTGTTTTTTATGAATGTGTTCGCCATCATCCGGGAGGAGCCTTTGGAGATTGACGGTGAAACGGTTGACTTGCGGATTCTTTTCCGAAAAGATGAGAAGCCGGAAGCGGATGACCATACCGGCTGGACAGGCATTGGGATGGATATCGCTGAGAACGGGGTATTCGGGAACTATGCAGAGGTGAGGGCGACACCGTTCTGGGATATCCTTATTTTCCTTTACAGAAAGAAGTTTGAAAAATTACATTCCAAAAGATAGAGCCTATGATCAGTTTGAGAACCTATCGTGAGTATTATGAGGATGTCATGCGGCGTGTACCTGGCATACATTCCGTCAGAGTAGTGAATGTGGACCAGGACATGAGCGACTGTCTGAAAAGTATCAGTTCTGACGAGCTTCCGGTTCTGTTCGTGGTCGTACCGTCCGCACAGGAGACAGGTACGGATCCGGACAATGTGGAAGAGGATAACCTGTGTCTTATATTCCTGATGGACCGTATGGATATGCAGCGCCGTGGTCCGGTTCGGGTGCTGGAAGATACACAGCCCCTTGTCGAGAGCATCAAGAATGTGATGCGTGGTGACAGGAACAGGGGGTGCTGTCTTATGCGTAATCTTGATCGGATGACCACTACCCCGGAAACAGGATTCTATACGGATTACAGCGGTTGGAGTGTGTCGTTTAAACTCGGTACGGAATGAGTGACGGATGGAACCCAGTGAGGGAGGAGTTCTTCAAAAGAACCCTGTCCCGTGACTTCAAGACCATTTATCAACGGCAGTTGGATATTGCGGAAAGAGGTATTTACCGGGAAGGAAGACAGCTTAAGGTGAGATTCCGCCCGGATAAAATTGTGCCCGGCCGTACAGGGCATCTGCGTGACCGTCTTGCGGCAGCCGAGTTTCAGATAACGGGGGTGGATCCGATAATGCTGGAAACGGGCTACCCTCTTTATATACGTTTTCTTGACATGCGGGAGAAACGCGATCTCCGTATCTATAACCGTCAGATATGGGGGATAGTGTACAACAACGCATTGCCTGATCTGAGAGCGGGCATGTCCGATTCGCTCCGCAAGGAGATCCGCAACCGGCTGGAGGAGTTGTTTCCCTGGCCGGACGGGAATGACAGTGCGCATCGTCCCGGATACCGTCCTCATTGATATTTTGCCCCGTTGTCCATGGATATGCGGGGCTTCTCATGTTTCTCCCGTCCTTTGCCCCTTCCTTGCCGGTTACTAGTTTTGCCGAAAAGTAACCGTATGAACAAGAAACTGAAAGATGATTATATAAAGTTCACCCTCTCCCTGAATACCAGTGAGGCCCGTGAGGAACTGAACCGTCTAAACGCGTCCTCCCGTGAGCTGCAACGGACGAATGACGGCTTGCGCAATTCGATGATAGAACTGGTAGCCTCCGGCAAGAAAGGCAGCGATGAGTACAAACGTCTGGAGGCAGAGTTGAAATCCAATTCCAAAGCCATATCCGATAATAATGCGAAAGTGAAGATTCTCCGCTCCTCCATGAAGAGCACCGAGAAAACTTATGCGGAATTGGCCAAAGAGGCCCGCGGGCTTCAAAAACAGCTGGACAATACTGTCAAGTCCCTTCATCCGGAAGAATATGCCCGTTTGGAAAAGCAGCTGGAGGAAACACGAGAGGCGATGGCCCGTCTGCGTGGCGGAACCAATGAAACTTCCGGATCATTCCTGAAACTGGGGAATATGAAAGCTATGGTGGTGGGATTTTTTGCGTCCGCCGGAGCGGCTGCCCTTGATTTTTTCAAAGACGGCATGTCCAAGGCAAAGGAATTTGTCAGGGAAAGTGTGGAGGTGGCCATTCAGGCTGACGGAGTTCTTCATGCATTTGAGAAGTTGGACCGCCCTGATCTTCTTGCAAACCTTCGTACTGCCACTAAGGGAACCTTATCGGATCTTGAGCTGATGAAAGCAACGGTCAAGGCAAAGGATTTCCGGATCCCGGTTGATGATATGGGAAAATATCTGGCATTCGCCCAGTTGAAGGCGCAGCAGACCGGCCAAAGTGTGGAATATATGACAGACTCTATTGTGACCGGTCTGGGGCGCAAGTCGCTTCTTATACTGGACAATCTGGGACTTTCCGCCGCAGAAATCAATGAGGAGGTTGCCAAAACTGGTGATTTCATGAAAGGGGTGTCCAATATCATAGACCGCCAGCTAACACAATCCGGAGTGTATGTATCCGCATCTGACAAGGCTGCTCAGGCTGATGCAAGGCTGGAAAATGCCAAGTTGAAACTAGGAAGACGGTTGTCCTGGCTTGGAGATTTATGGATCAGCCTGAAAAACAGAATGGCTGAAACTGTTAATACAACAGTATCCACCGCCAATGAAAAGTTTTATGAACAGAAGGAACGGGTTATAAGCCTTTATTCCGAGTATATGCCGTTGCTGGACCGGTATGATGAGCTGAAGACCAAGACCAGACTATCCTCGGATGAGCAGGCCGAACTTAATTCCATCATCACCAAAATCACGGACAATATTCCCGGAGTGATAACCAAAGTGGGGGAATACGGACAGGCACTGGATATTTCCAGCGGCAAAGCCAGGGAGCTCGTGCGGCAGCAGAAGGTACTGTTGGAATATATGAACCGGGAAGCCATCAAGGAAGAGGAGAATAATCTGGAGGAATACAGGAAGAAATACCAGAACGCGCTGAAGGCGCAGCAGGCCGGAGGGGTGTATGTGACTTCTTCCATGAGCAATACCGGATATTCCACCTCCTGGTTCGATAATACTCCGGGCACACTGGCACGTATTGATGATGATGTCAGGAAGTATGGCGAAATGATCAAGGGTGCTGAGCTCCGAATCCGGGAACTGCGGGGTGAGAGTCTGGAGAAGTCCCTGGAGGACAACGAGAAGAGGATCAAGATGCGGGATGAGTTCATCAAGATGAACAAGAAACAGCTGGAAACATGGCTTGCAGACGAAAAGAATGCGGGCAGCGAGTACAGGGACATGGCCCGCACCATTCTTTCCGGCAAGACGGATATCCAGGTGGATCCTCAGAAAGCCAATGCGGTTAATGCGCAGAGTGTGAAACTGGAGGACTTGCAGAAGAAACATTTGCAGGAGCGTCAGCGTCAGGAGGAGGAACTGGAATACCGGATAGCCCAAACCCGTATTGATGCTATGGAGGCCGGGGCTGAAAAGGAACTGGCACAGCGGGAACTTGACAACCGCAGGGAGATATCGCTTCTGCGGCGGCAGAAGGATGACTATATCCAGGCTGTAATCCGGTTTGAGAAAGAAAAGTTCGAGGCCGAGGAGGAACTGAAGGCGAAGAAGGACAAGCGTTATGTGAAAAAATCCTTTGACTCGTACTCGGTGTCCGTGGATACGTCGGCATTTGACACGATCATCAGCAACACCACCAGACGTCAGAGGAAAGAGGGTTTGCATGAGCAGGAAAGTGCATGGGACGAATATCTGATCAAATACGGCACCTTCCAAGGGAAAAAGGAGGCGTTGACGCGCAAATACAGGAATTTGATGGATAGTGAGTCTGATGCAGGCAGGATCGCATCCCTGCAAAAGGAGTTTGAGGAAGCTCTGTCGGCCCTGGATGTTGAGAAGTTGAAGCAGGAGATCAATTGGGAGTTGATATTCGGGGATTTAAGTAAGGTGTCTAAAAAAGAGCTTGACAAAGTCAGGGCACAGTTGAAACTGTTCCGTGAATCCGATGAGTATAAGAATATGGCTGTAGAGCAAAAAAAGGTTGTTGACGAAGCTTTAGACGGGATACAATCCGCCATTATTGACAAAGGCGGACTGCTTGGTGATCTTCCAGACCAGTTGGACAATCTGAGAAAAGCTCAGGAGGAACTGACCAAGGCTCAGGATGAATATAATATGTCCTTGGAAAGTGGAACACATGCCGAGCAGGAGGTGGCGAAGAAAAAGCTTAATACAGCATCCCAGAATGTCACGAATGCGAAAACGAATGTGGACAAGTCATCAAAGAAGGCTATAGACAATATAACCGGAGTCACCAATGCCATTGCACAGCTCGGGGAAGCGGATGTAAGTCTTTCCTCATTCGGGGATAGTGTCGGGTCATTGGTTGACGTACTCTCGGAATCCGGATCGAAGATAGGCGGGATTATTGCTGCCATCCTGGCCATACTTGACCAGATCGGTGACCAGGGGCTTGACAAATTCGTGGGAAATATACTGGAAACTGTGAGCAATGCCGTAGGAGGAATTTTCGATACGGTGGGGTCCATTTTTGGGATCAAGGGGGCCGGTGGTATTTTCCATGGCGCTGATTATTCCGGTTATAATGAGATGGTGGCGCAGTATGATAATCTACTGGATATCTGGGACGAGCTGCTTGACAAAAAAAAGGCATATATAAATGAAAGTTACGGTGCAGAAGCATCCAAAGCTGGAGAGGAAGCTCTGAATATTGCAAAAAACGAGCTGGATGTACAAAAGAAACTTGCCGAGGCACGTCTGAGTGCCGGCAGCAGTATCGGAAGTCACAGCCAGGGCTACAGGATGTGGAAAGGCTCCTACAAATGGGAAGGACAGAACTGGCGTGATGTCGCCGGGGAGATATCCAGGGAGTACGGTGTGACGTTCAATGAGATGAAAGATATGATCAATATGTCCCCGGAAGTCTTGCAGTCCATCAGGGAGAATTATGCCGGCCTCTGGTCTGTTATGGACGGAGAGTTCAGGAACCATCTGGAAAATATCATCAAATATGGCGAAACGGAAAAGGAAATACTGGAGGCGGTGAAGGAACAGGTTACCGGTATATCCTTTGACAGTTTTGAGGATTCTTACTGGGAGATGATATCCGATCTGGAGAACGGGAATGAAGAACTGGCCGAGAATCTGGAGGAACAGCTCCGCAAATCCATTATCAGAGCCATGATGGCCGACAAGTACAAGGAACAGGTCAGAAAACTATATGAAACCTGGGCAGAATATGGTGAGGATAGTTATACGAAAGATGAGGTTGATGCATTGCGTGAGATGCAGGAACAGTTGTCTGAAGCAGTGCTGGCCGAGAGAGACAGTCTGGCGGATATCTTCGGATGGGACGCATCCGGAAACTCTTATTCCCAATCCTCTTCCAAAGGATATTCCACCACCATGAGCCAGGAAACAGGTGAGGAGATCAGCGGACGGCTGACAGCCATGTATGAGTCTAATGTACGTTTGGAAACCAAAGGAACGGAAATGAATGCGAATATGCTTATTATTTCCACGGCAGCATTGAATATGGCAAAGGAACTTGCTGCTCATTCGGTGTGTGTCACGGAAATGCGCGATGTATTGCATGAATGCAACGATCATTTGGAGAAAATTGAAAAATATACCGGCATATTGAGCGGCATGGACGACACTCTTGCCGAGATAGAAAAAAACACAAAAGGAATGTGATTATGGAGAGGAATGCTTTTATTAATGGCAGGAATATCTGGAGTACATGGGGTGCGGAATTGATGGACGGAGCTTTGGAGGCTATACTGACACCCCCTCCTGTGAAGGACTATATCGAAAATGACAGCAGGTTGGAACATGGCATACAGATTACTTCATCGCCTGAGATCTGCAAGATGGATTCTAGGGAGCTCACCCTGCCTTTTTTTATTACGGGAAACTCGCAAAGTGACTATCTGGATAAATATTCGTCCTTTGTATCCGAACTGGTAAAGGGTAAAATTGCACTGAAAATCCCGGCACTGGGAAAGATTTACAATCTGTACTATCTGTCTTGCGGCAAGTATGGAAGTTACGGAAAATGCCGGGGTAAGTTTATGGTCAAACTCAAAGAACCCAATCCGGGCGACAGGAAAGATATTGTATGAAAATTGAGATCAGAAATTCAGCTGGTACACCATGTTATCAGGATGTTGTCAGAAAAGGCAGCAAACGTAAGTTCACTCTGATGAAGGAGGACTTTATACTTTTGAAGTTCTCCCTGAAATCTCCTGTCTTTTTCAAACTGGGCGACTGGACGGAGGACACACGTTTCGGACGGTTCGAACTATGCGATCTGTACAAACCCAAGTACAACCGTAAAACCGGGGCATACGACTATGAGCTTCAGCTTGACGCCTATTACTGGAAATGGAAAAACAAAATCTTCAAATATACCCCGGAGACGACCGGACAGGAGGCGTCCTGGAACCTGACCGCCCCGCTTGACGTACAAGCCGGTATAGTCCTTAGAAATCTGAAAGCTCTTGGTTACACATACAAAGGACAGGATTTTGTTTTCTCCATTGACAGTACGGTAGAGAACAAGTCCCAGTTGATGAGTTACGACAACATCAACATCCTTGACGCTTGTTTTGAGATGGCGAAGAAATGGGATTGCGAATGTTGGGTGACTGAAAACATCATCCATTTCGGGCGTTGTGAGTTCGGTGATCCTGTTAATTGGGAGATCGGTGTAAATGTAGAGGAAATGACACGCACCGACTCGCAATCCGCTTATGCAACCCGTATCTATGCTTTTGGCTCTACAAGGAACATACCTTCCAATTATCGTCCGGTGGATGAATCAGTAGTTGTGAATGGTGTCGTTCAAAGACGATTGATGCTGCCTGCTGGAACTCCTTATATTGATGCCTATCCTAATATGGTTACAGAGGAAGCCATTGAGCAGGTTATTGTTTTTGATGATATCTATCCACGACGTACCGGTACAATGTCGGATATTGCCACTATCGAAGTGACGGACAAGGTGGAGAATGAGGACGGCACAACCACCGAGGAAAAATGGAATGCCTACCGCTTTAGGGACACGGGTGTTAACTTTTCCGAGAAATATATCCTCCCCGGTCAGGAGCTGAGGATACGTTTCGCATCCGGGCTTCTCAACGGTTTGGAGTTTGCCGTGAAGTTCAATCCTGAGGGAAAGCCGGAGAAATTGGAGGATGGCGGATGGAACCCTGAGGCACAGCTTTGGGAGATAGTCAGGAATGAGGACTATGGCAGACCGCTTCCCGGTGATGTGCTCTTTCCCCAGGATGGAGATGAATATGTGCTTTCCGGCTGGGACAGTACGAAAATAACCGAGCTGGGGCTTGTGGGTGCCGCCGAGCAGGAGTTGAAGGAAAAGACTGAAAAGTACGCTGCCAAATCCAAGATAGACCCGAGTACCTATGGCTGCACGATGATGTCAAATGACGCATACCGTGAGGATGGCGTTCATAATTTCTATAGCATCGGTCAAAAGGTCAACCTTATCAACAAGGCTTATTTCGAGAACGGAAGACAGTCAAGGGTTATCGGATTTGAATTCAATCTTGATTTAGCTTATGATTCCCCTATATATACTGTCGGGGAAACCGCCGCCTATTCTCGTATCGGGGAGCTGGAGGAAAAGGTTGAGAGCCTTACCCTAAAGGGACAGACCTATACGGGCGATGGTGACAGCGGTGTGTATGTGATAAGAAGGAATGACTCTACACCGGCCACGGATAGTAACGTGTATTCCGCATTGCGCTCCTTAGTAATGTTCCTTCGTAAGGATCAAGCGGACGGAACAAATTTCTTATTGAAGTTCGGCAAGTTCATCGACTCCATGATTGCCGGTAAAGGTGCCGGTATCTATCCTGACGGGCGCGGTCAGTTCGAGCGTCTTGAGGTACGCGGCTCCGCAGTGTTCAAGGAAATCATCTATAACCGTCTGAACGCACAGGAAGGCGACACCTCATATTCCGAGAACGGAGTCATTGAGTCCGTGGCTTTAGAGAGCGACGGAACTTATACCCTGAAATTGCGCAAGCGCTGGGAGAATGACTTCACCGCATTCCAGGAGGGTGATATAGTGTACGGGATTGTAAACAACCTCTTTTCAACGGGGGAGTATTACGCCTCGTGGATGCGCGTGCTGTCCAAGAATGTCCCGGCCAACTCCATCTCGGTGTTGTCATACCCGGACAGTGAGGTGCCGGGCGGTAAAAACTATCCTCCCACAGAGTTGACGATCATTACCAGAAGAGGAAACGCCTTCAATGAGGACAGGCAAAGCTACTGGTATTTGTCCGCCACCACGGATAAATGTCTTGTCTGGCTGGAAGGAGTAACGAAGCCTGTCTTGGAACAGAACAACTATTACATGATATTGGGGCGTTTGCCCAATTTGGATTTGTTTGACAATCTCCCCGTCAACTATAAGCACTCGTACATATTCGCCCGTGCCGGCATCTTCGGTGAACTTTACCGGGTGGACTGGCAGGGACTGCCCGTACAGGAACTGGTGGACCGTGGCTTTTGGTCGGCCGAAGTCGCGTCCTCTGACAATCCTTACACCAATACGCAGGAGCGGGCGGACACGGTTTGGCACTACGGCTGCAAATGGAAGTGCCTGATGACGGGAACAGCCGACGAACCGCAATATGCGGCGGCCGGATGGGCGATGCTGGAAGGGAACCCGGAATTTACGATAGAGATCGGCAGCACAAAGGGGTGGTATTTTGATATCGAGACTTTTTCCACAACGTTATATATTACCGGCAAGCTGTACAACCGTGACGTGACAGATCATATACTTGACGCTGATGTGAGCTGGACGCGTGATACCGGGAATGTATCAGAAGATAACGCATGGGCGGTGAAGCGTGCCGGCGCCGGGAAAAATCTTCCTCTGACGATAGATGATCTCGGACCGAATTATACCAACATGCGGGTGTGTACGTTTAAAGCACAGGCGTTATTGCGTGACGGGCAGCAGTTTGAAGTGGCGGAGAATTTTGTAACATTTTAAAATGGTTTTATACAATGGCAACAAAGCAACGAAAAATAGAAATCAACTACCGGCTGTTACAAACCAGTTGTAACATCGAGGTGGTGGGCAGCGTGCCGGACATGCAGGTCTACCAGGCTGACAAAGCTGAATACACTCCGGACTATACGCTGACACCGCTGGTCCTGTTTCCGCGGTGCAACGCCACCGATCCGGAAGCGGTGACTAAAATCGGGGCGGTCAACTCCAGGCTGACCAACATGAAGTGGTACGAGCGCATCGGAACCACACGCACACTTATCACATCGACAAACACAGGCTACAGCATTACGGAGTCCGGTGACAGCAAGGGACAGATCACAATGAAAAAAAATGTCACCGTCCTAAAACCCGTCACGCTGGAGTTTTACGCGGAATATGCCGACACACGTACCGGACAGCTGTTTACTTTTCAGATGAGCTGTCTTGTCCGCGCGGTTGACGGTACGGATGCGATCCCCGTATTGACGATAGACAGCCCGTCCACGCTGGACTGGAACCCGGTGCGTGACATCACCGCACAGACCATCACGGCTAAACTGATGGTAGGCGACACGGACGTGACGGCTACGGGCAAATGCAAGTTCTTCTGGTACCGTCTGTTGTCTACGGGAGCGCTGGAGGCGATAACCACAGGAGCGGGTGACAACGACTGGGAGTTTGTATCACTGAACAAGAATGTATATAAGATTGACCGCAATTATATAGGTGATGACATCACGATTGTCTGCAAGGCCACCTATGCGGCTTCCGGGACTCCGGCATCAACCCCGGGCACATCGGACCCGGCAGTCTCTACGGTGATACGCCGCAGGATTCCGAAGATTGAAGCCGACTGGGAGGGCGTACCTACGGGTGTTCCGGATGGGACTTACGCCATCTTTCCCAGACCCGTCATTCGGGATACCATGGGGGTTATCCCGAATCCATCCGCCATGTTTAACTGCCACTGGTACGTCAAGAAGAGCGGAGATGCCGGATATGCCAAGGTTGCCGACGGATACTCTCCCAGGATACCTTTCAGCAACGGCATGATGTTAAAGCTGGAGGTGGAGGACAGAGGCCCTTACGTGGCGCTGACACAAGGCGGCAAGGTGCTCACACAGGGGGGCAAGGCGGTAGTAGTAAGAAAATTTGGATAACATTAAAAACAATAGAATTATGGCATTTTACATTAAAGTAACGAAGGAGGTTGCCGACCGGTTGCATCTGACCGATATCCGCAACAGGACAGCGGATGGCAATGTATTATTGTGGCAGGCGGACGTGGCACGTTTCCCCGGCGACACGGTATTTGACAGGGCCAAGGAAGCGGGCGGCGTCTGCCTGACCCCGCAGGCGGCGAAAGAAGAGATAGACGGTACGGACCATCCCGTCGAAGTATTCACACCTGCCTCTTGGGGGGAGGACAACACCGAAAGCTCCGAAGGCACGGATAGTACGGAAACGACCGGGGAAGGAGGAGCGTCATGAGTTTGGCCAGCGCGACCGGACAGGTCATATTTTCGCAAAAGGGCGGCGTATACATGCCTGCCATCCAGTGTAACCAGGGAGATCTGTATCAGGAGTATATGGGCGAAGCGTCCGCGCCGACGAACATCGCACCGGATTTCGCTTCGCTCAAGCCCGTCTTGTCCTTCATTCTCACCTCTTCGCGGGTGGCGGAAGGGCTGGTGGTTCCTTCCTCCATGAAATGGTATTTCAATGATGTCGAGATCAAGTTCTCGGGCAATGTCTCCACCAACACGTTTGGCGGTGAGACGGGACATTTCAAGTTTATCCCTTACCAGCCCGGTACGACGGATTACTACGGATTGCAGATCGTCAAGAATCTGGTCAAGGCGAGCGGAGCGGCCTCTTGTACCATCAAGGGTGAAGCCACCGTGACCGTTGGGAATACCAGCGACACCGTCCAGTTCGTCTATAGCATCCCCATTACCAAGGGGGTCGGAAACCAAAAGCATGTGACGATCATTGCCGGTGACAACAAGTATTTTACCCTTCGGGACAAAGGGCAGAGCTGCATTCTGAAAGCCGTAGCGCGCATGGGCAGTGACGAGATCACTACCGGACTGGCGTACAAGTGGTACAACCAGGTCAACGGTGCGTGGAGCGTGCTGAGCGGAAAGACCACACAGACATTGACCGTCACCAACGATATGGTTGACACGACAGGTGTGTTCAAGGCGGAGGTGTACCAGGGCGGCAAGCTCATCGGTCAGGACACGCAGTCCGTAATGGATGCGTCCGATCCGTTTGATTTGATCCTGAATCCCACGCCCGAGGACGAGACCATCCGGGAAAGTGGTGACACGGTGGTCTATAAGCCCATTCTGGTCAAGCGTGGAAGTACCACCAAGTACAAGGACATGACTTTCTATTTCGTGTTCATGGACAGTGCAGGAGTAGTCCTTAACCCGTCTACTTCCGGTACAGCAGCCACTTCCGGCACGTGTACTTGGGACATGTGCCAGCAGGCAGGAGGCAACGTGGCATGGACCATCACAACCAAGGAATAAGGAGGTGATATGCCGTTGGTGACTAGAACCGGACAGGTCAGTTTTGCTCCAAAAGGTGACAAGGGAGATAAGGGGGCGCGCATGCGTATGCGTGTATGGGAGGCGTCTGTGTCTTACCTGGAGGGCAAGCAAGGGCAGCAGTTTTACGACATTGTACTTTATGACAACCTGCTGTACCTGTGCATCCGTTCGCATACGTCGGTATCGACGGAAACCCCCAAACAGAATGTGGCTTCGGGAAAAATAAAATACTGGGAGGTAGCACAGAGCTGGACTTTTATCGCCACCAAGCTGTTGCTGACCGAGAAGATCAAGGCGTCCATGATTGATGCGGACGGTATCAGGGCGGTCAATGTGGATATCAGCGGAAAAATCACGGCGGATAGCGGACGTATCGGTCCGTTTTCCATAGATTCCGGTATGTTGTCCTCAAAAACTCTTTATGAGGGGACGGATTCCCATGTCGGTTTCAACCTATCCGCCGGACAGATAGAGTTTTATAACGAAAGGACATTTGCACGTGTAAAAATCGGAGGGAACACGAAATTTGTCACAATCGAAGGGATATCGTATGATGCCGGAATTGACATACAGAGTCCGAATGCCATGATCGGGATGCACATCAAGACCCTGAGCATTCCTCTGTTCGTGGAGGGGGGTAACATTTTCCTTCATCCGAACAATGACAGTTATGTGTCCATACGTGGGCTTACGCTGAATGCAAGGGCTGTAGCGGTCAGTACAAAGCTGAATTCTAATGATGATATAATATCATTTACCAACACGTCCGATATAACAGTCACGATGCCTGATGCGTATGTTGGGAAGGTGTTGTTCATAAAGAAATACAATACGGCAAGGGTGACACTTACGGGAGGTACTTTTATGAATGCGAATGATGGAGATACAAATACTTCTTTTGTTCCTTTACAGCACAGTCACATGCTTGTATATGATGCAAGAGGCAGATGGATAGATTATTATTGCGGATAACAGTATTTAATTAAGAATATTATGAAAGTTGATTTTACAAAATTTCCCCTGTTCACGGGGATAGACAGACAGGATATGGTGATAGCGGATATCCGTAAGGATATTGCTGACGGCATTTACAGGAACGTGCCCGGTCTTCCGGCGCACGTGCTTGCGGAGAAGATCTATCGGAACGAGCTTGTGGAGCTTGCCGATGACGAGATTCATATACTTGACCTCTACACTTCCGCTTCGGTGGGGCAGCTCGCCGACTCATGGCAGGATTATAAGAAAAACAATTTGGAAACTGGTAAATAAAAAATATTATGGAAAAGATGGAATTAAGTGAGGCGTTGAAAGCCAATGCCTCAGTACTGGAAGGACTGTTAGGGATAAATGATACGTGGTACAAAAGGAGATTTGGTGAAATTACTGATTTTAATGAAGCTAATAATACTGGATATATGTTTGTCGATAAAACCCAATCATTGGATAATAAACCCAATACATCAAGTAATTATGGATTCTTGGAAACGATTGCTATTAATGAGGTCACCATCAAGCAAACTTTTGTAGATTTTCAGAGCAGATTTTTTATTCGAATATGTAATAATGGAACTTGGACTGATTGGAAACAAATACAAACAACATAGTATTAAAAATAAGTCATATTTTAATGAGATAAAACGGATGGGTGCCGGTCCACACCCGTCCGCTCCTCATGTTACCAAAGAATTATAGTATTTCTATATCTTCAGCATCATCCAGATTCTCATCAACTATATTCATGGATAAAGACAGGTCAACCCCAGTAGTATCCAAAAACAAAGCACTTACACGAAATGAAGCTGTGTTTGTCTTGCTCCGAACGAAGAGATGATCATTTTTTCGTTTGAACTCTATTTCAGAAATCATACTACCGTTGACTTTCCTTATGATATAGGAGTTACCAGTCTTACTATTAATAAAGAACAGACCTGTAGAACCACCCCAATATACATACAATATCATACCGATATAGGCGTTAGATGAACTCGCTAGGCGAACGACACATACTTCTTGAACGGAGTCTTTATTGCAAACCAATATAGGAGAAAGAACGCCTTTTCTCAAGAGCCCTTTACTTCCTAAATTAGCAATCGGCATCAGTTCTTCCAGCTCTCAAATATTGCTAAATTCTTGTCAAGATATAGGAATTTCGATTGCGTCGGATGGTAAATCTAGATTGTTTTCATGGCTTAGTTTGAGCGACCCATTCATGCCAATGCACAATGTACTGATATACACGTATGCTGATGATTTTACATAAACAATGGTTTTGTTCTCTTTTTTTTGATAATAAACATTAGTTAAATAGATTCCTCTTTTTATCGAATTAACGGATAGATCATCGCTATATCCTGTTAATAAAACAACAGACGGAGATGAATTTTCATGGTTCTTAAATACTGAAATAAGCATTGATATTCCTGTTAAACGATTTCTAAATTCGGCAATTTTACAATACTTCTGCTGGTCTTTTTGATATGAAGTGGTCATTCTTTGAATTGATGGCATCAATCCATCTTTTTCACTCGTAGCAACACCAATCAGTTCTTCCAGAAGTGCAAACAGATAAATTTTATGTCAAAGAAACCGTCTTCCAGGTTCCCCAACCACCATTCCACCATTTTATTCTAAACACTAAAAAACCACCATAGTTATTAGTTCTAAATTGTACTGTTGACTGTCCCAGATTATGACTGAAGACAAGAAGCGTTTGATCATTGTATGAAGTGCCTTTTATTGCATATACTCCAGGCTCATACACTTTATCAATATCGTCTTCAGTTTTTAATTGGATATACCCTTTTCCTTTAAATATAGTACTACTGCTAACTCCTAACAGTCCTTCCAGAGCATAAATTTATGATCACAATGTTATAATTTGTTACATAGTTGCTACATCAGTCAAAGTTAAACCATTCAAAACGCTTGCAGGATGTGCTTCTACCGTAATTGAAGGAATATTTATATATTTGCTAGCTCCTATAATTGATACGCAATAATTTATGTTATTTAAAGTTTTGTTATGTATGTATAAATTGTAATCAGAATCCTCTTTAACAAACATGTTGCCGTTTCCAGACATAGAGCATTTATGCCCTCCTTTCTTTACCGGGTAATATACTGCTAAGTCGATTTTTTTAAAATATCCATTTTCGTATACTGTCACCGTTAGTAGAGTATAATAATATTGTTTTAATTTCGTAGGCTTAATGCAAATAACAGGCCCTTCGCCAACGTATGCTATACACATATTCATGGATGCTAATCCTTTTGTTTCATTTGTTGCAAGTGGAAGAAGTCCTTCCAGAAGTGCAAACAGATAAATTTTATGTCAAAGAAACCGTCTTCCAGGTTCCCCAACCACCATTCCACCATTTTATTCTAAACACTAAAAAACCACCATAGTTATTAGTTCTAAATTGTACTGTTGACTGTCCCAGATTATGACTGAAGACAAGAAGCGTTTGATCATTGTATGAAGTGCCTTTTATTGCATATACTCCAGGCTCATACACTTTATCAATATCGTCTTCAGTTTTTAATTGGATATACCCTTTTCCTTTAAATATAGTACTACTGCTAACTCCTAACAGTCCTTCCAGAAGGATTTGTATCAATGACTTTTGTATTACAATATTATTTTAAATGTTTGTTGGTCTATATATCGTTTATTCTGTTCTTTTTTTCATATAATGATTCTTTTTTAAATATTTGTTATAGCTTTGCTATGACAATTAATAATGTTTTTTCATTTATTAATTTTTGAATGCCGTGAGGTATTTTAATTAATAAAAAGATTTGTGTATGGAATTGGGCAGGATTGGCGAATCCTGCCTTTTTGATACCGTACGTCAACTACATAATAATTTGGGCAAAACAAAATTTATATATAACTTTGTAGCATCTATATTGAATTAAACATTATTCTAAATCACTAAAAGAGTTTGCTGATAAAAATGTCTAGATGCTATCGTTCGTGATGAATAATGGCATCTTTTTTACAAATGTTTTTTTCACAGACCATTTTTTTATAGATATTATACATCTTTACTTGCGAAAGTGGGGGTGTATTTTTTATTGGCTAAATTTTGCAGCTTGGAACAGAGGATGCATCTTTGCGGAAAAATGGATAAAATCAGATACCGTCTTGTATATAACCGCCAGAACACACTTAACAGGCAGGGCACGGCTCTTGTACAGGTTGAAGCCTATTTGAACCAAAGGAAAATCTACTTGAAGACCAATGTTTACCTCAAACCGGAATGCTGGAGCCGTGAGGGGGCACAAGTCATTAACCACCCCCAATCTAACGAACTCAACACAATGCTCTATGAATACATCCTGTATCTGCAAGGCATAGAGTTGGGGTATTGGAA
>OGSS01000144.1_pt1 | contig 93192 bp, 68 predicted proteins | sample 1553591 | NCBI WGS metagenome assembly OGSS01 (sample SAMEA2580061, study PRJEB22360) | human gut metagenome | biome: human gut; feature: human-associated habitat; material: faeces | place: Denmark | collected 2008/2010
ATTTTTGAAAATTGCATTACAAAAATAATCAATTCGGAATTTACACACTTTTTGAAACACTATCAAATCATGCCAATTTACATGGTTTAGGTTTACCACAATTGTTCCCTAAAAATGTACAACAAAAAAAATACCCCTCGAAATCATACGATTAAGAGGGGTATTTGTACCCAGAACAGGACTCGAACCTGCACAGCCGTACGGCCACTAGTCCCTGAAACTAGCGTGTCTACCGATTCCACCACCTGGGCATGATTTCAAAGATCGAGAAGAAAAAACCTTGCAACTTCCCTGCTGCAAGGCCCCTCTTCATGTTTGTTGTCCCACAAGGATTCGAACCTTGACTGACAGAACCAAAATCTGCTGTGCTACCATTACACAATGGGACAATCTTCATGTCGCTTCAACAACCGCTGTTGTTATTTTGACGCTGCAAATGTAGAGCATTTTTTTATTTCACCAAAAGAAAATGCAGAAAAATTAAAAGAAAATTGCTATTTTCGTGCTGTCGAAAAATGACATTTTTGTTATAGCCTTGAATATTAATAAGAAATATAAATTCAAACTAAGGAGAAGCATGTGCAACATTAAAAATCACCCAACATTAAGCTACAGGTTGATCAATAATGTCACCGGATGGGTGGCGTTCGTGGTGGCCAGTATTACTTACATTCTTACGGTCGAACCAACAGCCAGCCTTTGGGACTGTGGTGAGTTTATTACAACTTCAGTCGGACTGCAAGTAGGACACCCTCCCGGAGCGCCTCTATTCATGATTATCTCCCGACTATTCGCCATATTCGCTCCAAGTCCCGAAACACAATCCTACATGATCAACATCATGTCTGCTCTATGTTCCGGGTTCACGATCTTGTTCCTGTTCTGGACGATCACGCATCTGGCTAAAAAAGTCGTGGTAAAAGAAGGGGAAGAATGTTCCATGGGGCAACTGTGTGGAATCATGGGAGCCGGACTTATCGGGGCATTAACCTACACGTTTACAGACACGTTTTGGTTTTCAGCCGTCGAGGGTGAAGTGTATGCCATGTCATCTTTGTTCACGGCCGTCGTGTTCTGGGCAATTTTGAAATGGGAAAATGTTGCTTTTCAACCTTATGCCAATCGTTGGTTAATCTTTATCGCCTACATGGTCGGACTGTCCATCGGCGTTCACTTGTTGAACTTGCTCGTAATTCCTGCCATTGTATTCATATATTATTTCAAAAAATACGAAACCACCAAGTGGGGTATTATCAAATCAGCGACCCTTTCTATCGTCATACTGGGCGTGATCATGTGGGGTATTATCCCGGGTGTGATTATCGTTGCAGGCTGGTTTGAATTGCTGTTCGTGAATGGTTTTGGAATGCCTTTCAACACGGGTGTTGTCATCTACGCGTTACTCTTAATCGCCGGACTGACTTTCGGAATCCGGTACACGTTAAAACACAACCATACGGTAGTGAACACGATCTTAACCTGTTTCGTGGTCATGCTTATCGGGTACTCCTGCTACGCGATGGTCGTTATCCGTTCCGTAAGTAATCCCCCGATTGACGAAAATAGCCCGGACAACGTGTTCGCTCTGCTTTCTTATATCAGTCGTGATCAATACGGCCAAGAACCATTGGTTTACGGCCCTTACTTCAATGCCCCGGTTATTGGCGTAGAGGATGCCGGACCTATTTATTACCAAAACGAAAAAACGGGTAAATATGATATTGTGGATCATAAAAAAGAAGTAAAATATGATCCTCGTTTCTGCACAATCCTCCCGCGTATGTATAGCCAAGCTCGTGAACCACAGGTATATTATGAGTGGGTGGGACAACCCAAAGGCCCCGTGTACATGGTAGACGGACAACCTGTTCAGAAACCAAGTTTCGGACAAAACCTAAGTTTCATGTTCCGTTACCAACTCGGGCACATGTATTTCAGGTATTTCATGTGGAACTTCTCCGGGCGTCAGAATGATATTCAAGGACATGGAGATTTCCGTTATGGTAACTGGATCTCGGGTATTCCTTTTATAGATAATATTCTGGTCGGTGATCAGAGCGTGATGCCGGACACGTTGAAACATGACAAGGCAAACAATAAATATTACATGCTTCCCTTTATCCTCGGGCTGCTGGGTATGTTCTATCAATATCAACGGGGAAAACAAGGGAAAAAAGATTTCTGGGTGGTTATGCTACTCTTCTTCTTCACGGGTATTGCCATCGTGCTTTACCTGAACCAATATCCGTATCAACCGCGGGAACGTGACTATGCCTATGCCGGATCGTTCTATGCCTTTGCCATTTGGATCGGTTTCGGGGTTCTCTATCTGTGGGATTTACTTCAGAAGAAGATGGATTCCCGCAACGCAGCTATTATTGTCACCGCTGTTTGCCTGTTCGCCGTTCCGGTAAATATGGCAGCACAAAACTGGGATGATCATGATCGTAGCGGACGTTATGCGACCATTGCTCATGCCAAGAACTACCTAAGCACGTGTGCCCCGAACGCCATCCTGTTCACTTACGGGGATAATGATACGTTCCCTCTATGGTACGCACAGGAAGTGGAAGGTTTCCGCCGAGATGTACGTATCGTGAACCTAAGTTTGCTTGCCGGAGACTGGTACATTGACCAGATGAAACGGAAAGCCTACGAAAGTGACGGGGTGCCCATTTCGTTCACGAAAGACCAATACCATGCCGGAGTACGGGACTTTGTCACGATTGAAGAACGAGTGCAACAACCTTTCAGCATGAAAGAAGTCATGGAATTTGTTGCCAGCGACAGACCGGAAACCAAATCCAACCGTTACCAAGGAGGCGCCGTGGACTTCATCCCGACACGCAGCTTGTACATACCGGTGGATAAGGAAAAGGTTTTGGCAAATGGAACCGTACAACCTAAAGATTCCGCATTAATTGTAGACAGAGTAGAAATTCAATTAAAAGGTAGCTCTTTGAATAAATCACAATTAATGGTACTGGATATATTAGCTACCAACAACTGGGAACGTCCGGTATACTTCGGAGTAGGTATGGGACAAGACAGTTACATGGGCTTCGATAAGTATTTCCAACTAGAAGGAGCTGCTTACCGGGTTGTACCTATTAAGTCGGAAAACAACGAGGCTTATTATGATTTCGGACGTATCAACACGGAGATCCTGTATGACAACCTGATGAATAAATTTGTCTGGGGCAACATCAAGGACCCGAAAGTAAATATCGATCATTTCCATGATAACACCATCGCCGTGATGAAATACCGGAACACCTTCTTGCGTTTGGCAGAACAATTAATGCAAGAGGCCGCCACGGAAACACGGGTTATCGGGGACACGATTATCAATGAAATCACAGATTCAAGCAAAATTCAAGAGGCTGTCAGAGTGCTGGATAAATCTCTGGAAGAAATTCCGTTATATCAAGTTCCGGCTGACTTCTTCTTGTTAAATTACATCTCGATCTACTATGCTGCCGGCGAAAAAGAGAAGGGGAACGATCTGGCATGGGCACTGGCTCTTGACAACGCTCAAATGTTGAGATATATCGGATCACTTTCTCAGAATCGCAGAAAAGCATTGGAAAATGACGAGAGAAGAAGTATGCAGGCGTTACAAATGCTCGTCGACATGGCCAGAAGAAACGGGGAAAATGCCTTTGCCCAAGAAATTCAGGACATGGTGGAAAGCACGTTAAGCGGACGCCCTGTAACCAGCAAGCGGGTAAACAAAAATTTCCCGATGGCTAATCAAGACAAGTGAGATAACATATACGAATCATTCGTCCCTTCGTATGGAGGGACGAATTTTATTTATAAACTTAATACACAATGATCACAATAGACCATATCAAAGAATTGGCAGAGCGAGGTGAAGCATTGAGGAGGTATCTTTGACATCGATGGCAAGAAGATACAACTCGCTGAAGAAGAGTTAAGAACACAAAACCCGTCCCTATGGGATAATCCCAAGGAAGCGGAGGCCTTGATGAAGAAAGTCCGGGAATTGAAATCTTGGATCGAGGGGTACGAACAGGTAACCTCAGCCGTGGGAGATTTACAGGTACTTTTCGATTTCGCCAAAGAGGGAGAAGCAACCGAGGAAGAAGTGGACGCCCAATACCAGGAGACCATACGAGTGCTGGAAGACATCGAGATGCGTAACATGCTGCGCCGGGAAGAAGATCACTTCGGGGCCATCATGAAAATCAATTCCGGAGCCGGAGGTACGGAAAGTATGGACTGGGCCAGTATGCTGTACCGGATGTACATCCGCTGGGGAGAATTAAACGGTTACAAGGTAAAACACGTGGATTACCAGGAAGGTGAAGAAGCCGGTATCAAATCAGCTACTCTCGAATTCGAGGGAGACTACGCTTACGGGTATCTGAAATCAGAAAACGGTGTTCACCGATTGGTTCGTTTATCGCCATATAACGCGGCCAATAAACGAATGACATCTTTTGCATCCGTGTTCGTTTATCCCGCCGTGGATGACACGATCGAGATCACGATCAATCCTGCAGACATCAGTTGGGACACCTTCCGAAGTGGTGGTGCGGGTGGTCAGAACGTGAACAAGGTGGAAACCGGAGTCCGGTTACGCCACGCTCCTACCGGAATCATGATCGAGAACACGGAATCACGTTCACAGTTGCAAAACCGTGAAAATGCCATGCGTTTATTGAAAGCCCAATTGTACGAACTGGAATTACAAAAGCGTCAGGAAGAACGGGATAAAGTGGAAGGAACGAAAAAAAAGATCGAGTGGGGGTCACAAATCCGCAGTTATGTATTCGACGACCGCCGGGTGAAAGATCATCGTACCAACTACCAGACATCAAACGTGCAGGCTGTTATGGACGGAGAGATCAACGAGTTCATCAAAGCCTACTTGATGATGTTCGGTGGCGGAGAAGAATAAAAGCAAGCAATTTATGATTTATGAATTACGATTTACGAAAAGAAAAAGCGTAGTTTTGTTGGAGGGAATCTAAAATCATAAATCTAAAATCTAAAATGAATAGATGGATTTAAACTTTAATAGTTGCAAGATATTGATCGTCGGGGACGTGATGCTTGACAAATACTATTTCGGAAAGGTGGAACGTATTTCCCCGGAAGCTCCAGTTCCGATAGTAAACATCGTAACCGAGGAATCCCGTTTAGGTGGGGCCTCGAACGTGGCCAACAACATCACAAGTCTTGGTGGGCAGGCCACGTTATGCGGGGCTATCGGCTATGACTTTTTCGGGAAAGAGATTGAACGTATGGCTCACCGGAAAGGGATCAAAACCGATTTTGTCAAAACCGAGCAACCCACGATCACGAAAGCGCGCATCATCGGTGGAAGACAACAGATTGTCCGTATAGATTACGAGCAACATTTGGAACTTTCTGAAAAAGCAAGAGAAGATTTTCAAACCCATCTTGCCTCACTCTTCCAAGAGTTTCCGACCCTTGTTATTTCTGATTATGGAAAAGGCATGATCTCGGAAGAATTATGTTCGTTTTTGATAAAAACGGCAAAATCACATGGAACCCGTGTTATCGTGGACCCGAAAGGGCAAAACTGGAAGAAATATGCAGGGGCTGACTTGATTACTCCTAATGTAAAAGAATTAGGTGACATCATTGGCCACCCGGTGAAAAATAACGACCAGGATATTGCCGTGGCAGCCTTGGAAATCGTTCATCACTACGGTTTATCAGCATTACTTGTCACCCGGAGCGAACAAGGGATGAGCTTGATTTCCGATCAAAATATTTTGCATCTCCCCACACATTCTCAAGAAGTATTTGATGTAAGTGGAGCCGGAGACACGGTTGTGGCGGCCCTTTCACTAGCCTTAACCCAAGGTCAGGAAATCACGGAAGCCATGCGCATCGCAAACGTGGCAGCCGGAATTGTTGTTCAGAAAATCGGGACAGCAACTCTCAGCGTAGAAGAATTAAACGCAAATCTATAAGAAAAAAGGCTGTTTTAAAAACAGCCTTTTTAAATCTTAGATACAAAGTATTTCAAGAATGCCGTATTATCTGTAAGTTCCGGATGGAAAGATGTTACCAACATATTCTTTTCTTCCGCTGCAACGATATGCCCATCAAGCTCACACAGAATTTTTACCCCATCCTTCACGCTCGTGATATAAGGGGCTCGAATAAACACCAACTCAATTTCTTTCGAATCTACCGCCGGGATCACTTTTTTCGTGGCAAAACTGTCGATCTGGCTCCCGTAAGCATTACGCCGAACGGCAATATCCATCACGCCCAAATGAGTCACTGAATCGTTCACGAGTTCTTTGGCCAGCAAGATCATTCCCGCACAAGTTCCCCATACCGGCAGTCCACTCTGGATTTTCCCGCGTAAAGGCTCCATAAGTCCGGTCCGATTAAGAATCTTTCCCATAGTGGTACTCTCCCCTCCTGGTAGAATGATTCCATCAATCTCTTCCAACTGCTCCGGGTATTTCACGATCACGGGTTCATGACCAATAGCCTTAATCTGGCGTTCATGTTCAATAATCGCCCCTTGAAAACCTAAAATTCCAATCTTCTTCATGACAAAAAATATAAGGTTCATAAAGTTCATAAAATCTATAAAGCAAGTTACCTTATGAACCTTACAAACCTTATGAACTTTATAAACTATTCTTACCAGCCTCTTTCAGCGTATTTGTTTTCCAATTTGCTAATTTCCAATCCGGACATAGCCTCTCCCAAGTTCTCTGACAATTCAGCCAATTTAACCGGATCGTTATAATAAGTCGTAGCTAAAACAATAGCTCTCGCTCTCTTGGCAGGATCACCTGACTTGAAGATTCCAGAGCCCACAAATACTCCCTCGCAACCCAACTGCATCATTAAAGCTGCATCAGCCGGAGTAGCAATACCACCGGCTGCAAAGTTTACTACCGGCAATTTACCATTCTCATGCACGAATTTTACTAAATCATAAGGGGCTCCCATCTCTTTGGCAATCGTCATCAAAGCCTCTACCGGAGCCACTTGTACCTGATGAATATCATTGTTCAACTGACGCATATGTCTTACAGCCTCTACCACGTTTCCGGTTCCGGCTTCTCCTTTCGTACGAATCATAGAAGCACCTTCACCAATACGTCTTAAAGCCTCACCCAAATTACGGCATCCGCAAACGAACGGTACTTTAAACGCAGTCTTGTCAACATGATACAAATCATCTGCCGGCGTTAAAACTTCACTTTCGTCAATATAATCAATGCCAATGGCCTCCAAAATTTGTGCTTCCACGAAGTGACCAATTCTCACTTTTGCCATTACAGGAATAGACACGGCATTCTTTATAGCCTTGATCATCTGAGGATCAGACATTCTAGCCACGCCACCATCTTTACGAATATCAGACGGCACTCTTTCCAATGCCATTACAGCACATGCCCCGGCAGCTTCAGCGATCTTTGCCTGTTCAACATTGGTTACATCCATAATAACCCCACCTTTTAGCATTTGTGCCAGATTTTTGTTTAATTCATAGTTCCCCATAAGGTTCTCGTTTATTAATGTGTTCATAATAATAATTCCCCTCTCCTTCTAACGCTCCTGGGAGCCAAATATTTATGACTGAAAAGACCCGTTCCTCAAACGTTTCCGATCACTCAAAACACCCCCGCTAAAACGGGGAACAAATATAGCAATTTAGTTGAAAAAACTAACTTTATAAGCATATTTTAGTTGCAGACTGTAAGTACATAAAATACAGATACAAACAATCTAAAAGAATACTACCCATCTCACAATTCCCTCTAACACAAAAAATTTTACATGAAATGTATCATCAGAAGAAAAGATAGAAAGTCTAAATTTCTCAAACACCCCCTATCCCTCCATAAATTAAACATGAAATTTGTGGAGTAAAGAACTTTCTAAAAAAGGAAAATTTACCTACCTCTTATAAATACGTCTTCAACCGTTTACTACGGCACGAGTTTTTCAGTCTCTTGATAGCCTTGGATTTAATTTGGCGTACTCGTTCGCTTGTCAGACCTACCCGATCGCCAATTTCTTCCAACGACATGGCTGTATAACCACCCAAGCCGTAATACATCCGTAAGATTAAGGCATCGCGTTCATCCAGAATCGTCAAATAACGATCAATTTCCGTCCGCAATGAATCGGCATTCATCTCCCGTTCGGCATCCGATATGGCATTATCCCCGGTAATCATCACGTCATACAAGTTGGAGGAATCCTCGTCTGCCGACAAAGGCGCATCCATGGATAACGGACGATTGGCAATCCGCAAGCTATCTTTAACCTCCTTCGCGGGAACATCCATTTTCAAGGCGATTTCTTCTGCCGTGGGTTCCCGTTGAAACTCTTGTTCCAAGCGGAAAAAGAACTTATTCACTTTGTTAATACTACTAATTTTGTTCAATGGTAACCGAACTAAACGCGAATTTTCTGCGATTGCCTGTAAAATCGATTGCCGAATCCACCATACGGCATAAGAAATAAACTTGAATCCTTTCGTTTCGTCAAAGCACTCAGCAGCTTTTATTAATCCCAGATTGCCCTCGTTGATCAAATCCCCCAAACTCAAACCGTTATTCTGGTATTGCTTGGCCACGGAAACCACGAAACGTAGGTTACTCTTCACCAATAACTCCCGTGCCGCTCGGTCTCCCGATCGGATTTTCTTGGCTAAAGCAACCTCCTCATCCGGCGTCAACACGTCGATTTTCCCAATCTCCTGCAAGTATTTCTCTATCGAGAACGAATCCCTGCCAGTGATTTGTTTGCTAATTTTTAACTGTCTCATAGGTCTCTTCGTATAATTGGCTTAAAGTTAATCATCTATTTCAGTAAAACAAATATTAGAGCTCTTTTTTTCGTATCTACTTGAAGAAATATACGGGGATATATTAACTTTGTTGTCTGAAAACACCATTTAATTAAAACATACGCCATTAATTTAGAAATCATTCGAATAATTAGAATAAAACACTATTTGAATCGAGATAATTTTGCAAAAATCTTTGGCACAATAAAAAAAATACCTACTTTTGCAGTCCGAAGTGAGAAAATAATAACATAAGAAATATTGCAATGAAACGTACATTTCAACCATCCAACAGAAAGAGAAGAAACAAACATGGTTTCAGAGAAAGAATGTCTACCGCTAACGGTAGAGCAGTTCTAGCTAGAAGAAGAGCTAAAGGAAGAAAAAAATTGACTGTTTCTGACGAGCGCAGACACAAGCATTAATATAAAAAAAGCTGCTTTTACAAGCAGCTTTTTTTATTCGTTCCTTTTCCCCCGCAACCGCAATTACAACTGCATCCTTTCCCCTTCTTTGCATTCCGAAACAAACGATAAGCACCTCTTCCCGCAAAAACAAGTGCTATCGCCACAATTATATACGTCAATATTAGTTGCATTTCTATTCTCTAATTTTAGATTAATAATTCATGATACCGGGGACTCGTCCTAAATAATCAAGTCCAATACCTGTTTTATCACGAAACATACGCCCCAAGCCAGTACCGTCGTGTATCCCATCACGAAAAACGCCCACTTCATTCCAATCTCTTTACCGATAGCAATCAAAGCCGCAAAACAAGGGGAATAAAGTAACACGAAGATCACAAATATAATGGCAGTAACCGGAGTAAACCCATGTTCCCGCAAACGCATTTCCAACGTCGCATTCGACCCGTCATCTTCCTCCATAACCTCTTCCCCCTGGTACAGAACGGCCATCGTGCTAACCACGACTTCTTTTGCCGCAACCCCGGTCAACAAGCTAACGCCAGCTTTCCAGTCAAAACCAAGCGGTGTCCAAATAGGCTCCATCGTTCGCCCTAATCGACTGATATAAGAATTTTCCTGACGTTCACTTACCTCTTGTCGATGCAAGTTCTCTAATTTCGCTTCCTGTTCTTCCTTCAACATATCCACGTTTCCGATCCCGGAAGCGATCGTTGCCTCGTAAGCCCTTGTTACCTCGGCCTTCTTTTCATCATACTGAGCCTCCAGCTCTTTGTCCACGGGAAAATAGCCCAACGCCCAAATCAATATGGAGGCAAACATAATAATACCTCCCATTTTTTTCAGGTATTGCTCGCCTTTACTCCACATATGCCGTACGGTCGTTCTCAAGGTTGGCATTCGATACGGGGGCAACTCCATCACGAACGGCACTTCCTGTTTATGGAAAAGTACCCGTTTAAACAACTTAGCCATCACGATAGCAGCTAGAATTCCAAACAAGTATATTCCAAAAAGAACTAACGCCGCATAATCTTTGAAAAATGCCCCGACCAACAGGATGTATACCGGAAGGCGGGCACTGCAAGACATGAAAGGATTGATCAGTATGGTTAATATCCGGTCACTCCGGTTCTCCAGCATACGCGTTGACATGATCGCCGGCACGTTACACCCGAATCCCATGATCATCGGAATAAAACTTTTCCCGTGCAAGCCAAGTTTATGCATCAACTTATCCATGATAAATGCCGCACGAGCCATGTACCCCGTGTCTTCCATGAAAGAAATAAACAGGAACAATATCAATATATTCGGTAAAAACACGATCACGCTCCCCACTCCACCAATGATACCATCCACTAATAAATCCTTTAAAGGTCCCGCACTCATCTGGTTATCGACAAATTCACCTAAAGCCCCGACTCCGGTCTCAATCCATTCCATCGGATAACTTCCCAAACTAAACGTGGCAAAAAATGTCACGAACAGGAATAACAAGAAGATCGGGAATCCGAACAATTTATGCGTGACAATAGCATCAATATACTCCGTTTTACGTCTTCGATTCACGGGACTTTCCTTGTACGTTTCTTTTAACGCCCCGGAAATAAAACCGTACTTCGTATCGGTAACAACCGACTCGACTTTCTCTCCATAGGTTGTTTCAATCCGTTCAACTCCCTCTTTTACGACCTTCAATAATTTCTCCCGTGAATGATCCCGTTGTACGAATTCCAACACGTCCTTATCCCCTTCCAATAACATCAGAGACAGGAAACGGGGAGACATATTACAGATCAAATCTTTTTCATCTTTCAACTCGGCTCGAATGGCCACGATGCTGTCCTCAATCTCTTTCCCGTAGTTTATATGAATATGGCGTACCGTTTCACTTCTTCCCTCGTACACCTCGATAACTTCCCGTAACAACTCCTTAATTCCTTTCCCCTTTGACCCGACAGTAGGCATCATCGGCATCCCGATCATCTGTCCCATCTCCCGATAATTGAAAGTTGCCCCGGAACGTTCCAGCTCATCATACATATTCAAAGCGATCACGCCCTTCACGTCCATGTCAATCAACTGCGTGGACAAATAGAGATTACGTTCCAAGTTAGACGCATCTACCACGTTAATCACCACATCGGGTGCGTTATTCATAATATATTCCCGCACATACTTTTCTTCATTCGAGTAAGCAGAAATAGAATACGTTCCCGGTAAATCGACCACGTTAAACTCGTAACCTTCAAATCGAAACGTGGCACTCTTCGCATCCACCGTAACCCCACCGTAATTTCCCACGTGTTCCTGAGAACCACTCATGTAGTTGAACAGTGTTGTTTTCCCCGCATTGGGGTTACCGACAAAAGCAACATGTATATGTTTATCTCGACCTTCCCAGTGCTTGGCGAAAGCTTCTTCCGCATCACGGGCGCTCCCTGACACCCCGGCAATATTAGTAGCCTCCTCAAGAGATACGATTTCAATAAACGCTGCTTCTTGCCTCCTTAAAGAGATTTCATAACCCATAATTGCATATTCAATCGGATCATTCAAAGGGGCGTTCTTCACGGCCTTCACCACTTTTCCCCTCACGAATCCCATCTCGTTTAATCGTTTCCGAAAGGCCCCATATCCTTTCACCTTGGTAATAACGGCACTTTCTCCGGTTTTCAGTTCTGACAGTAACATATAAACATCTTGTAATTAGTATCGCGAATGTAAAAACTTTATTTTTATTTTTTCTAAATAAACACAGAATAATAACGAGAATTTCATCATTAATAATTATAAAATTTATTAATAAAAGACTTTCCAGCCTAAGTGTCTTCCGAAATTTATAGAGAAAAACAACGAATCTTTTCTTTTTTACTCCGTATAACCAACAAATAGTTTACTTTTGTAACATGAAAACAGAAGATATAGAAAACCAGGACGAGCAAAAATGGAAAAGCGTGAATCAATTGCTATCACGGGCGGGTTCGCGCTTAAATATCCTAGAAGAAGAAATTGATGTAGAAGTACAACATCAGTATATGGATCTTTTGGAGCATCTCATCAAAGGTGGTGACTTCAAAGCGTTGAGAGAAGACGCGATAGTACACGTCCAAGATCTATTTGACGAGGCCGTTGATGCCGAAAAGAAAAAAACTTTGTTAATCCTATTGTCCATGGTCGATGACATTTCTATATACCGAAGCATTGAATCGTTCCAAAAACAAGATACCCCGATCAAACCGTGGGCAACCATAGCCTTGCAACAATCCCGGATGCTGATTCAATCCAACCTGCTGGACGAATCGACCGTGTTCGTATCCACCGGCCTAGGCGGTCACGACACGCTGTTACGTTATTTTTGTGTTTATGTTGCCAACGAGGGGGTTACACTACAACCTTTCCAGTGGGATATTGCCCAAAAAGAGACAGAATTGGTCATTAGCAAAAGCCAAGGAGAGATCGAACAAATCGAACAATTCGAGAAATACATCACGTTCACCCTTCTGTTACCAATCGAGGCTAACCTAAAAGAGATTTTCAATTCGATTATAGACGAGTGTAACACTTACGGGAACTTTTTAAGCGAAAACATCATCATCACGAACGTGAAAAAACTTTCCACCAAAGAGATTGAAGATTTCTTGGAAACTAAATCCCCTCCAAAGCACAAATCAAGACCATTCTAGTCCAGCATCAAGCTTATGAAAGGACTACATTTTTTGAAATAAGGCTCCAACTCGGGAAAATGTTCCGGGTGGTAGCCTAAAAGCAATTGCGTCAGTTCCTGCACGGACAACTCCGCCTCCACCTGCTTTGCATTATCACAAACACAATCTCCTTTCCCGATTACGTATATTCCCGTGTTTTCCGGAATCCAGTCATCCGTTACTTTCAGCACGAGATCCTGCTCCGGATTATTCACGGCATACAAACGGAGCATTTGTTCCACGTCCAACACACGTGCCATTCCCCGGTGCTCATCCGCTTTTCCGGCAGGAAGTACACGGCAATATATCTCCGCCGCATCCAAATATTTCATCACTCCCCACAAAGCCACCCGTTTGACATCCTCGGAGTCATACATTCCATCCAGTACCAAAGCATGATTTCCTCTCGGTTCGGCAAAAGCCATCCCAACAATATTTTTATCGCTATACACGACAATCAACGCCCCTCCATCCATTCGCAAACTTTCCACGATCACCTCAAAATCTTCCCGTTCATGCTGCACGCAACAAGGACGTAAACGCATCATTGACTGAAAATAATTAAACAAGTCATCCGTTAACAACCCCACCTCCCGAATAGCTTCCACCCGAAAATGATCCGCAACCGGTTTATCCAAAATCGTGTAATGTTCCAGAGTATAATCAAAAACAGTCGCATACCCCATCTTTCCGTAATAATCATACAACCATTCACTGGCCGGAATCAGGGTACTCACGGGAATCTTTCTTCCTCTCATCACGTAGAAAGCCTCCCGCAGTAACTTCGTCATCACGCCCCGGGCCCGAGCCAACGGATGAGTACAAGCCCCCGAAATATACCCTGTTACAATTTGTGTCACGCCAAAAGTCATAGGGTAAAGAGGAGTTTGTAAAGCAGCAATAGCCGCACCTTGTTCATCCCAATACACCAGAGCATTCTCCTCCTTGTATTTTTTGTCAAAATAGAATTGAATGAACTCTTCCGTATCATCAAAACACACCCTCCATAACTCCATGACTTCCCGTTTCATCATACACGTATTTAAATTAAACAACCTTTGAAATGAGAGATTTTCTCATTTTCAACTTTCAATTAATTCGGCATACCCTTTCTCCAATAATATCACCGGACGATAAGATAGTTTCGCCTTTCTCAATCCCGGAATTCCCAAATCTTCCTCCCGATTCAGATAAACATATTGTTCCGGGATATGCCGTGCGAACTCCTGATTCAAAATATTATACGAACCGTCAATATGACTATCAGCCTTCTCGATATGAACGGCAAAGGTATCATGATTTACCGGGGCGCCATACGTGAACCCGACGATTTCATCATCCACCCAGAGCGCTCCTCCAACCAAACCAAGAGCATCAAAATTTCGCAACGCAATATTCAATGCTTTTCGCTCGTTTATCAAACTCTCCTCTTCCTCACAATCATGCTCTTCACACCATTTTTCCTCTAGTTCCAAACAATGCGGGATCAAATCTACTGTTAATGGCGTGTACTTGTAATTATAGGTGCGTTTGAACTTATTCACGTGATTCCGTTTAGGCTGAAAATTTTTACCTTTCAATTCAGCCAGCTCTTGACGGGAATAAATATAATCAAAATAATCCCGATCCAACCGATAATCAAAACTTCCCGGGAACTCCCGGTTGAACCATTCCTCCAACTCCGGAAAAACTCCATGTACACGTAAAACGTGTCCTTCGGTCTTGGCTTGCTGTTTCAACAACTCGATCACATTCTTCACATCCCCGGTTCCCACGGGCATCGTGTACACGACACTTTCCTCATCCAATGTAAAACGCACCACGAGACAGTCATCAACCACAGCGTAATGACTATTGGTCAAGAACTGCCACGTGTACAAGTTCACAAACGAAAGATTGCAATCCCGGTTCCCACATGCCAAAAAATAGGTCGTTATCAACTCTTTATCCTCTATTCTGATCGGTTTAAAATCTATCATATAATTACTTTTAATTTCCGTCACAAAGATACGATCTTTCTTATTTATAAAACCTCCTTCATATGTCTAAAATTAGAACTGATCGTATCCAGTATCTCCCGCGTCCGTCCGTTTATCATCAATTTATACATGGATTGGGCAAACCCCATCATCTGGCTCCACTCCACTTTAGGCGGCATGGCCAAAGCGTTCGGATCTGTCATCACGTTTACAAGTACCGGCCCGTCAATATTCATCGCCTGTTCCAGCACGGCTTGTACCTTCTCCGGATCGTTCACCGTGAATCCCTCCATTCCCATCGCTTTTGCCACAAGCGCAAAGTCTGGATTGTCCATATCCGTCTGCCAATCCGGTAACCCGGCAACCTCCATTTCCAACTTCACCATTCCCAAAGAACGATTATTGAACACGACAATTTTTACGGGTAATTTATACTGCACGATTGTCGAAAGATCCCCCAGTAGCATAGAGATTCCCCCATCCCCACACAAAGCCCAAACTTGCCGCTCCGGAAAGGCCAGCGAGGCCCCGATCGCTTGCGGAACAGCATTTGCCATTGAACCATGATTAAAAGAGCCTAACATTTTTCTCTCTCCCGTCCCGTGCAGATAGCGCGCTCCCCATACACACGTCATCCCCGTATCAACCGTGAAAATCGCATCCTTCGACGCCAATTGATCCACGACGGACATCACGTACTCTGGATGAATTTTATCTGTTTGTCCTTTCTCCTCCACGTAAGCATTCAAGTTCTCCTTCACCCGTTCATACCCTTTCAATTGTTTCTGCAAAAAATCATCTGTCTGTTTTTGCTTGATACGAGGCAACAGTGCCTGTAACGTACTCTTCACGTCCCCACATAGCCCCATAGCCACCTTGGCCCGTCGTCCTAAACGTTCCGGCTTAATATCCACCTGCACGATCGTATTGTTTTCCGGCATAAAGGCTGCATACGGGAAATCTGTTCCCAACATCACCAGCACTTCCGCCTCGTGCATACTGTCATACCCGGAAGGCATCCCTAGCAAACCGGTCATTCCCACCTCGTTAGGATTATCATATTGTATCTCCATCTTACTCTTAAAAGAATATGCCACGGGAGAATTCAGCAACCCGGACAATTCCACCACTTCGGCGTGGGCATCCTTGGCCCCGATCCCACAAAACAAAGTTATCTTCTCCTTCCCATTCAATAAATCAGCCAACGCATCCAATTCTTCATCCGAGGGACGTATGGAAGGATGTGTCGGAAATGTCTTAACGGCAGAAAATATCTCCTCTGCCCCACGAGCAGTCACGTCCCCGGGAACCCCGATCACGGCTACTCCCGAACCGGAAATTGCCGCTTGCATGGCAGCCTGCAACATACGAGGCATCTGGCAGGGCGTGGTCGCCACCTGGTTATAATAACTACAATCTTCGAACAACTTCATCGTGTCCGTTTCCTGAAAATAACGAGTCCCGAATTCACTCGTGGCCATCGTGGAGGCAATCGCTAACACCGGGACACCCGAACGATGCGCATCATATAGCCCGTTAATCAAATGAACGTGTCCCGGACCACTACTTCCGGCACAACAAGCCAATTGCCCGTGTAATTGAGCCTCCGCCCCAGCCGCATAGGCTCCGACTTCCTCGTGGCGCACGTGAACCCACTGAATCTTACCATTTTTCCTTACGGCATCATTTATCTCATTCAAACTATCGCCCGTGACGGCATAAATTCTTTTCACACCGGCCTCAACCAGCATATCAACCAACTGTTCTGCAACTTTTTTAGCCATAGATCCTGTATTTTATATTGTTTTTAGTCTCTATGGCTAAAACGAAAAATAAAAAGAAAAGTTTATATTTTAGGAGCCAGAAACGCTCCCACCCGTGATATGTTTGCCTCTTTACGACAGTCATTAATCGTGACACGAATAGTCTCCACGGCAACATCCGGGATATGCAACAAACGTTTATAACCAATCGTACCCCCTTTTCCCAACACCTGCCAAGTACCATTCACCAACCCTTCCACGGTAAACGACTCCACCCGCTGTCCCCGGCTAATATCTTCCTGCAACAAGATCGTGTTTATCGTACATCCCTTCCCCAAGGTATATTCTTTACTTTCCCCCTGCCGGGCTGTCCACGCCCGAGCCCACCGGGAAACAAAATCTTTCGCGTACATCTTTTCCAGATACTCTCCGAATTCTTTTAACCGAGTGACATCGGTCTCGCAAAGCACACCCCGCTTATCTGGTGACACATTCAGCAATAAAGAAGAATTACATCCCACGGACTGGAAATAAACCCTCACCAATTCCGACAAAGATTTCACTTTCAAATCTTCCCTCTCGTGATAAAACCAGCTAGGACGAATAGAGACCGACACCTCCGAAGGATACCAGAACAATTCCGTCGCACGATCAATAATCTCTTTTCCCCCAAGATCCCGGGAAAACACGCTTAAACGCATCTCTTCATTACGCTTTTTCGCATCCGGATAACACCCCGGGACCAACGCAACGGAACTCCATTCGGCCCCACGCCCTCTCGCACTTTCATTCCCGATCCAACGAATATCATCACCATAAAAAGCCGTAACCGCGTTAGGCTGTAACTTATGAATCGTTTTCAATATCAATTCCCAGTCATATTCCTGTCTTTTCCCGTCAATGCCTATCTCACTAGTCCCATCCAACCAAATTTCATCTATTTTCCCGTACTCGGTCAATAATTCCGTCAGTTGTTTCACGAAAAACTCGTTGTACCGGGGAGAGTCCCCGTAATAAGAAATGTTCCGATCCAAAAGGGATAAATAAATTCCGAATCTCATCCCGTTCCGGTCACACGCTTTTTTCAATTCCCGAACTACATCGCCTTTCCCGTTTTTCCACGGAGAGGCCGTGATAGCATGACGAGTCGTTTTTGTCGGCCACAAACAAAAACCATCATGATGTTTGGCGGTCAGCACGACGGACTTGAGGCCTCCCGCCTTTAACGCCTTCACCCACTGCTCCGCATCCAGCGCTACCGGATTGAACATCACCGGAAACTCCTTGCCGTCACCTTGTTCTTTCCCGGTAAACGTGTTTATTCCAAAATGGATGAAAGCTGTCAATTCCAACTGCTGCCAGGCTAATTGCTGCTTTGTCGGGACCAGTCTTGCTGCCATCTCCACTTTCTCCTCCAGTGTAACCTTCTCCGGAAAACGAACATTTTTTTCAAAATATTTCCCCTTTTGAGCCTCGGCCGACAAAGAAATCACGCATAAAAAACACCAAATTATATAGCATATTCTCACAGCAGTCACAATTGTTGTTATAATAAATGTAAAAATAAACAATTTTTCTCATTTAGACAACAAAAATCTAATTATTCACGTATGAAACTAAATAATATAATATCAATTAATATGAGTACAAACAAAATAATCGAAATCCTAGGAGATCAAAGTGATTTCCTATTGAACCACACCTGTAAAACCATTGATAAATCGTTACTTCACATCCCGTCACCCAATACCATTGATGAAATTTGGATGTCATCCGATAGAAATACCCGTACTCTGAACAGTCTGCAAAGCATCCTGAGTCACGGCCGTTTAGCAAATACCGGCTACGTGTCCATTCTCCCCGTGGATCAAGGAGTTGAACACACGGCAGGAGCGTCTTTCGCCCCAAATCCTCTCTATTTTGATCCGGAAAACATCATAAAACTTGCTATCGAGGGCGGGTGTAACGCCGTGGCATCAACATTCGGAGTACTCGGAGCCGTGGCTCGTAAATACGCTCACAAAATCCCGTTCATAGTGAAAATCAATCATAATGAACTACTAACCTACCCGACTCAATACGACCAAACACTATACGGTACGGTGGAAGAGGCATGGAATATGGGAGCCGCCGCGGTAGGTGCCACAATTTACTTCGGCTCACCGGAAAGTCGCAGACAAATACTAGAAGTATCAGAGGCATTTTCCCATGCACATGAACTAGGTATGGCAACCATCCTCTGGTGTTACCTTCGTAACGGAAGTTTCAAAAAAGACGGAGTAGATTACCACTCGGCAGCAGATTTGACAGGACAGGCCAATCACCTAGGGGCAACGATCCAAGCTGACATCGTAAAACAAAAGCTCCCGACGGTTAACGGGGGATTTACCGAACTTAAATTCGGAAAAACGAATGAAAAAGTTTATACCGAACTTACGTCCTCCCACCCGATAGACCTCTGCCGCTACCAAGTGGCCAACAGCTACATGGGACGCATTGGCCTGATCAACTCCGGGGGTGAATCTAAAGGAGCGTCCGATTTAAAAGAAGCTGTCATAACAGCCGTAATCAACAAACGAGCCGGCGGAATGGGACTTATCAGCGGACGGAAAGCCTTCCAGAAACCGATAAACCAAGGTGTAGAATTACTAAATGCTATCCAGGACGTTTACCTGGATAAAAATATCACGTTAGCCTAACAAAAATAGCAACCAATGAGGGAGTGTCAAAAACTTTTGAGCCCCCTCATTGAATCTATAGTATCTCGTATTATTCTCCACGGTGTCTCGTCGTACTCTCACTAGTACATAAACTAAATTTCAAGAAAAAATCAAAAGCAGATCAACCCGCCACATCGTTGACCTTTCGTTAACCTTTCGTTAACCTATCGTTGACCTACCTACGAGACATACCGGAATTCCCCTTGAAAATCCCTTTCGATATAGGAGTAAAACACACTACCTTCTGTTTTTTATTCTTATCTTTGTGAAGAAGACATAACCCCGGTTCACAATGGATGAAAGAGTACTCGATAAACTAAAAATACTCGCTGAATCAGCGAAATATGATGTATCCTGTGCATCTAGCGGGACCTCTCGTTCTCACAAAAAAGGGCAAATCGGAAGCGCTGAAGGATGGGGTATATGTCATAGTTTTGCGGAAGACGGACGCTGTATCTCTCTACTGAAAATTATGCTCACGAACAACTGTATCTACGATTGTGCCTATTGCATCAATCGCAGGAGCAATGACTTACCGAGAGCCACGTTCTCCGTCTCGGAACTCGTGAACCTAACGATAGAATTCTATCGCCGGAATTACATCGAGGGACTCTTCCTCAGTTCAGGAGTAGTACGCAATCCAGACTACACGATGGAACGTTTGGTGAAAGTGGTAAAGGACTTGCGGCAAGTGTACCGCTTTAACGGATACATCCATTTGAAAAGTATTCCCGGGGCCAGCCAAGAACTGGTAAACGAGGCTGGTTTATATGCGGATCGTATGAGTGTAAACATCGAAATCCCCAACGAACAAAGCCTGCAACTTCTTGCCCCGGAAAAAGATTTTCAAAGTGTATTCACCCCCATGCGTTATATCCAACAAGGTATGTTACAAAGCGCCGAGGAACGAAAGAAATACCGCCATGCCCCCCGCTTTGTCCCCGCGGGACAAAGCACACAGATGATCGTGGGAGCAACTTCCGATTCGGATAAGGACATTCTACACCTAACCTCTGCACTCTACAAACGTCCAAGCATGAAAAGAGTATATTATTCGGGATTCGTCCCCGTCAACGGGTACGACAACCGTCTGCCGGCCTTGAAACAACCACCTCTTGTAAGAGAAAACCGATTGTATCAAGCCGATTGGTTACTCCGATTTTACAATTTCAAAGTAGATGAAATCGTGGATGACTCCTATCCTGATCTAGACCTAGAGATCGACCCGAAACTGGCTTGGGCTCTTCGTCACCCGGAGGCATTCCCCGTGGACATCAACCGGGCGGATTACGAAATGTTATTACGTGTCCCCGGACTTGGGGTGAAGTCTGCCAAGATGATTCTCACGGCCCGCCGCTATTCCCGCTTGGGGACATCACATTTGAAACAAATCGGTGTCGTTCTCAAAAAAGCCCAGTATTTTATCACGTGTAATGAACTACCGACCCGAACCATTAACGAAATAAAACCCGAAAACGTAAGGCGTATTCTAACACAAAGAAAAGTTACCCGCATTGACGATGGACAATTGATCATCCCGTTCATTTATTAATTGAATTAATTCGACTTCATGGCACTTGAAATCGTAAATCTAAAATCATAAATCTAAAATTAATATGCTCATATTCCGGTACGACAAAACCTTTGAAGGACTGTTAACAGCGATTTTTGACGCTTATAGCATCAAAAGATTTCCCGATGTTTTGCTAGCAGCAGAAGAAACGTCTCCTTTATTTTATGATGAAATCATCACAGTCGTTACGGATGAGGAAAGAAGTAACCGGGTATGGAAAGGACTTCAAAAGAAACTATCCGCCTCGGCCCTTACCAGTCTTACAACCTGCTGGCTATCCGAACTCCCGGAGATTGACCTCGTACTATTCCGTTACATTCACAAAGCCATCGACGCACCCCGTTCCATCGAACTCAATTTCGGGGATCCCGATGTGCTGGAACTTTCCAAAGTCTGGAAAAAGGTAAACAACGAACGGTTACGGGTCATGCAATTCCTGCGCTTTCAGAAAGCTGCCGACGGCACCTATTTTGCCGCATTGAAACCGCTATATAACGTAATCTCGCTCGTGATTCCCTATCTCCAAGATCGTTTTGCCGATCAAAAATGGCTACTCTATGACCTCAAACGGGAATACGGTTATTATCACGATCTGTCAACCATCACCGAAGTACACTTTGAACAAAAAGAAGGACATCTTCAAAGCGGATTCCTCGACGAAAGCATCATGGATCAAGACGAAAAACTTTTTCAAAAACTCTGGCAGACCTATTTCAAGGCAATTACTATAAAAGAACGCCTGAATCCTAAACTACATCGTCAAAATCTCCCTGCCCGCTTTTGGAAATACCTAACGGAGAAAAAGGGATAACTCATTTTCTAAAGCAAGAATCTCCCAATTAGAGATCTTTCTGTCCCCATTTTTCCCTTTGTAACCGCTCGGAATTGACCAAGATAAATAAAAGGAGTAATGAATCTTTAGAAAGTTTATTTTTAAGATAAGCGATAGCCTCCGACTTTTTATTATAGATTGTCTGTTTATTTTTACCTAATTTTTGAGCAATTTCCTCCACTTTCCAACCATCGAAAAATAGTTTTAGAATCTCAGCACTCTCTTCAGGCAATAATCCCAAGATATAATGAAAAGTCGAAAGAGTTTCACTTTCAATAATATCTACTTCAAATGAATCTTTATCCAACAACTGACCAGCTTTATACTTTTCGACACATTGATGATGTCTGATATAACTTTTAAAATGGTTCCGTAAAGAAACATATAGATAAGCCTTTATATCGGTTAAACGTTCGAATTTTAGCGAAGGCGATTGCCACAAATTTAAAAAAACATCGTGAATGGCATCACGGGGTTCCACTTCTGTATGCTGATATAATTTTGCTGTAAAATAAAACAAATCATTATAGAACAGAGAATAGACTTTTCCGAAATCTTTCTCTATCCTACGGTTAAAATTTTTTAGCAAAATAGTTTCCTCTTTTTCCGGTATCATCATCCTTGTTAAATATATTGCCGATAAAAATACTCACCTCATTAGTACGGGAACCTTGTTTTAAAGAGCAAATTAATTCATAAAATCAGAAACTTGCAAATACAAAAAGAAGTTGTTATAGTTTCTTTATCTTATTTATCCCTATTAGCATTGAAAAAACGAATGTATTATAGAAAAAAACAAAAGAATTTGCACATCACAAATAACTAAAAATCAGCTATATTTTCTTTTTCAGAAAAAAAATATCCGATTTTGAAGTAAATTTTTTCGTGTCACGCGTTTCCTTTATAAATATCCCGAAGTAACAAGTTCACAGTTCTTCGAGTATTTGAACCTCCCGGAGAAGGGAAATTAAATCGGTAAAAAATGAACATTCTATGAAATTGGAAGATAAGGAATTTGAAGATTATTATCATCGGGCTCATCATCTCACGAATGAGTTATTATCAACCTATAATAATAATCTGAGTTTGGAAGAAAATAAGGAGGTCGACACTTTTTTAAAGGAGAATCATCTTTCTGGAGAATTAATTGATCGTTTGACTTCCTCTGAAATTCACCGGGAATACTATAATCGTTTGGCTCAAGAAAATAAAGAAGAAAATCTGGCTTTATTATTAGCACAAATGAGAAAAGAAAAACCGAAACAAAAAAGATTCAGAATATGGTATCATATCGCAGCTTCAGTAGCTGCCATTATAGCCATTATCTTTTGGACGCAATCTGAACGACAAGTGGAAAAATATGATGATTGGTATAGCCAGACGATAACAGAACAATATACCCAACCAACTTTGATTTTAGAGAACGACAGTTCCTTGATTTTAGCAGATGATGCCCAAGCAATCGTTAGCCAAGATTATGAAATTAAAAAATCGCAAGGAAATTCCCTAAAATATACAGTAACGAGCCAATCCGGAACTCTTCGCTACAACAAACTAATTGTTCCTAAACAATATACCTACACACTAAAACTTAGTGACCAATCAGAGGTTATACTAAATGCGGGGAGTATACTCCGATATCCAGTAAGTTTTACAGGAGATAAACGGGAGGTTGAACTAATTGGAGAAGCATTTTTTAAAGTGGCAAAATCAGATAAACCTTTTTTAGTACGACTGGGAAAGAATAATGTAACCGTCTACGGAACTCAATTTAATATACGTTCCAGAGCTAACAGTGACCTTGAAATCGTATTAGTCAAAGGAAGTATCGGATTTAAAGCAGAAAACCAAGAAGAAATCAGAATTAAGCCTTCACAAATAGTCGTTTGTCAGCCAAAGACCGGAAAGACTCAAGTGAAAGAGATTAATCCCAAGGATTACATCATGTGGATGGAAAATATGTTTGTTTTTAAAGGGCAAACTCTAGAACGGATTTTATCAGAAGTGTCAATATGGTACGGAGTACAGATAGACATCCAAGTAGACGTAAAAGATATGAAACTGACTTTAATTACGAACAAGGATAATTCATTAGAGGACATCCTCAAATTTATCACAAAAATTACAAACATAAAAATAACTAAAACCGGAGATATGGAATATAAAACAGAGTAGTAAATAAAAGAGCATCCCAGGGATGCCCTTTTCAGACTTTCCCGCAGAATCAGATTGGCGTCAGTATCTGTCGGAAAGCAGTGATTCAGTAATGTGTGAATAAGTTGAACTTAATTTGTATTACCAAATGCTATACAAAATTATGAAAAAAAAGTATGTAGCAAAAAATGCTTGGTGTATTTATTTCCTTTTGGCGGTAATTTTACTGCCGATTCAGACAACGGCTGCAATCGATCCGGCTCAGCCGATCTTAAGCCTCTCTATTGAAAATAAAGTGGTAACTATTCATGTCCGGGATGTATCTTTAGATGAAATCCTGTTGTTAATGAATAAACAAACAAATATTTCCTTCGGTTATCAAGAGGGAGTGATTGATAAAAATCAGAAATTTTCTTTGGATGTTTCAGGGGTCCCGGTAGAGGAAGCATTACGGATTCTTTTCAAGAACAGTAATTATGATTTTGAGTACAAAGATCAGCGGATATTGATTGTATTAAAATCTATTCCCCAAACAGAGGCAAAGAAAGATAGAACAGTAAAGGGGGTTGTGCTAGATCAGTCGGGCACTCCTCTACCCGGAACTACCGTTTTACTCAAAGGAACCACGTTAGGGGTTGCAACTGATGTGAATGGTTCGTATAGCCTCCAAATTCCACAAGGTAACCAAACCTTAGTATTTTCACTTGTCGGAATGAAAACTCAAGAAATCCCTTATAAGGGGCAAATTGAAATTAACGTGACAATGGAAGAAGATATCACAGAAATGGATGAAGTAGTTGTAACCGGTTATTCTGTCCGAAAAGTAAATGAATTGACCGGGGCCGCACAACAGTTTCATGGAAAAGAAGTTGCCCAAAACATGGTTAATGGAGATATCTTGTCAGCCTTGAAAGGACACACGACGGGCTTACAAATTTCAGGTAGTGACGGGAACCCGGCACGAAACAACTCTTTACTATTAAGAGGTGTCGGTACGTTATATGATAGTAAACAGTATCCTTTGATCGTGATTGATGGGATCGTTACTGATTTTACCAACATCAACGGGGTCGTAGCAGCCAATGACATAGAAGAAATAACGGTATTAAAAGACGCAGCATCTTCTGCAATTTACGGATCACGCGCTGCCATGGGTGTAATCGTGATTACCACGAAAAAAGGTCAGAAAAGTAGACAAACAACTTCTGTAGATATGAAATTTGGTCTCAGCGTTCAGAACTTCGGAGGATTACGATATATGACTTCAGAGGAGCTACTTGATTACGGTAAAATGAGCCTAACGAACTGGTGGAATGGGAATAATAGTTTACAAGCTAAATATCCCGATCGAGATGGATTTATCCGAGACACGCTAAGCTCTTTATCCCAGAATTTTGATCTTTCCCATACAACCGATTGGCGAGATCTACAATATCAACACGGGATTACCAAAAGTATAGGTGTCAATATTTCTGGGGGAAGCGAACGAGCTAGTTACTATTTATCCTATAATTATTTTGATGAAAAAGGAACAAAAATCGATAATTACCTGACTCGCAATTTTTTAAAATTACGTATGGATTATGATGTTACTCCATTCTTAACCCTAGGAATCAATCTGAGCGGAACATTCTCCAAGTATGAAAGTCCTAATAGCGGTTCTTTTGAAGACTACCATCCCTGGCTTTCTCCTTACGACGAAGATGGCAAGCTAAAAAAGAGCATCCCACAATGGAGAAGGTTTGCCATGTATAATGTTGACCTCGTGAATCCCCTAATGGATAATCAATATAACAGCAGTATCAGCCACAATGACAACCTAATGGGCTCTTTTAGCGGAACGTTACATCCTTTTAGTTGGATGAGTTTCACTTCCGTAAATACCTATACACGGATTTATTCCAATACCAATAATTATCAGGATAGTAGAACCTATTCCGGAAATTACAGCAACAATAACTTCAGTAACGGAATTTTGGATATCAGTGATGCCCGAGACGATAGTTTCCTAACTTCTAACATTCTCCGGATGGAATATCGTTTTAATGACCATAACATATCGGGACTTTTAGGACAAGAGTATTACGAACGCCACTCCCGTAGTTCAAATCTATCCATGTATGACCAAAGTGTTGTTGGTGAAAGAAATGTAGGAGGATTCTCAAAAGTTGGAAAAAAGATTCAATCCTCTTACGTGCCGGACGGAAGTGAGAGTGAATCGGGAAGTTTTTCTCTCTTTGCTGAGGCCAATTATAACTATAAAGGCAAATATATGGCTTCGGTATCTTTCCGTACAGATGCCTCTACCAATTTCGGAAAGGATAACCGTTACGGGAAGTTCTATTCTATAAGTGGTGCTTGGCTAGTATCCTCGGAGAAATTTATGCAAAAACAAAAGGCTTTATCTTTCCTTAAATTACGCTTAAGTTACGGAACTTCAGGTAAAGAAGCCGGTATAGATTACTTGAACTACACTCTATATGCTATCGGGAAAGATTACGAAGATTATTACCGTGAACATCCCTTATACCCCTCTTCTTATCCTGCCGTGATCAATCAGTTGGGGAACGACCAATTAACCTGGGAAACCGCCTATACTTTTAACCTAGGAGTGGATATGGGATTTTTAAATGACCGAATTCGTTTAAATGCTGATTACTACAGACGCCGCAATAGTGACTTAATCATGAGTGTTGCAACCGCTGCTGCAATCGGAGTAGGAGCCCAATACAAAAATGTAGGAGAAATGTTAAATCAAGGTGTGGAACTGACTTTAAACACTCATACTCTAAAATCACCTACTTTCAACTGGTATACCACTTTCACCTTCAGTCACAACAAGAATGAATTGACAAAATTATATGATGGATATTTTGTAGACGGAGAAGGCCGTACTTTTTATGAAGGCGACAATATCGATATGTTGAAAAAAGTGAAGGTGAACGGCGTGGATAAAGAAACCGGGAAACCAATTTACGAACGGGTAAACGAGGATGGTACAATCGAGTACGTAAACACCTTGACCAACGCAACTTCTGGAAACGGAGAACTAAGTTATCAGAACATTGGATTAAAACGGGCTCCCTACTACGGAGGATTTACCAACACGTTCCAATACAAAAACTTTGAACTTTACCTACACATGACTTATAGTTTTGGTTATAAGGCATATAGTTCTCTCAAAACAAGTTACACGGACGGAACTGCTTGGCTGTATAACAATATGTACAAAATACCATCGGGATTAAAAATATGGCAAAAACCTGGAGATGATGCAGATATTCCTATGGTCAATAGCGATCCTTCGTATACACAAAATCTTTATGGCACAACTTCTTTTGGATATATCAATTCCGGACACGTTCGATTTTCTAAGATCCGCTTGTCTTACAATTTTCCTGAGAAATGGTTACGCCAAATACGGATTCAGCACTTGTCATTAAGTTTTACCTGTGATAATGTCGGCGTGATCACTTCTCGCAATTTTATCGGAGCTGATCCGGAGAACCTGGGAGACTGGCCAGCTCCCCGTCGTTATGCCTTTGGTTTGAATTTTACTTTTTAATGGTTAAATAACTGATTATGAAAAGATATATTAGCTTCATTTGGATTCTGATTTTCTTAGGTTGTGATGCCCGTCTAGATGAAATGCGACCTCACAATATGTCGGATGCCTCTACCTATCTGAAAAAATTTGAGAATGTAGTAAATGCAACATCCGGTTTGTATGCCTTATTTTATGGGAAAGTCGGAGGCTTTAATTTCGACTATATTTATGAAGTCGTTTATCATACCCTAGGAGAATTTAGAGGAAACAATGTCGTCTTCGCAGAACCGTTTGAAGGTACTTCGGATATTTCCTTGGGAGCTCCGGATGCACATTTTTATTTATACAGCGATCAAAAAGAACAGTCTTTTGCCTGGCCAATGTGGATTAAAATGAACCAGATTGTTATAGGAGCATCTAAAAATATCGAAGCCATAAAATTGTTAGAAACCGAACCGACCGAACAGTCCCGCCTAGATGAACTGAAACAATTAAAAGGTGAAAATTACTTTATTCGTGGTCTGCTCTTTTTCCATGCGGTCAATGCTTTCGGACTACCATATTGGAACGAGCCTGAAAAAAATCCGGGCATACCTTTGGACACGACTGGAAGCGGCCGATTGTTACCCAGAAGTAGTGTAAAAGATTGTTATGAACGTATTATTCAAGATTTCAAAGAAGCTGCATCATACTTACCAGATGAAAAAATAGATCGATCATTTGCAAACCGAGCTGCCGCTTATGGAATGCTTTCCCGGGTATACCTTTACATGGGAGGCCTGCCCAACACTCCGAATGAAGAGTATAACAAGCTGGCTATTACTTACGCAGATAAAGTATTTGAAATTCAGAATGACGTAATAGACATTCTCAAGGGAGAGGAATATAAGGATTTATACTTGAAAGATCCGAAAACTAACCCGGAAGTACTTTTTGCATTCAATCCTGCAAACTTTCCCTCAGATAGTCCCAGCTATCTTCATTCCTATTATTCATGGTCAGGATTTACCGACTCTAAAGAGGAATTTCCCTGTCCGGCAGTTATCTCCAAAGATTACGAGAAAATTATGGATAAAGAGAAAGATCTCCGATGGAAATACTTTACCACCCCTTCTATCCGACATCAAGGAAGATATACCACAACAAAATATGATGGAGGGGAATTTGAATTATTTCCTGGATTCGTGGACTTTGAATGTCCGACAATTTTCATTCGTACAGGAGAAGTCATTTTGAACCGAGCCGAGGCTTATGCTAAATTAGGAGAAGATGGAAAAGCCTTGATAGACCTCAACCAGATTCGAGAACGCTCGGGCTTAACCACATTAAGTGGAATTGGAGGGCAACAACTGAAAGATTCCATTTTTATGGAAAGACGTCGAGAATTAGCATTTGAAGCGCAAGTATTCTATGACTACACGCGTAATGGAATAAAGCTGTCACGGGAGGAGGTAACAACTGTTTATCCGGATTATATCGGTCATCAGTACAATGAAATTGATCCTCTCTCTTCCCGTCGGATTGTTTTCCTTATTCCGTCAGAAGAACTGAAATTGAACCCCGAATTAGAACAGAATACGTATTGATATGAGCAAGTGGTATATTTATGTCATATTACTCACAATGGTTACAGCGTGCTATCAAGCACCTGTAACCGATGTACGTATGCACGTGAAAGGATTGATGGAAAATGATTCTGCAGTTTCTGTTATAACCCGGGATTCTGTTTATACAGCCTATCTTGATAAAACTTGTGGTGCCGCTTTAACATTGGATCCTAAACAAAAGGCTGATTATGCCATTTTCCGTTATCACGGGGTTTCTGTTCCTATTTACATCGAACCGAACAAGAATCTTGAGATTTTTCTAAAAATTGAAAACTGGGAAATGGAGGTCAAATTCGCAGGAAGCGGAGCTCCCAAGAATGAATACCTGAATAATAAAACTTTACGTGAATTTTATCCCGATTATAAAACGGATGAGGCTGGGATCATACAAAGTTTGAAAACATGGGAAACAAAATTATCGGAGATGTTAGATAGTATGCATTTCGACTCTGCCTTCACAGCTATAGAGAAGAAAAGAATTCATTACCTGATATATGCTTATCTACCTCGTTATCCTTCTTATCAGAAATATCAACTTCAAAAACAGGAATATGAAGCCTCGGATGCATTTTACACCTATATATCCCAACAGATTCCGGAAGAAGAAGAGTTGATAGATATGCCCGAATACCAAACTGCTCTTCAAAATTTAGTGCAAGCCTTCGGCTTAAAGGGCTTACGAGAACAGAATGAATGGAGATTCTTGAAAAAACAAATGGAATATATAGACAAACAGGTCAAAAATCAAATAATCAAGGACTTCTTGATGGATAAAATAACAACTCGTTATGTGGAAAAAAATGGAACTGACCATTTGGAAGAGATTGTTCATTTTTATCACGATAATGTTAAAGCATCGGGAAAAAAGCTGAAATTCGACGATTTATGCCAGAAATGGCTAAAATTGGTAAAAGGACAACCCTCTCCGACATTTAACTGTTTGGATATTGAAGGAAAAGAGGTCAACTTAACCGATCTAGCTGGGAAGTACGTTTATATCGACATTTGGGCAACTTGGTGTCGTCCATGCCGTGCCGAACAACCCTATCTGGAACAACTTATACAAAGATATGAAGGAAAAGATATTGCCTTCGTCAGTATCTCGACAGACCGAGACAAAAAAGCTTGGGAAAAACTCGTGAAAACAGAACAACTGCAAGGAATACAATTATATGGAGGAAGGGGAAATTCTTTTATAGAATCTTTTGTCGTACGCAGTATCCCTCGCTTTATATTATTGGATCGGGAGGGGAAAATTATTGAAGCAGATATGAGTCGTCCTACGGATCCTCGAACAACGGAGTTACTGGATTCCCTTATTTCCTTATAATTTATAATCCGAACTCTGATATTAGAAAACTTTGGCGACACTCTTGAGGTATCGCCAAAGTTCCTTTTAAATAGATAATAATTCAAATATATTTCACATATTAATTCATGTTGTCGGCTGAATCTCATCCCATTCTGCCCAATCACTTGCCCCAATCAACCAATTAAAAGCATAATGCCGTTCCATCACAACACCACCATCCAAGGACGCCGGAGCCTCCTCGCCTTTTACACGGGCATCCACGCAAGCCCAATCATAACGCAACGTCAGATCAGCCTCATCCAAAATCTCCTGCCGATCCCGAATTTCACCCAACCCCAACACCGTCCCGTTCTCCTTGTGATCAAAAAATAAACGTGCGATATACGGAACGTCACAGATCGCCGAAGGATAAGGTAACTCGACAATTCCCAACGCCCACAATAACACGGCACAGCACTCGTAACGCCACAAAAACTGGATACAATCGTATTGTTCAGGAGAAGGATTTTCCAGATAAGCCCTTTCTAACGGAGTAAATTCATCCATGATATGATACCCCTCGTCAACCCGGGCCACAAACCCTAAAGCCTCTTCCCGATCCGGGTTTTCCGATAACATCACCTCTGAATACAAGGCCACGGCAAACAAGGCTTCTGCACGACGAGCTATTTCTTCCGGCTTTCTTATCATCGCCTCACAATCCAATACCTCGCAAGGTAAATGTTCCATATAAGGCACTCCCGCCTCTTTCAATCGTACGAAAGAACGTTCCCGACGGGCTTGATCCACGTCTCCTGCCTCCGGACGTCCCACCTCTAACAAGTCAGAATTCGCCACCGGCCGGAAAGTCTCGTATTCACTCTCGCCCTTGACAGAAAAAAGCAACTTTCCTTTGCTATCAAAAAGACTCATACTCGGATAAAGCAAAAAGCCATTCACATCTCCCGCCACGTCATAAAACGTGTTAATGATGTAACTCGTCCGGTCTTGGTTATCATCCAGTTCGAACTCGATCCCCACGATACAATTAAAACACTGTATCTGACGAATCACCTCCTCTTTAATGGCAGTCAAGGGAGAGTCTACCCGTGCAAAATAATTTGCCATACCTTCCGTGTGTTCAGCTACTTGATCTGCCTGACTTCCCGACTCCATCATAGAGCAACGGATCATCGTATCATCCTGCAACAAGATCATCCAGCGATCATCTTCGGGAGTAAACATCTTCGTCACGTCCTGAAAACGCACACGCATAGATTCGGCAACACGACTGAAATCCCCGATTACCGTGTAAAGAGTTAAATTTGCTTTTTCCATATATTCCTTTTTAATTTAGAGCAAAGATAAGATAATGAACTCTTTCTTTCACGATTACTCCGGTAAAATCTCTATCCAATAACCATCCGGATCATTGATAAAATAAAGTCCCATATCCGTGTTCTCGTAGCACACACAATCCATCTGTTTGTGATAGGCCCGGACGGCATCATAGTCCCCAGGGACACGCATACAGAGATGAAACTCCCCTTCCCCTAGATCATAGGGTTCCTTGCGATCCCTCAACCAAGTTAATTCCAATAGAAAACCCGTCTTCTCTTCTCCCATATACACTAAAATAAAAGAACCATCCGGAGCTTCCATCCGACGTACTTCCTTTAATCCCAACGCTTTCTCGTAAAAGCGAATACTCCTATCCAGATCAAGTACATTAAAATTGAAATGATCAAATCTACCCTTTACTTCCATATATTAATTTTTAATTTATAATTTTAGATTGAAGAAATTTACCCATTCTAAATTTTAACCTCTTCTCCCCTGTAAGTCAATTCCACGAAACGCACGCCCCGGCTTTCCGCATATTCTCGAAAAGCATGGGTATGGGCATACTTCTCATCGAAATGCATCGGGACAAACATCCTCACACGAAAACGATCCACGAATTGCTTGGCTCCCAACATATATTCCCGTCCTAACCGGGGATCAACGGGAAACATCACAAGATCCATCCGGTCTGTTCTCCGGACAAGAATCTCCAATTCAGCCAAGTAAGCGTTTTCCGCCTCACGAACTTCCTCTTCTGTCGATTCTTCCTTCCAATGCCAGTTATTCAAATCCCCGGCATGAAAAATCAATTTCCCATCCAGCCCTAAAAGAAAAGAAATACCTAAATCCGTTGATCCAAAGGCCTCTACCTCCAACACCCCATCCGACCAGATCTCGCCTTTTGATAAATAACAAGCATCATTCAATCGAGCCAACCCATTTTCAAGAATATCTTTTGAAAAAACATATTGAATGTCCGGATGCATCTTCTTCCACTTCAACACCTCCGGGTTAAAGTGATCAGCATGAGAATGAGAGGACAACACGTACAATTTTCCGGGTCGTTTGATCAACTCATCGTGTACAACTCCCGTCAACGGTTGCGATGCCGAGTCTTTATAATAATCAATGATTACCGTAAAACTCTCTCCCACTAAGGCAAAACAACTATGGTATATATAAATTAATTTCATCCTATTTTCTATCTTTCTATTATATACGAAACACTCCTGTCACAAGTTATTTCTTCTTAAAAATCAAGTGTTCCATGATTAACACGGTAATCACCCCCATCACGAAACCATTCCCCACAATCGGCTTGAACAAAGAAGGTATCAAATTCAACACCTCCTCCGGGGCAAACGATAACAACAGGGCAACCATCAACGGTAACCCCACAACGACCCCGCTATCGAAATCTGCGATCGCCTTCTCCCTCACCAACATCTGTAACCCGGCGGCCAATTGCGTCGCCATCAAGTAGAGCAAAATCGCACCCATCACCACGCCCGGAATCGTCACCAGCATCCCCACAACAGAAGGGAAAAAAGCACACAAAATCAACCCGGCCCCGGCAGGTAACAAGGTATAACGAGAAGCGCACCCCGTGGCAGAAATCACCCCCGGACTCATGGAATAATCCACCGGACCTATCACGCCGAACAAACCGGACAGGACGTTCGTCACTCCCACGATCCCGACACCCCGAGTTGTACGCTGATCCATTCGATCAGCCTGTAACATATGTCCTACGGCTTGTATCGAACCAAGCTCGTTCACAATCAAAGCTATATAACAAAATAAAAAGGCCAGAATCGTCCCCGCCTCGAAGTCCAATGGGAAATTAAAAACAGTTGCTTGTTCCGGTATTATCCCGGCTTCCGTTGAAGGCAACATCGGAAAACCAAACACCCCGTAATACACCAACACGCCCCCCACAATTCCCCATAACACCGTGGTTGACTTCCATATTCCCCGCAACAATTTATTCCCGATTACCAAAGCCAGCACCATCACCAGCGTGAAAAACAGATTAAACAAGGCATGTACCGCATCTCCCAACACCAGTTTTAAGATCACCGGCGTCAGCGTGAAAGCGATCAAAATCAAGATCACCGTCACAATACGGGGTGTAAACACGAATTGCAACTTTCCCAATAACCCGCTATATGCCAGCACGGTCAACACGAGACCGCCCACCATAATCCCCGTGTAAACAGCCGGAATCCCCGACGACACGGTGGATAGAATCCCAATCAACAACACCGATGCCGGTCCGATAATCAGCGGCAACCGATGTCCCCACAACACTTGTACAATCATCGCTATCCCCATGATCCCGAACAATTTTTGCAAATAAAATGTCTGTTCTGCCACATCCGTGTAATGAAGTTGCGACACGATAATTCCCATGATCACCACACAAGGAAGGGAGACAATCCACCACTGCAACCCGTACATCAACATGGGTAAAATCCCCGGCTTATCATTCAACTCGTATTTCATATTCTTCGAATTTTAGTATGTAAAAATAGCACTTTATAGATTCCTATTCAAAAAAAAACGAGAACATTTAAAGCCTGTTTAAATTTTGTTGAACAAACTTTTATCGTTGCTTGATTACCTCTAGGTCATGCCAATGTTCCTTCGGTGTTCCTATATGTCTCCGTCTTGATTCATGCCGCGTTTAAATGTATTTCCTCCGGCGATCACTCGCAAGAGACACGGAGAAAGCACGGAGAAAGCACGGAGAAGACCTAGCCAAACAATAGAGTAACAGCGTATTAGATGAGTAGTGAAGCACTTATTGGCAGATAACTATCTTATATCAAGATAGTTGATCTAAAAAAAGATATATAGACTCAAAAATTCCTCTTCCTGCAAGGTTGTTAGATAAATCTTATTCATGGTCATTTAATGACGTGGTAATCTTAAACCTTGGAATAACCTGTCTCTTGAACAACTGGCCCCAATATTTTTATCTTATCAACGCAAAATTTAAACAGGTTTTTAAAATATTATTATTTCTCATTCGTCTACAATAATAGAAAGGCTAGTCAATAAATATAAATTTAAAACAAACAAAGCCATGAAACGCTATCAAGAAACACTGCTCAAAGACTTCGAAATATTACTTCCTTACATTCTTCTTTTGGGAGTTCTAGTATTACTTGCAATATCCGTATATTTGTTGCAAGATTTCACGAAGATATATCAAATTTACACGACATGCTAAAATAAACGTCATGAGAAATTTTAGACAAAACAGAGGAGTATTCTCCCTATTCATGCTTATCGGTCTGGCTGCCATTGTTGCCGCCATCATGCTTTTATGGAATTACTTGATTCCCTCCATCATCGGTTGGACAACTATCAATTACTGGCAAGCTCTTGGACTTTTCGTCCTCACCCGCTTATTATTCGGTGGTTTCCATGGTCACGGATTCATGAGACCTCCCGGAAAACCCGAACATTTACACCATTTATGGGGGAAAGTCAAAAATATGTCTCCGGAAGAACGACGGAACTATATCCGTCAACGATTTGAAGAACGCCAACAAGTATTCAACGATGACATTTTCGGAGAAGAAAAGCCAAAAGAATAACCCTCGACAATGGATAAGCAACAAGACCAGCCTCCCCGTAAGATAAACATATCAGAGGTTTTCAAGAAATATCAGGGGCAACTAAAAAGTTTCATTGCCAAACGGGTTACCGCCAAAGAAGACCGGGAAGACATCCTACAAGATGTCTTTTACCAGTTACTTAAAACGGACCCGGTGGCTCCTCCCGTGCAACAAATTTCGGCTTGGCTCTACACAGTTACCCGCAATCTTATCATTGACCGGAAAAGAAAACACCGGGAAAAAGAAATACCGCAAGCCCGAACAGAAGAGGGAGAAACGTTTATCCTGAAAGAAGTATCCGAATGTCTCTTTGATGCGGACAATTCTCCGGAAAAAGAATACATGCGCTCATTGGTCTGGGAAGAACTTGACAAGGCCTTGGCAGAACTTCCCGACGAGCAACGAATTGTATTCGAGTTGAATGAATTACAGAACTTTTCATTCAAAGAAATATCAGAAAGTTCCGGTATTCCAGTCAACACCCTTATTTCCCGGAAACGATATGCCGTTCTATATCTCCGGGAAAGACTTTACAATATATACGAAGAACTACTTGGCGAATAAGTACTTCTGCATCCGAAACCGTCAAGCGATCACCACTCACCATCAAAAGCCCTATTCCCTTAACATTTTCAAGACATGAGGCGCAAGTATTTCTACAAAAAATCCGTATGTTTGCGAGTAAAGTTTTAACCATTTAAACAACACGACACATGGACGATCAGCAAAAAGATCAGGAAGTATTTCGCCAAAATCTGAACGAGAAAGGAAATTTCCAAACTCTATTCCAAATATACCTGCTATTTACCCACAAAGGTTCACGCCCTGACGGGAAGGATATTCAGAAAACATTATTATCCAAATTCGAAAAGGTAGATATAGTAGCCAACGTGAAGGATTCTCTCTCAACTTTTGCTATCTGGAAATACATCGTGGAATACAAGGATAATCAACGACTGCCCGCACAAGTATTGATGTCCGACTTCGAAAACTTCGATGGAAACAATATCGACTTGATGCAACGCAGTCAGTTATGGGATTGCCCGGAAAAAGACGAGATTCTCGCCAATTGCAAATATAAAATCATGCTTTCCGACTTCATGGCTTCCGGTCTCCCTTATAAAGAACGTTGTGCCATGTTAACGGAATGGCTGAAAACTACCCTCGAACTATTTCCGGACTGTGTTGCCGTGTGGACTCCCTCAAGCGGCAAACTGCTAACCCGTGAACAGGTTTTAAACAACCCGTGGGCCGCTCCCGCACGATTCCTTCATTTCGGGATGAACATTCGTTTTTTCAACATACAAAACACGAACGACATGATGGTGGACACGCTCGGACTATACGCTATCGGTTTACCTGACATCCAGTACCATTTCCACGATCTGGATCCCAATGCCGTGGTTAACCATGCCTACAACGCCGCAGCATACATTTTCGACACAGACGCTTCCATCAAGGACGGGGAAACCATCGACGGGATCTCGGAACAAGGCATTGACCGCAGCATACAATGGAAATGCCAATACGAACGATCCCTCATCCAACCCGACCGGGAAGTCATGGACATCTGTCCCGGAGAATATGCGGCAGGTGAAAGGGAATAATCCGAACATCTATCAAAAATACTCGTAAAAGAGAACAACAATCAAAAACAAAAAACACATGAAAGTAATAGCAATCAACGGAAGTCCCCATCCACAGGGGAACACCTTCCATGCTTAAAAAAACATTGGTGAGGAATTAAAAAAAGAAAACATAGAGTTTGAAATACTCCAAGTCGGGAGCCAGAATATTCACGGGTGCATGGGATGCAATATGTGTTTCCGGAACAAAAACGAGAAATGCGTAATCACAAACGACTCATTCAACGAACTACTACAAAAGATCAAAGACGTTGACGGCATTATCCTAGGTTCACCCGTTCATTTTTCCGGTATTGCCGGAACCATGAAATGCTTTCTCGACCGGGCATTCTACGTTTCCGGGGCTAATGGCAACTGGTTCCGTCACAAGGTCGGTACAGCAATTGTTGCTGTTCGTCGTTCAGGAGGTTCCCATACACTCGACGGGCTGTATCATTATCTCACGTATTCTGAAATGCTTATTCCCTCATCTAATTACTGGAACATCATCCACGGGTTGAAAGCCGGAGAGGCCATTCAAGATGCAGAAGGAAACCAAATCATGCGAATACTTGGGAAAAACATGGCATGGCTACTGAAAATGAGAGAGCAAACAAAAGATACACTTGCAGCCCCGGAAACTGAAACCAAAATAATGACAAACTTTATCCGGTAAATGTAAACACACCAATCTCTTTCGCAGAGAAATTATACTTTATCATGAAAGAAAATAAATACGACGACGAGAAATTCTTCCATCAATATAGTCAAATGTCCCGTTCCGTAGATGGCCTTAAAGGAGCCGGGGAATGGCACGTATTACAAAAAATGCTCCCGGACTTCCAAGGAAAACGAGTACTGGATTTAGGCTGTGGTTTCGGGTGGCATTGTCAATATGCTATTGAACATGGCGCAGTCCACGCCTTGGGAATTGATCTTTCACACAAAATGTTGGAAGAGGCCACCAAACGAAACAACTCTCCTCGCATCGAATACAAATGTATGGCGATCGAAGACTTTGATTACACACCAGAGAGTTATGACATTGTCATCAGCTCTCTTACCTTTCATTATTTGGAATCATTTCCGGATATTTGCAAGAAGGTACACCGATGCCTCACTCCCGGGGGAGCCTTTGTTTTCTCTGTCGAGCATCCCGTGTTTACAGCTTACGGTAGTCAAGACTGGTTCTATGACAAACAAAGAAACATACTCCACTGGCCGGTGGACCGCTATTTCTCGGAAGGAAAACGAGAGGCCATTTTCTTGGGCGAAAAGGTGACCAAATTCCACAAAACACTAACTACCTATGTAAATGGGCTTATCCAAAACGGTTTCGAAATCACCGGACTCGTGGAATCGGAACCGGATAAAACTCTTCTGGATTCCATTCCGGGTATGCGTGACGAGCTACGACGTCCCATGATGTTAATCATCTCTGCGGTCAAGAAATAAAACATAACAACAAAGCTATTCCCTTTTCCGGGAATAGCCTCAACACAAAACCCCTAATTCTAATACAGATACAACTTACGAAGTTTCTCCACGTCCACCCCCAACTGCTGCACTAAAAACTTATCCATTCCGCCATAATTCTCGTCTATCGTGGTTAATGCCATTTCGATATACTCTTTCTGCACGGAACTAATATAATACATACATTCTGCCATCTTATTATCCCCGTAAAGAGCTTTCATCGCCTCCATGGTCACACCTGTCAACTCGTTTGTCAGCATATAGTCTTCAATTATCGTTTCCCGCTCAACACCCAAAGCTGCCAAAAACAAGGCTGCCGCAAATCCGGCCCGATCCTTTCCAGCCGTGCAATGGAACATCAACGGGGTCTTGTCCGTCTCCATCAACGTTTCGAAAAAAGATTTATATTCTGCCTGAAAGCTGATAACAAACTCCCGATTCCCGTCTACCAGATATTGTTTAGCCCCCTCCACATCCCCTCTTCTGATAACATCCGAAACATCAATGGAAGACAAATTTCCGGGTTCGATCGGATAATTAATACAATTCACTGTTGTCGTGGGAACCTTATCCGGTTCTGCCTCTTGTTCGCTACTTGAACGGAAATCGATCACAGTCTTTAAGGGAATCGTTGCCAAATACGCTAAATCATCTTCCGAGAGACTGTTACATTTTCCTGAACGGAACACCAATCCCCACTTCACCCGGCGTCCATCCTTCGTTTTATAACCTCCCAGATCCCGGAAATTAGACTGTCCCACCATCGGCAATTGTCTTAATCCCAAGGCCGTTCTAGCTCCACCGGCCCATTCCAAGCAATAGAGCTGATATTTTCCCGTGTTCAATTCCGTCGTTCCCTTCGTATTTCCTTGTAACAAAGGTTCATCAAAAAGAATAGAATTACTATTTTCCCCGCCATACACTTTCCACTCCCCCTCTTTCAATATCTCTATACTGGTCTTTTTAGACTCTTTATCGGCTTTTATTGTCGCATAAGAACTTATATCCGTCCCCGAATACAAACTCGTATCGATTGAATCATCATCCGAACAGGCTACCACTCCAATCAACATGGCAGAAACAAAACACCACTTACTCATTCTTAATAAATACTCTTTCATAATCTTTTTTTCTTTTCATTTGACGCCACAAAGAAAAGCTTGTAATATTACCGAACGATTACATTCTTGTGAAGGAACAATTACTTTGGCTCTTTTCGTATCTTTGCACAGAATACAAATACGGAACAATGAATTATATAGAAACAGAACGGCTAATTTTACGACAATTTACAGAAAAAGATGCAGATGCCTTATTTCTCGTTTTAAGTGACAAAGAAGTAAATACATTTTTACCCATGTTCCCTTTAAAAAACATAGAAGAAACAAAGGCGTACATTCAAAACAAATACATCTCGAACCACATTCAAAACAGAGGTTTCCACTATGCTATCTGTTTGAAAGAAAATAATCTACCGATCGGTTATATTCACGTATCCAGTGATGATAGTCATGATTTAGGCTACGGGCTTAGAAAAGAGTTCTGGCATAAAGGAATTTGTACAGAAGCTTGCCAGACTATCATAAATGTGGTAAAACAATCAGGTATTCCTTACATCACGGCAACACATGATGTTAAAAATCCAAGAAGTGGAAAAGTGATGCAAAATATTGGTATGCACTACCAATACTCTTACGAGGAATTATGGCAGCCCAAAAACATCCTAGTCACGTTCAGAATGTACCAATTAAATTTCGATGGACAAGAGGATAGAGTTTATAAAAAATACTGGGATAAATATCCGGTCCATTTTATCGAGGTGATTGAAGATAAAAAGTTAAACTATTCTATATGATCATCAGTGCAAGCAGAAGAACAGACATCCCCTCATTCTACTCGACATGGTTTCTGAACCGTATCCGGGAAAAATACATTCTTGTCCCAAACCCTTTCAACCCGAAACAAATCAGCCGGGTCAAACTAACACCGGATGTGGTGGACTGTATTGTATTCTGGACCAAAAATCCGGCTCCTATGCTCGATAAACTTAACCATCTAAAAGATTTCAAATATTACTTTCAATTCACACTTAACGCCTACGGGAAAGAAATTGAAACCAATCTACCCTCTTTCGGACAAAGAATAGACACCTTCAAACGCCTCTCAGACCTCATTGGTAAAGAGAGGGTTATCTGGCGTTATGATCCGATCTTGACAAACAAAACCTATAACACGGATTTTCACAAAACTACTTTCTTCAAAATTGCCACTCAGCTCAAAGATCACACCGAAAAATGTATGATTAGCTTTATTGACTATTACAAACATATCCGTCCGTCCCTCTCTTCCCAGAATATACACCCGCTTACACTGGAAGAGATCCGGGAAATGGCATATTCTTTCCGGCAGTCCATCTCCTCGACCCCAATTCAACTAAACACCTGTACCCGGAAAGTAGACCTTTCCGCCATGGGAATTCCTGCCGGAATGTGTATTGACCGGGAATTAATAGAAAGACTCACAGGCTATCCGATTTCCACACAGAAAGATAAAAACCAACGAGACGTTTGTCGCTGTATTGAAAGTATAGACATCGGCACCTATGACACCTGTTTCAATGGCTGCCTCTATTGTTACGCTAACACGGCCGAACACAAACCGCTCCGTAACCTACAAAAGCATGATCCCGCCTCCCCGAAACTCATTGGACAGGTAAACGATGACGACATCATAAAAGATCGAGCCATGTATAGCCTCAGACGTGATCCCACGTTATTCTGACAGAATTAAAGCCACCCTTTCAACTCATCAGGCAACATTGGCATTGCCCCCGTCTGACTACAAACAAAAGCGGAAACCTCCACGGCAAAACGATGAGCCTCAACCATTGATCTCCCTTTCAAAACCGCAGCACAAAATGCTGCCGTGAAAGAATCCCCTGCTCCCACCGTGTCTGCCACCTTCACATGAGGGGTATCCAGAAATGACCGTATATCACCCGCAAACACGTAACTTCCCTGCACCCCACACGTAAGTATCAACACCTCCAGATCAAACCGATCCATCATCTCCCTACACCTCTTTTCTACCGATTCTTCCGACAATTCTAATAAATCGGATAAAATAACCAATTCTTCATCATTCAACTTCAATATATTACACCGGGCCAAAGAATCTTTCAAAACCTCTACCGTGTAAAAATGCTGACGAAGATTTATATCAAAAACTTTATATGACTCCCCGGACATGGCCTCCAAGAATCGGTTCAACGTTGTACGAGTTACCACATTCCGTTGAGCCAGAGACCCAAAACAAACACAACGAACCTGACAAGCCAATCGATCAAGTTCCGGGGTGTACGGTACGTTATCCCACGCCACGCCCTGTTTTATTTCGTAACAAGGAATCCCCTCTCCATCCAGCGTAACTTCAACGATACCCGTCGGGAAAGGCACCCGCTCCACCCAATAGCGTAGCCCCTTCCCGTTAAAATTTTCCAGAATCTCATCTCCCAACACATCTTCCCCCACAGCACTCACCACCCGGCTATCAAAACCGAATTGCGACATATGATAAGCAAAATTAGCAGGAGCCCCGCCAATCCTTTTTCCTTCCGGAAACACATCCCAAAGAACCTCTCCGATTCCCACGATAATATCATTCATCATCACGTGTATTTAGTCATAAAATGCATATACAAAAGAAGGCAATTGATATGAAAAAACAAACAGAACTACGGATAAGTTTTAACAAACTCATTACAACAAAGCGGGAGAGGTAAAAGCTCTCCCGTTTTGTTGTAATAAACCTTTCACACAAATCAGTGCATCATTCTAACTTTTCGAGCCTCAGTCTCCAAATCGGTAGCTTCCTTCTCTTTTCCCAAAGCCCGTAATAACCGGGCTTTCAATCTCATGTACTCAGACTTGTAATACCCTACCGGATACTCATCCATCAACGTTTCCATCCACCCGATCGCCTCTTGTTTCAAAGAAACATCATCACATTTTTCCAACCGGATAATATAACTTTGGATATAACTCAATTTATTATCTCCATAAAAGAAACCGTAACTCAGAGCCTTGTGCATCTCATCCAGCATTCCCCGGTAATCACCGTCTGCCACCTCACGAGCCGCATAAAGTGTCGCCAGATACCTTGGTACTTCCGGTAAATTCAGTGTCAACAAATAAGCTACATATTCATCGTACACTTTCTGGTTAAAAACTCCATGCTTCCCGGCCTCCCACCATGTAAATCCCCCGGCCTTACTTCTAAAAGTGTAATCAATAAATAGATCCACGGTATCTTTCGCAATAATCCGGTAAAAACGCTCACGATTCTTCACTAACTTTTTCAACAAAGGGGACAACGGGTCCGACAAATTATAAATTATGATATTCCAGCAATCACGAGAATAAAACTGATCCTCGTCCAGCGTGTTTATATATTCGGTTGCTACCTCTTCCTGCAATTTAGGTCGATACGACTCGCTTAATTGAGCAATATACGTCCTCACGAACTCCGGGTTTCGCTCTCCCGCATCATAACGTTTCTTCAAAGCCCGAAAACTCATTCCTCCATCCATCGCAATACCTCCTTCCTCTATCAACTTTTGCACGGACTGAAATCCCACGACACAATGAACCAGTTCTCCTGTTTTATCAATATACAAAAGTGTCGGAAAAGCTTTCACCTCGTATCGTTTGGCCAATTCGGGCCCTTCCCCGTTCTCCATGTCCACCTTCACATTTATAAAATGTTGATTATAGAAATCCGCCACAGAATCATTCGTAAACACGGTATTCGACAACATTTTACATGGTCCACACCATGATGTGTAACAATCCACGAAAATCATCTTATTTTCCGATTTCGCAATCTCCAATATTTTTTTCCACTCGTCCTTACGAAATTCAATAGAACGATTTTGAGCCGAGGCCTCCCCGATCAGAAAAGCCCCCAGCATAAAAAACAATAACACTCTCATTAAGATACAGCCTTATACTTATAAACAAAATCCTTTATCTTCCCGAAACCACGATACGATTTAAACGGTTCCGGCTCCTTTTCCGTCGGCTCTGCCAGACGTCCCGTGTAATCCACCTTTATCTGATAGAAATGTCCCTCGTCACCACTATTCCCGGCAAACACGACTTCTGCCTCATCCTTATCTCGGTAATATATCTTCACGAATCGCATATTAGCATCCGGATCGGTATAAAATGGCTCAGGTTCTGTCTTGTGTGTAGAGGCATTATATATCCAGATCACGTTATCCACGGCATAATAAAACTTATCCGCCGTTTTCAACGCACAGAAAGCAGTCGCTTTTGAAAAGGTCTCACGCAGAACGGCATCCAGTTTCACCGGAGCCTCGTAAGGCACAAGCGTCACGTTATAATACACCCCAGCACCATCTTTAAACGTGTAAAGATACATATCCGTCCCGTCATCAAACAGGAACCAGCAACGATCTTCTTTACCGCTAATATCCTGTATGAACCGTTTATTTATCTTCAACGGGTCAAAAGGCACCGTGGCATCAGCCGTCAATTCTCCCAGATAATTCTGCCCATAAGCAAACTTCCATTCCAAGAAACGCCCGTTCTTATCATCATAAAAAGCATACCTTCCCAAACCACTGGAATTGTGCATAGTACCGACCCCAGTAATATTGTAATCTAAATCATCCAAACGACAACGAACAGAGGCTTTCAACGGGACCTGCACGTTATTCATGTAATGAATTCCCCCGTCGCAAACCATAAACTGATCTCTGGCCGAATAATCGGTCACCAAATGAGATACTCGCAGGTGTTCCGGTGCATCGAAGAACCATCCATCGGCCTCCCCCTGGTAAGCCAGATCAATAGGACTTATCGTCTTTCCGCCTTCCGTCTGTGTCAAGTACAACAGTTCGTCACGTGTCTGGGCACTATTCACATAAAACAATTTCTCCGCATTCGGAATATACTCGTTATTAATGAGGGAATACTGATTCAAGCGCACAATACCTCCGGGATGCGTAACCGCATCAATATCATACTGCCCATTCGCTTGTTGCGACAATAGTAAATATACCTTTGACAATCCGTTATCAACCGTCAGTTTACAATAGGCGTAGGTCTCCACCTTCGAGGCCTTATGAATCGCACAAAAGCGTAAATCATACGAACCGACTTCTTCCCTAAAATCATCGATATTCAACACCTTCGTTTCCGCTATTCGCTTAAACTCCGGCACCGAACTACTTGTTTTCAAAGCTACTTCCCAAGCCCAGGCATACTGATCCTCAGTCGTTCTTTTCAAAGTTACTTTCGGAGTCATCTCCAAAGCCTCCCCGTACATAACAGTTTCTTCGTTCTCAATTTCCAACACCACTTCTCCCAAGTCCGAATAATCATAGTTTCCCTTATCATCGTAACAGCTCCACACAAATAGAGAACACAACACTATACTATATAATTTCATCCATTTTTTCATAATATGCTCATTTTACCGGTCAAAATCCACGTGTACATTATTTTCATCCAACATCTGTTTGTTATTCTCCTTCTCCCACTTCGCCAACTCACTCTTCATCTTGTCTTTATAAAACAGCATTTGTCCCTTGGGTATCGCATTATCCCCACTATCCGGGAAATCCCATATTCCCAAAACATCAATAATATAACGATATTTCACCTTACTATACGTTCCGAAATAAGGCTGACACTCATAAATCCAACGTGCCGGTTTAGTCAGAATATCATTTATCTTTATCTTGTAATCCACCCACGTCGTATCGACATCCACGCCTAACCCTTCTGTTGGTAGAATTTGCAAAAATATGGCACGTTCCTCCTGTTTCAACCCTTCCGTGCGATTTACCCGGACCTTTAAAACAGTTTCTACCGCCCCGGCTGTAAACACCACTTTTTCCATCACGTAGTCAACATCCTTTACCGCAGTGGTCTTTTCGTCCACCACGACAAGATTCACCTCCCGGTCATAATCCACGCCCTTACCGGTAACAACAAGGGGGATCTCGATAACATCCATTTCCAAATCATTATCCCGGACAGCAAAAGAGTACGTGACACTATCCGCAGTTCCCGATCCGGCAACTCGCTTGAAATACACCTGTGCTCCCCCCGTGTAGTCAAAATCATCTTGTTCTGAACACCCGATAACAGCAACGAGCATCAACAATCCCAGTATAAATATATTTGTTGTTTTCATCATAACCTCCTTCTTAATTATCTCCATTCGCTACTCCCCCAAACTCTTTTTCCTGATCCGGTAAGGGAAGAATATAAACCTGTTCAAGCTTATCGGCAATATTTATAGTACAATAATCAATAGCTGACGCATTCAACCATTTATAACGATAAAATAATTGGCCTTCACTATAAAATTCCCTCCTGTACTCCGCCGTCAAATAAGCCTGAACCTCACTAAAACTGTTGAATTTTTTCTCTTCCAAATTTCTAGCCTTACGTACAAGATTCAGCCAACGAGCAGCCTCTCCCAAGTCCGTCGTACATTCCGCCGCAATGTAATATATTTCAGAAAGACGTAACATCGGTACCCGATACTTTGCATTATAATTATCCGTTGAAAGTTGCAAATACTTCTTCTGTTTTCCGTAATAATCCGCAATATCAAAAAGCTCACTATACCGGACGTCATTTCCCAATCCAGCAGTTTTGTCATACATCAAATCCAAATAATACTCCAACTGTTGCAAATCATATCCCATCGAACTGGATTTAAAGAAGTCATCCGCCCAGGTGGAAATTTTATCCACGAAAAGTCCGAATAGCAACTCTTGCGAAAACACCCGATCATTCCGAACTCCAGAGATATTTGTCGTTAAAGGTAACGAATCATTATCAACGAGTTTCAACGCATATTCCAACGCTTTTCCCTTATTGTCGCCATACATATAAACTCTTGCCAGTAGTCCCTGCACGGCATAAACATTCAGCCGGGTCTTCCGGTTCATCAAATAGATATTATCCGTCTCTTGAACACTATTCTTCACAGGATCATTCACCAGACAAGTCAACGCCTTCTCCAAATCCGCCACACAGGCATTAACAACCTCCACGGGACTACTGTACGGCGTGTTCTCCTTGGAAACCGTTTTCACGTACGGAATACATTTCCGATCCTTATCCATTTTGAATGAAGGCCCGAACATACGTAACAGATCAAAATGAAGATAAGCCCGCAAAGCCAAAGCCTCGCCTTTAATCAGATTATAATTATCATCAGAAAACATAGATTTACTCGCTTTCTCCAGTCGTGTCAAAACATTATTGGTATTCACGACCGCCTCGTACATCTTTTCCCAGAACTTATCAATAATCGTCTGACTAGCATTATGCGTATAATCATATTTGGATGCGTAATAAAAAGGATGGGCGGCACTCGTGATATAATAATTCTGCACCAAGGCATCCATAAAACCCATGGTCATATTCTTACCATACAAATTCTCCGAAGCCATAATAGAATAGACTCCGACCAAAGCATCGAAATAACCATCTTCGTCCTTAAATAAATCGTCTTCCTTGATTTCAACCTTAGGACTGACATCAAACCAATCCTCACAAGATGTCAATATCGACAAGCAACCGAACATCAACAGCGTGTATATTATTACTTTTTTCATCATTACTCGTATTTATGAATTAAAATGAAATGTTCAACGAAAAGGCAAACCTTCTGGCAAAGGGATAATTCAAACCCCGTTCCTGTTTCACGGATGAAAAACGGAACGCATCATTCAGATAACCGGTAATCTTAATACGGTCCGCCCCGATCGCATTCAAGATCTTCGGAGCCGTTATATCATACCCGATACTGATGGATTCACAACTCAAAACATTCTCATCCTGCACGAACCGACTGGATTGTTTCGTCATGTCCGTATTCTTTATATCCTTAAAGAAAGTTTCGTCCCCGGGTTCTCTCCACCTGTTTTCATACACTCTCCGATCCACGTTTTGATAAAGATTCGCATTCTCCACCCGATCTACCAGAGTTGAGTTATAAGTCTGCCCCCCGAACAAATATCTGAAGTTTGCACTGAAATAAAAATTCTTCCAAGTAACCGACGTTCCCAGCACACCTTCCAGATCCGGACGGGTATCCCCCACTTTAACCTGATCATTTGTATTCCAAGTATATGTCTTCACGCCCGCTTTCGTCAAAAACATCTCCCGTCCATTTGACGGATCTATTCCCAAAGAGCGAACCGCATAAATACTGGTTACGGAATTTCCTTCCTCATAAAGTAACAAAGGTGTAGTCGTGTTCTCTTCGTACGCTTTCTGTTTCACGTCATCATTTCTCTTCTGCATCGCATTACTGATCTTCGTGATCTTGTTGGAATTATGGGCTCCCGACAAATTCACACTCCAGAAAACATTCTTATTCACGTCCCGCAAAATCATGTAACGCATGGAAACTTCCGCACCTTTATTCTCAGTCTCTCCCACGTTCTCGGTATAAGACGAAAATCCTAACGAGGGAGCTATCGTCACATCGGCCAACAGATTCGTCGTGTTACGCTTGTACACGTCCACGCTCATACTCAAACGATCTTGAAATGCACTGAAATCCACCCCTAAATTGGTTACCTTCGTCTGTTGCCATTTCAAACCATCATTTCCCAATCCTTTCATCGTGGCGGGAATAATCCCAGCATACTGACGCTCGATGTCATACTGGTATTTCCGCATCGCCTGATAAGGAGAAAAGTTTTGAGAGGCCGTTACTCCATACGAGGCCCGCAACTTAAACTGCGTGATAGTTTGCACATTTTCCATGAACTTCTCCCGGTGAATATTCCATCCCAACCCGATTGACCATACCGGGGCATACCGTTGATTTGAACCGAAATTTGATGAACCATCATATTTCAACGACGCATCGAACAGGTATTTATTGTCGTAGGCATAGTTTGCCGTGACTAATATACCGGCCAAACGGCTGATATTATACGTTGATGTCGGACGGGAATCCTTGTAATATTGTTTCGCAAAACCGATGTCATTCATATTCTGGCTCGGAAAACCTTCGGCCTTAATCTCTCGTCCGTCAGCCGTCGTTTGGGAAATATTAAACCCGGCCACAGCGTAAATACTATGTTTCCCGATCGACTGACCGTATCTCAGATTTATATCTCCCAACACGCTAAAACTCTTGTCCGTTCCCCACTTGAACTCACCCCGCCGCATATATTCTTCCGGATCAGAAACCGGATCACCCATATCCACGAATTTTGAATGTTGAGCCGGAAGGAAATAATTCGATTCCCCGGTCTGACGGGTAATACTGAAACGTCCCATCAAAGTAAACAACTCCGAAATATTCCACTCGATAGAAAAATTATTCACAAAATTAAGATAATCCTCCTCATCCGTTATATTCAATTGCGCATCATACAATGGATTACGATTATACTCCTTAAAAGAGTAATGTACCTGCTGGTCGAAAGTCTTAACTAATTTTCCATTTTCGTCATACGGCCTCTGGTAAGGGTTCATCTGCGTGTACTGGTAAAACTCACCGTAAGGAGAATTTTTTGCCAAATTATAAGTCAATTGCAAATCGTTCTTAAAAATAAGATTACTCAAACGATAAGAAAGAAACATTCCTCCCTCATAACTTGTTCTTCCCGATTCTTTCATCACTCCCGGAGCAAAACGAGCCGTCAGGTTCATACTATAACGCAACGTTTTATCGCCTCCTTCAACACGGATATTATGGCGGTGTTCGAATCCTGTCCGCACAGGTTTTGACAACCAATACGTGTCGACACCTTCTTCCACGTTCTTCAACAAACGATAATAATAATCCTGCAACGTTTTGTAAGTCTCGCTATCCGTCGCCTCAAAATGTCCTGCCTCCAACTGTAATTGTAACTTTTCTCTGGCATTCAACAAATCATAATCAGACAAATCGGGAATAACAACAGCGTAATCCCCTGTGTATGTCACTTGCAACCGTCCCATCTCCGGAGCTTTCGTCTCAATAACAATAACACCATTTGCCGAACGGGAACCATACAAGGCTGCAGCCGACGCATCCTTCAAAATCGTTATTGACTCCACCCGGTTCGGGTCCATATCGATCACCCTTTGCAACGTTGTCTCGAAACCATCCAGAATAAACAACGGCTGATTCGGATTCCCTTTATAGTTCGCATCCAAGTCCGTGATCCCGTTTGCCCCGCGCAATTCAACTTCCGGCAGAACATTCGGGTTCGAACCGTTCAATTTACTCTCTACAAGCTTAAAAGAAGGGTCCAGTGTTCGCAAACTCTGCAACACGTTCTGGTTACCGATCTGTTTCAACTCCTTGCTCGTGATCGTCGTGGATGCCCCCGTCGCTAACTCTTTATTCCGGCGAAAGATACCCGTCACAACCACATCCTCCAAATTCTCCGTCTGTTCTTTTAAAACAACCACTAAATCTTTTTGGCCTTGCAGAACTTCCTTGTCTTTAATATCCCCGATCTTTACCATTTGGGTCTCCATCCCGACAAAACGAAAAACAAGAACAACATTTTTCATCTCCGCAGGTAAAGAAAGAGAATATTTTCCATCCATATCCGTGGCACACCCGATCGTCGTTCCTTCAATTAAAATTGTAACTCCCGGCAAGGGAATTCCTTCCCGGTCATTCACGATTCCCTTAATCACCTGTTGCTTCCCCTTTACGCTATCCCGAGCTACCATAACTTCATCCTTGATCACCACCACGTCATTCATAATCGAGAATGTCAACCCGGTACCTTTCAACACATTCTTCAAAGCATCTTCAAGAACATCATTTTTAATATTTACCACTTTTTTCTGCTCATTCCTTACTTTCTCCACGCTGTAGAAAAAGCGAAGGCCTGTTTGTCGCTTTAACTCCTTCAATACCTGCTCAAGAGTAACATCCTCCATCGACAGGGAAACTTTTTGCTGGGCATATCCCGTTGCAGACACCCCGAAATGCAAAACAAACATAAAAAACAAACATAGCTTCATCACTACCAAGCATTTTTTCAAATGAAAGGGCACAGCTCGCCCATAGAAACAATTTTTTTTCATACCTTTGTAATGTTTCATTAATTTATTAATGTTCACCTGATAAATACGGGTCCAGTGCCAACAAACACCCGTATTTATTTTTTATCGATTATAATCGTTTTTCCTTCTGTCTTAAATTTTACATCCCCACCCGTTTCAATAAAACTCAAAAATATACTTATACTCTCGTAACGTTCCAAGTCACCCGTGAAATGAAACTTCTTCACGGCAGGATTCGCGTAAACCACATCTATATCATACCATCGGCACAACGTCCGCATAATATCTTCCAAAGCAACATCTTCAAATACATATTTTCCCTCTCTCCACCCGGTATATTGCAACGGATCAACTTTTCTCACCTCCACCGGAGACGACTCTTTTTCCAATACTTGATAGCCCGGGTTCAAAGTCACTTTCTCCCTCGTGTTCCCCGAAACATACATCACCTTCCCGGTCTCCAGCGTGGTCACCACTTCCCGTTCATCCTCGTAGTCCCGAACATTAAAACTCGTTCCCAACACCTCTACCGCCTCCATGGACGTGTGTACGATAAAAGGATGCTTTTCATCCCGCTTTACCTGAAAATACGCCTCTCCCTTCAGATAAACCTCTCGCATATCACCCGTGAAATTAACAGGAAATCTCAATTCCGTCGCCGCATTCAACCACACCTTTGTCCCATCGGCCAACTCCAACCTGTACTCCCCCCCCCTTGGAATTGACACCGTATTATACATCACTTTAGCCGTTGTCTTCTCAGCATTTGCCATATAAACAAGTGCCCCGGAATCGGAATGTAACACCGTTCCATCGCTCTCCTCTATTTTACGATTAGCCTGTTCCAAAACAACTTGTTGCCCATCCGCCAACGTTACCACAGCCCGACTTTGTCCTGGCTGGATCGCCTCTGCCATGATCTGCACGTTCCCACTCTTTGGTTCCGGCTCCCGCCCGAACCACCAACCGGCAACAACCAACACGACAATAGAGGCCGCAATCGATGTCCACCAGATCAAGCGACGATTTCTTCCTCCCAACTGTTTCAGTACTCTGAATTCCCGATAAGCCTCCTTCCCGTCAAATACCTCCTGTTCCTGTAACCGGGCAATAATATTCTCTCGATCCAAACCTTTCAATCTATAAGTAACCAACAAAGAATCCAGCTCCCGTTTTTCCTCCTCGTCAGCTAATCCAAGCATATCTTTATAGAATAAATCGGATATTCTCCCGTATATATTCAAATCGTTCATCATCTTTTGAAACTTATTTTATCTATAAATCCCAAAAAACAAAAACGGGTACCTCAAAAATACATTTTTAACAAAAAAAGATAGCAAATAAAAAAAAGTCCGATTGTATTGCCTTCTTGATAACAGCGTAAGCCTCCTTTTTATGTTTCTTGACCGTGTTCAACGAAATATTCAATTCCTCACTGATCTCCTCGTTCTTCATCTTCTTCATACTCAACAGTATCACTTCCTTGCGTTTCGGGGGCATTTCGTCGATCACGTGTCGTAACTTACGTATAACTTCCTCGAAAACAACCGCAGACAAAGATTCGGATTCCATTTCTTCCGTGAAAAAAGCCCACTCTTTCAAGCGTTGATCTTCCCGTCCCTTATCCCGAATCTCTTTCAAGCAATTATTGTTCACCATCCGGTAGAGATAGACATTGAATGCAGATATATCATCAAAATGAAGTGGAGTTTCCCACAACTTGATAATCGCTCCCTGCACCAAATCCGCCGCCTGTTCCTGGTCATTCAAGATTTTCATGGCATAATGACAAAGAGGCGAGTAATAATCCATGTAAATTCTCTCCCATGCCCTGGCATCCTTCATGTTGACACCTTTGATAAAATCTTGAATTTTTTGGTCCATTCCTAAAAGAATTTGGAACACAACTTACCATGTCCGTTACAAACTTACGCAAAAAGGATGGAATTATCGAAAAAAATTAGAGGAATGATAACGAATAACTGAATATTAGATAGTTATATAAACCATACAAAGATAAGGTTTAACTGAAAAATTAGTACAACTATTGGGGCCATTCCATTTCGCTATCGATGACCGTGTTTAATATGCTTTCCACCAACGGGGCACACTATCTTTGCTCTACAAGGACTTACCTGAATTAAGTTACACCAGTATCTTGTTTTCGATTCTTTCAAAGTCAAATGCTTGCTCCATATAAAAACCGTGTCAGCAAAGAGACACTACGAACTTTGCCGACACAGTTTAAATTACAACCTTACACGTTGTCTTTCTACTTTTTTATTCTCTCCTCGATCCCGTCCAACATCCGTCCGGCAAAAGAAATAATCGCTGGAGGCAATATGCTCAAATTCGCCCGGACAAACTCGGCCATCTGCTGTAAAATCTCTTGATCTTCCGTTTGAACCAATCGCGTAATATTCATAATCAACAAATTGCGTCCCACATCACTCAACGCTCCCATATTCTCTCGACACAACTTCAAAAAGGCAGCATCTCCCTCCTTCACACGCCCCTCGATTAAACGAAACATCGGCTCGTACTTATTCTTTTCCACCAATCCCAACTCCTGAATCTTCCGCTTCAAGGCCTGGTAATTTTCCTCCTTGTACGCTCCTTCCCGAAAAATATACCCAGAAAAATAACGTCCAAGCTCCGAATGATACAATTTCTCAACCTTCTCATGAATCAACTCCCGAACTGAAACATCAAATTCATCCCGGTGATCCACCATGAAACCGGACTTCTCATCCGACAAATCCAACGTGTAACGAGTAAACAAAAAAGAATTCTGAGGCTCCAACCGTTGTGTTTTCGTTAAAGACGCATAATAATCATTCACCACTTTAAAACCCTCCGGCTCCTTCTTTTGCTCCATCAAATACAAGGCATAACGATTCACCAAGTCCGGCGTACGCTCACCGGCGGCATACCGTGCGGCCAACTGATCCGGGGCACACCCGGGAGTCAACGCATCCTCCATACGGGCGATAAACTTATCCGCATTCATCGATCCCTTCAACTCCACCCGCACCTTTTCATCCGTGTCCACCACGATAAAAGTCGGATAAGCTGAAACACAAAAACGTTTAGCCAACTCTCGTCCCTCCTTCTCTGCATTCAACTTTAAACAAACAAACTTAGCGTTGAAAAAATCCCCTACCTGTTTCTGCGGGAATACATCACGAGCCATCACTTTACAAGGTCCACACCAATCCGTATAGAAATCAACAAACACCAATTTACCTTCCCGCTTCGCCGTTTCGATCGCCTCTTTCCACGAAAGAGCCCTGAATTTAGTCTGAGCAAAAGTCGTCATCCCCACGACTAAAATCATCATCAACAACATTAATCTTTTCATCTCATCAAATTAATTTAAACACCCCGGACCTTCCTGCCCGGGGATATTCAGACTCTATTTATTCTCTCCCACTTCCGGTTCTTCCTCCGCCGGATCCTCCCCGTACTTCCATTCCACGTCCTTTATCTTCATCGTCACCGGAAATCCTACCTCATCATCCACTGCCAATATCGGAGTTTGTGTACCGCCAACACCCATATACTTCAACTCACCCTTTTGACTTCCCTCATCGTATGTTGCAAGCCAAAAAACATTCATCCCTTTCATAATATCAGCATCAATACAGCAAATATCAGCCCCCATATCCATCGAAGTCACCGTCTTGTAAGCATAATTATAAGCATACAAGGTTGCCCCTACCGAATACAAAACAACTTTTCCACTGGAAATAAAAGTATAGTGCGTCGCTTTATCAAAATCAACAGCCACCGTTTTATCGATCGTGAAACCAGCACTTTTAACCGGATCATAAAGCATGGTTCCGAAAACACTTTTCGATCCCGGTCGGAATTCATAAACATAATAATTAATATCCTCACCCTCCTTATCTTTCATCAATGCCACGCAATTGCAATAATTATCCATTGTCGAATTCCGCAGATTCTCCCCATACACAATAGTCCGTCCATATTGATTCCAAGGGAACGGATCTCCTTGTTTATCTGCCAATTTCTGACATTGAGTTGCATTACTACCGTAAACCGCATTTGGCTTCACGAAACACTCTCCATCCATATCATAAAAAAGAGGATAAATGTTACCGGTAGGTCTTGTCCCTAATTGCACGAATGCCATGGGATACGGTTTGAAAAACTTCTTATCCCCGTAATGATTCATCGCATTGACATAAGTTTCACTATTATCATACCCGATCGTTGTCATATAAATAGCGCAATCCGTCACGACACCTCGACTAGTATAACTCCGCATCGTATTTCCTAACGAATAATTCACATTAGCCTGACGCGGGAACATATCGCGGATTCTCGGCGTCTCTCTCGACACTTCCTGTTCCTCTACTGCCGAAAATTCATGGAACTCTGCTACAGGCCAGAAATTATTTCCCCACGTCAATCTAAAATCCCGATCATCAGTCATCAAATAAAGCTGAACTGCAGGAACCTTAATACCTCTATATCCCGTAAAAATCAAGCCTCTTGCCCCTTTCAAATGCAATTCCGAATTATCGAATATATTCTCAATAAACACAAGCGTATCGCCTTTCCCCTGCCTTGGTTTACTCACCACCATATCCATTCGTACCTCCTTATCGGGCAACTCTCCCAACACTAACCATCCCTGTGTCAACTCACTGAACACGGTAACCCCCGTACTCGTAATCCACTCCAATCCGGTACTTTTGTCTATCACTTGGAAATAAAGCGAGTAACTTCCCGGGTGAAAAGAAACCGGCCATTCCAAATCCTTGCTCGTTCCTACCACCGTGTGTTCATGCTCTTTGCCGGAACAGAAAAACCACTTGTACTCATAATTTTCCTCGTTCTCGCCATATATATCTCCCTTCACGGTCGGGTGAATTCTCAACGTGTCTATACCTTTTTCCAATGTTTGGTTAGCCTCTTCATTGGCAAAAGTAATCGTTACCCCGTTCAAAGGTGTGTAATCATAATTTCCCTTATCCTTCACGTCACAAGCCTGCCATACAAACAAGGATAACAGTAAAAATAATCTATATTTCATATCTTTCCCTCTCATATCTATTCTTTCGCTTGAGGTTTATAATATTGTTTCACCAACTCTTCCGGCAACGTATTTTCATTCCACCAACTTATACCGGGCACCCACATCATCTTGCCATTTCCTTCCAACATCCACTCTTCCCAACCATCGGCATCTCCCGCTTGAAGCCTGTAGTATCCTTTGTTGAATCGAGCTTGCAAATCTTTCATGGCAATACTTCTGATTTTCGTTCCGCGTCCTCCCTGAGTCATTGCCGACAACTGCTCGAAATGAGCTTTCGTATATCCGGTTACATCCATCAAGTACTGATACTTATCTGGGGAAAAAGTCCCGAAATAGGAGGAATACTCGTTAGCTCCCCAACCGGCAGGTCTTTGCAAAATATTATTGAAAAATATGTCATGCAGTGCCGGATTTCCGCTCGTGGCAAACTGCGTTTTCGTATCATTCCAACGTCCCGGAATATTTCCCACCTCCGAAAAAGGCAACGTAAAATATTCTCCCGGGTCTATACGAAATTGAATCCGGGCCGTGTCCCTTGTCAAGCGGGCCGTTTTGAAAACCTTCAACGTCACGTACGTGTGATTTTCGCCCGCTTTGATTACCTGTTCCTCGGAGAAATCCGCATACTCCTCTTCCGGAATGGCTGTCGTACGGTCTGCCACGATCTCCACCCGGAACGGACGATCATAATCCTTCACGGAACCGGCAATCCCCACCTTCATCGTGATATCCGCCTCCTCCGCCTCTATCGTACCGAAAGAAACGTACGTGTAATTTTGTCGAGCCCACACGCTCTCGTCCCCGTGAGCCGCCCCGTATTGCACATCAAAATAGATCCCGTCTAGCCCCTCGTATTCCATTACCTCTTTCTTCTCGCAACTTGCCAACAAAAGCCCTCCTATTGCAAGCAGGAATATCATTAAACTACAATTATACATTTTCATAATCATCTCTTTTAATTGTTAGTCGAACCACGCTTGTTAATCTCCACGTCCGGTAATGGCCATTGATAATTGTCCGTCAACATCTCATACATACTGCCAAGCTTCGAACCGTCCAAAAACTTATCCATATTCAGGCGTTTGTAATAGAAAAACAACTGTCCTTCTCCCAACACCTCGCGGGCAAACTCTTTCGTCACCAACTCCTTCACCCCATCCATGGAAGTAGCCTCCAGCGCCATGTGGCAATTTCGATGCTCCCGAATAGCCACCAAATACTCCAAAGCCTCTTCGGGCGTAGCCGCACACTCGGCAGCAATCAAATAAGCCTCACTCAATCGAATCAAAGGAATCATGTACAGGTAAGTCTCCGTCCCATCCAATTCCGCCTCACGCCCGGCATCTGCGTATTTCAACAGATAGAGCGAACCGCTTCCACTCGAGCCGCCTTCCTCTTCATTTCCTTCTTCTCCATCGCCCCCTTCTTCTCCATCACCACCCTCATCCTCGGACGAGGTTTGTACCGCCCACATCAATGTCGAACGCCAATCGTTATTCGGGTCATCAAATAAAACCGAAAGCTGTGAATTAGTAGGGTTGGTTCCCCAAAAAGCCAATCGGGATGTCTTCGGCAAAGCCCCCGTGAAATAACGCGAATCCAATTGCGAACGCTTAGAATGGTATATGGCGAAAAACACCTCGGAAGAGAACAGCAAGTCGTTTTTATTGTCAGCCTCCACTTGTTCCTTCGTCGTCCACGGAAAAATCATCTTCTCCTCATCCACTTGATTCCGTTTGATCACCTCCTCCGTGGCAATACGGTAAGCGGTCGACTTATCCCCTTTCCACAAATACGCCCGAGCCAAAAGCGTCTGCACCGCAAAATAATTCAAACGCAACTGACGATAAGTAAAATCCGCCCGTTCCAATCCGTCATCCGAAGTCACGGCATTTCCCACGCCAGTGGTAAAAACGGGGTCGTTGTCTTTCAACAACTCGCTAGCAGCCTTCAAATCCTCAATCACCCGATCCACAATATATTCCGCCGAACGCAACGGAGAGATCTCGCGTTTCGCATCCTCTTGGTAAGGAATCGCAGTCGTCGACTTCGTATTCTCGTTATAAGAAGGTCCGTAAAGACGCAACAAATCGAAATGCATCATCGCACGCAACGCCAACGCCTCCCCCTTCACGATCGGATAATACTCCGAACGCAAAGCGGACCCCTCCTCGTCGCAATGCTCGAGCAAATTGTTAACATTAGCAAGCAACGCATACATCTTCGTCCAGATGTTATTGGATTTCGTCTTGAAAGCTTCATCCTCGTACTGGTAATTGGCAAACACCTTGTAAGTGTGGTTACCGTTCACCATATCATAATACTGTGCCATCACATCAATAATCCCCACGCTCAAATCATCCCCGTACACGTCAATCATCCCCATATACACCCCGTTCAAGGCAGTCATAAACCCGTTGTTCGTCGAGAAGAGAGCATTCTCCATGATCTTGTCGCTCATCTTCACGTCCAACCAATCGGAACAAGAAGTCGTCGGCACCGCCAAAACACCGGCCATCGCCAACACCTTAAATATCCTTTTTATCTTCATAATTACAAGTTAATTAAAAATTAAGCCCTATCGAGAATGACACCGAACGCTCGAACGGATAACTGGTTCCCCGCTCCTCCTTGATCGAAGAAATCCGGAAAATATCATTCATATAAGCCGTGAAATTAAATGCCGACGCCCCGATATACTTCAACCACTCGGCCGTAGAGGTACGGTAACCGATATTGATTGAATTACAAGAGAACGTGTTCTCCTCCTCGATAAAACGGCTACTCATATTCGTCGATTTCGTATCGTCGATACGTTTGAAGCGAGCCTTATCTCCCGGCTTCTGCCAACGATCGTACAACGCACGCTTATCCTGGTTATACTTCAACTGCGACGAACTGATATTCTCCACCTTGTTAAACAACGTGGATAACGAAATCATACCGCCCACCCGATAGGAGAAAGAAGCCCCGAAAGAAAAACCTTTATACACCAACGAAGTCTGGAAAGCCCCCTGTACCTTCGGGTTACTGTCACCGATCAACACCTCGTCACTCTGCTTCCATTCATACGTGTACGAACCGTCCTTCTTAATAAAAATCTCGTTACCCGTGGCAGGGTCGATACCTGCCGAACGCACGGCGTACACCCCGGTCGTGCTTGCATTATCATAATAACGCAACAAAGAGGTACTTGCCTGCCCGCGCTCGTTGTACTCCTCCAACAAATTACCGATTTTCTTATATTTCGTCGTGTTATGATTCAAATTACCGCTAACATACCAGTTAAAATCCCGTTGTTTGAAAAAATAGTAGGTCATACGCACCGAAATCGAACGGTTATCCGTAGCTCCCACGTTCATCGGGGCAGTCGATGCTCCGGTAGAAGTCGGCATATCGATACGCACCAACAACGGATCCGTATTACGCATTTGATAATCGAAATTCAAATTCAAACGGCTATCAAGGAACTGAACATCCACCCCGAAATTATGCGTCACCGTGCGTTGCCACTTCAAATTGTTGTTACCCCACGTCTCCACCGAGGCTGCCAGCCCGAAAGGATTCGAATAAGCCGTATTGTACATGTAAATGCTGGACGACAACTTCGCATCGTAATTCTGGTTGCCAGGATTACCCAAAGAATAACGCAACTTCAAATAATTAATCACCTTACTGTTCGCCAAGAAATTCTCTTGATGCACGTTCCAACCGACACCCACAGCCCAAGTCGTCGTAAACGGGTCGTTGATACCGAACTGCGAAGCCCCGTTCGTCGTCAGGTTGAAATCGAGCAGATAACGCATATGATAAGCGTAATTCGCATTGAAATAATAACTCACGCTACGATTCTTACTGTCCGAGGCACTCGGTTTCCCCGTCGCGTAACTAGATGAAAAATTCGGACTCGAAAACTGGTCGGTGGTATATCCTTGCGCTCCGAAACCGTATGACTCCTGCGTCTTGTCCGAGAACTGCATACCGGCAACCCCATTCAACGTGTGCTCCCCGAAAGAACGCCCCACCGTCAAGTTCACGCGTCCCGTAACCGAATTACTCGTGGTCGAACTCTTCGTGTAAGTCCCCTTCTTATCTGCGTCGGTCTTCGAGAAAACCGTTTCGTTCGGTGAACGGAAACGCTCTGCTTCCGACTTAGACATCTGGTATTGCAAATTACCGCGAACTCGGAAATAGGTCAGGAAACGATACTCGATCTGGAAATTATTCGTGATATTCCACGTGTCCGTCTCGTTCGTGCTCGCTTGCTGGTAATCCCACAACGGGTTCCAAATATAATCGTAATTATTCGCTCCAGCAAGACTCTCCCGGTACACGTACTTGGGCACCTCTCCGTCAACCGTACGCTTTGCGTAAAACGGATTCATCTGCGAATATGAAGAAAAATCCACCGGGTTATTTATCGCCTTCGTCTTCCCGATCATCGTTTGATTGGAAAACGACAAATCTTTCACCCGGTAAGAAAGACGTATATTACCGTTCAAAATATCACGGCTAGACTTTTTCATCACACCCTGCGTGTTATTATAAGAAACACCCACGCCATACAAGAACGTCTGGTCCCCCCCGTCAATGAAAACATTATGTCCTTGCGTGAATGCCGTGCGTAACGGCTCGTTCAACCAGTACGTGTCATACCCCTCCTGCACCAACTTCAAACGGGCATAATAACGTGCCCGGTTCGACTCGTTGATAATCTCCCCGTTCTCATCCAGATTACCTCCAGAAGTTTCCCGGTACACCCCGGCCAACTTCTCGTACTCCAACTTCTCCGCGGCATTCATCAAATTAAAATCACTCAAATCCGCCCAACCCACGGTAAAATTACCGGTATAAGAAAAACGCAACTGCCCTTGTTTCGGCTTTATAGTTTCAACAACAACCACACCGTTTGCAGCCTTCGAGCCGTAAATCGCCGTGGCCGAAGCATCCTTCAAAATAGAAATACTCTCCACGCGGTCCATATTCAAATCCTGAATCGTCTCCAGCGTCGTCTCGAAACCATCCAAGATAAACAACGGCTGGTTCGGATCTGTACTATACTCCTGAGACAAATCCGTCACGTTAATCTTACCATTGATACTGATATCCAAGGCTGCATTCGGGTTAGATCCTTGTGCACGATTCTCCGTGATAATAAACGAAGGATCCAATATACTCAAACTCCGTAACACATTTTGCGGGCTAATCTGCTTCAATTCTTCCGCTTTAAACGTCGAAACGGAACCAGTAAAAGTCTCTATATTACGCGTATAAATACCCGTGATCACAGTCTCCTCCAACTCTGTCACGTCCTCCTCCAACTTTACGTCTATCACATTCTTGTCTCCAATTACCACCCGCTTGCTTTTCATTCCCATGAACGAAAACAACAACGCCAGATTCTTGGAATCACCGCACTCTATCGTGTACGTCCCGTCCACGCGGGTCGTCGTCCCCAATTTCGTTCCCTCGAGCATAACCGTCACACCCGGCAACGGCTGCCCCGTCTCGTCCTTCACTTGTCCCGTAATTTTTCGAGACTTCACTTGTTGTTGCGGTGCTTTAGCCTTCTCTTGCCGCTTCAAAACGATCGTCTTATCCTCTATCGACCACTCCAAATCGGTCCCTGCCAAACACTTCGTCAACACAACACTCAACCGCTCGTTCGTAAACCGCAATGTCAAGTTCTTCACCGCCGCCACTTGCTCGTCCTGATACAAAAAAGTAAAACCCGTCGATTTCTCCAAAATGGAAATAATCTCCGTCAAATTCGCGTTCTGCACCTCGAAAGAGACCTTCTCCTCCTGAGCATAGGTACTCAAGAACGACGATGCCAAAAAGATAACGCATATCACCTTTCGACACAACGCCCACAAGCCCCTTTTACCAAAAAGCGCTCCATGTTTCATTTTCACCATTTTTTTTAATTTAAATTAAACTAACGAACGGTCTTCTTCCCCGATTCACGACACAGCCTTGGGCCCTATAACTGTTTTTCATTTTTCGGTTATATAAATCGTCCTACCTTCTATATTAAAATTCAATCCTCCGGTCATCTCCAACATCCGCACGACTTGTTCAAAATTACCATAACGCCGCATATTTCCCGTGAATGAAATTCTTTTCGTTTCCTCGTCTTTAAACACGACCTTCACATCGTACCACCGCGATACCACCTGCATTACACGCTCCAAAGATTGCTGCCGAAACACGAATAGTCCCTTTTGCCACGCCACATAGGGGAACACATTTACCTCCACTTTGCTCAAATGTCCATCCTTATCCAACACTCCCTGCTCGTTCGGCTCCAACAACACACTCTCATTATCCGACGATAAACGCACTACCCCCTCCACCAACGTCGTCACCACACGCTCTTCTTCCGCATAACCGCTCACGTTAAAAATAGTTCCCAACACCTCGATTTTGGCATCCTCCACCTCCACCACGAACGGATGCTCCGGATCTTTTGCCACTTCAAAATACCCTTCTCCACGTAAAAACACCCGTCGCTCCCCGCGATCAAACTGCACCGGATAACGCAACTCCGATTCCGAATTCAAACACACCGAAGTCCCATCACCCAACACAACCGAATACTCACCACCCCGCGGTACCCGCAAAATATTGTATTGCAACTCCTCCGTGTCACACTTCTCCCGACACAACCTCTCCCCGGTATAACTCACTCGGCCCTCCGTCGAATGCACCTCCATTCCCTCGTGCATCCACACCGAATCCAACTGCCCTTTCCCCAACATCACGCATTCACCACTCGATAAAATCAACTCGGCCTTCGACCCCTCTGCGATAATCTCGGAAGCGGCATTCAAACGCTCTAAACCCGACAATTCCATCCGATCAAAGTAAAACCATCCCCCTAACAACAAAAACACGGAGGCAACCGCTGAAGAGAGATAGCAAAACCTTCGTACCCGCACTCGTCTCTGAGCACGTCTTTTTACCTTCGCATAAGCACGCTCGCTATCCGTACACGCCCGTTGTGCCATCTTCATCTTCATAAACTCGACCGACATCACCTTCGCATACAACACCTCGTTCTCTGGGCTTTCCTCACGCCAAGACCGCACCTTCTCTTCCTCCTCCTCCGTTAAATTTTGTTGCCGCACCTTCACCAGCAACATCACCACTTCTGAATAATTCTCAAACATATCGTATTCATAATTTTCACGCATACGACACATCAAAAACAAAAATAGGTATTAAAAAAAGTGATTATTTTCTCATTTTAACACTTCAATTCTTCTAACACCTCAAGTAAAATACAATGAATCAAAAAGATAATATTAAATCAACGGAGCCAAAAAAAGATACAACTTTCCTAATTTTTCTTTCAACACCTGCTTGGCGGCCTGCTTACGCTTTTTCACTGTCTCTTCCCCGACATTCAACTTCTGGGCAATCTCCTTCACCCGATACCCCTCCATCGACATCGTGATTACCTGCCGGTAGGTCGGTGGCAACGCCTCCATCGCTTGGTTCACTAACCTGAAAATCTCCTCTTCCATATACCGGTTAGCCTCCATCACATCCACCTTCTCCTCCCTATACGAACGCATCATCTCTTCCCTCAACTTCTCCCCACGTAAATAATTGAAACACCGAAAACGCACCATCTGATAAACATAAGCCGAAAAATTTTCCACGGCCTTCCATCTCCCCCGTTGCTCCCACATCTTTACGAACACATCCTGCACCAAGTCTTCCGCCACGACCTCCTCCTCCACGTAATAACACGCAAAAGAAAGCAAAGAAGGATAATAATCCATAAATAAATCATGGAAAAAATTTTCTTCGCATATTATTTGCTTATTCTTCATAGAATCTCTTAGCTCACATTTGCGATACAAGTATACAAAGAATTCAATAAAAAGGTTTAAACTTAACTTACAAATTTGTTAATTATTTCCTTTATTGTATTTTCAGCCTTGCTTATTCTAACCATTTCATACATCAGCCTACTCACTTACGAGATAACCAGAATCCCTACTTCTGTTGAAAGCGGAACTCATCCACCATATCCAGTAACACTGCCCCGTAACGTTCCACGATCTTTTTCCCAACTCCAGGAACTGCCAGCAATTCCTTTGAATTCGTGGGCAGCGTGTTACTGATTCCCAGCAAAGCTTTCTGCTGTAATACTGTGTACACGGGCAATTTCAATCGTTCAGCCTCCTTGTTCCTCCAAGCACGAAGAGTTTCATATAACTTCGAATGTAATATATCAGGAGAAATCTCCACTTTTTCCGCTCCGGCACGTTTCGCCTTAATCTTCACTTTCGGGGCATCAATTAACGCCTTCGCCTTCGCTCGTAAATAATCTTTTACAGAAAAACCGTTCCCGATCACTTTCAACGTTTCAAGTTTCAAGTTCACCTCTCCCCGAAAACGTTCCATATTTTGTTCCACCAACTTCCTCACCTCCTTGTTATCAATCTCCGGAATAGCCTCTTCCAAGAATTTTCCAAAAATAGACATCGTATGTTCCCGGAAATATTCCGCCCCCTTCTTCACCCGGTCTGCGATCACCGGATCCGCCTCGTAATTCCCTTCTTCCGGCATCAACCGTTCCAACTGGTTCTGAAACCGTTCGGCCACCGCCAACAATTCCTCTGCGCACTTGGCTCCCGCCACCCGGTAACGTTCCACCCAATCGGGATACAACCGACGCAACTGCTCATCCAGCACCCGGTACAAATAATGTAACCTCCACCGGATCGTCTCGTAATCGAATTGTTCCAGCAACAACTCCCTGAAATAAGACTGCCGGGCCTGTTGCAATTCCTCTTTATTCGGCTCCTTCTGTTCCGCCTCCCGCACGAATTCATCTATTGCCCCATCACTCACCAGCGAACGCACGGTTACTGGGGAACTCAACACAAGCCCCTCGAACGTCTTGCAACGGCTCAACGCCACGTACACCTGCCCGTGAGCAAATGCTGCATTGGCATCCACGATCGCCCGTTCAAACGTCAACCCTTGGCTTTTATGAATCGTAATCGCCCACGCCGTTTTCAACGGGTACTGCTTAAACGTTCCCTCCACCGTCTCCGTGATCTCCCGAGTCTCCTCGTCTAACGTGTATCTCGTGTTCGTCCATTCCTCCGGGGTCACCTGAATCTTCAGACCATCCTCTTTTCCTACCACCTCGATGGAACGGTCATTAATAGCCGTAATTTTACCGATTTTACCGTTGTAGTAACGCTTTTCCGGTGATGAATCATTTTTCACGAACATCACCTGTGCCCCCTGTTTCAGCACCAACGTCTCCTCCGTGGGATAAGAATAAGTGGGGAAATTATCCTTCACTTCTGCCTTAAACGAATAAGCCCTAGTCGATAATTCTGCCATTTTCACGTCGTTAATCCTTTGTGCTTGGTGGTTATGTGTTGTCAACGTGATATACCCCTCGTCATCCGAAGGCTTGAAGCCCGGTACATACCTCCGGTTCAACATCCCCAACACCGCGGCATCCACCCGGTTCTCCCGTACCCTGTTCAACAGGTCCACGAATTCCCGATCCTGTTGCCTATAAACGTGTTTCAACTCGATTGCCACGTAACGGGTGGCTGCCAAAGCCTTACTATGGAAAAAGAACGCCGATGCGTAATGCTGTTTCAACAACGCCCACTCGTCCTCTTTCACCACGGGAGCCAACTGCTGTAAATCACCGATCAACAACAACTGCACCCCACCGAAAGGCTCGTTCTTGGAGCGGTAACGACGCAACATATCATCCACCGCATCCAGCAAATCTGCCCGTACCATACTGATCTCGTCAATCACCAGCAAATCAATCGTCTTGATAATATTGATCTTTTCCCGATTGAACTTGTGCGTGTATTGCAATTTTTCACCTCGCTCCACCGTATCCGAACTTCCCGGCACGTATGGCCCGAATGGCAACTGGAAGAAAGAGTGGATCGTCACCCCACCCGCATTAATTGCCGCCACTCCCGTGGGAGCAACCACAATCATCCTTTTGGGTGATCTCCGTTTCAATTCCCGCAGAAACGTAGTTTTTCCCGTTCCCGCTTTTCCTGTAAGAAACACGTTCACTCCCGTATATTCCAAAAAGTCATACGCCAATTCCAGTTGAGGATTACTTTCCATGAATCAAGATTTTACACGAATTATCATTCTATTCGGCCTTCACAGACACGCAACTCGTACAAAGGTAGAAAAATAATCTATTCGTATCACGGCAATTATACACAATCACGTACACCTCTTGATATTTTCGATTATTTTTTAGGATTATTCTTTACAGATTCATATATTTGTAGAAATTACATACAATACCATTTATGAGATTTCAAAACTTCATCATGGGCATTCCGTATCGGGTTCGTGCCTAATTTAATCCCGGAAAAATTCCTCCGGACTTTTTTAAAACTTTCCTCCTAACCGGGAAGTATCAAGGTATTGTTTTCTCACTTTTAATATTGATATAAAATTACCATGAATAACTGGAAAAAGGTATTCGCAATTATATGGACAGGACAGTTTTTCTCCATACTGACCAGTTCGCTCGTTAATTTTGCCATCATTTTATGGCTAACCTTTGAAACTAAATCGGCAGAAACTTTGGCTTTCGCCACGATTGCCGCCATGTTACCGCAAGGCATCTTAGGTATGTTTTCCGGAGTATTTATCGACCGGTGGAGCAGGAAGAAAATCATGATCCTGTCTGACAGTTTCATTGCTTTCTGCACACTTATTCTAGCCTTTTTATTTTATTTCGAACAAGCGGAAGTTTGGCAAATCTATCTATTGTTAGCACTACGATCGATAGGTTCAGCTTTCCATACTCCTTCAATGCAAGCATCTATCCCATTACTCGCTCCAGAATCTCAATTATTACGGATCGCCGGGATCAACCAGATGATCAATTCTGCCTGTAATATAGCCGGACCAGCTTTAGGAGCCTTGGCAATTACCACGCTGGCCATGCCTGTCGTGCTTATGCTCGACGTGATCGGAGCCATACTCGCCTGTACCTCGCTGGCTTTCGTCAAAATACCGAACCCTCCACCCGGTGAACACGCGGGAGAAAACAATGTCCTTCAAGACTTAAAAGAGGCTCAACGGGAGGTTGTCAGCCACCGGGGGATGCCATTATTGTTAATCCTCTCGATCATAGCCACATTTTTTATCATGCCAGTCAGCGTGCTTTTCCCTTTAATGACCCTCAATCACTTTTCGGGAGATGCTTTCCAAATGAGTCTGATTGAAGCCATCTGGGGAGTCGGAGCCCTATTTGGGGGAGTAGCCTTGAGTATCAAACAATACAAGATCAACAAAATCACGCTGATCAACCTGACATACATCCTCTTGGGAGCCGGATTCACGGCATCTGGCCTACTATCTCCCAATGCCTTTGTCTGGTTCGTCGTGTTTACCGCATTTGAAGGCGTGATCGGGTCATTATACTTTGCCTCGTTCACAGCCGTTATCCAGACGAAAATCAACCCGGCAATACTCGGACGAGTATTTTCCATATACATGAGCCTTAGTATGCTCCCCTCCATGCTCGGATTAATGAGTACCGGGTTTATTGCCGATCACGTGGGGATTACAAACACGTTCGTCATTGGTGGGCTCGTGATATTAGCTATCGGGGTTATATCATTCTGCCTCCCGTCCTTGTTGCAAGTGGGTAAATTGACCGTTAACGGGAAAACCCACAATATCTAAAGTATATAAATTAAAAGCCACCTCGAAAAAGGTGGCTTTTAAATATCTGATCAATTCGATAGATTACTTTCCGGCACGAGCTTTATACTCTTTCAAACCGTCTTGCAAGAATTTCACGAAAGCATCCCGATCTTTATTATAACCTCTAGCGGGTTGTAATACATGCGGTTTCAATACTTTCTCGTTACCTTTACGGCTATCTAACAAAATATAGTTCGGTTGAGCGTTCGACTCGAATTGCTTGATCTGGAAGTCTGTATTCTTCTTTCCAAGCGTGTTTTTCTTCTTTCCGTCATACTCTGACACGTAAACCTCTTCTGCTGGTAATTTGGTCTTATCGTCCACGTAAAGAGCCACGATAATATAATCATTCTTCAACATTTCAAGCACACGAGGATCAGACCAAACGCTTTGTTCCATCTCACGACAGTTCACACAACCGTGACCGGTGAAATCAATGAACAAGGGTTTATCTTGAGCTTGTGCGGCTTTCAATGCCTGATCATAATCGAAATAACCATCCAACCCGTGGGGCAAGTGCAAGAAATCAGAGTATTTTACAGGTTCGTTGGATGCGGCACTAGCAGCTCCTTGTGTTCCACCTACCTGCACGCCACTCTTCATGATCTCTTTCGCATTGTCACGCACGATACGGTTAATATCGAAGTCAATCGTTTCTTGTGGCGGGAAATATCCGGCCAAAGCTTTCAACGGTGCCCCGAACATACCCGGGATCAAATAGATCACGAATGACATGGTAATAATAATCATCACCAAACGAGGTACTCCGATATATGGTAAATCGCTATCGTGAGCGAATTTGATTTTACCCATCAAGTACAATGCTTGTAACGTGAACACGGCTACCCAGATAGCGATGTAAACCTCACGGTCTAACAATCCCCAGTGGTAAGTCTGGTCTGCTACCATCAAGAACTTGAATCCAAGGGCAACCTCCACGAATCCTAATACAACTTTCACCGCATTTAACCAACCTCCTGATTTCGGTAGATTGCTTAATTTTGAAGGGAAGAAAGAGAAGAATCCGAAAGGCAATGCCACGGCGATAGAGAATCCTAACATACCGATGATCGGGCGTAATACAGATCCGCGTGCAGCCTCTACCAACACGGTTCCCACGATCGGGGCGGTACAAGAGAATGATACCAATACCAACGTGAATGCCATGAAGAAAGCTCCGATGTAACCACCTTTATCAGCTTGTTTATCCGATTTATTTACCAACCAAGACGGTAACACGATCTCGAACGCACCAAAGAAGGATGCAGCGAAGATCATGAATATAATGAAGAAACAAATATTAGGCAGCCAGTTCGTACTCAACCAGTTAATGAATCCCGGTCCTAACAAGAACGAAATGATCAATCCTAAAGCGGTATAGATACCAACGATAGACAAGGCGAAGAAAATAGCTTTTGCCTTTGCTTTTGCTTTATTACTATCCCCATGCATGAAGAATGACACCGTCATCGGGATCATCGGGAACACGCAAGGCATCACAACTGCCAGTAATCCACTACCAAAAGCCACCCAGAAGAACAGCCACAAGGAATCATCCTCGGTTGCATCCTTCGTTTCATCGGCAGCAGCAACAGTAGCTTTATCGGCACCTTTGTTACCCAACTCGATCGCGAAATCCTTCTCTCCCGGCACACAAGCACCTTCCTGACAAGCCTGAAATTCAACGCTTCCTTTCACGGTAGTAATGGAAGGATCGGTAACTTTGATCTTTTGGGTTACGGTGTAATTATTTGAATAATACCACACATCGACTCCGAAAACATCATCATGCTTTTTACTTGGTTCACTCTCCTCGGCCGTACCCACTAATTCGATTCCCTCTCCCACTTTCTCAATGGTAATTGATGTAGGCATGGGACCACCTGCCGGGGTTGACATGGAGTAAACCGTCCACCCGGGTTGAATGGTTGCTTTAAAGGTTAAAGCGTATTCGTTATCCCCGGTTTTCTTCTGTGAAAACGTCCAACTTGTCGGGTCAGACATTTGAGCGAAAACCGAAAAGGTTCCCACGAACAACGTAAAGATCAACGTCAATAGTCTCTTTTTCATAAAAAATTATTTAATAAAACATCAATTTGCATGCTTCTCGAAATCGTATGCATTATCACACAGTGGACGCAAAAGTACCATATAATTTGTTCTCACACAAATTCATGGTACTATTTTAACATCGTTTTAAGATGGAATGACGAAACTGTAAGTAAAAACACCTACTCAGGTTCTATTTCTCTATTAAAACGATTAAAAAACTTATATTCGTAAATATAAAAAGAGGGTACTCCGACCACCTTTAAATGGATATGATGCTTGAAAGCCCACTTCCTACGCAAAGACCAGAAACCTTTTTTTAGATACGCCTCCACAAAGGGGTGTACTTTCAATACCAGATTCTTGATTTTCTTCTCCTCGACCAAGAACTCAAGCTGGTCTTCAATCTTATCAATCACTAAAACAGCTGCATCGGCTTTACCGGTTCCATGACACACGGGACAAGTCTCCGTGGTCGTCACGGTCATTTCCGGACGTACCCGCTGGCGCGTGATTTGCATTAATCCGAATTTACTCAGAGGGAGTATGGTATGCTTGGCACGATCGAGTTCCATTGCCGAACGCATCTTATCGAACAACTTCTGGCGGTTTTCCGCTTGTTGCATGTCAATAAAGTCGATCACGATAATACCTCCCATGTCTCGCAATTGTAACTGACGAGCCACCTCGTCGGCAGCAGCCAAGTTTACTTCCAAGGCATTTGATTCTTGGTCATCGCCCAATTTCACACGATTCCCGCTATTCACGTCTATCACGTGAAAAGCTTCCGTATGTTCTATAATAAGGTATGCCCCGTTTTTAAACGAAACGGTACGTCCCAGCGAAGACTTGATTTGCTTGTCCACCCCAAAATGATCGAAGATCGGTACCTCGGTTGACACAAATTTAACGATACCTTCTTTCTCCGGAGCTATCGTGCTGATATAACGCTTAATTTCTTTACTCAATGCTAAATCATTCACATAAATGTTCTCGAACGAGGGATTCAATATATCCCGGAGAATAACGCTGGTTCGGTCAATCTCTCCCAAAATCAGCTTGGGAGGCTCTATATCCCGAAGATGTTTGAACGCGGTCTCGAAACGTTCAACAAGTTCTGTTAATTCACTGTCAAATAGCTCGGCATTCTTGCCTTCAGCGACAGTTCTCACGATCACCCCGAAATTCTTGGGGCGTATACTTTCAATCAGTCTTTTCAAACGCTTCCGTTCTTCGACCGATTTTATCTTTTGTGACACGGATACCTTTTCCGAGAAAGGCATCAGAACTAGGTGGCGCCCGGCAATACTCAACTCGGAGGTCAAGCGCGGGCCCTTGGTGGAAATAGGTTCTTTCGCAACCTGCACGGCAACATATTGGCCGACAGAAAGCACGTCCCCGATCTTCCCGTTTTTACTGATTTCCGGCTCCAGTTTTAACTTGGCTACAGGCATCCCCTTCCGGGCTATACATTGCTTTATATAGCTATCCAAAGAATAAAACTGGGGACTGAGATCAAGGTAATGCAGGAAGGCATCCTTTTCATAGCCGACATTAACGAAAGCGGCATTCAAACCGGGCATGATTTTCTTCACTTTCCCGTAATAGATGTCACCTACCGCAAATTTAACGCTAGTCTTCTCCGTTGTCAACTCTACCAACCGCTTGTCTTTTAACAAGGCGATTACTACTTCTTCCGCTTTTACATCTATGACTAACTCAGTATTCACTACCTGATCAATTAATGTATTAATCAAAATAAACCTAAAGGCATAGCCCTTAGGTTTATAATCTCTAACTCACAAACGATGACTACTTCTTTTTGTGTCTGTTCTTTCTCAGTCTCTTTTTCCGTTTGTGAGTGGCCATCTTATGTCTCTTTCTTTTCTTTCCGCTTGGCATAATTTCACTCCTTTCTTATTTTACTTGATCTTTCACCTGATTGACGAAACTCTTCGAAGGCTTGAACGAAGGAATAAAGTGTTCAGGAATCTTGATCGTTACATTTTTAGAAATATTACGAGCGGTTTTCTCAGCTCTCTTTTTCACTACAAAACTTCCAAAACCTCTTAAATATACATTTTTTCCATCAATCACAGAACCTTTTATTGCTTCCATAAAAGCTTCAACTGTAGTTTGTACCGCAGCTTTCTCGATACCAGTGGTTCTTGAAATTTCATTCACGATGTCCGCCTTTGTCATTTTCTTTAAGTATTTAGTATTCAATATTATATTTCATTTCTTCTTAATTTCAGACTGCAAATATATATCTTTTCCACAAACAATGAAACAAACTACCGCATTTTTGTCAATATTTTTTGTGTTCTATATCTTTAATTGTCAACATCAGACACATCCCTGCACCACTTTTTCCAACAAGCCTTTACCTTGCCTGCACCTCATTTAAACTGGTTACAACAAAGTTATCACATCCAGCAATCGGGAATAAATCACGAATCATAACAAGATGGCATCGGGATTATTTTTTTTCTCCGAAATTATTCCGTAATTTGTGACAAATTTTAATCCATACATATTATACATGGTAAACAAAGTTATTCTTATCGGTAATGTCGGGGCTGACCCGGACGTAAAATATCTCGAAGGAGGTGTTGCCGTGGCAAGATTCAGCCTTGCCACGTCGGAGGTGTACAATAATAAAAACGGAGAACGTGTAACTCAAACCGAATGGCACAATATCGTTCTCTGGCGGAATCTGGCTCAAATAGCCGAAAAATACGTTCGCAAGGGGATGATGCTTTACATCGAGGGACGTATCAGAACCCGTTCATGGGACGACCAAAACGGGGTGAAAAGATACACGACCGAGATTTACGGGGATAATTTCCAGATGTTATCCCGCAAACAAGATAACGGGGATAAACCTCAAGACACGCACATGCCACAAGCACCCGATTTAAACGGTGGTGACGACAGTGACGATCTCCCGTTCTGAAAGATAAAAGCTAAAAATTAAAAACTAAAAGTTTGAAGTAAACGATTTCGAACAAGGAAATCAGGCTTTAAACGATTAGTTTTTAGTTTTTATCTTTTATCTTTTAGTTTTTCTATGTATCTTTCGGCGATATTTAAGTTTAACCAATTATATAAATTTTGGACACAGATTATATTCCCCTTGCCGGGCAGATTTTTACAGGTGCATTCACCCTCATCGATTTAATTTTCGTCATTATCCTATTGCTTTTATTATTATGCTCGGCATTAATTTCCGGTTCGGAGGTTGCCTATTTCTCACTTTCTCCTTCGCAATTAAAATACTTGGAAGACAACGGGTACGAGAAGGCCCGCAACCTGCAACAGAAACCCAACCGACTACTCGCCACGATTTTAATATCCAACAATTTCGTGAACGTGGCCATTGTCGTGTTATCCACCTATCTGGTAAATTCATTATTTGATTTCTCGGCTTATCCCACGTTAGGTTTTATTATCCAAGTGATCGTGGTAACGTTCGTGATTTTACTGGCCGGAGAAATCATTCCTAAATTATACGCCAATCGTTCCCAGTTGAACATGGTGATTTTCATGGCAGGTCCACTGACCTTCCTGTCTCACCTGTTTCGTCCGCTATCCGCCCTGTTGATCGGTTCCACCTCTATTATCAGCAAGCGCATGGATAAAAAGGATAATTTATCCATCGACCAATTATCCAAAGCCTTGGAATTAACCAAGGACACGGCAATCAACGAGGAAAAAGACATTTTGGAAGGCATTGTCCGTTTTGGTAATATTGATGCGGTTGACATCATCCGTCCCCGCATCAACGTGATCGCCATTGACGGGAGTTCAAGCTACCAACAAGTGAAAGAGATCATCACGGAACACGGTTACTCACGTATGCCCGTGTACGAGGAAAATCTGGATAACATCACGGGAATCCTCTACGTGAAGGATTTATTACAACATCTGGATGAGAAAGAGGACTTTCACTGGCAGACCTTAATTCGTCCGGCCTATTTTGTCCCGGAAACCAAAAAGATCAACGACCTACTGGAAGAGTTCCAAACGAAAAAGGTACACTTGGCGATTGTTGTTGATGAATACGGGGGAACCTCCGGAATCGTCACGATGGAAGATATTATCGAAGAGATCGTGGGCGACATCAACGATGAATACGACGAACAGGAAATTGTTTACACGCGGGACAAGAATGGGGCATATATTTTCGAGGCTTCCACACTGCTGAACGATTTCTACAAAATCACGGACATAGAGGAGGATTCATTCCAAGAAGTGGAGGGAGATGCAGATACCTTGGCCGGACTGATCCTTGAAATCAAGGGGGAACTTCCTCACAAGGACGAGGTGATTACATACAAAGAACATCAATTCAAAGTACTCGAAGTTGATAATAGGCGAATCAAGAAAATTCAATACAAAAAGACCGGACAAGTCCCTCTCTCGCCTATAACTGCCCCGCCGATAAGCTAGGACAAGTACTCTACAAATATACACCCCTTACATAGCATGAACACCGGTTCGTGTTCATGCTATGTATATGCTATGTTCATGCTATGTTCATGAGCTAGACTATCGGCAGGGGAAGGGATACCCAAAGGCGGGCAAAGTGACGTTCATCGAACACTTTTAATTCCCACTAAAACATTGCCTTTCCATGTGCCGTGTAAGGAACATTTATTCCCAATATCTTACACAAGGTAGGTAATAAATCCGACATCGTGTAGTTCCCTTTCAAATCGGCCTTCACTCCCGCACCGTATAAATACAGGGGAACAATCGGACGCTTGGTATGCCGGAAATAAGTATCCTCCAACTCTTTCAGTTCCGAAACCCAAGTCGGATGGATACAGAAAAAGACATCTCCACTACGTTTGTGAGAAAACGAATTCTGAACCAACCGATTTACCCCTTCCGGGAAGGAAGTGTGCGTTAATGAATAGGCTGTCATGACTTTGGCTACCCCCTCGAACTCGATCATAAAATCAGCCACCTTATCCTGCATTTCTTTCAGATTTATCTTCTTCTGCTCGATCAGATCCCGGTTCAAATAAATTTGTCCCTGATCATAATCGGAAATCCAGTCACCCGGCCCGTAAACCAAACCCAAGTAAGACTTCAACAAGGCCACAGATTTAAATATACTAAAATAATCAGAATTCACTTTAATCTTCCGCAAATCCTCCGGCATCAATTCCCGCATCTCGGAAAAGGTCACGAACAGCGTGTAGTTTCCTTTCCCGACCCGGGCATCCAACTTACTTACCAATGCCGCAAGATCCATATCCAAACGGATCAACATATCCTTCTCCTCGCTCGAATCTATCGTGAAATCCCGGGACATATAGTCTAAACAAGAAAAGTTCAGGGCCAGCAAATCCGGATCATTATCCACTCCCAACCTTTCCTCGTCAATCAATTTTTCGGCCAACACCCGTACCAATGTATTTGCGTAAGGTGTAGCTTTCAAAACCCGGTAAGTATTATATTCCTTCTTTGCCCGGGCTATATCATAATAGAAATGATTCGTCAGGCGAATACGGGCAGCCGACTTATCCTCGTCAGACAACATCATCCATCCTTTATTCACAAAATGATCGCTCTCGACCCATGTATTATACATTCTCAACCATTCGGGTAATTCCGAACGATAATAAGAAGAGGACACCCATTTACCCGTTTTCTCGCTGAACCAGATGGCCATATCGGCACTACTTCCCCCACTTAGAACAGCTTCGTCACCATTCATGGCAATACTGAACACTCGGGACATGGGATTATTCCATTTCATGGCGCTCCCCAAGCTCATCGTCTGTAAATAATCGGGAGACAAACTTTTTATACTATCCGCCTGTTGATCACCGATTTCCGTATAACGATCGGATTGAGTAGAATACTGACGTTTCCGGCGTAAACGATCGTACCACGCCCTCGACACGATCCCATGTTCCGTGGGTAACATACCCGTGTAAATCGACGCATGATCCACCCCGGTTTGCGTGTAAAAATAGTTATAATTCATATTCACCCTGGCTCCTTGTTTCATGATCCGTTTCAAACCGTTATCCGACAATTCGTTAGCATACATATCCATCCATTCCGGATAAAAATGACTGATCACCACTCCCACTATCAATTTCGGTTTTTCTTCCGCAAAAACACCAGACACCCAAGCCAATACACTCGCTAATAACAATAACTTTTTCACGATCGTTTCTATTTTATAAATTCGTATTTCTGATCCCAAGTTTCAAATCCTCAGTATAGACACAAAAATAATCAGAATATGATAATTTACAACTTATAATTCTTTCAATTCTTAATTGTTTCGTATCTTTACGGCAAGAATCTAAAATAACCATATCCATTATGACTGAGAAAAAGTGCCAGTTGACAGAAAAACTGAGGAACTATGTTTATCGCTACGGAACTGAATTATCGGACGATAAATTGAAGAAAATGGGAACTTCTCTTGAGGAGATTAACGAGAATTTCTCAGACATGGAAGACATCGCGAAGAGTATCTTCGAGCAAGAGCGTATTGCTTTTGAAAAGATATTCAAAGAATACGATTTCGACGGATGGAACGCGATTGACATTCTACTACTGGTTGGAAACGAAATCCACCAGCGCTTTTTTAACGTGTCACCTTCCGTCAGCTACAAATTAGCCGAGGCGTTCCCAGAACTATTCGAACAGCACAAGCTGGAACGTTCCAATTTTATCTACGAAAAGATTAAAATTAACATCGAAAAGGGGATGCAACAAGGTATGTATAAAAACGACGTATCAAGTGAAATGGTTGCCCGCATGTATATTGCTAAACTGAATGATATTCACAATCAAGAGATCTACCCTCCCGAAGTCTTTGATTTCGCTACCATTTTCAACAATTTGATTGACGGGGTAATCAAAACCATCACGAACGAGGATGGATGGCAATATTACAAACAGCGTAAACAACTGTATAGCGTATTAAGTTTTAACAGGTAAAAAAGAAAACAATGAGTGCAAAATATCAAATCGATGACATTGATCGCAAGATCTTGTCTCATCTTGTAAAAAATGCAAGAATTCCCTTTTTGGAAATAGCCCGGGAATGTGGCATATCCGGAGCCGCCATCCACCAACGCGTGAAAAAGATGGAAGACTCCGGTATTATCGAAGGTTCCCGTTTTATCGTGAAACCCGACGCACTTGGTTTTGGAGTATGCGCTTTTATCGGGGTTATCCTTGACCACGCTCACACCTACAAGACTGTCGTGAAAGAGATTGAAAGCATCCCGGAAGTTACAGAATGTCACTTTATCACGGGCGGCTTTACCTTCTTGATTAAATTAAGATGTAACGATCACCAGCACTTGATGGATATTCTGATCAACACGTTACAGAACATCCCCGGTATCGCTAAAACCGAAACATTCATCTCCTTGGATCAGCTTATCGAGAAACAGATAGCCCTATCCCCACAGGACAAATAGTCGTTTTAAGTTAAATCAAACCGTCATATTTTTCTTCTTCCTGGATAGTTTTGGGGCAATTACTTTCAATACTCCAGGAAGTACTTTTACCTTTACCGGGGATTCCAAAATATACGGGTCTCCATCAATATGGGCTTTATTCAAGTCTCCTTCCAAAATCGCCTCCTTGCATTGGATTTCGCTAAAATAAGGAAGTCGGGCGATCTTGGAATTCATAAAGCAATAGAGGAAACGAGGTATTTGATAATATTTAGGCCTCTTCAAAATGCAAATATCAACCAGCCCGTCCCGTAACGAGGCTTTGGGGGCTATCGAGGCATTATTTCCATACTGGGAACTATTGGCAACACTCAAAACGAAACAATCTTCCTCCCACGTTTTCCCGTCTATATGAAACACGTAACGCTTACCGGGGTAACGAAACCACATATGTATGATTGAATAGATGTAGGAGAATATACCCCGGATCTTCATCCTACTAAAAAAGTGAGCCACTTCGGCATCAAAGCCGAAACCACTCACGTTCAACGAGTAGTGGCCATTAATCTCCACGACATCAATATCCGTGGTTTCACTTTTCAAAATCTGTTTCAACGCTTTATTCATCATCTGGGAAAAGCCTAAATGACGGGCAAAGCCGTTACCACTCCCCAAAGAAATCACGCCAAAAGCAATTCCTGTATTTATCAAGGCAGTACCGATTTCATTTACCGTACCATCTCCACCTGCCGCGATGATATGCGTGTAATTCTGATGCTTGGCCTGCTCCACGATCTCTTTCGCATGCCCGGCATATTCCGTGAAACGTATATTGTACTCGATGTGTTTGTACGCCGCAATATGCCTTATCCGGTAAGGAATCTCCCAGCCCAAACCGAACCCCGATATAGGATTCACGATAAACAATATTCGATAATGAACCATTTCAATTTTAGATTTATTGATTTTAGATTTTAGATTTCCACGCACAAACCTGACACTTTTTTGTCGCAAATCATAAATCTATTCATTGTCAATTTTCAATTGCTAATTGTCTTTCCGTCCGATTCCGTAATACATATAACCGAATTCTTTCATCTGTTCCGGACTGTATATATTTCTTCCGTCAAATATAATTTTATGCTTTAATGCTTTTTCGATAAAAGTAAATTTGGGAATCTTGAATTCGGCCCATTCCGTCACCACGATCAAGGCATCGGCAGCGGTCAGCGCATCGTACATATTATCCGCGTATTCGATACGATCACCAATCCGTCTCTTACACTCTTCCATGGCCACCGGATCAAATCCTCGTACCACGGCTCCGGCCTCCACTAATTTATCAATCAACACCAATGAAGGCGCTTCCCGCAAATCATCCGTACCCGGTTTAAACGATAAACCCCACATGGCAAAACGTTTTCCCGTCAAATCCGTCCCGAAGTGTGAAGTGATCTTTCTAAACAACACGCTCTTTTGTTTCTCGTTCACCCGCTCCACCGCTTTCAGTAACTCTAAGCTATGTCCATGATCATCTCCCGTACGAATCAACGCTTTCACGTCCTTCGGGAAACAAGATCCCCCGTAACCGCATCCGGCATTCAGGAACTTCTTCCCGATACGAGAATCACTACCGATACCTTTCTTCACGGCCTCCACGTCAGCCCCGACAATCTCGCACAAATTAGCAATGTCATTCATAAACGAAATACGGGTAGCCAGCATCGAGTTCGCCGCGTATTTAGTCATTTCCGCCGATAATATATCCATGAAATAAATCGGTGTGTTATTCAATATAAAAGCATGGTATAAACGTTCCATGACCCGACGGGCACGATCGCTCTCCACCCCGATCACCACGCGATCCGGAGAGATAAAATCGTTCACCGCATCCCCTTCCTTCAAGAATTCCGGATTAGAAGCCACGTCAAATGCCACCTCGACACCTCGTTTTTCCAAAGCTGCTTGAATTACTCCTTTCACCTTGTAATTCGTTCCCACGGGCACCGTTGATTTCGTCACCACGACAATATAATCATTTATGAGTTCCCCGACTTCACGAGCCACATCCAGCACGTAGTGCAGGTCCGCACTCCCATCCTCATCAGGTGGGGTTCCCACGGCAATAAAAACAGCATCTGCATCCTTCAATGCCTCTTTCAACGACGTAGTGAAAAAGAGGCGTCCGTCTTCCCGGTTCCGGGTAACCAACTCTGCCAACCCTGGTTCATAAATAGGCATTCCCCCATTATTCAACAACTCGATCTTGGCATTGTTAACATCGACACACGTTACAGTTACTCCCGTTTCGGCTAAACACGTTCCGGATACAAGTCCGACATAACCGGTTCCAACAACAGCTATTCTCATATTATCTATTTTATCTCCCTAATTAGGGTCTGATTTTTCGCTCTCGCAAAAATATAAATTTAAAATGAACAATAAGTTCCCATACCGTTTTTTTATTTAATTTTGCCTTAACGATAAAATAAACATTAGCAGCATGAAAAAAAGAATTCTTCTTTTTCCTTTACTATTCTTGATGATCACGATCTTTTCGTGCAAAGATAAAACCAAGGAACAAAGCAAGCTAGAGTATAGCAAATACATTTCCGGCTTTACACAGGGAATGATAAAATCTTCCGACCCGATCTATGTTCGGTTGGAAAATAACATTCTACAAACCGGGGACAGCCTTCCCGTGCAAGTTGAAAAATTACTAAAGATCTCCCCGAAAGCAGAGGGAACCGTATCTCTACGGGACGGTAACATTATCGAGTTTACCCCCACCAAGCCTCTAAAAAACGGGCAAACATACGACATCAGTCTCTACCTGGACAAACTCTGCAAAGTCCCTACCGACTTGTCAACCTTCCGTTTCAGCGTGAAAGTCCTCCCTCTCGTATTCGCGTTCCAAGAAGGCAGCTTGAACATCGACCCCACGGATAACAACAGATTTTCCTACCGGGCCTCCATCACGAATTCTGATGCCGTGGCCCCCGCCGAAATAGAACTACTCGTGAAAGCGACGATCAATGGTTTGTCCCACAAACTAGAATGGGAACACACGCCCTACATCCACTACTTCACGGTTCCGGACATCAGTCGGACAAACGAAACACAATCACTGGAGTTAAGTTTCAATAAAAAGGTGAAAAACGGGAACGATTTGATCGTGGAGATCCCCGGTTCAAAAATATTTTCCGTACTGGAAGTCAAAGCGAGTGATGAAAACTCCCAGACCATAGACGTCACCCTCTCGGACAACGTGGATGCCTCTCAAGATTTACAGGGATTAATCACCGTGGACGGGGTAAATCGCCTAAACTTCAACGTGCAGGGTAACATTATCCGAGTATATTCCAACGAACGGGATAAGATGCAAGGTGTCGTTCAAGTAAATATCTACAAAGGTATCAAAAACTCATTCGGTGAAAAATTGAAATCGGATGCCACCTACAACGTCAGTTTCGCCTCCGCCAAACCTGCTGTTGCCTTTATCGGCGAGGGAACATTTACGCCGGCCGAGGGAAACGTGCTGATCCCCTTCTCCGCGGTAGCGTTGAAAGCCGTGCAATTGCGGGTCGTGAAGGTATTCAACCAAAACATGAACTTCTACTTGCAAGACGGTAATTATAATTACAGTAGCGATTACCAACTACGCCGGGTGGGATGTATCATTCTGGATAAGAAAATCCCACTTGAAAAAGAAGGACACCCAATAAATGCGAACAAATGGCAGGACTACACGATAAACCTGGCAGACCATATACAACTGGAAAAAGGAGTTATCTACCGGGTTCAACTGAAATTCCAAAAATCCTACACAACCCTAGCCTGCGCTAACGAGGGGGATGGAATCACGGAAAACGATTGGGATTCCCAGTCTGATTATGACTATTATGATGACGACGATTATTACTATAATTACCCGTCCGACTACTCGTGGGAAGAACGGGACGATCCCTGTTCCAACTCTTATTACTACGTGTCCGATCGTTTCCCCAGAAGAAACTTGATTGTCACCTCACTCGGCCTCACCGCCAAAACCGGAAGTGACGGTAAATACGTGGTAGCCGTGAACGACCTGCTCACGGCTGCACCCGTGGAAAGTTGCAAGATACTCTTCTTCAATTACCAGAACCAGAAGATTGATTCTGCCGTAACCAACAATTCGGGAATCGCAACCGCACGAGTACAAGGGAAACCGTTCATCGTGCTTGCCATCAAGGGAAACGACAAGGCCTATTTAAAAGTAAGCGATGCAACTTCTCTATCATACAGCAACTTTGACATCAGTGGCGAAGTCGTGCAACAGGGAATAAAAGGTTTCATTTATGGAGAACGGGGCGTGTGGCGTCCGGGAAATGAAATACACCTCTCTTTCATGCTGGAAGACAAAGAGAAGGTGATTCCCGTGGGACACCCCATCATTGCCGAACTCTACGACCCGAATGGTAACGTGGTTCAAACGAAACGGGAAGGACGTAACGAACACGGTCTCTATTGTTTCACTTTCAAAACAGACGAGCAAGCCGTCACGGGTTACTGGCGGGCAGTTGTACGTATCGGGGGAGTCTCCTTCTGGAAAACCGTCCGGATCGAAAGTATCAAACCGAATCGCCTCAGTATCGTGACCAACCTGTCGAATGACATTTTGGGAAATGGTATCCCGGATAATTCCATTCCCGTGCAAACCCGTTGGTTGCATGGAGCCAAAACCAGCTCGCTAAAGGTCAACACCGAATTAAAGTTATCCCAGAGTAACACCACGTTCCCGGGATACAAAGAATATAGTTTTGATGATCGATCTCGTTATTTTAACGCGACCACAACGACCTTCTTTGAAGGAACTACTGATGCGGAGGGTAATTTTACCCTATCGGCTGATGAAATCAGCACGGAGAACGCACCGGGAATGTTGAATGCACTCCTCACGCTACGGGTATTCGAACCCGGTGGGGACTTCAGCATCACGACAACCGGATTCAAATATTCACCTTATGAAGAATATGTCGGCGTGAAACTTCCTGATTCCGAGGACAACTGGTACTCTGCCGGCAAACCGATCCCCATCGCGGGAGCCGTGCTTACGGCCGACGGGAAGCCGGTATCTGACAGAGAAATCGAAGTTGAAGTCTATACCTTGGAATGGCGCTGGTGGTGGGATTCCGAAAGAGACAACATCGGATCGTACGTGAACCGCTCCTACCGTAAACCGGTCTTCAATAAAATCGTGAAAAGCCAAAATGGCAAATTCAATATTGACGTTACCTGCAACCAGTGGGGACGCTACTACGTGATCGCGAGAGATAAATTCTCCGGCCATTCCTCCGGAACTACCTTCTACGTGAGTTCTTGGCGGAACGACATGAACATCCCGGGTATGGCCACCCTACTCACCTTAACCAGCGATAAGAAAGCATACCGTGCCGGAGAGAAAATAAAAATCACCTTCCCTTCTTCTGAGGGTAGCGTGGCGCTCGTGAGCGTTGAAAACGGGAAAACCGTGAAAGACATATTCCGTGTACCTACATCTGCCGGTTCCACCTCTTTCGAGATCGAGGCGACCAGTGAAATGTGTCCCAATATCTACGTCAATGTCTCCCTCATTCAACCTCACAAGAATCGGAACAATGACAAGCCGATTCGTCTGTATGGCGTACTGAACATCAATATTGACGATCCTAACTTACGCCTGACCCCAAAGATCGATATGGCACAGGAACTTCGCCCGTCACAGGATTTCACGGTTTCCGTGAGCGAAAAGGACGGAAAACCAATGACTTATTCCATTGCCATTGTTGATGAAGGATTGTTATCCCTGACCTCCTTCAAGACCCCGAACCCCTTCCCGGCATTCTATGCCAGAGAGGCTCTCGGAGTAAAGACGTGGGACTTCTACGATGATGTCATCGGAGCCTTCGGGGGACGTTTGGAGAAAGCATTTGCCGTGGGAGGTGACGAATCCCTGGAACCGGAAGAAAACCGGAAAAGCGATCGTTTTACTCCCGTGGTAATCTTCAAAGGCCCGTTCACCATCAAGAGCGGGGAAAAGAAAACGCACACCTTCCGGATGCCGGAATACATCGGGGAAGTACGCACAATGGTCGTTGCCGAAGACAACGGATGCTATGGTTCCGCCTCGCAAAGCACGAAAGTCAACAAACCGTTGATGCTCAACGTCACGATGCCTCGTTTGTTCACCCCGGGAGACGTGATCGAAATTCCGGTAACCCTGTTCGCCATGAAAGAGAACATCAAGAATGTTACCGTGAACATCAAAACCGACGATAAGATCGAAATCATTGAACCCGCAAGCAAAGAAGCACACTTCTCCGGCACGGGAGAACAGATCATATTCTTCAAGGTAAAAATCAAGGAAAACATCGGAAAATCCACGTTGACCTTCACGGCACAAAGCGGTTCGGAGAAAGCCCATTTCAGCTGTGATGTTGACATCCGCATACCGAATCCCAAGGTGACCCGGGTAGACGCACGGGAAGTGGCAAGCGGTGAATCCATCACATTCAACAACACGATGGAAGGTTTGGAACCCGCCTCATTCCTCGAAATCACCTCTATCCCGGCACTTAATTTGGAACAACGTCTCGGCTACTTGATTCGTTACCCGCACGGATGCGGAGAGCAAATCACCTCTGCCGTGTTCCCGCAGCTCATGCTCGACCGAATTATGGACCTCAGCGAGGCTCAAAAAGTTACCGCAGAATTGCACGTGAAAGACGTTATCACCCGCTTGCGCAACTACCAAGTAAGCAACGGTGGGTTCAGCTACTGGTCGAACTCCAGCTACGTTTCAGACTGGGTTTCCACCTACATCACGGACTTCCTGATTCAAGCCGAGAAAGTCGGTTATCGAATCCCGACTTCCATGAAAAACTCCGCTCTTGACTACCTGGCAAAACAAGCAAATGCTTGGCGACGGGGGGATTACTACTCGGAAATCGAACAATCCTACCGCCTCTACGTGCTTGCACTTGCCGGTAAACCCAATATGGCAGCAATGAACCGGATGAAGGAAGATACCTACAAAAACCCGATCGCCCGCTGGCAACTGGCAGGAGCCTACGCCTTGGGCAAACACGAAAAGATTGCCAAAGCGTTGATCGCCAATCTTCCGGCAGAAGCTGAACTATATCGTCAGCTTGGCAGATGTTACGGCTCTGACCTTCGTGACAACGCGATCATCATGCAAAGTATGATCAACATGGACATGAAAGACGAGGCATACAAGCTCATGCAGAAAATGGCCCGCAAATTCGCCTCTAACGAATGGTTGAGTACCCAAGAAAGTGCTTTTGGCCTGTGTGCCATCGGCAACTACGTGGAACGCTACTTCAAGGATGGTAACGGCATTGATGTCCAGATCGGGAAAGACAACTACAAGACGGCAAAAACCGTGTTGCAAAAAGAGTTGGCCGTGAAGAACAACAAATCGGAAGTGACCGTGAAAAACAACTCTTCGGGAACACTCCACGTGCGCACCATCAACAGCTCCACGCCATTGGGAGTGATCACGCAAAGCGAAATGTCCGGGTTGAAAATGACGGTCAATTACTACCGCAACGGCACTCGGAACAACGAACTCAATTATAAACAAGGAGAAGACGTCGTGGCCGAAATCACGATCCAGAATACCGGCAATATCGGTTTATACGAGGAATTGGCATTAACTTTCATGTTCCCCTCCGGTTTCGAGTTCCTCAATGAACGTCTCACGACAGGCGTGAACCCGTTCCAAGGAACCGACAACGTGGACATCCGGGATGACCGGGTATACCTCTATTTCTCGTTGAAACAAGGCCAATCGAAAACTTTCAAACTTCGCTTTAATGCAGCGTACTCCGGAACTTACCTACTTCCGGCCATCACCTGCTCGGCGATGTACGATAACTCGATTACCGCCACCCTACCGGGGAACACGATCACGATAAACAGAGAGTGATTAATTTTAAATTTTAGATTTTAGATTGAATGATTTCTGAATAAACAAAGGCCTTGTGTACCAGTTTTCAGTTTCTTCAATCTAAAATCTAAATTAATAACCTGCAACTTGTAACCTACCAACCTCTAACTTGACTTCGGCAACATTTAATACATTTTTAAGAAAAAATTCATGCTTATTATTTAGAAATAGTCTACATTTGTCAAGCAAACGATTTAGATATGCGTCGAGAAAATGTAAATAAACTGATACACTTGTTCCTGCTAGCTCTGTTTTTGAGCTATTACGGAAGTATCACCTTTTTCTCGCATTATCACGTGGTTAACGGAGTCACGATTGTCCATTCCCATTTCTTTTGCGGTCACACCGATGCTGACGGGAAAGCCGATCACACGCACTCCCCCAAGGAGCTGACGTTAATCGCCTACTTAACCACTTTCATCACCTTGATTAGTGCCGCTTTGGTCGTACAGATCTCTTTCTCGATAACCCTGAGACATTACCATATCCGGAATCAGGCAGATGAACCGGACAAACATATTTTCACCTTAAGCCAACTCAGGGCCCCTCCCATTCTTGCATAATTATTTCTCCAGACTAAAAAGCATTTCTCAAAGAAATGCAAGGGACTATAATTGTCTCCAGGCGGGTAGGTCTCATGCCAAGCCATACTTTTTCCAAGAAGGGAAAATTATGGCCAAATATTAGGACATCCCTCTTGTTATCAGTCTAGTAAGCACAAAATTGCGTGCTTTCTTCTTAGAAAAAAATACCCCTCTTTCCCGGACAGGAATGAGGTATAAAATAATTACGTACAAATGAAAAACTTACTTACACTCGTTATATTACTTTTCCCAGCCCTTTACGGTTGGGCTGATGAGGAAAACACCGTGAAGAAAACCACGGATGCTCATATCACCGGACACATTATCCTGAAAAAAACCGGTGAACATCTCCCCTTCATGACCATATTGTTGAAGGGAACCAACATCGGTACGGCCACGGACGAAACCGGGCATTTTTTCTTGAAAAACCTGCCGGAAGGAAAATACACACTCCGCGTACAAGGGGTTGGTTATAAAAGTGCAGAGAAAGAAATCGTGATCGTGAGAGGGAAAACCCAAGAAGTTAACTTCGAAATCAGCGAGGATGCCGTTATGCTTGATGGAGCAGTGGTCACCGCTAACCGGAATGAAACGGATAGAAGGGAAGCCCCCGTTATCGTCAATGTACTATCACCCAAAGTATTCGAGAACACGAACTCCGTATGTTTGTCCCAAGGATTAAACTTCCAGCCGGGCCTACGGGTTGAAAACAACTGCCAAAACTGCGGTTTCCAGCAAGTGCGCATCAACGGGCTGGACGGTCCCTATTCCCAGATATTGATTGACAGTCGCCCTATGTGCAGCTCGCTTGCCGGAGTGTACGGCTTAGAACAAATTCCCGCCAATATGGTAGAACGAGTAGAAGTACTACGGGGTGGAGGCTCCGCCCTCTTCGGGTCAAACGCCATCGCCGGAACAATCAACATCATCACGAAAGAACCCTTGTACAATTTTTTTCAGGTTGGGCACACTCTTTCCGCCATTGACGGGGAAAGTTTTGACAACGTGACCTCCTTCAACGGGGCCATCGTCAACGATCAACGGGATGCCGGAATCTACCTGTTCGGAATGGTTCGTGACCGCCAAGCTTACGACCACGACGATGATGGTTTTTCCGAACTGGGAAAAATAAACAGCACGACACTCGGTTTCAAGACGTACTACAAACCGACCCATTTCAGTAAATTCACCCTAGAATATCATCATATCAAGGAATTCCGTCGAGGAGGAAACAATTTAGACAGACCACCTCACGAGGCCGACGTGGCAGAGCAAGCCGATCACAACATTCATGGCGGGAGCTTGAACTACACACTCTCGTCAAAGGACTACAAACACCGCTTGAACGTGTACTCTTCCATCCAGAACATAGGACGTGAATCCTACTATGGAGCCGGACAAGACACGAACGCTTACGGGAAGACCAAAGACTTCACGGTTGTGGGCGGAGCCCAGTATTCCTACGACTTCGACAACTTCCTGTTCATGCCCTCTTCCCTCACCGCGGGAGTAGAGTACTCCTACAATAAACTGAACGACCTCATGCTAGGTTACCACAGGGAAATCAATCAAGAAGTTTCCGTGTACAGCGCATACCTTCAGAACGAGTGGAAAACCGGACAATTCAGTTTTCTATTAGGCGGACGTCTGGATAAAAACTCGGAAATCGACGATCCGATATTCAGTCCCCGCTTAAACATTCGTTATAACCCGATCCCCGATTTAAGCCTGCGAGCAAGCTATTCCGAGGGATTTCGGGCTCCCCAGACCTACGATGAAGACCTTCACGTGGCAGCCGTCGGCGGGGAAGTGACCCTAATACAAGTGGCAAAGGACTTGAAGACCGAACGTTCCCGCAGTTACAGTGCATCCGTGGATTACTACACCACCTGGGGCCCCGTACAGATCAACCTCCTACTGGAAGGATTCTACACCAGCCTCCACAACCCCTTCGTGCTGGAAGAGATCGAATCGGATGACGAGAACAAAATACTGGAACGCCGTAACGGGTCGGACGCCGTGGTGAAAGGATTCAACCTTGAAGGCAAGATCGCCCCGCACAAATCCGTACACCTACAATTCGGGGCCACCCTGCAAAGTAGTAAATACGATGAACCCGTCGCATGGAGTAAAGACCCCGACGTGGAAGCCTGTCGCAAACTGTTACGCTCACCCGATCAATACGGCTACGCCACGCTAAACCTGCTCCCGTTCAAAAACTTCTCGGCAGCCCTCTCCGGGACTTACACGGGTTCCATGTACGTGGGGCACTCGGCCGGGTACATCGAGAAAGACGTGTTGGAAAAAACGGACTCCTTCTTCGACGCCACGATTAAACTGGCATACGACATCAAGGTTGGCAGAGGTTACACAATTCAGTTCAATATCGGGATGCAAAACGTGTTCGACAGTTACCAGAACGATTTCGACAAGGGGGAATTCCGAGATTCCGGTTACATTTACGGTCCGGGCTTGCCAAGAACTTATTTTGCAGGCCTGAAATTCGGAATATTCTAAAAATACAGTATCAAGATTTCACTTTATCGACAAAGGGCCGAACTCGCAAGGTTCGGCTCTTCCTCCTTAGTATTAAAGCGTACTTGCCTCGGTATTTCACTGGTGACTCGTTAATATATCCTTCACGTTTCAAGATAAAATCAAATAAAAATACACCACCGCCATCCATCCACTTCCCGTTAACTTCCCGTTGACTTTCCATTGACTTACTAACGAGACACACCTACAACACCTATTCAATCACGGCAAAATACCAACGAAAGTACATGAAAAAAGCCATACCTTTTCGGCATGGCTTTTATTGAATATAGAATGTTGGTTATCTGATCTTTCCCGTTATTCAACCACACATTCACTAACTTCTTCTGTCGCCACCATCTTACTCTTATCCTGGTTCAAACCCTTGTTTTCACCCGTTTCACCAGTATTTTTCAGGGTATAGGTTCCACTATCTTCCCGGTTAACCGTTTCTGAAGTGTTTTTCCCGTATTCAGTCCAGAGCAGTTTTACCGGTACAGACGTCTGTCCCTCAGGCACGATAGATGTCAAGTCGAAAGAAACCCGTCCCCGACCCCAGGAATAATTCCCTCGATCGTTACCCGTGTCAGGCCTTTCACCGTAAGCATTATGACGCAAGGTCACGTAAACCGTGTCATTATGAGCCACCACGTCATCCTGTACCAAATTAATGAAGTGTTTCTCTTTAGACCCGTCTTTTACCGGAATCCGGAACTCGACATTCAAGTATCTTCCACCGAACCACGCTTCCCGCACGTTGATCGGATCATTACCAATACTATCTTGCCGTACTTCCTCATCTTCATTAATAAAAGACTGTTTTACCGGCACCTTCGTCAACACGTCATCAAACCCGTAAAGACGAATGTAATAATTCATATTACCTTCCAACCCGGTCTCGTCACGTTCGCTACCCACGATCGAGTAATTCACGTACACCCGAAGATCTTCTTCCACCCCGTCAAAATTAATAGGCATCCCTTCCGTCACGATCAGCCGGTTACCATCGTCCCGACGAATGGCAAACTTGGAACGGCTTCCATTATCAATTTTTTCGAGGTTACCATAACTAAGCCATGAGCTACCTCCGCCCACGTAGTAATATTCGTCATCATCGTCACAAGCCGTAAAACCCATCACGATCAACGAACAAATAAGTGCAAATTTCCATGTTTTATTTTTCATAGCTGTTTTTTTAATACATTAAATAGATGCTTACATTTTTAGAAAGTTGCGTCAACAGGCTATATTATTGCTTTTTTTAAAATTCGTTTCAAAATATTCAGACCCTCAAAAGCAACAAGTTACCAAATATTAAAACACCCCAGAACAAGGCCAAAACCGACAACTTGTAACTTGCAACATACAACTAAATCTATATCTTTGTAACAAAATAATGCCTATGAAATACTCGCTCGTTATATTTTCTTTCTTATTTCTGATTATTTTCACGTTTTCCTCCACGGCACAGGAAACGGCCAAGGCAAACAAGGGAGAAGGAGTTCTGCAATTTTTAAAACGTTTCAATCGCACGAAATCATTTCATTTCGACCGTTTCATCGAACTGAACCGGGATAAGCTGGACAAAAATAACGGGCTAAAACTCGGTGTCACATACACCCTCCCCCCTTTGCAAAACGAGGGTAACGAACCTCTATTCGGAGAGAAATTGGCAAAATATACCATTGATTCCGACGAGTTAAACGGGGCCTGCTTTTATCTCGTGAGCGGACACGGGGGACCGGATCCCGGGGCCATCGGAGAATTACGAGGCCACCCGTTACACGAGGACGAGTACGCCTATGACATCATGCTCCGTCTGGCCCGTAACCTCATGTCAAAAGGAGCCAAAGTACACATCATTATCCAAGACGCGAAGGACGGCATACGCAACGACAAATTCCTTGACGTCAGCGACAGGGAAACCTGTATGGGACAAGTCATTCCCTTGAACCAAGTCAAACGTCTGCAACAACGTTGCGACAAGATCAACGAACTATTCAAGAAAGACAAGGAACACTATCGCCGGGCTCTTTTTATTCACCTCGACAGCCGGAGCGAGAGTAAGCAAATTGACGTGTTTTTCTATCATTACGACGGAAGTGCCAAGGGCAAACATCTGGCAAACACGCTACAAAATGTTTTCAACCGGAAATACGACAAGCACCAACCTCTCCGGGGTTTTTCCGGCACCGTGTCCCCACGTGACTTGTTCGTAATCAAGCAATCCCTGCCCGTTGCTGTCTTCGTCGAGCTTGGCAATATCCAGAACAGCCGGGACCAGCAACGTTTCCTACTGGACGATAACCGACAGGCTCTAGCAAACTGGATGTGCGAGGGACTTATCGAAGATTATAAAAACTACAAGAATAAATAATTGGTGATTATATACCATTTTGTCGTGAAATGCGAATTCCGGAATACCCCCAAGTATTACTACTCGTTATCAAATGAAAAAAGGATGAACACCTAGGGTAAACATCAAATAATCACAGGCTAAAAACTTATTAACTGCAATGCAAATACGTTCGTGAACGTCTTTGAAACGTCTTTGATTCGAAGTTAATACGTCTTTAATCCCTAAGTACATCGAATACGCAACGAGTAAACACCGTGTTTTATCCTGAAAAGTTTATTGTAAACTGGAGTAAACCAGTTTTAGGAAACTACAAGACATTTATTGTTTCCTCCTCAATTACTGCAGCTGTATTTTGAGGGTTAAGTAATTTTATAACATAAAGTTTTCCAAGATAAAACGACTACTCTGTTTTTATCCATCGAGTAAACCCTAAATCAGGTATATCGACAGGCTCTTTTAATTCGTCTAAAATTGAACATGCCAGTTGTCTTATCTGTTTCCACAATTCCCCATGCTCAAAATACGTTAAAGACCAAAATAATGGTTTTCCAGACATTTTTTCAAATAACAGATCTAATTCTCTTAACAATTCAAATCCTCGAACCGATACCATTGAGTTCTGTTTTATTTGAGGTACCATTAAATAAACATCATCAAAACCCAAAGCTATTTCATCCGGAACCAGAACGAAATCAGGCAACACTTGTATTTGCTTTTCTGCTGGTAAAGCAATTAATTTCAGATTCTGAACAAGTACATAATAAATATCTTTCGCATCCATTTCATTACTATTTAAAAATTCTAATACTTTTTTGTCCCCTCAAAAACTTTCGAGTAAGGATATCAGCGTGTTACCGCTCGCATGACACAATACCCGCATACATCCAGGGTGATCCAATTTCATGTAATAGTAAACGTAACCGCCCGTCGATTTACGAGTTAAACCCTCGGGATGCACCAGGTAAAGCAACGTCTCGCCCGAGTACACCAGGGGACCCCTGTAACAAGTCAAAGAACTCCCCACACGTGTCGCCAGCTTCTCGCCGGAAGACGTGTAAATATAAGAAACTTTTTCATTACCTACACGCACTTCTTCCGGCAAGTTCAAGATATTATAACTGATTCTCGCTCCTCGAAGATCGCCAACGGTCAGGCTTCCTCCGGCACAATAAACATTGGTAAGTCCTATCAGGTTTCCATCAAAATGTTTATACAAGAATAAAAACAATATCGAGGAAGGAAAATAAATACCTTCCTCGATAAAACCGGATACTTATCTAAAACAACCCTGTCAAGTAAACTTTCTTAAGATAAAACAGTTTTCATTCATTAAGATCATCAAAATACCGAACATTAACTAGGTTTATTAGTTTCGATCTCTCATCTAAATTCAAATTGTTTGATGTCAACTCATCTCCCCCCCATTCTGGAGTAAACAAGTGATCATGTTCAGTCTTTCCGTAATCAATACGATTTTGTAATACATTTATTAGATATTCAGCGCCTTCCTCGTTTACCAGGATATCAACAATTTCTCCGTCATCTAAGATAAACGATAATAATTTTGCCATAATATTTACTATTTTTTAGATTCTTTCAATATATATTCCTTGGGTTTTCCATTCAAAAAGTATTTAACTTTCTCAAAGTTATCACTCCCATTGTAGAAAACATCTACATGAAAATTCTCTCTACCCGTTTTGTATTCAGAGAATCAGAAGAAAGGCTTAGATCAAAGAGGCTAAACTCAAAATAATAATTGAGGTAGCCTCTTTGCGTTTATCTTGCCAATAATTTCTGCTTTGCTATTTTATATTTTAACCGATAAGATTGAGGTAGTTTACTAATCCCAACCTTATCTACACTATCTATAAAAGTTGCATAGTCATTAGTCTCCCAAGCCTTTGTAGAGATTTCCAATACTTGCTTTAGTAATAATTCAAACATATAATCATCACTTTGCCGCATTGTGACATTTTTTAATATTTTTACATTTCCCTGCAATATTTCGCTACCTTCTTGAGTTGCAAAAAGCGTAGAAAGGTTTTGCACAAAAATCTCTGGCGTTACCTGCTCAAGAGACAAAGAAGAATTAAAAAGCTCTTTAACAACATAATTATCCAATGGATATAATGTTTCATTCCGTTTACCAATCTCAACAAGAAACGATTTATCATACGGGTTAAAAACGATATTCACTTTCATCACAGGAGATTGAAAACGTAAAACATTTTCAAATTCTTCCTCTATTTCAAAACCATACTTTTGAAGTATTGAAAAAAAACGTGTTTTTACAAGTGTATTAAATTCCATAATCCTAATATTTAATTGGTGGTAACCAAGCTCCCAAACTTGGATTATAAATCCAACCTCTTCCCTGAAGTATTGACCTTTCCGCATTTAAAAATCCACCCGTGGGAATCAAATTACCATCCGGTAAACGATATGAATCATATATAGGATTACCTAGTCTCATTTCTCTACGTAATGAGCCATAATTGGCTTTCCAATTCAGTTTAGGAGTTCCCTTATCCGGGAGATACAACATATAATCTCCAACTTTCCAACCCGTGGACTTTGTTGTTTGCTCTGCTCCCCACTTAAATAAATTCAATCCACCTCGCCCCGGCCCCCTCGCTGCCGATCCGCCCTCCACCGCCATGCTAAGAATCTTGAAATGATTCTTCATCCTGAACATCTTGGCGAAATCGCCCAGGTAAGGGATCAACCCGACACCGCTCACCATGGCGTTCAAAAGGTCTCCCTGTTGAGCGTAAAGAGAGGCACTCAAGGCATCGGCGATTCCCGTGGGATCAACGATGCCCACGATATCAAGGGCGGCAAGCAAGATCTCGTCAC